>WNFY01006795.1_pt1 | contig 10154 bp, 9 predicted proteins | sample 5400091 | NCBI WGS metagenome assembly WNFY01 (sample SAMN13153364, study PRJNA577476) | soil metagenome | isolation source: 60 cm soil or saprolite under grassland replicate 1 | place: USA:California | collected 2016-06-15 | reverse complement strand
AGGAAACCGACGCTAGGCCGCTCTCGACTTTTGAGTAAAAAAAGCCTCACCCCACTTGTATAACGGAGCCGACCTTCGCGCGCAGGAGGTATATCCACTAGGAGTGGGGTGTTGTTGATTGCGATGTGAGCGAACGAACTCCTAATTCCAACCCCTGTTTCCCGGTAATCTTGCAGCAATGATTTCAGTGCATTTGGGTGCGAAGCGAGGATGCGCCCTTGCTACCCTGCAACAGGGTTCCAAGGGTCTCAGGTTTCAGGGTTGCAAGAGTAATCTTACGACAATTCGTCGCGGGCGCTCATGATTCGACTCCGATTTTTTTAAGCAACGCCGGGAATCGTGGGTCGGCACGCAAGTCATCCAAACCGGCACAGATGCAGTATTCCCGCAGATACGCAATGCTACCGTTTTCGTGTTCCATGCCCTGAGCAAAGCAATCAAAGGCTTCATCGTGATTGCCTAAACTTGCATGAACCAAGCCCAGATAAGGTGGCTGGACATACATCTGCTTTCCGAGTTCGCGCAAATCTTCGAGAACCTGTTGAGCGTCGGCCTTCCGATCCAGCCGGCCCAGCAGGCACCCGAGGTCGGCCAATGGAACAGGCCCTCCTCCCAGCATCACCGCTTTGCGCAAGTCTGCGACGGCAGCGTCGTGCATTCCCTGAGCCCAATGGGCCAACCCCAACATCCAATATGTCCCAAAGAAGTTTGGCTCTAGATCAAACAATCTATGGGCTTGTTCGAGCATCAGATCGTAGCGGTGAATCAACCAATAGACTCCTTCTACGCTGAGAATGTTAAGTGGGGACAGGGGATCGAGCCGTAGCGCCCACCGCGTATGAGTTATCGCCTCGTCGGTCCGCCTCCTGCACGCCAAGAAAAGGCCGTACTGCTCGTGAGCAGTGACGTAGTTTGGGTTAAGCTTGATGGCTTGTTTAAAGCACTCTTCAGCCCTTGACCAGTCCCTCTCGTTCCAAAATCTTACCATCGCCAAGGCGGTCTGTGTTTCGGCGAGTTTCGGATCGAGTTCCACTGCCTTTTCTGCGAATAGATCGTGAACACCGATTGCGGCCAGTTTTTCTTCAAACGAGAGATGTCCGTAAAACCAGCCGAATTGAAAAGAGAGCGATAACGCAGCATAAGCTAGTGCGTAGGTAGGCTCTATTTCGAGGGCTTTTTTGCAACACTCGATGGATCGCTTGAAGCCATCACCAGTGAATTTGTTAAAGTGATACCTGGCCTGAAGATAAAGTTGATAGGCGTCGGGGTTGTAAGTGCCATGTTTCCCCAACGGTTGATCGCCTGCGCCAACCAGTTGCATCTCAAGGGCGTCCACGATTTCGCGCGTAATCTCATCCTGAATCGCGAAGACCTCTTGCATTTCGCGATCAAACGTCTGGGACCACAGATGATCGCCGTCAGCCACACTAATCAGTTCGGCCGTTATGCGTAGTCGGTTACCAACCTTGCGTACGCTGCCCTCCAAAATCGTGTTCACATTTAGTTGTTCGCCGATCCGGCGGATGTCCTCATTCTTCCCCTTAAACGCAAAGCTGGAAGTCCGGGCAGGCACGCGCAGCCCCTTCAATTGTGAAAACGCCATTATCAGGTCTTCTGTCAGACCGTCACTCAAGTACTCGTTCCCTGGGTCTGAGCTCATGCTCAGGAAAGGCAGGACGGCAAGTGATTTCCGAGTCGAAGAAAATTTGTCGGCCTGCACGAGATTCGGTGGACTGGACGGTGAGCCCTGGTAGCCGACCCAATAAACCTCAAGAGGCCGCATCATATTCTTGAGTTTCACCTGCCCCATTTTTTTCAGCGAATTGGCAACGCGATTCTCGACCTGGTCAAAAACCTGCTGGGAAATACAAATGCCGCCCCCACCGGCCAATGGTACGATGCGAGCAGCGATGTTGACGCCATCGCCAATCATGTCGTCAGCACGACGGACAACATCGCCAGCATGAATTCCGATACGAACCTGGAAATTCCCTTGGGATGGATTGGCTGAATTTCTCTTCGTGATCGCCTCCTGAATTTCAATCCCGCACTGCACTGCCGCCAAGGCGCTGGAAAACTCGACTAGGAAGCCGTCGCCGATTGTCTTGATTTCAAAACCTTCATGTTTTGGAAAAATTGCGCGCAGGAGCCGGCGGTGTTCCTCGAGCAACTCAAGTGCGAAAGCCTCGTTGCGCTGCGCGAGAGCGCTGTAGCCGACCATGTCCGTGAACATAATCGCGGCGAGTTTGCGATGTTCGGTGCCGTCTTGAGGCATATTGCAGCGACCTTGTGTACGAGCCTATCAGAACGGAGTTCGCATGGCAAAGTTTCTGCAGAGACTTTTGAACGCTGCACCCTTGATTTCCTGTAAGCCTGCAGTCATGATTCAGCGCCTCCGGCGGGACAGGTTACTGAAACCCTGCAAACACGGTTCCCATGGTCTCGGGCGACAGGGGTTCAGGGGTTTAGGCTTCAGGGTGCGAACAATTGGCTGCACATTGAATCGTGCAACCTTTAGAGCACCCAACCTACTTCAGCGCGACTGGTTTCTTCGCCTCCTCTACGAGTTTCTCGAAACGCGGATCGCCGCGCAGATGATCCCAGAACGGGTGCAAACGCAATTGGCCGTAAGAAATATGACTGGGAATCAGTACAACCTCCTCTAATTGTTTAATCGCGAGATCTTTTTCGTCTACCCAAGCATAGATGATTGCCAAATTTGTTAGCATCTCGGCACCCGACGCGGCGTCTTTTGTGATGGGCAAGAGTTCCACCGCACGACGACCCTCACGCAAAGCGTCTTCCTTGTGACCGAGCGCGGCATCGATCATCCCAAGAGTGCAGAGAGCCTGAGCGTAATCGGGCTGTTCCTGCACAATCTTTTCCATTTCAACACGCGCTCTAGTAAATGCTGCTTTAGCGGCGATCGCGTCGTTCCGGGCACGCGCCGCCAATCCCTCAAAGAAGCTGCGAGGCACCTTGCTCCAGGCAATAATTTCTGAAGGTAATGAAGCTAACGCGCTAGTTATCTCCACGGCGTCGCGCCGGCAAAGAGCAAAATTGAGCCACCGCTCTGCAATTGTGTCCACCACCCCTGGATCGGCGGCTATAATACTTTGAATAGCCTTATGTCCAGGTTCGGTGTCGCCGCGCGATTCCAAATCGACTTGCGCGCGCCACACGCGCGCTGTCGGATCGCCAGGTGCGATTACCAGGGCCCGGTCCCAAGCAGCAGCCGCTTCTGAGAAGCGCCGCAGTTCCTGATAGGTGCCAGCGGCTGCCTGAAGTAAGTTCATGCTCCGCGGATCTAGTTCGACGGCGCGTTGCAAATAGCTTATCGATTGCTGCCAATGTCCCTGCCGGCGAGCGATCAAAGCGGTTATCTCGAAAACGGCTACATCGTTAGGCAATTTACGCCGCGCAATGCCAACCTCGGTTAACGCGGTTTCGTAGTCGCGATAACAATGATAGGCGACCCACGCCGCAGCGAGATGCGGCTCACCGCGCTCGGGATCGATGCGTAAGGCTGTGTCGCGCGCCTGCTTCGCAAGCATCACACGGTCGGGAGTGTGATCGAATCCAACAAAGTAAAGATAGGCGTGGATTCGCGCCAGGAAACAATAGGCGACCATGAACGTTGGATCGAGGGCTACCGCCTGATCCAATAGCCGTATTGTCTGGCGGAGATTCTCAGAAGCGACCTCGTCAGGAGTTAGCAAAAATAGCTTCGCCGCTCGCAAATAACGATCGTAAGCGACAAGATTGGTCGTAGGCGGCTGTTCAATGGCGGCTTTCTCCGCCGGCGAGAGCTTCGCCTGAAGCTGGCCGGCGATTGCTTTGGCAATATCGGTTTGGATCGCAAACACGTCATCCAGTGGCCGGTCGTACCGCTCGACCCACAAATGCGTGTCCGTCCGTGCATCGATCAACTGCGCGCTAACACGGACGCGATTTGCGGTGCGTTGTACACTTCCCTCGACCACATGGGCGACGCCCAGTGCGCTTGCAATCTCGCGGACGTTTCGTTTCACGCCCGTCTTATATTGCATCACTGATGTCCGGCTGATGACCTTTAAGTCCGCGATCTTTGCCAAGTTATTAAGGATTTCGTCCTGCATACCGTCGGTGAAGAACGCGTTTTCGGGATCGGCGCTCAGATTTTCGAAGGGAAGAACGGCGATGCTCTTGTAAGGAACCGCCGCTGCCGCGTTCATCAACGTCGCTTGTGGGCGACGAAGCAGCCAAAATGCAACACCGAGCACCGCGATCAGGAGCAATGCCGTAACAGAGGTGGATTTAAGTCGAAAGGCGGCTCTCGCGCGCCGTAACTTTGCGGGGACAGCTGAATTTCCGACTTGATCCGTATAGAGATTAACAAGCGGAACCTTCAGGCCATGCTTGTCCGTGACTTCTCCGATGTCGTGCAAATGCGATCGCCAGTGAGCATATTGCTCCAAGTCTTCGGCGAAATGTTTGGAGAGAAGAATATGGCCGGCATCGCCACAATACATGACGCGCTGCGCCACGTTAATTCCCGCCCCGAGGAGATTGGACTGATCGTTGACATCCGCGACTGGATTGACCGGGCCACTGTGAATGCCCATGCGTACTTTAAGTTTCGGGTGGCTTTGTAGCGCCTTGCTGATTTCCAGCGCGCACTCCACGGGCGCTTCGGGATTGTTTGTAAAGACGAGCACCATCCCATCGCCCGTCGGTAAACGCGTCAGTTTTCTCTCAGCTTCCGCGGCACGGAACTGCTCGGTCTCTCGAACAATCTGATTGAGTTCCTGCACCAACTCTTTTTGTTCGTCGCTGAGCAGCTTTGAATATCCGACAATGTCGAGAAACAAGATATGCCCGACCTCAAGGTGGAGATGCGGTTCTTGAACGCTCGACATGTTGCCTCCCGCACACGCGGAGTCGGTGACCTGATCTTCTCAGGGCCGACTTTCACTGTCGAGCACGAACAGTCCGGCTTGAGTGCCCTTCTCCGGGGGAAGCTGTACTGATCGCCTGCAAAATTTTGCGTATCCGAATGCGTTCCTAATTGCGTTGTGATTCCCCTGCAACCCTTCAACGCTGCTTCCCTTTAATTTTGCAGCCGTGATTCAGACCACGGATAGCGTCAGTGATCTAACTTGCCACACGCGTCTCTCATCGGGTCCAAATGAGACCTTTTTCCAGCCAGTCCGGAATTTGGATGCGAGCGGCTTTGACATTCGGGTGTCTGGCAAACATTGAGCGAAGGACTCGAAGTGCCGAATATGCGCGCACCATTAACTCTCGTTGATCATGGACATACTTCTGATCGAAAACATTTTCATGTACTGCGTGTGCCGGCTTCTGCCGCAACTGGCGAATTTCCCTCAGACACTTGAGCGACTCATCCCAAAGTGTCCAGTCGGGGGTCTTGAAGTACTTGCGCAACCAATCGTCGAGAATTGTCAGAGTCCCCTTCGGATGAACCACTATATTGCCATCCGCCCGCTGTTCTTCCCGCTCTTGAGGCACGTCGTTTCGAAAAAAATCCTTGTTCAAATTGTCAGAGAGGATTTGATCTAAGAGCAACACGAATTGATTGAATTCCTCGAGCGTCGGTCTCACAAGAAACGTAAAGCGCCGCGGTTTGTTTTGACCGTGCTCACCAAAGTCCTGTCTAAATAGGTTAGGTCTACCCATCGCCTTTGCCATTTGGTTCACAAGATGCATCTCCACGGCGAAGGCGACGAAGATTGGGAAGCGCTCGCCCCAATCGCCTAAAATGCTGTATCTAAAGTAATCGGGGTGAAGTTTGTGCGGTTTCGAAAGCTCTTTGGCTTTCCAGATCTGCTGATGTTCGGGACTAAGATCGGCCAGATAACGCAAGAACACTGCAACAGCTCGGTCGCCATTCTCGTCGAAGGAAAAGCCGAACGATTGAAGCAGGATTTGGTCCTTCTCAGCCATATCAGCTGATCGGTAGAATTCATCGCGGACAGCGATGTACCCATCAATATCTCTATTCTCATATGTGTAGCGGGGGTCGTTTCGATAAAACTCTAAAACAGAAAGATCAAAGGAGCGGAATGACAGCTGCGGATGACCAAGTGCAAGGTCTAACGCATAGGGGCGGCGGCTGTATTTGCTTGAATCGACAACGGATTCGAGATGAGTCGGCCGCGGATAGACAAAAACGCAGCCCGGAGCGTGCTTGTCCAACTTCTTGAGCTGTTCTTCCTTCGCCTCGAATCCTACCCGAATGATCGCAGGATTCACGTCGGCACTCGTGTCCAAAATCGCAACCATTTCTGTCTCGATTAGGGCGGAAACGACGGCCTTCACGTCCTGCAGCGGCTTCTTTAAACGGTCAGCCAAGCGAAGAACGGTAATCCCATTGAAATCTCCGGAGTTGAGATAATGGCTCGTCACTTCCTGAAGAACAGCATTTGATTGCTGCTCGAAACGTTTTCGCCGGCGCGGCGGCTTCGATTGTTGGCAGGTTGAGTTCGTTATCCTTGGATTTTTCATCATGAATTGCGCCCTGGTATTCCTTTACACGGATAACGAGCATGTGTGATGAAAATTTATTTAAAAGAGCCGACTGTGCGGCTGATGGATGTGGTCGGTAGCGATCTCGCGCAAGGGGTCCGCCAAACCCAGAATGCAACCAGGATTCCGTTCATCCGTGCGGCGTGCGGGCCGGATGCATCCCTGCTCCCCCTGCTACCCCTGCAACACGGTTCCAATTGTCTCCGGCAGCCGGGGTTTAGTGCTTTTGGGGCTGCTGAGCTTAGTGCTTCCGCGCTTCTCGGGTGGACTGCTGCCCGCACTCGATCAGCAGCTTTGGTGGTTTCCGATCCGGTTGAAAAGAGGGCTTGCAATCGGCCGCTATTTTAATGCACAATGCTTCTATGCGGCCAAAAATAGATTCCCGAAAGCCGTCTAATTACAGTTAGGCATCATGTGGTTGGGTATCAATTACTTCAAGCCCAGTTCAAGGAAATGAGCATCGGACAAATAAGAATTACCTTTCTAGCGCTTGCTTTAGATACCGTGGGATTATTCACTAATCTCTTATCCTGGCAGTGTATTTTCCTATATCCATTCGTCTTTGCATATCTTTGCGTGATTAGGTTTCAATTTTGGTATATTCATACAGCCATACTTATTTGGTCACTGTTTTTTGGCTTGATATTGAGATGGTTTTCAAAAGGCATTATAACTCGACACAAGATACGAATTCTCTTTGCTGCACTTTTACTAATAATTTTGTCTTTAATATTTCTTCTTACAACACCTGGTATCGTATCCTTTAACGTATCCCGTCCTAAGTGGGTAACTTACTTGCAGCTAATCCCTCTAATACTTCTGCCTGCTATGTTTGGCATATTAATGATCATTGCAGTGCTAAAGAAGGTAGACTAGAAACTGACATGAATCTTAAGGAGTTGGACGACAACCTAAATTCTATCGTAGCTAGTTTTCTTATTTGGCTAAACTGCGTACGAGCGCCTTTCGCAACATGCAAGGCAATATTAGACAGCGATCTTTCTGACGACAAAAAACTGTCCCATGCGATGCGGCTGTGGCTAGTCTCCGCGGTCATAGCCCTAGTTATTGAGTTACCAGTCTATAGGTTAGTTGGCATTGAATGGAATAACGTAGGATTTTATATCCCAAATTGTCTATTTTTGTTATTCATCTTGATAATTAGCGTGGGAATTTTGCATCTTGGACTAAGAATATTTAAAATTCCATCTGAATTCACACAGACATTCGTTGTTTATACGGTAATCGTCGGCTGTTTCTCGCCGATTTTTACATTACTTTTTGCGCCGTCATTGATTGAAGAGTTATCGATTTTAAAATCGCTGAAACCTCTAGGACTTACGTTTGAAGATATTATAGCGCAATGGTTCGCTAGACTCTCTAATATGAATAATAAATCGTTATTTATGCAAGGTTATGACGCTATAATAAGTCCAATTACGTCAATTGTTTCTGTCATGTTGCTTGTAATTTTTCAACGCTATGTATCCGCAGTGTACAATGTGGAAAGATATCGTGCGATATCTGCTATCGGTTTTTCTGTCGGTATACTACTGCCAATTCCCGTAATTATACTGTCAACGTTTTACTACTTTGTTATATATACGTCGCTGTGATTTCAAGGATACAGCCACATGTTGCACTATGTCTGTTACACACGTGTAATTGTGGAACTTATCGGTGCTCCCCTGTAACCTTGCAGTCGTGATTCAGTGCGTTCAGGCGGAAGAGCGAACCGAGTTTTGCGTGAGCTCGGCTCAAGCGGCGGCACGACCCGGCCGAATTATAGCTGCTATCAGGACTGGCTGTGCGTTTCCAGTCTTCGACCGATCTGCGTTAAACTCCGCAGGATGTCCACGTCCAACGGCGTGAGTGGTAAGCTAAACGCAGACTCGCACAGGGCGTTGGGATGAAACTTCACCCTATTGCGCTGGTAGTCGATTTCGAGTTCACCATTAAGCTTTTCAGTCTCTCTGGGGGTTGTCATCGGATTTGGTCCTTTTAGTTGTGCATTTCTCACCTCGTTCTACGGAACCGACCGAACGAAGTTCCCGAGAATAGCTGAACGGTGATTGAGATATGAATCAAGGCGGTGCCCCGCTTCCCTTTAACTTTGCAGCCGAGGATTCAGTGCATTTGGATGCAAGACGAAGGATGCAGCCCTGTTACCCTGCAACACGATTTCGAGGGTCCAGAGGCAACAGGGGGTTGAAACGATTTACAACTGCGATGACAGAGCACTCGATCTCAGATCATGGGCAGGGAGGCACTTGTGCGCAACCTGGGTCGTCCACGTCGATCCGTCTCGGTGCACCGTGCGGAACAATCTGAACTGCGACATCTTTCGCCTCCGCGCCCGTCTCGTTAACCACGTTGTGTACGTCCCCGCAGCCAATGTCAGTGAAGCTCTCGCCCGCACTGTAGGTGGTGGACGTGCAGTCGGCCTTGTAAACCGTGAGCGTTCCCTCTATCACTGTGATCAGACTGGGACCGGGATGGCTATGCCAGCCAGTTTGACCCCCCGCCTGGAAGGTGACTTGCGTGACATAGACGTCCGAATCTCCCCTGATGTTCGTGTGGAGGTACCACGGGAGCCTCGTGCCCGGAAGCTCCCTGCACATCAAGTCGAGCAAGCCATCTGGAAAGAAGCCCGCTGGCACAGGGGATAAAAGGTTGGTGTTTGTAGTACCGCATCCGGGCGTTGCGCGGGCCGGCACGGCTGTCAAGGCGGCGATGCTAACCAACGTCGCTGCGATGAGAAGCAGAGCACGCCGCAAAGGCGAACGGTGAATTGGTTTTGTTAGATATAGAGTTTTCATATTTCTTTTACATTTGTGCTGAGGTTTCACTGCTGTTGGGATCTCGGCGATCGCGCCAGGCGGTATCCCAGCGAAGACCCAACCCCACGAAGTATCTTCAGCGCGGCTGAAGATTCGTTGAGACGTCGGGTGACGCGGTCGAAACCGTTTTTACCTAATCCGGCCTCGCCGTGTCAAGCTTCTCTTCACGTTTTTTCCTGGCTTTGCGAGCAACGAGCTAATTTTTTGAATAAGAAATTTTTCTCGGACCCCCCATAACGGAGACCGCCTTTGCCCGAGGGCGTGTATGGGGGGTAGGCCGGGGGGTCAGTCGCGAAAAAGAATTCCTCAGCTTGCCTCCACCCGACATGACGACCGCCGACGCGCGCAATTGCAACCCTGCAACCCTGCACCCCTGACCCGCTAACACTTGCAGCCGTGATTGAGTGCATCTGAATGCGCTGCGAGGATGCAGCCCTGCCACACGAAACCGAAGGTCCTTTGACCCTTCGTGACCCGACTCCTGTGGCTACACGAAACAGGGAAAAAGATTGACAGAGATGTAGAGCAGCGAGTGGAGCGAGGGGCCGAAATCGATTAAGTGTATAAGATGACCGCACGTATGCTGCCGCGTCCTCATTCCGATTGGCTGTCTCTTCGGCCTATTCGGGCCGTGCTGGCGAATGGCCGCAAAGTCCGAGCGAAGAGCGGACTTCTGAATCGGCTGTGCAACCGTGCGCGACGCATCGTGAGCGGCTTACGATCCAATCGGCAACAGCTCGCGACGCGTTTTCTCCGCAGGGAGAATGGTTGGATCGGCGAATGAGC
>WNFY01006793.1_pt1 | contig 10154 bp, 6 predicted proteins | sample 5400091 | NCBI WGS metagenome assembly WNFY01 (sample SAMN13153364, study PRJNA577476) | soil metagenome | isolation source: 60 cm soil or saprolite under grassland replicate 1 | place: USA:California | collected 2016-06-15 | reverse complement strand
ACGAAAAGGGACGAAAGAAGGCATTGGATGCAAACCCAAAACTCAAAAATGCCATCGCTGGAAAGGAATTTGTCCCCGTGAAGCCAGGCGATGTCGGACTTGAAGCGGTTGACGACTACACACTGCGTATTTCGCTGACTCAGCCCGCGCCTTTTTTTATCAGCCTGATGCCGCACCAGTTCTTCCGCGTAGTACACGAAAAGACGATCGAACAATTTGGAAATGCCTGGACTGACCCGAGCAATATTGTCACCAGTGGTCCGTTCAAGCTTCAGTCGCATAAGCCTTACGATCGTATAGTAACTGTTCGTGATCCGATGTACTGGGACGCGGCTAATGTAAAGCTGGACGGAATAACGTTCTTCGCGCTTCAGGACAACGCTACGATTATGAATTTGTACAAAGCGGGCGAGCTCGACGCAATGCTGAATCATAGTGTGCCAGCCGCATGGCTCGACGAGATCAGTCCGATGAAGGATTTCATGGACGCTCCTGAAGCTGCTATCGATTACTTCCTGTTCAATACCACGAAAGGTCCGACCAGCGACGTAAGAGTGCGCAAAGCGCTCAACATGTCCATCGACAAACGGGCGCTGGCGGCCTGGCGACACATCAAGCCGCTGACGGCATTGACTCCCGAAGGCATTTTCCCGGGATATCCACAGCCGAAAGGCGATCCGTTCGATCCCGAAAAAGCGAAGCGGTTGCTTGCTGAAGCTGGCTACGAAGACGGCTCCGGGAAGTTTGATCCTAAGAAGTTTCCTTCCGATCAAGTCGAGCTAACCACGAATCCTGATGGGAATAATCTTCCCGTCGCGGAATTCATTCAAGCTCAGTGGAAACAAAACATCGAGCTGGCGATTCCGATCAAAATCATGGAGTTCAAGACGTTTCTGGTGGCACAATCAAAACTCGACTATAAAGGCATAGCTCGCACCGGTTGGATTGCGGACTACATGGACCCGTTCAACTTCCTTTGGCTCTATTACACACCGACGGGAAACAACGGCACTGGCTGGTGGGATCCGAAATATGTCGAGATGCTCGACGAGGCGAACCGCACGATTGATCCACAAAAGCGCTATCAATTGCTCGCGAAGGCAGAAGCTATGGCCCTGGAGATCCAACCATGTATACCGCTTACAACCGCCGCTACACGTTGGATGAAAAAGCCTTACGTGAAGGGCATGTATCCAAATCCGCAAACAATGCACGCCTGGAAATTTGTGTACATTGAGCGGGATTCTGCCAAGTGGGATTACGGTGTGCCGAGGATGGTTGGCTGAGGATTAACGAATGCTGCGTTTCATCATTCGTCGCGTCATCGTAATCATCCCCATGCTCTTCATTATCGTGTCTCTCACCTGGGGGTTGATCCGTCTGGCTCCTGGAAATTTCTACACTGGAGAGAAAAAGCTCTCGCCTGCCATCGAGCAAAACCTGCGTGAGAAGTATGGACTCAACAAGCCGTGGCACACACAGTACGGCAAGGTTCTGTGGAACATAATAAGGTTCGATTTTGGCAGCTCGCTGAAGTACGAGGGTCAATCAGTCAATCAGATACTCTGGCGTGCCTTCCCCGTATCGGCAGCATTGGGACTCTGCGCTTACCTTTTGGCGCTCGCGGTCGGAATTACTACCGGAACACTCGCTGCACTCAGACAAAATTCATGGCTCGACTATGCCAGTATGGCGCTGGCAATGATTGGCATATCTATTCCCAATTTTGTGCTCGGTCCATTGCTCGCGCTCGTTTTCGGCCTGACGCTTTTTTGGTTGCCCCCCGCCCTCTGGAACGGCTTCCCCAGCAAAAGCATCATCTTGCCCGCGATAACTCTTTCAGCGATTTACATCGCGTACATCGCGCGGTTAACCCGCTCCGGAATGTTGGAAGTCATGCGTTCAGATTACATTCGCACTGCACGCGCGAAGGGTTTGAGCGAAAGCGCGGTGGTAACGCGACACGCCTTGCGCGGAGGACTCTTGCCGGTACTTTCTTTCTCTGGTCCGGCGCTGGCTTTCTTGATTACCGGGACCGTAGTAGTTGAAAAGATTTTTGCACTGCCGGGACTCGGCAACTATTTCATTAACGCATGTTTTAATCGCGATGAGCCGCTGATCATTGGCATCGTCGCGTTCATTGCCATCGCGGTACTGGCTTTCAATTTATTGGTAGACATAGCCTACGGCTTCATTGATCCGCGCATTCGCTATTGAGATTTCAAGCCGGTTGCTGTAGCCAGCGGTTTACCAAGCGTAACTGAGTGTGGATAACCAGAACGATAGAAGAGAGCTAAACGTAACGCGGCCGCCGGCCGCTTCGGAGCCGCCTGTCCTTCACGTGGCGCCCGAGTTCGCAGTAGCAGAAGACGTGCATGAGGTGGTGACCGGAGAACCCGTCGTCGGCAGTTCGTTATGGCGCGACGCCCGGCGACGTCTGCTGAAAAACAAGCTCGCGGTTCTCAGTATGATCGTTACCGTTGTAATTGTGCTTGCCTCTCTGTTTGGGCCCTCGATAATCAAGCGCGCTACAGGTTATACCTACGATCTAATTCCCAGCGAGGAATCCCTCAACAAATCGTTCGCGCCATTTCAGGGCCCGGGTGGCGCCCGTTCATGGATACATCCGATGGGCACAGACAACGCCGGCCGAGACATGTTGGCGCGCGTGTTGTCAGGAGGGCAAATCTCTCTGATGGTGGCATTGATCTCGACGCTCGTGTCGCTGGTAATCGGAGTCTCGTACGGCGCCACCGCAGGATATCTGGGGGGCAAGATTGATGATCTGATGATGCGAATCGTCGACGTCCTTTATTCGCTGCCGTATGTGATCATTGTGATCGTCTTGCTGGCGTTGCTACCGGCGAAGACACCAACAGGCCAATTAGCGGAATTATTCTTTGCGCTTGGTGCAGTCTCATGGCTGACGATGGCGCGCATTGTGCGCGGCCAGGTGATGTCTCTGAAAAATCAGGAGTTCATTTTGGCGGCACGCGCCACAGGAGTTTCGACGCCGAAAATCATCTTCCGTCACCTGGTGCCTAACACGCTCGGTCCGGTGATTGTTTACGCCACTCTCACTGTGCCGACAGTGATGTTGAGCGAAGCGTTCCTGTCATTTCTGGGGCTGGGTGTACGACCGCCGCGCGTTTCCTGGGGAAGTCTCGCCGCTGAAGGCGCACAGAATCTGGCCATTTATCCGTGGCAGTTGATTTTCCCAGGGCTGACGATGGCGCTGATGCTTTTCTCTCTGAACTTTGTCGGTGACGGTTTGCGCGATGCGCTGGATCCTCAAATGCGGAAAGAGTAATTGGGTGACCACTGAATTGACGACCCTGAGAAGTTCTTCGTGACGGAAGTATTGGCCCTACTTTGTGGCCGGGTTTCTCGGCCCGTTGCTTGCTTCACTTTTGTCTCGATGGCTGCCGTTTCGTTTCGCGATTGGAATTGCATTCTTTGTAACGTGGTTCTTTGTCGGGATAATTCTCGCGAGAATATTGCGGCCAAGATGGGAAATTCCGGCATGGGTCGCAGCACTGATTATCGCGGCTGGCACAGGTCTTTGGGCCGGAGCGTTGGCTTTTTTCTTTCCCTGGAAATAACTCGCAGGGTTAGCGGTTTAGTTGCTCAGACTTTTTAAAGAACCATGACTAGCACTGACGGAAACTTGCTTGAGGTCAAAGACCTTCGGACCTACTTTCACACCGAAGACGGCACGGTTAAGGCCGTCGACGGCATTAGCTTCGAACTTAAGCAAGGTGAGACGTTGGGCATTGTCGGCGAGTCAGGTTCCGGCAAATCAGTCGCAAATCTTTCGATCATGCGATTGATTCCCAAGCCGTCGGGCAAAATCGTTTCGGGGTCAGTCGTGTTTCGTGGGCGCGATGTTTTGAAACTCTCGACGCGCGAAGTTCGCAATCTTCGCGGCAGACAAATCGCTATGATCTTCCAGGATCCGATGACGTCACTCAATCCGTTCATGCGGATCTCAAAACAATTGATGGAGACGACGCGACTGCATCTCGGTTATTCCAAACAGAAGGCGCGCGACCATGCAATCAAAATGTTGGAGCACGTGGGAATTCCCGATGCCCGCGAACGGGCCGACAGCTATCCACACGAATTCTCTGGCGGCATGCGCCAACGAGTGATGATCGCGATGGCCCTGTCGTGCCAACCCGAGTTACTGATTGCTGACGAACCGACTACAGCGTTGGATGTCACGATTCAGGCGCAAATCCTCGAACTGATTAAACGGTTGAAGGCGGAAACGGGCGCCAGTGTGATTCTGATAACTCACGACCTTGGCGTAGTGGCTGGCATGACCGACCACATCATCGTGATGTACGCTGGCAAGATTTTCGAACAAGCGTCCACAAAAGAGCTTTTTGAAAAACCGGGCAATCCGTACACGCGTGGATTGCTGCGTTCCGTGCCCGATCCTATGGCCGAGCAGGGAAAGCTCTATCAGATTCCCGGGCTGCCACCCGATTTGGCGCACTTGCCGCCGGGTTGTCCCTTCGCGCCGCGATGCGAGCGGGCCGAAGAGATTTGCCGGAGCGAATTTCCTCCATTCGTACAGCTAACGCCGTACCATCAGTCGCTTTGCCATTTCGCGAACGAGGTTTATTCAGAGTCGAGTCGCGCGTCATGACAGATAAACCAAACAAGCCGTTAATATCTATTCGAGATCTAATGGTCCATTTTCCGGTTGGCGGCGGGTTGCTCTTCAGTCGCTCGAGCCAGGTGGTCAAGGCAGTCGATGGCGTCACGCTTGATATCTATCCCGGTGAAACGTTTGGTTTGGTTGGTGAATCGGGTTGTGGCAAGTCAACTTTGGGTCGCGCCATTCTGCGTTTGATTGAGCCGACTTCAGGTCAGATCCTGTTTAGAGATCAGGACCTCGCGCATCTTTCGCGTGCGGCGATGCGTGAACAGCGCCGTCACCTGCAAATTATCTTTCAGGATCCGTACGCATCGCTGAATCCGCGCATGACTGTGAACCAGATTATCGGCGAGCCGATTGAGACGTTTCGATTGGCTCACGGTCGGGCAAAAAGAGCTCGCGTGCAGGAATTAATGGAGCTGGTCGGTTTAAGCGCGCGTTTTCTCAAGCGCTATCCTCACGAATTCTCAGGCGGCCAACGGCAGCGCATTGGTATCGCCAGAGCGCTGGCAGTCGATCCCGATTTTATTGTGGCTGACGAACCGATCTCAGCGCTCGACGTTTCCATTCAGGCGCAAATCATGAATCTGCTTGATCGGCTCAGACGAGAGAAGAACCTCACCTACCTTTTTATCTCGCACGATCTGCGCGCTATCCGGCATGTCTCGGATCGCGTGGCCGTTATGTATCTGGGCAAGATTGTCGAACTCGCCGAGGCAAAGGCGATCTACTCGCAACCTCTGATGCCCTATACGAAGGCGCTGATTTCTGCCGTGCCGGTGCCGGATCCCAGGATTGAAGCTACGCGCCGACGAATCGTGCTCGAAGGCGATGTGCCTTCACCGATCAATCCGCCTCGTGGTTGTCGATTTCACACGCGTTGCCCTTACGCAATCGAAGCTTGTTCGGACATCGAGCCGCAGCTCGTCCAAATTAAGCCCAACCATTTTGCGGCCTGCATCCGCATCAGTCCCGAACAACCGGAGATTGAACGGGTCGCGCCGGGCGCCGCGCCTGGTTTATGGCAGCGGTCGGCGGCCGCAACGGCGTGAAAACCGCACGCAATTAGTCGTTTACGCTAAACGTGAGCTAGAGATGGCGGCCGTTTTGAGACGGCCAGGGAGAGTCAAAGTTCTGTGCGGGCGCGCCTTTGTGACAGGCCTGGGCGCAATCTATACTAAAAAGTCCGCGCATTGCAGCCCTACGAGAGCCCCCAAATGAGCGAAAAGCGCCTTGCGAAATCCAAGGCAATTGTACAAGAGGTGCCAGAGCAAGCCCCGAAAGGTTGGGCGGCGGTGCAAAAGTCCATCGCCGAATCGTCTGGAATTTCGCTGCTTCTGGTTGATGGTTATCAGCCGCCGGCCTTGACGGTCAGCAATAACAACTCGATTTGCGAAGCCCTGCAATCTTCCCCTCAACACGTCGGCCTTTGCGATCCCTTTTGCGGCGTCGCGCACAGTCGGGTCGCCAGCACAAATACGGTAGTTCATTATCGCTGTCACGCCGGACTGCAATGCTTTGCGATACCGGTTCAGATCGAAGGCCAGGACCGGCTTTCCATGATTGGTGGCCGCGCGTTTATAAGTAGTGCTGATTACCGCACCCTGGCAGAACGTTTTCGCTCGGGTGATTTGCAAGACCTCTTCTCAGATGACTTGTTCCGCAACGTGATCTTTGCGGATGAAGCCGACCTGGACCATGCCGCATTGCGCGTCTCGAGGGCCGCGCTGGAGTTCGACAGAGAACAGGTAGAAGAAGATGTTTCCGCACCAGTAGTTGCTCTCCATTCAACACCGCCTATTAGCAAGAGCACGCCGCCCGCCAAAGAACGACGAGCTGACAATGAACCGCATCGCGGATTGGATCGCCGCGCGCCGTTTGCTGATTCCATTCGCAGGTTCGCGGAAGAGATTGATGCGAGCGATCCGGCGCATACGTACGAGTCGATACTGGCTCAGGCGGCGGACTTAGTAAAAGCCCAACGCGGATCGCTGCTTTTGTTTGACGAGGCTGCAAATGTGCTGACCATGACCGCCGCGCGAGGAATGCCCCATCCCATTAGCGAGGTGCAGCCAATAAAGCCGGGCGAGGGAATTGCCGGCGCCGTTTTGCATGAAGGGCGCCCTCTCTTTGGCAACATTGACCAAGTCGGAAAACCAACTGTACCTGGACGCGGCTATAAGACGAAATCGTTTCTCAGCTATCCGATCACCATTGGTAATCGCAGGTTTGGCGTTCTGAACCTTGCCGACAAGGCCGGCGGCGCTCCGTACGACGCGACCGATCTCAGCACGATAGACCTCGTCGGACCTCAGATCGCGCTGGCACTCGAACGCGCCGCCTGGCAACAGCGCGCCAATAAATTTCAGGTGATGTCGATCACGGATCCTCTTACGGGTCTCCAAAATCGGCGCTACCTCGAAGCCCGTTTGGCGGAAGAATTGAGCCGCACAAAGCGCTACAATTATCCGCTTAGTTTCATGATGATCGATATCGATGACTTCAAGCTTTATAACGATCGCAACGGTCATCAGGCGGGTGACCGCGCACTGGAAATAACGGCGCAGTGTTTGCGCGCCGCGTTGCGCAAGGTTGATGTCGCTTCGCGTTATGGGGGCGAAGAGTTTTCGATTCTCTTGCCGCAAACGACCTTGCAGGAGGCTGGCGCAATCGCGGATCGCATTCGCCGCAAAATCATGGACACTAAGTATCCGCACGGCAAAACCCAGCCGCTCGGCGCTGTCACGGTCAGCATCGGTCTTTCTTCGTTCTCGCCTGCGCTCGATTCCGCCGAGGCAATCGTTCGCGCCGCCGACCGCGCGCTTTACCATGCGAAAAGCCACGGCAAGAACCGCGCATACGCCTATCAGGGCGCGCCCAGCCAGGTGACTCGAAGTGTGCCGCCCCTACCACTGTGATCGATGGTTTATCAACGCATATTCGCCAATGTCAGCCGGGAAGAATTCGTGGGCCGCGACACCGAACTGCAGCAGGTGGTCGAGCGCGCCTCGCGGAGTGGCAAGCGGCGCGGGTTGTTGTTGCTGGCCGAGCCGGGAGTTGGCGCCGCAGAACTTTTTCGCCAGGCATATGATGAGTTATTCAATCGCCGCGGTGAATCGATTCCGATTCACTTTGCCTTCGATCCAAGCGATGATCTCACGCGCGCAGCACGCAGTTTCTTCCAGAGCCTGATTCAGCAATATATCGCTTACCGCCGCGTCGATCCTTCCCTCTGCGACGCCGCTTTAACATTTCATGATCTGTCAGAGCTTGCTCCGCCGGCGGATTACGAACTGATTTCCACTCTCCTCGAGAGTTTTGAACGCGAGCACAACAGTTCCAATCCACGTGACTTTTTGCGCTTTTGTTTAAATACGCCGCAAAGACTTTCGGCAGCGGGCCGGAACGTCTTTCCCTTAATCGACACGACTGAGCTCGGCCTCGCGCGCGCTGACGTGGCGCTGGCCGAAGAGATCGCGGTGGTCTTCAATCGATCTCGCGCGCGATTCGCGGTCGCAGGTCTGCGCCGCCAAATCCTGGATCTTATCCAGAGCACTGGCGATGGGCATGAATCAAATGACATTATTCATCTCGAGAAGCTCAACGACGATGACGCTCGCAGGCTTATCGACGGCTCGGCTCGCCGCCACGGCGTAGAAAGCAATGAACCAACGCGCGATCTGATCGTGCAGCAACTCGGCGGAAATGCTTTCTTTATCAATGCGTTTGTGCAAGCGGCGCGAGAAGCGAAGACACCCCTCACCAGCTTCCTTAACTGCCAGCGGCTCTATGTCGACGAGCTAATGGGAGGACGAATCAATCGACGCTTCTCCACCATCCTCAATGAGGCTGCGCCAAATCCGCAAACGCACAAGAGTTTGCTGCGCGTGCTTTACGAGTCAACTTCAACCGAAGCGCGCAGGTCCTCTCTTTGGGCCTGGAAAAAGCGGATTGGAGTTGATGCTGCAGAATTCAACCGCATCATCGAAACGCTTCACATCCATGAGCTGGCTAACTCAAGTTCGGCCTTCATAGAGGTGAACTCGGAGTCGTATGTCTGGATGGACTTTTTGCGCACGCACTATCGCGCCGAAGTGGCCGGCGAGCCCCGGGCGTTGATTGTAGCTACAACTCTTCTGGACGCACTGAAGCGCGCGCCCCAGGCAATGGTCAGGAAATACCGGCGCGAAGCGGCACTTGATCTTCGCGACCTGATTTCACGCTTCGACTGCCAACGCGTGCCGGCAAGCCTATTTCACTACGATCAGTTTGCGGCAGCGCACAAGGGCGCCGACGATGATGAATTGATCGACGCTGCGTTGGATGCCGAAGCGGATTTGATTCGGCTGCCACAGATCGTACACGTGACCAGCTGCGCAGCCTTTGCGTCCTCAGGTCAGTGGGGAGAAGAGCGGTGCGCGGTGGCACACGGTTTCGATGCGGCCGAATATACTGACGAAAATGAGGTAGTGTGGCTGGCAGCCGAAATCGATTCCAAGCTCGAAGCGAGCTCAGAGTTGACAGAACAGTGGTGTGATCGGCTTTTGAATCTGGCGAGGGAATGCGGTTTTGGCCGCGTGCGTTTATGGCTGGTTGCGCCCGAGGGTTTTTCGTCGAAGACAAGCAAGCTACTCAAGTCGCGCGATGCTTATGGCTCCAGTCGCCGCCAGGTTGAATTACTCACCAAGCGCATCAAGTTCGACGCTCGTGAGAAAGAAGAAAGCCGCCCTGATGAATATGAGATGGTGATTCCGATGGGCGCCGATACTGAATTGATTGCTGCCCACACCGTCGAGCAAATTGCGCGACGCGTAAACTTTCGGCCCGAAGCTATTAATCAGATCAAGACAGCGCTGGTCGAGGCTTGTATCAACGCCGCCGAGCACAGCCTCAGTCCCGATCGAAAAATCTATCAGCGCTTTCGCATAGAGAATGACAAATTAGTCGTTACCGTAGCCAGCCGTGGCGTGGTGCCGGCGAATCTGGCAAGTCAGAACGGTGAACAGCTCGGCGACCAGGCAGAAGGGGAAGGGAAGAGCCGGCGCGGTTGGGGATTAAAACTGATCAGAACCCTAATGGACGAAGTTGAGTTTCAGCGCGTTGACGACGGCACGCAACTGCGAATGACAAAGTACCTGCGCAAGTAGTCGAAGCGATCGTGACGACCTAACGGGGCATTAGCCCGACCAACCGGGGTCCCCGCGCGGGCAGCCCGCGTGGGGTGGTCGATACGGAGGGCTCCTTGTTTGCGGCTTCGCCGCAACCCAGTGCGGAAAGGCTTTGCCTTTCCGAATGTAATTTCTCTCTCTTTCATCGCTGGAGGCTCAGCCTCCAGCGACGTGTTTCTTGGTACATCCGTCGGAAAGCCAGAGGCTTTCCGCACTGGGCGGCGGCAAAGCCGCATAGCATGTGACCAGGTTCCGTAACACCGGAAGGTGATCAGATACGCGAGGGGAACTCGTTATCGTCGAAGTCGCGGATGGACGCG
>WNFY01017691.1_pt1 | contig 10159 bp, 9 predicted proteins | sample 5400091 | NCBI WGS metagenome assembly WNFY01 (sample SAMN13153364, study PRJNA577476) | soil metagenome | isolation source: 60 cm soil or saprolite under grassland replicate 1 | place: USA:California | collected 2016-06-15 | reverse complement strand
GGAGAGTTCTCGGACCTTGCGGTTGCGCCCAATGGTGGTCTTGGCGAGGAAGCTCTCCGCTTTGGCACGATCGAATCGCGGATGCACGCCTGCGAGGTATTCGAGCGCCTGCGAAATCCGCATCCAGCGAGGCAACACAGCCACGTCGGAAATAAAAGAGACGTCGCGCATGAGTTGGTCGCGCGCACTCCAGGGATCGCGTCCCAGCACTCTCAAATCGCCTTGATACGGGGTGAGGCCGAGGATCGCATTCAGTGCGGTGGTCTTACCGGCCCCATTGGGTCCGATCAATCCGAGAATGCGACCTTCTTCGACGCGCAAGTCGATGCCGTCTACGGCGACGGTTGTGCCGAAAGTCTTACGAAGTCCGCGGGCTTCAATGCAGGCCATGGCTCAGCGTTCCTCCTCTTTGTTGGTGTTCGACTTCGACCCGCGGCCTGCGCCATCGAGCAGTTCTTCCGGCTTTAATCCGAGCCGCTGAATGGTTTCGTAAACCCTGGGCCATTCTTCGGTGAGAAACTTCTGGCGCTCGCCTTGCAGCAGCAGATCGCGTGCTCCTGAGTTGATAAACATTCCGAGGCCTCGTCGCGTTTCAACCAATCCGTCGTCCACCAGTTGCTGGTACCCCTTGAGAACCGTGAGCGGATTGACGCGGTATTCGGCGGCGACATTGCGCACAGAGGGCAGGGGGTCGCCCTCCTTGAGCACGCCGTCGAGGATCATCGCGACCACGCGGTCGCGAAGCTGGCGATAAATCGGTTGACTGTCGTTCCACTCACGTGCCATCGGGATTTCTCAGGGATTCCTATTCTGCTTGCGGTTAATTTACCCGGTGCAGGTCGAAGTGCGCATGGATGGGTTTGTCCTTCATCATGAATGTCCAATCCTCGGTGTGATGATTAGCGTCGATGATCGTAAACACCGAATGATGCATGTGTTCGGAGGTGCTCCCGCTGATGTCCTTGAGTTCGAACTCGACGGTCTTGCCATCGGGGGATGTCTTGCCAGTCATGCGTGGCCGGTTTCCCGCGTCGCAATAGTGAACCAGCGTAAGTTGGTCTCCGTCAACGTACAGCATCGTGACTGGGTGGTCGTACGTTGTCGCATCCAGCGGCGTTCCTGCTTCCTGGAACTCGTGCACGATGGCGTGTCCGCGTGACGTCACGCGCATGGTAAGGTGCATTGGCTTGCCACCGGACATCTGCGGCATTTCCGCCACGGTGACCGGGCCTTCCCATTCTCCCGCCAAGGTTTTCATGGTTGTGAAGGACTTCTGTGCCTCGGACGGCACCGCAGAGACAGAGGGCATTGCAGCGTCATGCTGCGCGAAAACTGTGCCCGCGAGCGACAGCAAAAGAACGTACATCAAAAAACGAATGGCCTTCATACGGATTCTCCACAACAGCTAAGTTCTTGGTTCGGCATGCTCTTGCTTGAGGGGATCACTTAGAGCAGCGCCGGTTCCAAGCTGTTATAGTTAACTATAACACCATATCACATGTCAAGATCTTTTTCTGCATTGGACTACACGAAAATCCCGATTACGACCGAGCAGTTACCAACGGAATCTTCAAAACGATTGAGCTACTCTGGACAATGTTCAGTACTGGGCGAATTTTCGTGAACGCCCCGGAGGGTTGAACTGCATGCGATTTCACTACATTCTGGCTATCGCTCTACTGGCATCGGTAGCTCAGGCAAGAGAAGCAAAACACTATCAGTCCGGCAAGCTGTTGCGAATGGATTCCGAGCCATGCGGAATGGACCAGAAGAATGGCAAGAGCATTACTGGCGAACTGATTGGGACCGACTCTGCGCACATGAAGACGAAAGAATTGCTTTGCCAGGAATACGTGCTCGAGACCAGCAAGGTGACGTACCGGATCAGGCCGAAAGATGACAAGCATCCGGCACTTCTACCCATCGGCGAGAAGGCACAGTTCCGGCTAGACAAAGACAAGATGAGGCTGCGCGTCGAGGACATGGATGACAAAGAGCGGGAATATATCGTGGTCTCGATGAGCCCCAGACAGTCATCGGATTCTGAGGCGTCCTCCAGCCTGGCAGACAGCCGCTAGAAGCGTTGAAAATCAGATCGCGGAGCTGTGAATCTTTGGCGCAGCGGGCAACCAAAATGCCCCTGCGCTATTCTTTTGCCCGCAGCTTTGGCACCGGCCAATACATTGAAAAACCTAAGGGTTAACAACCTTGCGGGTGACCCAACCACCCCCCGCACCCCAGCATCCAACTCTTCACCTGCTGCCCTGCCGAGTGCTGAATTCAGGTGCGGGCAGGTTGCACGAGATTCTGAGGAGGAAGGAAGAGGTACCCATGAAACGCATATTCTTGTTCGCGATACTGAGCGCTGTGTTAACTGCGCCATCGTGGCTGGCCGCCCAGGAAGGGCGCGGAGATTACGACCACGCTACGGTCGGGATATTTGCGGACTATTTCCGCTTCGCCCCGACATCCAGTTCACATACGAATTTCGTTGGATTCGGTGCCCGCGCCGCTTTCAACACCAGCCATCACGTTCAAATCGAAGGTGAGATGAACTACGACTTTGAGCGCAACTTCACTACCACGATCAACAACGGGGTGAGCACGACGTTTACAACCACGCGCCTGCGGCCATTGACAGGCTTGTTTGGACCGAAGTTCTCGACACCGGGTCCATTCAAGTTCTTCGTTACCGGCAAGGTCGGATTCATCAACTTCACCAGGACAGATTCTGCTGTGACACCGGGAACGGTCGGCAATGCAGTCTCTGGTGTCGGCGGACCTGGCACGCACTTAGCGGTGTACCCCGGCGCCGGATTCGAAGGATTCTGGGGACCGTTTGGGCTTCGTGCCGAAGTCGGCGATGAAGTCTATTTCAGCAACGGAACATTCAACAACCTGCGCGTGACCTTTGGTCCGCAATTGCGGTTCTAGACGCGCGCAGAAGGCGATATCGTTCTGAGCCGGTGACAGCCAGCCCTGCCACCGGCTTTCTTTTCCAGGAAATGCGCAGTCTGTTCGGCAGCATTCGCTGCTTCTTCCTGACCGTGTCGCAGCCGCAGACCTGGCAGCAAGGCAACCTCAAACCTGAATTGCTCCTCTTTAGTGTTCGTCTATCCGGATTTCATGATGAACACAAAAAGCCGCCTCGTGTACCTCATCTTTTCATTTGTAGCCCTTGTCATAGCTTCCGCATTGCCGGCGCACGCGGCCGCACCGTGCACGCTCAGCACGGCCAACCCATCAGTGACGGTGTGTACACCCTCGCTAAACGCCCTGGTGCAAAGTCCCGTGCATGTGGTTGCAGGCACGACCGATTCCAACACGGTGACGACTGTCCAGATCTACGTGGACAACAAGCTCTACATGCAGGTGAAGGCGGCTTCGATCGATAGCTTCGTGAACCTGCCGGTCGGTAACCATCTGATCACCGTGCAAGGTTGGGACACAACGGGAACCAGCTTCAAGCGCAATGTCCCGGTTGCGATGCAGCCGCCATGCTCACTGAATCAGACGAATCAGACTGTCACTATCTGTTCGCTCGCGGCTGGGTCGGTGGTGAGCCAGCCATTCCATGTCGTCGCGGCGGCCACGGATTCGAACCCGGTGAAATCAATGACGCTGTTCATCGATGGCGTCGGCAAAGGCGGCATTGCGAATTCGGCGATTCTTGACATGTATGTCAGCTCAATGACGATGGGCACGCATTCCATTGCGGTCCAGGCGCAGGACAGCACGGGAGCGCTGTTCAAACAAAAATTCAGTATCACCGTCACTGCGCCGACAAACGGGTTGGCGAACCTGAAGCACATCATCTTCTTCGTGCAGGAGAACCGGTCATTTGACAACTACTTCGGCATGCTTGGGCCGTACAAGGCGTCGCTAGGCCTCGCAAACGATGTTGACGGACTGAATCTGAACGTGACTCTTCCCAACACGCAGGGCCAGCCGGTGCATCCGTTCCATTATCAAACCGTCTGTACGGAGAACCTGAGCCCTTCGTGGAACGAGAGCCACGTCGATGTCGATGGTGGTTTGATGGACAATTTCCTGAAGACCACCACGTCGGTCGCATCAACGATTGACCCCACCGGAACGCGCGCGATGGGTTACTACGATCAGAGCGATCTTCCCTATTACTATGAGTTAGCGGCGCGGTTTGCGACCAGCGATCGATTTTTCTCGCCACTACTCTCCAATACGGTTCCGAACCGTTTTTATCTCTTCACAGCCACTTCGTTCGGCAACACTGCTCCGGTGAGTCCACCGTCCGGAGGGTTTACGCAGCCGACGGTGTTTGATCGTCTCGACCAGGCCGGTGTGAGTTGGCGGTTTCCGGATTGGACGAGCATCCGGGCAGCAATGTTCAAAAAGGCGCGGCAGACGGCGCAAACATTATTAACACCCTGATCAAGAGCCCGTCATGGCCAGATTCGGCGTTTATCCTGACCTACGACGAAGGGGGCGGGCTTAATGAGCATGTCCGTCCAGCCCGAGAGGTGAAGCCGGACAACATTGCGCCGATCCTACGTCCCACTGACAAACCCGGAGATTTCAATCAGACTGGGTTTCGTGTGCCGATAGTCGTCATCTCTCCGTGGGTCAAGCCAAGCTTCGTCTCGCATACTTCGCGCGACTACACTTCAATTCTCCGACTCATCGAAGACACGTTTAATGTCGCTCCACTTACTCTGCGTGACATCAACGCCGACAACATGATGGAGTTCTTCGATTTCTCGGCAGGGCCGCGCCTGCTGACGCCGCCTGCATTGCCTGTGCAGCCTACCAACGGCACATGTAATAACAGCCTGGAGAAGGCGCCAGGATTTTGACAACTTCCTGTCATCCCGAGCGAAGAAGATCATGCGTGAAACGGATGATCTTCACACAGTGGAGGGACTGCTCTTATGTCGGCGAAGATCAGCCACAGCCAGCGCCCATTTACACTACTCTCAGAACCTACCTAGCTAACACAATCACGAAAACTACTCTGCTAAGGTGAACGCAGGCGTCTCAAAATCAGACTGAGACGGTTGCAAGTTCGTGGAGGCATGTAGATGTCGCGTTTTGTCCGCTCGGATTCCGTGGTGTCGCGCGTGATTGCAGGTGAAACGCTGATCGTCCCTGTACGCCGCGGAGTGGGCGATCTTGCCTCTATTTACAGCTTGAATCCTGTAGCCACTGCGATCTGGCAGGCCCTAGCCGAGCCGCGCAGCACGGATGAAGTTGTCCAGGTCCTGACGGAGGAGTTCGAGGCAGAGGCGGAAACGATGGTCGCGGACGTGCAGTCGTTCCTTGCGGAAATGCAGTCTGCCGGACTCGTACAAGCTGCCGGAGCGATCGCCGCATGACCGCAGCCGTGTCGTATGGGGAGTTTAGCCTGGCGTTGCATGAGCGGCTTGCAGACAAGCGCACGCCGATGGAAGTTTCACTGGAGATAACTCGGCGCTGCCCGCTCGAGTGCCAGCATTGCTACAACAATCTTCCGATGGGCGATCTGGCAGCGCGCAATCGTGAACTGAGCAAGGAAGAATACGTCGCTCTGCTGGATGAACTGGCGGAAATGGGCGTGCTCTGGGTGCTCTTCACCGGTGGCGAGATTTTCGCGCGCAAAGATTTCCTGGAGATCTACACCTACGCAAAGCAGAAGGGCTTTCTGATTACGCTGTTCACAAACGGCATCCTTATCAATGAAAGGATCGCCGACTATCTGCGCGAATTTCCGCCGTTCGCCATTGAAATCACTCTGTACGGGCGAACCAAAGAAACCTATGAGGCTCTAACCGACATGCCGGGCAGCTACGACCGGTGCATGCGCGGAATACGCCTTCTGCTCGATCACGGTTTGCCGCTCAAATTGAAGACCGTTGGCACCAGCATTAATAAACATGAAGTGATCGCGATGAAGCAATTCGCGGAACAGGAATTGGGAGTCGAATTCAAGTTCGATTCGCAGATCAATCCGCGCATCGATTGTTCCCGCGCGCCGTTGAATGTGCGTTTATCCGCTGAAGAAGTGGTGGCGCTGGACTTGAACTGGCCAAACGTTGCAGCCGAACACCGGAAGAATCTGGAGCAGGGATTCCAGGATACTTCGGGCCATGGGAGCACCGTCTACACCTGCGGAGGCGGCATCAAGGCATTCGCGGTCGATCCCTACGGCCACATGAGTATTTGCGTGATCTCTCACCAGGATACTTACGACATTCGCACTGGCAGCGTTCGTGAAGGGTGGCAGCAGTTCCTGTTGAAGGTGCGGCAGCGCCCGCGCCGGAAGATTTCGAAATGTACCAACTGTCAGATCAAGTCAGCGTGTGGTATGTGCCCCGCCAATGGTGAGTTGGAGAATGGCGATGCGGAGTCCCCGGTCGAATTCCTGTGTGAAGTCGCACATCTGCGTTCCCTCGCCCTCGGGTTCGAGGTTCCTGCGCACGGCGATTGCGAATTCTGCGGAAATGAAGAACGGCGGCTTGCGCTGGTGGACGCAGCCCGCCGCGTCGCATCAAGAGAGATCGATCCCGTGGCCTGGAGTTCCCCTCAAACGCTTCTCCCGGTACTCAATAACTCGTCCGGGGCGAGCAGTTGCGGTGGGTGCGGATCTCACTGATTAACATTGGTCGAGCATGGAGGGCAGCGTTTTCATGAAGGATGAAAATCAGAGTTTCTCAAAGAGGACCTATGAGCCACCCCGGGTGACGGTGATCAGCCTTCGTCCCGAGGAGGCTGTGTTGGGGCACTGCAAGAGTCCGTCATCCTCCGGGCCTGTGGGAGGAACCTGTGTGACGACTGGCGCCTGCCACAATCAAGGCTCTTGACGCGCGGCGGATACTCGATCGCAGCGGAAGATTTGAAATGCCCTGTGAAGTCCCGGTAGTCTTCGAAACCGCGATGCCCGCCATCAAACGGCGCACCTGCCTTCGCATTGGGGATGTGGTCATCGGCCTTGAAAATGATTCTGCGGACCAGGTGTTTCTTGGCCCTGAACTCAATCTTTTCCGAGTCGGGGAAGTTAATCCGGATTTGGACCTTCGCATCTCTTGGGCGGAAAAGTTAGAGCCGTGGCGCGGCCAACCAATGTTCGACTCGGGAGCCGTCTGGACCCTCTTTGCCGACGATGATGAGTTCGTTTTTGACTTTGTCAGTCTTGCGCTGGGGGCGGACCCTTATAAGCGAATCCGCGTGGATCGGAGTTTCTCCTGTGCTCAGCTCATTCTGAACCGCGAATTGCTGCCCGATGATGTGTGCCCACTTGAGTATCCTGCCGACGAGCTTCTGATTACCAATTACTTAGCGGCGGGTCTCGGCGTGGAAGTCCATGGTTGCGGGCTGGTTGATGCGCAGGCAGGCGGGCAGTTGTTCCTAGGGCACTCCGGTGCTGGCAAAAGCACCACCACCCGAGTTTGGGAAACATTTCGAGACGCACAGATTCTGAGTGATGACCGCATCATCCTCCGTTTGCACGATGGCCAGCTGTGGATGTACGGGACCCCGTGGCATGGCGAGGCGGCATTTGCCGCGCCTGGAAAAGCGAAACTCAACAGGATATTTATTCTGCAGCATGGGCGTCGAAATGAAATGAAAGCTTTACCTACAGCGCATGCCGTTGGCGAAATATTTGCGCGCAGCTTTCCACCTTTCCACAGCGCGACAGGGCTGGATCGCACGCTCGAATTTATCAATCGAGTTCTGGATGTTGTGCCCGCCTACGAGTTCCAATTCGTTCCAGACCAATCTGCCGTGAAAGCCGTGGTTGAATTCAATGATTGAGCAGCGGTGCCAGTCCGATACGTTCGCGCAGCTGGCGGGCGAACTGATTGCGAGCGGGAATGGATTTCGCTTTCAGGCGCGAGGGAGGAGCATGTTTCCATCGATTAACGACGGTGACATCTTGCACGTGCTTCCACCGGGACCCAAGCGACTGAAGATTGGCGATATTGTGCTGTTCCAGAAAGATGGCGAGTTCAAGGCGCACCGAATTGTGGGAAGAAAGCGGGGTCTGTTCATTACCCGTGGAGATGCAGGTATGCAAACGGATGGTCCAATTGAGCGAGATCAGATTCTGGGAAAAGTGGTAGCCAAAGAGTGCAGCGGTGAGGGGCGCTTGATCAAACTAGATGGCGCACGCGAGCGGCTGCGGTTCCTTGAATTGACTGCCCGCCGATGCGTGCCCGAGTGTTTGCGTCGACGCGGAGCCAAGCGATTGCAGTTGATCTCCGTCATCTCGCTGCTCATACTTGCCGCGACCTCTCATCTTTGGGCGCAGGGCGGAGTAGCCCTGGATCAGACTGCTGTTGGCGAGGCGGTCTTTAGCGCGGCCAGTTGTCCATGCACCCAGACGTTCACTATTCCCAGCATCACCGTGACGAGTGGCCTCGACAGCCCGATTCTGGTTGTCGGGGTCAGCATGCAACTTAACGGAAATGCGAATAGTCACGTGACCACGATGACCTTTAATGGTCAGTCGTTAACGAACGATCTCAACCAAAGCGACGGCAACGAACACGTGGAGATTTGGCATCTGACAAACCCTCCCGCCGGGGCTTCCTACGCCATTAACGCGGCAATTTCCAAAGAACACACGAGCAGCATCGGAATTGTGATGGGTGCAGTGTCGTTGTACCGTGTGAATCTTGTTGCCCCGATTGCTAACACTGCTTTTGCTGTTTCCTCCGGGGCTACGTCCGATTTAAGCGTGACGATACCCAGCACGGCTTGCGATGGTGTTCTCGATACCCTGACGGTTCCGGGCAGCAAATCCGTCACAAGTTTCGGGTTACTGCAGACGCCGGTGTGGAATATCGCCTCCAGCGGAGGCGGGTCTGGCACGGGGTCGCCGAATGACGTGGAGGGAGCGGGCTCTCTTCAAGGCGGAGCCACCAGCGTCACGATGTCCGAAAAGCTAGGCTCAAACACGAGTTGGATCATCGCCGCAGTTGACATTGCCGCCGAGTTTCCTTGCAGCGTTACCGCAGCTAAGGTGAACACGTTTGTTGCCAGCCCCACCACAAGCGGTGTAGCTCTTTCCTGGAGAAGTGGAGCTGAGATTCACAATCTCGGCTATAACGTTTATCGCGATACGGCCGGACAGAAAACGAAGCTGAACCGATCCCTCATCGCGGGATCGGCGCTGTTGATGCGCGATACACTGCAGCAGCACGGCGCAAAGTCCTATGGCTGGATCGACTCATCACCGAGCCCTGGAGCGGTGTACTGGCTGGAGGATGTGGACCTGAACGGCACGCCCACTATGCATGGTCCGGTATCCGTCGACTCGACAGTTGCGAACGCCGCGGCCATCACATCGCCGAGCATCAGTTCCTTCAGCCGTGCGCAGGCGCAGACCGCATCATTGAGTAGCTCTGGTGCCAATATCGATGTTGCCGGCGGCGCACGTGTGCTCGAACGCGTAGCTCATCCGCATGGGGCATCTGCGGTGCAGAGTATTGGTTTCCGATTGGCAGCCAGTCCAGCGATGAAGATTCTTGTAGATCACGAGGGCTGGTATCGCGTAACGCAGCCGCAATTAGTTGCGGCGGGGATTGGTCGCAACGTCAATCCGAACCTTTTTCATCTTTATGCGGAAGGAACCGAACAACCGATCCGGGTTACGGGAGGACCTGGATTCAGTCCGCAGTCTGCGATCGAGTTCTACGGTACGGCAATTGACACACCCTATTCGGGCCAACGCGTGTATTGGCTGGTGCAACACGGAAGACCCGGTTTGCGAGTTGCGGATATTTCTGCAACCGGAAATACCGGGCCGCAAGCGCAGACGTTCATACAAACGCTAGAACTCAAGCCGCGCAGCACCTACTTCGCCGCACTCCTGCGCGAAGGGACTGACAATTTCTTCGGCCCGCTGGTTTCGCCGACTTCTGATACGGAGACGGTCAATATCGCGAACCTTGCCACCGGCCAGGGGACGCTTTACGTCACACTCCAGGGCATTACACAAGGACAGCAACACGATGTCACGGTCATGGTCAATGGTTCCACCCTTGGCGATGTGACTTTTGCGGATCAGCAGGAAGGTCGCGCACAATTTGCAGTTCCCGCCGGCGTTCTGACGAATGGCGCAAACACGATTACATTGACTGCCCAGCAGGGAAGTAATGACCTCAGCCTGGTTGACACGGTCCGGTTAAGTTTTCCGCATACC
>WNFY01006791.1_pt1 | contig 10159 bp, 9 predicted proteins | sample 5400091 | NCBI WGS metagenome assembly WNFY01 (sample SAMN13153364, study PRJNA577476) | soil metagenome | isolation source: 60 cm soil or saprolite under grassland replicate 1 | place: USA:California | collected 2016-06-15 | reverse complement strand
ATCCGCCTTCAGCGTCGTGGTGGGGATGTAGCTGGAAGGGTATCCCTGGATGGTTGTGCCGAAGCGCTCAAATTGCGCGCCCCACCAATAGGCGCCCTTGGTGACGTCGCCGAGGTAGCTAACAGCACCACTCGCGTCCAGCAGACGAAGCGTGAAGTTGACCGCGGTCTCGCTGGTGTTTACGCGACAAGCCATTTCCAAACGAAACCAGCCGTTGGTGAGTGGGACGATATTGTTGTTCAGTAACACGCCTCCCCCTCCGACATTCGAGACCGTCGTGCCGATCGTGGTGCCGGTTGTGAGATCGATCTTCCACTCGATGTAGTCGATATTGCGGACATAAATCGCGACCTTGGTCCGCTCGCCCGCCTTGACGTAGACCGACGCAGCGATGTACTCGCCCGCAGTGATGGAGATGTTCGGCGTCGTGACCGCCTCGTGCACGCTCGTCACCGCGGTCTCCACCATTCGGTCGGCGGTACTCGTTCCATCTGGTGCGGCGACGGCATCTGCGCTGATTGTGATCGCGGTCTTCGTCCACGACGTCGCGTTGTCGAGCGATTGGGACTGGAGGCACCAATTCGATGTCGAGCGCTCGAAGAGTGTCGTACGCACACCGCCGATGTAGTGGCGATCTCGGACCACGTTCGCGGCCTCGAGCACCAGAGACGCGGTCTGGGTGATCCGATAAGCTGCGGGACGGGTGACGGTGTAGGGGACCGGATCGATGAGCGAGCTGCCCGGCCCGTATTCAAGGAATAAGCCGCGCAGCGCCAGAGCGAAATCCACCGTCGGATTCCGGATTTTCAGGCGTTGCATGAAGTCCAGCCGGGGAGAAATGGTACGCCCCCCCGACATCGGCTCGGCGAGATAGCAACCATCCATCCAGAACTTGGGCTGCGTAATGTCCGGGACGAATCGGAACGCGTTCTTTCCCCGGGCCCAGTCAAGGAATGCCTGGACGCCGGCTGGACTCGAGACCGCTGATTGCAGCGGGTTTGGCGCCTGACCGCCGTCGAAGTTCGGAAGCGCCGGAAGGAAGCGTGCGTTGCATTCGAGCGTGTAGTCGAAGCCATTCATCCAGGCGTCCTCTGGTCCGGTCGTCGCCTGCGTCCAATCCGAGCCTTGACGCGGTTCTCGATCGGTGATCACGTCGCCCAACGGATACCCCAGGTTGAGCGTGTTCTGAAACCTCGTGCCCCAGTAGATCGCACTCACGCGGCTGGCCATTAGGCGGACCTCGCAAGGGCGATGCTGTTCATCGTGACGCCCGCGAACGGGACGAGCGGCCCGATTTTTACGCGGGCGATCGCTTGTGCGCGCTGCTGCCCCGAATTGTCATTGCCAACCCAGACGGTGCGCGTTATAAAATCGGCCGGCATGGCAAGAGCCGCACTCTGCGCGCTCGCGACTTCGGAGCCTCCGTTGACGCACTTGATCACCTTGACGCTGCCGTCAGCAAACACGAGCCCCAGCAGCTCGATGACATCCCCCACGTTCCAGTCCGCGGCGACACTCGACGACACGGCATTCGTGCTGTTGCCATTCGTCACGTACGCGTTCGGTACGCTGTCCAGGTATAAGGTCCATCGCCAATTGGGGGCCGACCAATTGCCGACCGTGAGAATTGACTCGTAATTCGCCGCCGGGATGTACTTGCCGCCCAGCTCCACGAATCTCACGTAGAGCCAAGCGGCTTGTGGTGGGGCCGTGAACGGCGCTGATAACACATCGGCCGCGCTGCTAGCCGGTGTGTAGCTCGCGACGACATTCGTCGCGCCATGGACAGCCGTCGCGCCCCAGAAATACGTCCCGCTGACGCCGTCGCCGGTATACGTGGCGTTCCCATTGCCATCCGTGAGCTGACATGTCATCACGGAGCTTGTCGCAGCAGGGTCCACTTTCGCACGCCACCAAATCATGAACCACCCGTTCGCGAGCGGCGTGAGCTTCGAGGCTAGGACCACCCCCGTCGTGCCGAAGTTAGTCGCTGTCAGCGTTTGAGCGTGCAGATCATAGATCACGCCAGCGGCATTGAACGTGCCGTTCCCTTGGAAGTAGACCCGCCCCCGGTAGCGTCCGCCGCTTCGTACGTAGATGAGCCCGGTCAGCACGTCACCAAGTGCGATCGGGGTGCTGTTAGACTGGATGTAATGGGAGTCTGAACCGGTCAGCACGGCGGTATTCTCCACGACCAGATCCGCGGTGAGATTCCCGTCAGGCGCCTTGGCGACATTGGCTGTGACGGCGAGGATCTGGTTTCTGAACCATGACGGGTTGTCGATTGCCTCCTGGTTCGTGATATCAACAGTCGCAAGAGCATTCTCCACTAACGTTGTCTGCAGCCCATTCACATAATGTCCATCGCAAAGCACACCGCTCGGAAGCTGCTGGAGATATCCGTCCCGGGAGATCTGATACGCGATGTTCGCGCGGGTGTAGGTGTGTGCGAGCGGATCGGTGAGCGACTGGCCGGGTTCGTACTCATAGAACAAGCCGCGCATCGCTTGGAGGAAGTCGACGCTCGCGTTCCGGAGCTTCACCTTCTGGGCGAAGTCGAGACTTGGTGTGATGGAACGGCCGCCTGCCGTCGGTTCAGCCAAGTAGCAACTATCGACGTAGAAGGAAGGCACGGCGATGTCGGGGACGAACCTGAACGTGTTCTTCTGACGGGCCCAATCGAGGAAACCTTGCACGCTGCCCGCTCCGGCGATCGGAGATTGCAGTGTGTTCGGGGACTGGGAGCCGTAGAAGTTGGGTTGGAGAGGAAGGAACCGCGCTTCCACGTCAAGCGTGTAGTCGTATCCGGTGAGCCAGGCATCCTCAATTCCCGACGTGGCCTGGACGAAATCTGACCCTGGACGCGGCTCGCGGTCGGTGATCACGTTGAAAAGGGGGTAGCCGAAATTCAGGACGTTTTCGAAGTTCGGGCCCCACAGGATCGCGCTGACTCGCCTGCCCATTAGGCTGTCGCTCCTCTGATCACCACACGGCGACCCGACAGTTGCTCGAGTGCCGCGCCGAGAGCATCCGCTTGTCTCGGATCGCTCATGTCCAGCAAGCCCCCTTGAATGACGATCGTGCCCGCTCCTTGGTCCGGCTGCGGACCGGACGCTGTGCCCCCACCGCCCGACGCGCTGCCGCCGCCTCCACCGCTCCCCGCGAGTGCCCCTCCGCCGGCGTCCACTGAGCTTTGTGCGGCCTTGGAGAGCACGCTGCCGAGCGCGATCAGCGCGATACCGGCAGCGATGGCGGCGAACGGGTTGGCGATGAACTTCTTGATTGAAACCCCGGCGATGCCGTAGGCGATCAGTACGTGGCCTATCGTTTTGAGCATTCCGCCGAGTATTCCCTCAATCGCCGCCCCGAAGCCCTTAAAGCCGTGACTCATACCTCCGAAAATTGCGCCTAGCTGGGTGCCGACGGCTTCCAAACCGCTCGTCAGACCCTCTTGGAGGGCCGAGGTCACGCCGGAAAGCTGCGTCCCGTAAGCCTTGAGCCGGTTTAGCTGGGCGACGGTGATAGTGTCGAGGTTTATGCCGAGTTGTGTCGCGACGCTCAGGAGGCGGTTGTGATCCTCGAGGGTCGGCCCCAAGGCGTTCAGTGCATCGTCGTAGAGCTTGCCAGCGTCGGCCAGCCGGATGTACCGCTGCGCCAAATCGCCCATGCTGACATCGTCCGGGAGACTCGTTTCGAAGCCTGCTCCAGCTTCGATGAGCGAGTCGAGTTGTTGCTTCAGGGCTTGAGCGCTCGCCGCGTTCTTGTTGAACTCTGGTCCAAAGAGAGCGGCATTCCCGTTGAGTTGACGTATCGCGGTATTGTATTGATCGACGGAGGCTTTTATCGCGCGAAACAACTCGTCTTGTCGCTTGATCCCGTTGTTGGCGTTGTTGGTCTGGCCAGCGTGTTCGATCTGCGCGTCGATGCCCTTGAGCACGCTGGTGCGCCAGGCATCGAAGTCCGTCCGGACTTGTTTGATTACATCGCCCAGCTTGGGGATCCAGCCAAAGAGAAATCCAAATCCGGCAAGCAATCCGTCGATCGCCGCTGTGGTGCCTGCGACGGTCGCGCGCCACACTTCGAGCAGGAAGACCTTCACCTGGCCGAAATGCGTGATAATGGCGATGGCGGCGGCGATGAGGAGGCCGATGGCTATGACCGCGATTCCAGGGCCGGTTGCCAGGGCGGCAAAGAGCGCTGGAAGCACCGCGAGCACACGGATCAAACTGCCGATCACTACGACCGTGGGACCCAGTGCGGCCAGGAGGAGCAGCACGGTGGTGATCGCCGACTTCACACCTGACGGCAAGCGACCGAAAGCTTGGACTGCCGACAATACCCAGTCGAGCACGCGTTGCCCAGCATCGATGAGCTTCAGAAACACCGGAGTCAACTGTTGCCCGACTGACTGGAAGACATCGTGAATCTTCGTTTTTAGCTGTGCATAGGCTGCAGCCAGCTTTGCTCCTGACTGCCCTGAACCTTCGAGTGCGGCTTGAAAGGCGCGCACCCCTGCGGCGACCAAGGGGAAGGAAAGTGCCTTCGAGATCAACTCGCCGGCCTCCGCAATTCGCTTGCCGGTTTTGTCCGCGCGCTCCGCAGCTGACTGCATCTCTTGATGAAAGCTGGTCGCGTTGACTTCCAGTGATAACGCCAAGACGTTTATGGTCATCTAGGTCCCTTAGCCTTCATGCGTTCGAGACTCACAGCTGCGTCCTGCGCGAGTTCTTCCTTCTGCTGCTCTTCCCGCTCGAGCAGGAAATACGCCATCCATTCGTTCAGTTGACTCGACGTCAATCCTGCAAGGAGTCCATCAACGTCAGCGATGCCGAGGCGGTCGGCGAGCCGATAGGCGAACTGCCGGACGGCCCGCCCTTCGAGTTTCCCGCCAGCTCCTCCACATCGTCATTCGTCATCCCCGACAGTTGCTGCGCGACTTCGAACAACCGGTTCAGCGCTGCCGCCGAGAGCTGCCCGACGGCGTCGACGTCGCTGTCGGCGAAGAGCCGGGCTCCGTCGAGACTGTGGACCGATTGCACGACCAGCTTCGCCCGCAGATTCACGAGGTTCGTCTCGTAGCTGCGCTTGCCGCGCTTCTGCACGCACGATGCTTCGAACGCATCCCGCTCGGCTCCCGTCAGCTCATGCACCATCACCGCGCCGCCCCACTCGGGGACGTCAACAGTCTCCTGCTTCAGCGCGCGCTTGGCGAGAATCGCTTCGCGCGTGAGTGGCCGGTTCTCAGCCATGTTGCCTCCTTCGGTCACGCTGTGAGCCGCGTCAACGAGCCCGCTGCCTCGATCGTCACTGCGGCGAGTTGCTCTTCGCCGACGCCGCCGGCGACGGGGTTGTACGACGAAATCGAGCCCTGCCCTGTCCACGCCGGGTTCGAGGTGCTACGCGCCGCGTTCACGGGACGCACTTCGATTGCGAACGGGGCCGCAGCGATCAACGGCGAGATTGTTGCGTCTACGGAGTTCGGGCCCACCGCGTAGTCCTGGTGGAAGGTGACCTTCAGGCTCCAGTCTTTCAGGCCGGGTTTGGTGATCTTGGTGTCGCCGCCCATCGCGGTTACGTCTTGCATGTCGACGCTTTGAGACAGCTCGACTTGCTTCACGTGGTTCGAGAGATCGACCGCGTTGATCAGGACCATTGCGTTGGTGAGTACTTGCGTTGCCATTGCATTCTCCTTTACTGAATTGCTACGTTGACGATGAAAGTGATCGACGGGCTCGCCCCGCCGCTGAACGACCAGGTCGCCCGCCAAAACGCGTCGGTGATGGATCCCGCGATGGGCACGGCCCATTGCGATCCTTTGAGCGTCACTGCGGTGAACGTGATCCGATCCGTGGGTGCCGCAAATCCGACGGTGGGCGCGCTTTGCACTTTGACGGTGACGGTCGGACCGCCGCTGATGGCGGTCACATGCAACACGGCGTAGAGGAACTGGCCGGCCGCGACGGCGCCGATGTTGAACACAGTCCCGTTGCCCGTCGTCGTGCGTGCGGCATTGTGCACGATCGTGCCACGCACCAGCCGGGCGCTGCTTGCTGCGGCATCGAGCTTGAATTTCATGATGTCGCCGACGCTGCCCTGCACCGGCGTGAACGAGGCGACGCTGCTCAGGAAGCTGAATCCCGGCTCCCCCTCGGCACCTGTCATCGGACCCACGGACATCGGCACGTCGACGAGTCCAATCTTTGACGACAGAAACTCTTCAGAGAATCCCGCGCCGAGGTTGATAAGCCCGGAGAGGCTGGCCTTCACCGATTTCATGCCCGGCTTGCTGAGCTTGGTGTCGCTGCCGAACGTCGTCGCTTCCTGCATATCGACGCTTTGCTCGATGGCGACGGCGTTGAGGTCGCCCGTCAGATCCATACTGTCGAGCCAGACCTTCGCGTTGGTGAGAACTTGAGTAGCCACAGTCAGGTCTCCTGGTGATGGATCACGGCGTCTACCTGCACTTCGTGAGAGCTGTTTACGGTGTCGAACGGGCCGTCGATCTGGTCTTCGAGAAGCGTGTCCTGGATGACGACGCCGAGGACCGTGCCGCGCCAGCGGCTGAAGTCCTTGCGGATTGCCTCGGCCAGCGCCTGCGCGCCGCCGCGGGTCGAGTCGAACGCCGACAGCTGGAACTCCGCGTGAGCGATCGACGGCTCCGTCCCCATCGCGTGCTCCCGCGTCGTCTTCAGCCGCAGGAACGTCATCGCGGGGAACGTTGGGCTCGCCGGCAATTTGAAGGCGTAGCAGCGCGCCCCAATGATGGGGCTGACGTTCGGACCGTTCGTGGCCCGGTTGATGATCGCGTCTTCGATCAGGCTCATCGGGCCTCCAGTCGATCCAGCGCCTTGGCGACTTCTGCCGCCATGTCGTCCAGCGCCGCCTGGGTTTCAGCGGCCACCCCCCGCATCATCGACGCCTGCGCCGGCTCGTCGAGCACCGCGTCGTCCCCAGTCACGCTCACGGCGATCTCGACATGGTCGGCGTCCACCGCGACGACCGCCGCTTCGATGTCGCGGTCGGCGATCTGCGGGGGCGCCGCGTCAGCCATCGCGGCGAGAAGCGGTGCGGTCCCTTTCAGCGCTGCGGCTAGGAGCACATCGGCGCTAATCCCTTGCGAGATCGCCACGAGCTTGTGATCGAGCCCATCCCAACCCATGTCCGCCATCTCAGCCGTCCCTCCTCACGCGCGAAAAACAAAATCGGCCAATCAACGCACCCTTCTGGTGCGGAGATTGGCCGAAGTGGCCGCGATTACCTTGTGAATTAACAGTAGGTCTACAGAGATCGGTCAGTCAAGGGGCAAAACACATTCACCGACCCGCAGTCCTTGCACTGCCACGTCGTCCGCGGCGCCGGCACGCGCGAGCGATCCAGCGCCTTCCGATAGACGGCCACGAGCCGCAGCTCCTCACTCGTGTCGCCGATCCAGCGGGCGCAGCGCTGGCAATAAATGTCATGCATGCTCACCCGCCCGCCGCGCGGCGCTCGAGCGCCTGCTGCAGCGCATCCTCGAGCCGCACGTCGCGCGGCACCACGCTCACGCGGTGCGCGCCGCCGATCGGATCGGGCACGACGAGCACCCGGCACTGCTGGTCGCGCGCCCCGTACCGGTGCGTGTGCACCACGGGACCGCTCACGCGCGAGAACGGCTCCTTGATGCGCTGCCCGCATCCCGGGCACAGGACGTACACCCAACGCAGCTGTAACACCGCTACACGGTCGGTTGCGGTCGCTGATCCGAATTCGTGAGACAGCTCGCGCCCAACCAAATCGCGTCGAGCACGTGGCGATCCGCATGCGAATACGGCGCCAACGGATGCCGCAACGCCGCGAGTCCGCGCGCCACGACTTCGCGCCGCACACCGCGTGGCAGGGCGGGGCAATCCGCGATCCGCACCTCGACGCCGCGCGTCACCGCGGCGGCCATCAGCGCGCCGCTCGCCATATACATCAGGAAGAGCTCGTCGGCGCTGATGTCCCCGCTGCCCTCATGCGGAAGGGTCTCATACCAGTTGCTCAGACGCGGCAGCTCGAGGTACACCACCGTCACTCCCCAGAGACTGTCTCGCGCCGCCGCGAGGGTGCGATCGAGGCCGCCGGCCAGGGCGCGGAGGCGCACCGGCAGTGGCTCCGATGGACTGGTGCGAACCACGTCCGTCATGCGGAGCCTGGCGAGGACCCGGTCAAACGGCTCGGTGGCCTGCCAGCCCGCAAGCTCGAACAGCGCGACGCTCGTGGCAGCGAGATCGGGTTGAACCGCGAGGACGGACTTCATGCGGCCGCCCGGCACGCGGTCCGATCCCGGGACTTTGCCCGGGACCCTTCGGCATTTCGCGGAAGGCTTGAGTCAGCTTGAGGCAGGCACCACGATTCGAACACCCACGGTGCCGACGGACTTTTAATCCGTTGGCGGGACTAGCGCAAAACAAAACGCCTGCAGGAAGAACCCTGCAGGCGTTTCCTTACCCGTTCCGGCGCGAGATCGCGCTGCCTACTGGCAGGCTCCCCAGCCGGGATTCTGCTGCAACTGGCACACACCGCCTACCTTGCTCAACTCGACCTGCACCGATGGGATCGGATAGAAATTATACTTCGGCAATGTAAACGTGCCCACGGCACTGGCGAGATATGAGATCCGCCCCGCCTCGGTTGAGACGTAGTTAGTGATGGCGGTATCAGCGATGCCCCAACGCCGCAGATCGAAGAAGCGCTGGCCCTCCATCCCCAGCTCGAGCCGCCGCTCCGTCCGTACCGCCTGGCGCGCGTAGGCCGTCAAGCCGGTCCATGGAGTGTTGTAAAGACCGATCTTGTAGAACGCCCACGGCGTCTGCAACGAGTCGCGCCCCAGCGCCACATTCGCTTGCAGCGAGTCCACCATGGTCCGGTTGCCCGTGCAGAACGACGGATAGCGATTCAACGCCGTGGTGTCCGGACCGCACCCCTGCGCCGCGACACCCGCGCGCGCCCGGATCTGATTCACGATCGCCCGGGCGGCTTCGAGATTCCCCAGCTCGACCTCCGCCTCGGCGTCCATCAACAGCATGTCGGCGTACCGGAAAATGTGGATCGGCACGTTATTCGTCTGTGTCGCCACCCAGCCGACGTTGTCTTCCGCGTCCGGGAAGGCCCTTTCATGGATGTTCTTCTTGGGACTATAGGGCCCGCTGTACGAAGCGTCGCGGATCCAGGACCGCTGGTGCAGATTCCAGTCCTTGTAGGGAACGTTGTCGCGGCCCACCGTCCAGTCGAGGCGCGGATCAATCGGCGCGGCCATGGTCGCATAGGTCGTGTCGATGTTCCACGTGTTGTCCGACATCGACAGCGGCAGACCCGCGGCGTCCACTTTGTACGCGTTGACCAGGTTGTACGACGGCTGATAGAAGCCGCAGCACGTGAAGTGGTTGTTGTCGCTGTAAGGGAAATTCAACCGCTCGCCGAAGTTCGCGTTCTGGCCGTTCGGCTCACCGTCCCGCACCGACGCCTGGTAGGCGAAAATCGTCTCCTTCCCATTCCGGTAGGCCGGATCGGCGGTCCAGACGCGGTTGAAGCCCGCTTCCAAATCGTATACGCCTTTCGCCTTCACCGAGTCGAACGAGACCTTGGCCGCCGCCCAATAGGCCGGACTCAGTGCCGCCGCATAGACCTGAACCCGTCCCCTGTACGCCACTGCTGTCCACTTGGTGGCGCGTCCCTTCTCACCGTTCCGAGGCGTTTCGGGGAGCAAGGAGTCTGCTACCGTGAGGTCTCTGATGATCAGCTTGACGATCGAGTCGAGCGGCAGGTCGTTGGGCTTGCGGTAACCGCCCAGGGCGACCGGGGTTGAATCCGCCGCGAAGTAGTAGGGAATATGCCCCCACATGCGATATGCTTCGAAGTGATAGTGCGCCCGCAGGAACAAGGCCTCACCGCGAATGTAGTTTTGGATCTGTGTGGGTATCTCATTGGGGCTCGCCGCCACCACCGCATCCAGCAGACGCAGTGTCGCATTGGCGCGGAAGACGCCGTCGTACACCTGGGTCCACTTCTGGTTCAGATAGCCGTCCGCGTCGCCCAGGTTCCATTGGAATATCTCAACGCTATGGATGGGGTTCTGGTCCCCGAGGTCGGATCCCTTGTACGCGTCGTTGCTCGTGACGCCGCCCCATACCCAGTTGCT
>WNFY01006789.1_pt1 | contig 10160 bp, 10 predicted proteins | sample 5400091 | NCBI WGS metagenome assembly WNFY01 (sample SAMN13153364, study PRJNA577476) | soil metagenome | isolation source: 60 cm soil or saprolite under grassland replicate 1 | place: USA:California | collected 2016-06-15 | reverse complement strand
GTCGTATTCGCTCGTTGCGCGGAAGGGGTCGGTTCGGGTGCGGTTGACAGTGCCGCGCCGCGTGCGTCCGGCGGCGCTTCGCCTGCGCCTGCGACTGCCTGTGGGCAAGCGAATCACGAGCGTTGCCGTCGGCGGGCGAGCCTTCGAGCGATTCGATTCAAGCTCGGGCACGATCGACCTGAGCGGCCTAACGGGCCGCGTCAACCTGGTTGCTTCGTACTCCTAACCAGGTGTCAGACACCCGCACGAAAACGTAACGTCTTTGTCACGAAAGGCGCGCGTTCTCTCCCGGATCGGCTTGGTTGCGTCGTGGCCGTTCGGACGTGTCCGGTGTCAGACACCGTCACGGAACTCGTACGGAACGGTTAGTGGCGGAAGTGGCGCCGGCCGGTGAAGACCATCGTCGCGCCGGCTCGTTCGACCGCCTCGATCACCTCGGCATCGCGCTTCGAGCCGCCCGGCTGGATGACCGCCGTCGCGCCCGCGCCCAGCGCTAGCTGCGGCCCGTCCGCGAACGGGAAGAAGGCGTCCGAGGCCAAAACAGCGCCTGCCGTCGAATGCCCGTGCTCGCGCGCCTTCTCCAGAGCGATCCGCACCGCGTCCACGCGGCTCATCTGCCCCGCCCCGACCCCGATCGTCTGCAGGTCGCGCGCCAGCACGATCGCGTTCGAGGTCACGTGCTTGCAGACCCGCCACGCGAAGAGCAGGTCGCCCCAGGCCATCTCGCTCGGCGACCCGCAGACGACCTCCATCCCCTCGCGATCGTCGACATCCGAGTCGCGCTCCTGCACGAGCAAGCCGCCCAAAACGCGCCGGTAGTCGCGCTCCCCCGGGTTCGAGAGACGCCGCTCGCGCTCCTCGAGGATCCGCACCCCCGGCTTCTCCTGCAGCCGCGCCAGCGCGGCCTCGTCGTAGCCCGGCGCGAACAGCACGTGCACGAACTGCTCGGCCAGCCGCTCCCCGAGGGCCTCGCTGACCGGACGGTTCAGCACGACGACGCCGCCCCAAGCAGACACCGGGTCGGCCGCGAGCGCCCGGTCGTAGGCCTGCTCGATCGACCCCGACACCGCAACGCCGCACGGGTTCGCGTGCTTCACGATCACGCAGGCGGGCAGCTCGAACTCGCGAGCCAAGAGCCGAGCCGCCGAAAGGTCGTTCAGGTTGTTGAACGACAGCTCGCGCCCGTGGAGCTGCTCAACTCGCGAGAGGAGGTGCCGCCGCGCGCCCACCTCCGCGTAGTAGGCCGCCCGCTGGTGCGGGTTCTCGCCGTACGACAGATCCAGCTCCCGCGTGAACACCGGCAGGAAGGAGTCCGGAAAAGCCTCGGGCTCGTAGAACCAGCCCGCGATCGCGGCCTCGTAGGCCGCCGTCATCGCGAACGTCTCTCCGGCCAGCCGCCGCCGCGTGTCCAGCGACAGCTCGCCGCGGGCGCGGAGCTCCACCAAAATCTCGCGGTACCGCTCCGGCCGGCACACAGGAGCCACGTGCGCGAAGTTCTTCGCCGCCGCACGCAGCATTGCCGGGCCGCCGATGTCGATCATCTCGACCGCGTCCTCCTCGCGCACCGCCTTCCGAGAGACGACGCCCTGGAACGGATAGAGGTTCACACAGACGAGGTCGAAAGGCTCGATCTCGTGCTCGTCGAGCGAGGCGCGGTCGTCTGCCCGGTCGCGCCGCGCAAGGATCGCCGCGTGGATCCGCGGATGCAGGGTCTTGACCCGGCCGCCGAGCAGCTCCGGCACCTCGGTCACGTCCTCGACGGGAGTCGCGCCGATCCCCACCTTCTCGAGGAAGGCCGCCGTGCCGCCGCTCGCGACCAGCTCGACGTCCAGCCCCGCCAAACCGCGTGCGAATTCTTCCAGCCCGGTCTTGTCGTAGACGGAGAGAAGCGCCCGCCGGATCACGGGATCAGCCCGCGAACCACCTGCGGGAGAAGCCGGTGCTCGGCCGCCTGCACCCGCGCCCGCAGGCTCGCCTCGTCGTCGCCCGGCTGCACCGGCACCCGCTCGGCCGCGATCACCGGGCCGGTGTCGACGCCGCCGTCGACGTAGTGCACCGTCGCCGCGGTCTCGGGCACCCCGGCCGCCAGCACATCGTGGATCGGGTGCGGCCCCGGAAACTCCGGGAGCGGGGCGGCGTGCGTGTTGATCACGCGCCCCGGGAAGCGCTCGAGGAAGCAGCGGCGCAGGAGGTGCATGTACCCGGCGCAGACGACGAGGTCGACGCTGTGCTCAGCGAGCCAGGCACCCATCGCGTCATCTCGGGCCTCGCGGTCGGGATAGTCCTCGAGCTCGAAGGCCGCGGTCGTGATGCCGGCCGCCTCGGCTCGCTCGAGCGCGCGCACGCCCGCCTTGTTGCTCGCGACCGCCACGATCGGCAGGCCCGCGTCGATCAGTGCCTGCAGGTTCGTTCCCTCGCCGCTGACCAGGACGCCGATCACGTCAGCCTCCCGATCACTTGGCCCGCGCCCGAGTCCGCCTCCGGGACGACCGCGCACATCCCGACGCCGAGGTTGAAAACTCGCCGCTGCTCGGCCTCCTCGACGCCGTGCTCGTCCAGCCAGGCGTAGACGGGCGGCCGCGCCCACGCGTTCCAGTCGATCTCGACCCCGGCCCCGTCGGGCAGCGCGCGCGTCAAGTTGCCGAGGATGCCGCCGCCGGTCACGTGCGCGAGCGCCTTGACGTCCGCCCGCGCGCGCAACTCGCGAACCTCCTCGAGATACAACCGGTGCGGCGCGAGCACCAGGTCGGTGTCGAAGTCCTCCTCGCCGACGAGCTCGCGCACGAGCGAAAAACCATTCGTATGCAGCCCCGACGACGCGAGCCCGAGCACGACGTCGCCCGGCTCACAACGCGACCCGTCGATCAGCCGCTCGCGCTCGACGAGGCCCACGCAGGTCCCCGCGAAGTCGAGCTCCTCCTCCCGGTAGACACCCGGCAGCTCCGCGGTCTCGCCGCCGATCAGCGCGCAGCCGGCCTCGCGGCAGACCTCGGCCGCGCCCTCGACGAGCTCGGCGACTTGCTCCAAGTCGAGCCGGTGCGCGGCCACGTAGTCGAGGAAGAACAACGGCTCGGCGCCGCTGGTCAGAACATCGTTGATGCAGTGCGCCGCGAGGTCGCGCCCCGCGTCGCGCAACCGCCTCGCCCGCCTCGAGAGCACGAGCTTCGAGCCGACGCTGTCGGTCGAGGCGGCGAGCAGCCGCCGCTCGTCGAGCGGGTACAGCCCGGCGAAAGCGCCGAAGCCTTCCGCGCCGGTCGACTCCGCGGCTGCGCGCAGGCGCTCGACGACCTCGTCTGCGGCAGCCAGCGAGACCCCGGCCTCCTCGTACGTCCTGCCCTTCACCCGCGCGAGTCTAAGACTGCGAGCGGCTAGGCGAACAGCTCTGCGTACAGCTCCGGTCGACCCCGCGGCCCGCCCTCCAGGAACCGCACTGTCGCGTCGCCGACCTCGACCTCGCCGTCCGCGCCCAATGCATCCAGCAGCCGCACCAAAGCGCTCGCCTTCGCGTGCGGATCGTCGGCGCGGAGCTGCAGCTCCGACAGCCGCAGCTCGTCCGCATTGGCGAGCACCTCGTCGATCCAGTCGCGCTGCGGGTGCACCTCGATCCGGTAGCCCGCATCCGTGGCCACGAACGTCCGCCGGCCCGGGTACTCCTGCACCCGGAACCGCAGCTCGGTGGCCCGCTCCAGCACCTCCTGGAATTCCTCGTCATCCAACGCGACCCCGAGGTGGTCGACCCGCGGCAGCGGCCACTGCCCGGGCTGGACGACGACGTTGACCGCACCGCGCTCGAGTTCGCTCAGGCGGTGGCGGAAGCCGAGCCGCTCCAGCTCCTCCCACGAGACCCCGGCCTCGTAGTGCACTTGCTCCTCGCCGATGCGCCCGTAGCGCGCAACCAGCCGGAAGCCGAGCCGGGCGAGATACCGCGCCTCGACCTCGCGGACGTTGCTCGTCACCAGGTGGTAGTGGAACAGATGCAGGGCGGCTCGATTCTGCAGCAGGAACAGCCGCCGCGGCGCGGAACCTTGCGGCGGCTGCTACATGCGCTCCACAGGCGTTCATCACGTCGATCTGGTCGTCTCGTCGATCGAGCGCAGCCTGCCCTTCTACCGCGACCTGCTCGGCCCGCTGGGCTGGCACGGCGTCAGCGAGACCCAGGGCGAACGAGGCGAGACGATCTGGTACCTCTGGGGGCCCGGCACGTCGATCGGCCTGCGCGAGGCGCAGACCGAAGGGCCGCACGACCGCTACCGCATCGGCCTGCACCACCTCGCGCTCGAGGCAACCTCGCGCTCGGCGGTCAACGAGCGGACCGAATGGCTGCGCGCCCAGGGCATCGAGATCGAGAGCGGGCCGGAGGAGTACTGGTACCAGCCCGGCTACTACGCGGTCTTCTTCTTCGATCCCGACGGGATCAAGCTGGAGATCGTGCACGTCCCCGGCCTTGCGGCCTGACGAAAGGAGAAGCTGGCATGTCGACTACCGAACCAGGAGGTGGGCGTCCCACGATGGGGATGCCAACGATCGCGTCCGGAGCGCGAATGCCGATTCCGGGCAACGCCGAGTTCGCGATCTGGTTCGTGATCGAGATCGTCTTCGTCCTGATCTGGATCATCGCCGACAGCGTGGACACGCAGCAGTGGGTGCTCTACACGACGGTCCTGACCTCGTTCTACATCCTCAGCCGCGGCATCGCGAAGGCGAGCCGCGTGCTCGAGCAGTAGCTAGCGAGCCGCGCTCTCGAACCTGAGCTTCGCGCCCTCACGCGGGGTTGCCGTCGGGTAATCCCGCGTGAGGCAGGCGCGGCACAGGTCCGATTCCGGCCGCTTCGTCGCGGCCCGCAGGCCTTCGAGCGAGAGATACGCGAGTGAGGTGGCGCCGATGTGCTCGCGGATCTGCTCGACCGTGCGCGACGAGGCGATCAGCTCGTCCTCCTCGGCGAAGTCGATGCCGTAGTAGCACTGGCTGATCACGGGCGGCGCGGAGACGCGGATGTGCACCTCGGCCGCGCCGGCCTCGAAGAGCATTTGGACGATCTTGCGCGTCGTGTTGCCCCGGACGATCGAGTCGTCGACGGCCACGATCCGCTTCCCCGCAACCTCCGCGAGCGGGTTGAACTTCAGCTTCACGCCCTGCTCTCGAAGGCCCTGATCGGGCTGGATGAACGTGCGGCCGACGTAGCGGTTCTTGATGAGCCCTTCCGAGAACGGGATCCCGCTCGCGCGCGAGAACCCGATTGCCGCCGGCGTGCCTGAGTCGGGGATCGGCAGCACGAGATCGGCCTCGGCCGGCGCCTCCTCGGCGAGCCGCTCGCCCATTCGCACGCGCGCGCCGTGCACCTCGATCCCCTCGAGGCGCGAGTCAGGCCGGGCCAGGTAGAAGAACTCGAAGATGCACAGGGCCCGCTTCGACGGCTCGACGGCTTGCCGCGCGCGAACGCCCTTGTCGTCGATCAGCACGAGCTCGCCCGGCTCGATCTCCCGCTCGAGCTTCGCGCCGACGAGGTCGAGCGCGCAGGTCTCGGAGGCGAGGACCCAGTCGCCGTCTTCGCTGCGGCCGAGGCAGAGCGGCCGGAAGCCGTGGCGGTCGCGGAAGCCGATCAGCTTGTCGTGGGCGAGCGCGACGACCGAGAAGGCGCCCTCGAGGCGGGCCATCGCGCCGGCGACGGCGTCTTCGAGCGGGCCGGTGTCGTTCGCGATCAGTGCCCCGATGACCTCGGTGTCGGAGGTGGTGCCGAGCGCGATCCCGTCGGCCGCGAGCTCGTCCCGGAGCTCCGCCGCGTTGACGAGGTTGCCGTTGTGCCCGAGCGCGACGGTGCGGCCGCGGCCGCGCTGGATCAGCGGCTGCGCGTTCGCCCAGTGCGTGGAGCCGGTCGTCGAGTAGCGCGTGTGCCCGATCGCCGCTTCGCCGTGGAGCCCGCGCAGCTTCTGCTCGTCGAAGACCTGGGTGACGAGGCCCATGTCGCGGAGCACGGTCAGCCGGCCGTGGTCGGAGACGGCGATCCCCGCCGACTCCTGGCCGCGGTGCTGCAGCGCGAACAGGCCGAAGTACGTGACGCGCGCGACGTCCCGCTCCGGGGCGCGGATGCCGAAGACGCCGCACATCAGGGCACCGTCCCGAGCTCGCGAGCTTCCGGCCAGTTGGGCTTCGGGCCGGCCAGCACGACCGATCCGTACGGAGCGTCGCCGCTCGCCTCGAAGCGGTGGCCGCTGAAGGCCGAAGCTTCCACGAGGGCCTGTCTCAGCCCGCCGTCGCTGACGTCGTGCGCGAGCGAGAACCGCGGGGCGTTCCGCCAGAGCCAGCCGATCAGCTCGACTTCGTCGCCCTCGACGAGCCACACTCGGTCGCCCGGCCGCCAGCCGCGCGGAACCTCCCGCACGTCAGGGACGAGCCCGACGCAGCCGACCACCGGCGTCGGCGGAATCGCCCGCCCGTCGGTCTCGTTGTAGAGCGAGACGTTGCCCGAGACGACCGGAATCCCGAGCGCCTCCGCCGCTTCGGCAATCTCCTCGATCGCCTCGGCCAGCTCCCACCCGATCTCGGGCTTCTCGGGGTTGCCGAAGTTGAGGCAGTCGGTCACCGCGAGCGGCTCGCCGCCCGCGCAGGCGACGTTACGCGCCGCGTCGACGACGGCCGCGCGGCCGGCCTCGCGCGGATCGCGACAGCCGATCGGCGGCCCGTCCAATGAGACCGCGAGTCCGCGCCAGGAGGGGCGCAGCCGCAGCACCGCGGCGTCGAGCCCCGGCCGGCGCACCGTGCGCGACTGGACGAGGTGGTCGTACTGCTCGTAGACCCAGCGCTTCGGCTCGTGGTTGACCGCGTCGACGTGGGCGGGTGGCCGCGCGGCCGGAAGACGATCGACCTCGTAGCGCGGGCACTCGTCCGTGAGCAGCCGAGCGGGGATCTCGCCGACAAGCTCGTCCTCGAAGAACGCCCGCAGCTCGCCGGTCTCGGTCACCTCGCCGACGACGGCGTGGTGCAGCTCCCAGCGCTCGAGGACGGCCTCGACCAGCTCGAGCGCGTCGGGCCGGCAGACGGCGACCATCCGCTCCTGGCTCTCGGAGATCATGATCTCCCAGGGCTCCATCCCGCCCTCGCGCAGGGGGACGTGGTCGAGGTGGACGTCCACGCCGACGTCGCCCGCCATCTCGGCGAGCGCCGAGGCGAGCCCCGCCGCCCCGCAGTCCTGCAACGACTCGACGAGCCCTGCCTCGACGAGCTCGAGCGAGGCCTCGATCAGCTTCTTGCCGGTGAACGGGTCGCCGATCTGCACGGAGGGGCGCTTCTCGTCGGAGCCCTCTCCGAGCTCCTGGCTCGCGAGCACCGAGGCGCCGCCGATCCCGTCGCGGCCGGTGGTCGCGCCGTAGAGGACGATTGCGTTCCCGGTCCCGCGCGCACGCGCGCGTGTGACCCGTTCCGCGGGCAGCAAGCCGACGCACATCGCGTTGACGAGGCAATTGCCTGCATAGGCCTCGTCGAAGACCGCTTCGCCGCCGACGGTCGGCACTCCGACGCAGTTGGCGTAGTGGCCGATCCCGGCTACCGCGCGGCGGAAGCCCCAGCCCGGCGAGCCGAACCGCAGGCTGTCCAGCAGCGCCACCGGCCGCGCGCCCATCGCGACGATGTCGCGCAGGATCCCGCCGACTCCGGTCGCTGCGCCCTGAAACGGCTCGACCGCGGAGGGATGGTTGTGCGACTCGACCTTGAACGCGACCGCCTCGCCCTCGCCGAGGTCGATCACACCCGCGTTCTCGCCCGGTCCCTGCAGCACGCGCGGCCCGGAGCCGGGCAGGCGGCGCAGGAGCGGCGCGGAATGCTTGTAGCCGCAGTGCTCCGACCAGAGCAGCGAGAAGACCGCGAGCTCGAAGTGGTTCGGCTCCCGCGCGAGCAACTCGCAGATTCGGTCGAACTCGCCGTCGGTGAGACCGAGCGCCCGGTGGAGCGACTGATCGAGGACCCGCGCCAGGTGATCGAGTCTAGCCGGGGCTCAGGACAATCGTGAGCCGCCGAAACCTCCTCATGCTGCTGGCGCTCGCCGCGATTTGGGGCGCGTCGTTCCTGTTCATCAAGGTCGCGGTTCGGGAGCTCACTCCGGCGACCTTGATCACGGGCCGTCTCGGCCTCGCTGCGCTCACGCTCGCGCTGCTCGTCCCGGTCGCGGTCGGCACGCGCGAGACCCTGCGGCAGTTGCGCCAGAGCTGGGCATGGCTCGTCGTGGTGGCGCTCGTCAATACCGCGATCCCGTTCTGGTTGCTCTCGTGGGGCGAGACGCGGATCGACTCGGGGCTCGCGTCGATCATCCAGGCGAGCGTGCCGATCTTCAACGCGCTGATCGCTTTCGCCGCCTTCCACGAGGTGCGGGTGACGGGCGTGCGGCTGCTGGGGGTTGCGGTCGGGTTCGTCGGCGTGGCGCTGCTCGTCGGGGCGCAGCCGCAGGGCAAGGTGCTCGGCGCGTTCGCGGTCGTTGGAATGGCGTTCTGCTACGGGATGGGCGGCCTCTTGACCGGGCGCTACCTCACCCGCGTCCGGCCGATCGTCGTCGCCCTCGCGTCGACCTCGATCGCCACGCTTGTTGCGTTGCCTCTCGGCGCCGCGGAGGCGCCGGGCCACATGCCGGGCTGGAAGACGATCGGCTCGGTCGTCGCGCTCGGCATTCCCGGGACGGCGCTGGCGTACCTGCTCTTCTTCGCCCTGATCAGCGGCGCGGGAGCCGCCTACACGTCGCTCGTCACGTACCTGATCCCGCCGATCGCGCTCGCGTACGGCGCGATCTTCCTCGACGAGCGCTTCGGCGCCGCAGCGTTGGGTGGCCTGGTGCTGATCCTGGCGGGCGTCGCCCTTGGCTCTGGAACCGTACGGCTACGGCGAAGGCGAGACGCGGCTTACGGACACATCGAGACGCCGTAGCCGAGCCGCTTCGGCTTCGAGCACGGGTAAAGGCCTGCGGCGTCCGTGTTCTCCCGCCGGCTGGCGATCTCGCGACCGGCCGAGCCGAACGCGACCAGTTCTCCGAGCCTGTGGCCGCGCGGATAGTGACGCGACGGAACCGGCCAGACGAGGTAGCCCTCCTTCGGTGTCAGCTCGACGCGATCGCCGTCCTCGAAGCGCGCCTCGACTCGAGCGACGTCTCGGCTCACCGTGCAGCAGAGAGTGACGTGCGTCGCCGCGCCGGAGAATCCGAGTCCGATCGTTGGTTCCTTGCTCTCTTCGCCTGGGCGTGTGCAGCCAAAGGCCTGATTCGTCCACATGCAAGTTCCGCCGCTGCGGTTCGGCGCGACCCACAGGCCGATGCGGTCACCGTCGTCCGCCTGGAGATCGAACAGCTGGCGCCGCTGGTCCCAGATCGCCTCCTTTGGCACGGAGAGGTGCGGGTAGCCGGGCAGCTCGTGTTCTTTGAAGCTCATCGCGTTCGCGCCCGGATTGTGAACAGGCTCGCTCGCCAGCAGCTTTCCTCCCGCGTCGTACAGGCGAATCTCCGTCGGGCGCTGTCCGTCGACGCGGTGCGCATCCGGCACGCGGAAGAGGTAGAAGCCGGCGTCGATCGGAGCCGTCACCCACACGAACGGGATCTCCTCTGCCGTCCCGTCCGCGTAGGCGAGCTCGAGCCTGGCGGCCGCGCTCTGGAAGAACGACCCGGCGAGGAAGTCAGGGCCCGAGCCTCCGTACGTGACATCGATTCGCTCGGCGAACCGGTCGTGACGGTCGGCACGGCAGCCGCCCACCAGGTCCGACCACTGCTCGCAGAAGCCGCCCTTCTTCGTCGGTGCGACCCACAGGACGTGCTGCTTGCCGTCGATCGTGACGGAAGTGATCCTTCGCGCCTCATGCGGTAGCACTCCCGGGGCCATCCCCAGCGGAGCACCGACCTCGAGGCTGCCGAAGTCGTTCACGATCTGAATCGGCCCCTTCGGCGACTTCTGGAAGTCGACGATCGGATGACCGAGCGCGTACGCGGAGGCGACGCTCACCGCGACAACGGCGGCGAGCGCCGCGGCCACGCCCACGCGCCGCCGCCGGCGCGCCCGGCTCGCCCGTCGAACGACGTCGCCCCAGTCGGCATCGTCGGGGCCCGGCGCGAGGATCTCCTCCCACAGCAGCGTCTCGGTCACGGCCGCGCTCCTTCCCGCTCAAAGCGTTTTTCCAAATCCCGGTGCGCCTGT
>WNFY01006786.1_pt1 | contig 10164 bp, 7 predicted proteins | sample 5400091 | NCBI WGS metagenome assembly WNFY01 (sample SAMN13153364, study PRJNA577476) | soil metagenome | isolation source: 60 cm soil or saprolite under grassland replicate 1 | place: USA:California | collected 2016-06-15 | reverse complement strand
CACTTCGAAGTTGATGTTTTCAAGCACGCGGGCCTTCTTGAATCGCTTGCTGATGCCCTGCACAGTTGCAGCAACCCCCGTTCGCTGTTCGCGCTCAGGAGCCCAGGACACATGTGTTTGATCCGTGTCGGGTGCCAGTGCCATTTTTGGAATCATACTTCTTGTGCTTCAAATTCCAGCCAGTCGCGTGCGAAGAAAAGCACACTGAAAATAACGAAGGAAAGCAGGGCCAGCACGATCGCGATTGCATTGGCAGCTTCGATTTGCCCTTCATTAAACTTGGCGAAGATGTACAGCGGCGCCGTTTGGGTACGCATCGCCAAGTTGCCAGACACGAGAATGGTTGAGCCGAACTCGCCGACGGCGCGCGCGAATGTCAGGAGCGCGCCGCCTACAATCGCGCCACGCAAACTCGGCAGCGTGACGTACCAGAAGGTTTGCCAGCGCGTTGCGCCGATGGTTGCCGATGCTTCTTCCAGTGAACGGCTCATGGTATCGAAAACTGGCTTGATTACGCCAAACGCCAGCGGAAATGTGACGAAAATATTTGCCAGAATGATCGCGTAAGGTGTGAACATTAATTGTACACCTTGCGGAGACAGCAAGCGCCCAAGCGTGCCGTAAGGTCCCCATAGAAGCAGCAGCGCGAAGCCGGCAACGGCGGTAGGTATCGCTGTCGGCAGAGAGATCGTAACAATAACCGCGTTACGTCCCCAAAAGTCATAACGTGAAAGCACGTAGGCAGCGAACAAGCCGAAGATCACGTTGAAGACAGTGGCCCAGAAGCTGGTGACCATTGAAAGCTTGAGAGCGAAGACTGCTTCCGGTGCGACCAGCGATGACCAGAACACACCCAATCCCTTGCTCGTACCATAGATGAAGATCGAAAGCAGAGGAAGCAGGACCAGTGGCAGCATAATCACCAGCATTACGCCGATACTAGTCGGACGCGCGACGTCGAAACCACGAACATGACGTATTGCTGGTATCTTGACTGGCATGATCTATTTTCGCTTCTGAACCAGATCCCGAAAGACGCCCTCAATTACTTCCGGATAGGCTTTGTCCCATCCGCCAAAATAGTCCACGGTGAACGGGTATTTGATGGTTGCAAGTTCCTTATTTTCCTGATCCAGCGCTTCGCTGGTGCTGGAGCGGAAGTGACCTCTGACAAAGGTGCGTTGCGCCTCGTCGCTCCAAAGGTATTGCAGGAAGGCATCAATCACTGGTCGATCCGAGGCGGAGATATTTCGGTCAATGGGGACTGCCAGATGCTCGCTGAAAATAGTCGCCTCAGGGATGATGACCTCGATAGGCGCATTAGCCTCCTTCATCAAGAGAGCATCGAGTTCATAGGTTACCAAAGCGTCGCCATTGCCAAGCTCGAAAGTCGTGCGTGCCTCGCGAGCAGACGCCGGTGTCGAAATCACGTTGCGCCAAATCGCCTGTAAAGTTTGCAAAGCGCGAGCGTGATCCTGTCCGCCGGATTGCTTTTCCGATTTCACCAGTTCCGAGCCATAGATTGCCAGGATAGACCACTGCGCACCGCCAGAACCGATCGGATCGGGATGAATCACCTTAACCCCCGGTTTGGCGAGATCGGGAAAGTCATGGATGCCCTTCGGATTTCCCTTGCGCACCAGAATCACGAAAGGTGTCTTGTTGACAATGCCTTTTTGCGGCAGCGCATGCCAGTCTGAAGTGATGTCACCATGTTGCTTGAGACGCGCGGCGTCCCGTTCGATCGAAAGGATCGCAACCTGAGCTTTCACGCCCTGCAGAATCTGATTTGTAATTGTTTCCGATCCGGCGAACGAGGATGTGAAGCGCACATCCACGCCATGTTCTTGTTTCCACTTAGCCGTGAACGTGGGATAGATGCCTTTCTCCAGGGACTCTCTCATGATCGAGAAACCGTAGAGAGTGATGTTAACGCCGCCTCCAGTTTCAGCCGGAGGTTTTGGCAGACAACTGCCGGCGAGCAACACAAAGATCACCAGCGTAACGCAGGCTGTTAGCTTGCGCTGCAAACTAACAGTTTGCGCCACTGTGCATAAGGTTGGGTCCCTAACGAGCACAGCACGCGGCCCGTCGTTTCTTCTTCTCTTCACGCTTCGCGCCCTCTCCCTGCCCCTCTTCCAAACGGAGTGGGGAACAAGGACAAATTTACGAACTAACCACCAACAGCGAACTGGGGGTGCGTTCGAGAAGCACTTTGATGCTAGGGCCAAAGAATAGTTCTTCACCCGGCCGCACCTTCGCGCCCACCACGACCAGATTGTGCTTGCCTTTCTTGACTTGACGCAAAATCGCGGTCTCTGGGACACGTCGCACTTTCACCATTGTCTTGACGGAAACGCCTTCGCGTTCGCCCAGCGCCTGAATATCACGCACCAGTGCGCGCGCGGGTTTCAGGTGCTCGCGCAACCGCCGCATCAACAAACCTTCGCCTTCCGGAGGGTACACGTGCAAGGCGGTAACACCGCAGTTGCAGGCTTTAGCGATCGCGATCGCTACCTCGGCGGCGCGCCGTGAATAATCAGCGCCAGTTGTGGGCACCAGAATATTCATCGTGCGCAAGCGCAGCTTTGGCGGCAGCTCGTCCTTCGAGATCGCAATTCCCATGGCTCCTTTGAACCCATGCACTATCTTTTCAACCGCAGGGTTGAATCCGCCCGGTCGACCACCGTTGCCGGACGCGTGATCAAGTCCAATGATGAGCAGGTCGTAGCCCTTTTTGACCTCCTTCATGACGGCGGCGCCAGGCTCTTCGCTGGAAGTCTGCGTGTTGATCGAAGGGACCGTAGTAGAGGTCGCCGCCGCCGGAGCTCCTGAGCCAACGGCCGCGCTGAAGGCTCTTTTCTCGACGGCATTGGACCGCGCGACAAACTCCAGCGACATCTTGGCGAAGCTGGCTGGCTTTTCGAGATCTCGGAGTTCACGCTTGTTTCCCAACTCCAGCACCGTAGCCATGATCCGGCGGGTGCCCGCAAAGAGTCCGCCGAGAATCGACGCCAGTTTACCGTCTTCACTTTGATCGGCGGTGATCAATAACCTCTCGATCCCGGGCACGAAATCCCTGGACTCCGCCACTTCGCGCTCCAGTCGCTCCCGCTCTTCGCCGGTCGGCGGAATGCGCGCCAAGGCCCACCGGAGCATCGGCGGCATGACCATCGTGGTCGCAACGGCCATCACCACGATCAGCGTGTACATGTCTTGTGTAAGCACGCCGATTGAGAGACCGATCGTGGCGACGATCACTTCAGTTGTGCCGCGCGCGTTCATGCCAATGGCCAACGCCGTCGCTTCGTGCGCGCTCAATCCGCCCAGCCTGCCCCCAACGTAGCAACCCACCAACTTGCCCAGGCTCGCTATCAGCATCAGCCCGATTGCCAGCTCGACCAGATGCAGGCTCCTCAGGATGGTCAGATCGACGCTCAGGCCGGCTACGGCGAAGAAGATTGGCGCGAACAGGGCGATGATCAGGCTGCGCAGTTGCTCCTGAATCTGCCGCGTCAAAATCGGCGACTGGCCGACGAGTATGCCAATGACGAACGCCCCGAGCACGGTGTGCACGCCGATCAGCCCTGTCACAATCGCCATCAAACACATCAAGATCAGAATGGCCGAAAGGACGGGCATTTCACTGCGGAAGTTGTCGTTGGTCCAGCGGATAATATGAGCTACGAGGCGGCGGCCAACGGTGAAGCTTAGCGTCAGGAACACGAGTGTCCCGCCAACCGCAAGGCCGACGCCTCTGACGTTGAGCGTGCCTTCCGCGGCGAGACCGCCAATGATCGCGATGATGATCCACCCGACGGTGTCGTCGATGATCGCGGAAGCAAGAATCAGTTGGCCGATGTTGCGGCGCATGAAATCAACTTCCATGATCACCATCGCCACGACCTTTACCGACGATATCGACAGCGCGGTGGCTAGAAAAAGTGCGGTCACGATCCGCTTCTCAGGCTCCGGCAGCATCGAGTCAGGCAGGATCTCACCCAGAAAGAAGCCACAGGCGAAGGGAAAGACAATCCCCGAGAGCGATGAGAAGAGCGCCGTCCGGCGCATCCGCTTCACGATCGAAAAATCGGTCTCCATTCCCGCCAGCAACAGCAACATCAGGATGCCAAGCTGCGAGATGGCATCGATCATCTTTTTCTGTTCGGGCGTGTCGGGAAAGATCAAACGATGCGCGCCCGGCCAGAGGTTGCCGAGCACGGTTGGCCCAATCAGTATTCCGGCCAACAACTGGCCCATCACTGCCGGTTGGCCGACGCGCTGCATCAACTCGCCCAACAGCCGCCCCACCAGCAGCATCAGCAGAATCTCAGCTATAAAAATCGTCGCTGTGTGATCGGACGAATGCGCGGGCTTAGCCCCCTCAGCCAGCGCGAGAGAAAAGAAGCCAGATGGGATGAGGTGAGCGACGTTTGACATGAGATGCACAGAGACCGTTTCTTTACTGCGGCGTCCTGGTTAGGCCATTCCCCTTTTCCTTCTAAGCTTGTCCAGGCAAAGAGCCCCGATTGTTCTGATGTAGGTTTCTGCTTCTCTTAAGCTGCCTCGGTCACCTCGAAGCAGACACCTTTCACGCGGGGGGCCACGGGGAAACTGGATGCCTCATACGAAAGTGAGCACCCGTAAACGACGCCGACACCGAAAGCCTATGCTAACCTTGCTTGATTTTACAGTGGGGTCAACTTTAGGATGACTGACTCAGAAACTGCAACCTTTTTTAGCGGTTTTCGAAGCGGGAGGCCGGTTTTGTTTGGTAAATGGATGCGTGCCCGCGAAATTAGGCATTCGCGGCGCGATAACAATCGAATCATCCGTCCGTTTCACTGGGGCGTCGAGTTCATCGGCGACCACGTGAACGGTAACGATCCGCGTTCAATCTTCAGCGGCCATACTAAGCGTGTGATGGCTCGTAGCGAAGAATTCTACGCGCTGCCGGAAATTCCTGACTATCGGCTCGCGGGCAATCGGCTTACCTGGACCAGCACGGTCCAGACCCCTTCATCTGAAAACAATACCGCCAGTGCGCGTCTATTTCCGGCGCGGCGTGAACGGAAGCGAAAGCCACGCGCCGCGATAGTCGTCCTGCCCCAGTGGAACGCGCAACCTGACAGCCACGTCGAAGCGTGTCGCATCTTTAATGGCCTCGGCATCAGTGCTCTGCGTCTGACCTTGCCCTACCACGAAGAGCGTCGACCACCGGAGCTTGAGCGCGCAGAGCATCTGGTCAGCTCGAATATTGGCCGCACGATTCAGTCAATGCGGCAGGCAGTGCTTGATACGCGCGCGGCCGTCGATTGGCTGAAGCAGCAAGGGTTTGAACGGATCGGCATTCTGGGAACAAGCATCGGATCGTGCACGGCTTTTCTCGCCTTCGCGCACGATCCGTCGATCGATGTGGGTGTTTTCAATCATGTGTCGGGTTACTTTGCCGACGTGGTCTGGGAAGGAATCTCGACTCGACACGTGCGCGCCGGAATTGAAAACAATCTGACGCTCGACGAGCTGCGTGATTTTTGGAAGCCCATCAGCCCCCTACCGTTCATCCCGCGTCTGCTTGATATGAAGCCGCGGCCGATGCGCTTCATCGCCGCGCGTTACGACCTGACTTTTCCGGCCGACCTGTCACGAAAAGTGATCGCAGAAGTGAAAGCACTGGGAATCGATCTCGATGTGGTCTGGCTGCCATGCGGTCATTACACAACCGCCGAGCTGCCGTGGAAAGCGATCGATGCCTGGAAGATTGCGACGTTCTTTCGGAAATATTTGTAGATTCCAACCGCGAAGCGGTTAAGGCAATTGTTCCCAGGGTAGCAGCTCCGCAGCAACCCTGGGCTTTATTATGAAACCGTTTTTGCGGTTTCTATTCATATGGCTAACAGGAAATCCATCAGCATTGTGGCGGAGTTAGAGAAATTGAAAAGACGCTTCGGCCATGGCGACGCAACGATGCTGCGCGGGTTAAAAGCTCTTTCGAAATCACCGGTGTCAGATGCTGAATCACTAATCCCCTTTCATGAGGCCCTTTTGTTCCTCCGCGCTTACTCACAAAGCGCAAAGGTGCTGAAGCGAGTTGAAGACATCCTGAAAAAGGTAGATAAGCTGGTCTCGCAATTTCGAGAGGCGAATGCTGACCTTTCGCGGCTCGATGATCCGGAAGTGTCTGGAATCGCCGGAACGAGCGTGACCAGCAACTTCAGCTACGCGATCGTTCGTTGGCTCACTCAGAAGTATCCTACGCAAATCAGCATCGATTGGGATTGGCTTGAAAACGAAGACCAGTTCGGCGCAACCATGTCGCGTTTTCTGCCATTGCTGGAAGAAGCTGCGGCGGTCGAAGCGCACGTGCCTTATCGCGACTGGTTGGGCGCAGCGAAGGGTCGCGCGAACGAAGTCGTCTGGATAATCGAGCGATTTGAGTCGTTCAAGATTTCCGATAAAGCAAAGGCGGAACTTTACGACTCGCTAAAGCTGCACGTCCGCTGGCAGTTTCGCTTTTCCGCTTCACGCACCGGAATGAAACTGCGGACGCGCGAGATTTTTTTTCACCGTGAGCCGCTGATCCAGCGACGAGAGATTTCCCTGGCAGCGGAACTACAATCGCCGGCGATCCCGGTGGAAAGGCTTTCCCACGCGGTAGGCGAAAAAATTCTCGACATGGCACGCGAAACTTCTGCGGTGCGCTATCGTGAACTCCATGGCTTCACTTACGGCGATTCTCGCCGCGTACTCAGGGCCGATCTTGGACGCGGTACTGAGGCTTTCGTGCTGGGCGTGCCGCCGGAACACCGGCTGCCTTTGCGTGCTTATCATGCCGCTTTGATTTTCAAAAACGGCGTGCCGGTCGCGTATTTCGAGGGACTTTCGCTTTTCGAGCGCATGGAGAGTGGCTTCAATCTCTACTATACGTTTCGCGAAGGCGAGACGGCATGGCTGTTCGCGCATATCCTGCGATTGATGCGTCAGCTCCTGGGTGTGACTGTGATTTCCATCGATCCGTACCAGATGGGACACGACAACGAAGAAGGAATTGAGTCAGGCGCTTTCTGGTTTTATCGCAAGCTGGGCTTTCGACCTGTCCGCCAGGAATTGATGAAGTTAGCACTGGCCGAAGAGGAGAGGATTGCGGCGAATCCGGCATATCGCACATCCGTGCGCACTCTGAAAAAGCTTGCGACCGGTCACATGATCCTGGAAACAGCGACGTCGAAACACCGCGCAGGCCGTGGCGAATGGGATCGATTTGAAGTTCGCAATATTGGACTCGCACTGCAACGTCACCTGGCGCGCGACTTCGGCGGCGATGCGAATAAGCTTCGCACCGCTTCTGCGAACTTTTTGAAGCGCGCTTTGGGCTTACAATGCAACGAGTCAAAAACCGCCCAGGTTTTTGAGAGTCTCGCTCCCATGCTCGGGATGATTCCTGACGTCGCACACTGGAACGCGGCCGACAAGCAATTAGCTGCTCGCATAATCCACGCTAAGACGAAACGGGAGGAATCGCTTTACCTCAAACTGATGCAGCGGCACAAGCGCTTACGTGCGGCATTAATTCGATTGGGCTCGTGACTATATCGGTGCTATTTCCAGCGCTCGGTTGAGATCGCGATAGAGTTCGTTGTAATGGCGAATAGATACTTCGAGGGCTTCCGGCAACTGCTCAAGATCGGAAGGATTGACGACCAGGTTAACATTTTGAAGAAAAGCTGCATGCAAATCCATCGTGCGCGCGCCTGAGGTCAAATACACAAGAAACAATCGACGGCGCTCAGGCGGGCGGAGCAACATCACTTCCCGCGTGACGAACGCGACCCCTTGCTCAAGCGGATCAAAATCAGCGTCGAGGATAACAACATCCATCCGCTCTTCTCGCATGCGTCCCAAAGCCTCGGCCATGCTTTCGGCGACAAAAACTTCGTAGTCATTGTGTGAAAGTGAACGAGCAATGGTTTCGCGATATGTGGGGCTGCAGCAGATTAACGCTTTTCGGCGATCCCAGGCTGGCCTCTTAGGGTCGGGAGCTCGCACGGAAGCCACGTGCGAATGAGACAAAGCCTCGGCCAGGAGCTTAGCGATTTCGGTCGCTGCGGCTGTCTCGGTAGGCTGCATTGAAGCCGCTTGCCGATCTTCGGAACCGGTGTTGAAAAGAGGCGCGCTGGCGGGACGCTCATAAGGCAAAGTTCGATTCTTCATCGCAGTTGTCGATTGAGAAACTTCAGAATCGATTGATTCGCTTGACATTGCGGGTGATTGAACGCCAACGCTAGCCTGGCATTTTGGACAGCGAACTTTGAAAGGCTGTGACGGAGTCTTCGCTTCGTCCAGTTGTAAGCGAGCTTCACATTTTGGGCAGATGAGAACCATGGTTGTTTGTAAAGTTATTAGTCTCAGTCAGTCAAATTAAGGGTGACAGGGTGACCGGATATCCGATTCGCGACCATGTTTTGCGCCTGTGTTCTTATGAAATCTTCCGAAGAGGTCAGACCTTTGAGCGACAGTAGCAAATTGTTCTGATTGGTCGCGAATCCGAGGCCGTCTTCGACGGTAATCACTTTGCGTTCGATGAAATCTTTGATGACGGTATCAAAGTCCTGCATTCCATCCAGCTTCCCGTCACGCATGGCATCAAGAAGCGACTTGCCTTCTGCCTCACCGTCCTCGATATATTCTCGCGTGCGCGGCGTCGATCTTAAGATCTCGACGGCTGCAATACGTCCCAGAGCGTCGGCGCGCGGGATCAAACGCTGCGAAACGATGTAACGAAACGTTTGCGCGAGCCGCGTACGAATAACCGGCTCTTCATTCTTCGGGTAAAGTCCGATGATGCGATCGATCGTTTTTGAAGCATCAATCGTGTGCAGTGTGGACAGCACCAGATGGCCAGTCTCGGCAGCTTCAAGAGCGATTTCCGTCGTTTCGTAATCGCGCATTTCGCCGATCAAGATAACCTTCGGCGCCTGCCGCAAGGCCGCCCGGAGAGCCGAAGGAAAATCCTTTGTGTCATGGCCAACTTCACGCTGGTTGATGGTCGAGTTCTTGTGCGTATGCAAATACTCGATGGGGTCTTCGATCGTCACCACGTGATAGTGTTTGGTTTCGTTAATGATGTCGATGATCGCTGCCAGCGTCGAGCTCTTGCCACATCCCGTGGGCCCTGTGATTAGCACCAGGCCATTGCGTAGTTCGGCAATCTCGGAGAGCTGTGATGGCAAAGAAAGCGATTCGAGCGTCGGTATATCAGTGGGAATGACACGCATTACGATCGAATAAACACCGCGTTGCTGGAAGATATTGCAGCGGAAGCGAGCGCGCGACGGCAGCGAGTAGCTAAGATCGGCGGTGCCGGTGCGCATGAGCCGTTCTGCCCCTTCAGAATTCTCCCGGAGCAGCGTCATCGCGATGATCTCGGTTTGATAAGGCGTGAGCTTTTGCAGGCCGAGCGGTTGGACAGGTGTCAACTTTCCGTTGATCTCCACCTGGGGTAGCTGACCAACCGAGAAGTTCAAGTCACTGATCTTGTCAGAGACCAGCAACATACGTTCGATAATGGGCGGCAGATCGAAGAAGCTCATGAAGAGCGATGCTCCATTTTGATTATTAGTGAAGATTTCGAGGCTATGGCAAAAGATAAGGCGACGGCAGACGCCGCTACAGATTTTGCGGCGAAACCATTTTCGCCCATGGGTCGGCTAAACGCAAGCAAAAAATGTTGAACGCCGGGATGTCGGCTTAATCAGGGGCTTCTGCGAACATTCGCCGAATGTTTTCACTTATTGCCGCCGGATCTCCGATCACACTGGAGATTGTCGCCACGGCATCGGCGCCAGCATTGAGAACCTTGGCTGCATTACTGATGGTAATCCCGCCAATTGCTACTATCGGCATATCGACCACGTCACGGACCGATTTCAAGGCTGCCAGGCCGGTAGTCGGATCAGGTGCTTCCTTAGTACTAGTCATGAAGATTGGTCCGAACGCGATGTAGTCTACGGGTTGTTCGGCGGCGAGCCTGGCCTGCTCAAGATTATGAGTTGAAAGTCCGATTATCGCAGCCGGACCGAGCACGTGACGAGCGACCCTCGCTGGCAGATCCGATTGGCCCAGGTGGACGCCGTCGGCTTTCAGGGCAAACGCAACATCAACCCG
>WNFY01029416.1_pt1 | contig 10165 bp, 11 predicted proteins | sample 5400091 | NCBI WGS metagenome assembly WNFY01 (sample SAMN13153364, study PRJNA577476) | soil metagenome | isolation source: 60 cm soil or saprolite under grassland replicate 1 | place: USA:California | collected 2016-06-15 | reverse complement strand
ACCAGGGTCTGCGCGGTGTTACCTCCAACCCAACTATATATGAGAAAGCCATCGCCGAAAGTGATGTCTATGACGATCAGATACATGAGTTGGCGCTCGCAGGAAAATCTGCCGAGGAGATTTACGAGGAGTTGATGTTTGAGGATTGCCGCATGGCTACTGATATCCTGCGCCCTGTCTATGATCAAAGCGGCGGTCTGGATGGATACTTCAGCCTGGAAGTGAATCCACATCTCGCGCATGATACGGCTGCCTCCAGCGCAGCCGCTCGCAGATTTTTCAAAGCGGTAGATAGACCAAACCTCATGGTCAAAATCCCGGCTACACCAGAAGGGATGCCTGCCATACAAGCGTTAACCGCCGAAGGGGTGAAGATAGATCCGATGCTCGACAAAATAAATGCTCCCGAAGCGCAAGCCCTCAAAGGCAAAATTGGAATCGCCAATGCAAAGATGGCGTATCAACGTTTCAAAGAGACGTTTCACGGCGAGCGTTGGCAGCGTTTGCAGGAGAAAGGCGCGCATGAACAACGCGTCTTATTTGGCAGCACGGGAACAAAAAATCCGAACTACTCAGATGTTTTATATGCAAATGGTTTAATCGGACTCAATACAGTAAACACCATGCCTCCTGAAACCATTGAGGCGTTTCTCGATCACGGCAAGGTTGAGCTAACGCTCGAAAGAGATCTCGATGAGGCCCGCGCTCAATTGGATCAGTTGGAGAAGCTAGGCATCAAACTGAGTGATGTGACGCGTGAAATCCTGGATGAAGGTGTGGAGAAATTCATCAAACCGTTTGACTCACTGATGGAGACGATCACGCAGAAACAATCCAAACTAATATCTGCATGAAAGGAAATTGAAATGACAGAAATTAACCGCAAAGCCGGTGCGATGTGGAGTGGCGATTCAAAAAATGGACAAGGACAGATCAGCACCGAAAGCAAAGTGTTGTATGAGCAGCCTTATACCTATCAAACTCGCTTCGGCGAGGAATCTGGTACCAACCCCGAGGAATTGATCGCGGCCGCCCATGCGGCATGTTTTAGTATGGCATTAGCCAGCACGCTCAAGAAAAATGGCTTCGAGCCGAAAGAAACGGACACGAATGCAACTTGCACCATTGCATCCAGCGACGGCGGCTACGACATCACGCGCATGCAACTGCATGTGCGCGCCGATGTGCCGAAAATCGATAATGCCACTTTCCAAAAGCTTGTTCAAGAAGCCGATACGTCGTGCCCTGTTTCAAAGCTATTGCGAAATGGGCTGAAGATAGAGATCGACGCCACGTTGATATAAAGCTCGGCAAAATGGGACTCAATGTTTCACAGAAGCTGATCAAAAGTCATCTCGTCGAAGGTGAAATGAATCCGGGAAAAGAGATTGGGATTCACATCGATCAGACTCTGACTCAAGATGCCACTGGGACATTGGTGATGCTTGAGTTGGAGTCTATGGGACTCGACCGCGTCAGAACCGAGGTTTCGGTTCAATATGTAGACCATAACCTGATCCAAGCCGATTTCAAGAATCCTGACGATCACATTTTTCTGCAAAGCGCCTGCCGACGATTCGGTCTGTGGTTCAGCCGCCCCGGTAATGGAGTCAGTCATCCTGTGCATATGCAGCACTTCGGCAAACCGGGCAAGACTCTGCTCGGCTCGGATAGCCACACACCAGCTGGAGGTTCCCTGGGAATGTTGGCAATCGGCGCGGGCGGACTCGATGTTGCAATGGCGATGGCGGGTCAACCATTCTATATGACAATGCCGAAAATTTGGGGCGTGAAGTTAACAGGTAGCTTGCCAGATTGGGTCAGCGCCAAAGATGTGATTCTGGAAATGCTGCGGCGGCATAACGTGGATGGCGGCTTGGGTTATATCCTCGAATATTACGGTCCCGGCTTGAAGGGACTCTCTGCTATGGACCGTCATGTGATTGCAAATATGGGAACGGAACTGGGCGCAACCTCCACGGTCTTTCCGTCAGATGTGGCAGTGCGTCAATTTTTGTATGAGCAGGAACGGCTGGAGGATTGGAGTGAGTTAGTCGCTGATCCAGATGCCACGTATGATCGAGACGAGGACATTGATCTATCCACGCTGGAGCCGCTGATCGCCAAACCGAGCAGTCCGGGGAATGTTGTGCCGGTCCGCGAGGTGGCAGGTTTGGAAATTTATCAGGCTTATATTGGTTCCTCGGCAAATCCAGGGTATCGTGATTTTGCGATTGCGGCGCAGATGGTCAAGGATCGCAAAGTAGCAGATACGGTCTCGTTCGATGTCAACCCAACTTCGCGCGAATTGCTCGAAGAGTTGATCGAGAGCGGAGAGTTGAGTCATCTTGTACACGCGGGCGCGCGCTTACATCAGGCTGGTTGCAATGGTTGTATCGGCATGGGGCAAGCACCTGCCAGCGGACGAATCAGTGTACGCACAGTGCCTCGCAATTTCCCAGGGCGCTCAGGCACAAAAGAAGATTCTGTTTATTTATGCAGCCCTGAGACTGCGACGGCTTCGGCGTTGACTGGCAGGATCACGGACCCGCGTGTGCTGGGCATGCCCTATCCAAAAATAAAGCTTCCGAAAAAACGAATTGTCAATCGCGAAATGTTGATTCCGCCGCTTCCAATTGAAGAAGCGCGTCATGTTGTTTTAGAGGAGGGATCGAACATCGTCGCTCTGCCAGAATTAGATCCATTTCCTAACAAACTCGAATTACCAATCTTGTTGAAGGTAAAAGACAATATTTCAACAGATGAGATTATGCCTGCTGGGGCGCGTGTTCTGCCCTACCGCAGCAATATTCCAAAGATCAGCGAGTTTGCGTTTGAAATCATTGATCCCACATATGCCAAGCGCGCTTTGGCAGAAAAATCAAGAGGCAGTCATGCAATTATCGGCGGACAGAATTATGGTCAAGGTTCAAGCCGTGAACATGCCGCCCTCGCACCGCGATATTTAGGCTTGCAAATGGTGATTGCTAAAAGCTTTGCGCGCATCCATCGAAATAATTTGATCAACTTCGGTATTTTGCCGGTGACATTCGATGACCCCACAATTTACGATAAGTTGGATCAAGGCGATGTCATCGCAGTACGGAACATACACAAACAACTAGTAGAGGGCAGTGGCAAATTGAGTTTGCACGTCTCGGAGAGGAATTTGACTTTCACCGTCAGTCATACATTGACGCCGCGTTTGATGGAGATCCTTTTCTCAGGTGGCTTGACGAATTGGGTTCGAAAGCAGAGGCAATCCACACTGGCTTGAACTCATCTTATCAAAGGCACACTTTTGAGCGCGAAACATGATAGCGAAAATTCAGCGACAAAATTACGTCTCCAGGCTTTTTATGTCGGCGGCGACCTCGGACAAATCATTGTTAAGCTGATGCCCTCGTCCATCAAATTCGTGGATCGTCGCCTTCGGGAACTTCTCTGAATGCAGCGCCAAGTGAGCGAACGGCACCGTATCATCGTCGCGGCTATGATAAAAGAAGATGGGGACTGCTTCGAGGAACTTCGCGGCGCGCTCCTCATCCAATGTAAACCCATCCATTTGCCAGGCGCTCGGTCCCCAATATGGTGCGGCGATCAGGAAAATGCCTGCCAGATGAATTTTAATTTTCTCTTCCGAGAGATATTTCAACAACATGGAACTGCCTATGGAATGTCCGACCAGCATTACCTCGCCATCTAACGCGGCAAGTTCTTTGGAAATCTGTGCCTTCCATTCCTTGTAGCTCGAGTCCTCCTCTTCAGGCATCTTTGGGTACAGGACATTGTATTGGGTGCCAAGCATATCTCGCAAAGACTTGACCAACTTTCCATCTTCTGCATACGCCCCCTCTCCAGCGCCGTGGATGAACAATACTTGCTTCTCCATGCTTCTCGTTCGCTCCTTTACAATGCTAAATCTCTACCTTATTTTTGCATAGTTTCGGCTTCCACCAACTTGGAATCTACATCGATGCCTGCCTCGATCACCTTGTGGATTGAGCACTGTTTTGCAATCATAAAGAGCTTGTTATACTCATCCCCACTCAACTCACCAGAGAGAATAATTTCCTCCCTGATTTGTTCACGAGAATGATCTATCTCTTCCGTATTTTCCTTGAATGCTTCGTTATAGGATAACCGCCAAGACCGGCCAGCAACAATCCATGAGGCGTCAATTGATTAATACGCTCCACTGACTTGAATTCACCGGATTCGGGTTGCTGAAGATTCACCGACAAGAATTCGCTCTCAAAGCAGTTATTTTGCCGAATGATCACATGTTCCATAATGAAATGCTCACTGCCCCAGAAGGATATAACAGGACTTCTTAAACGCCCCATGGATATAGGTCAGGAGGATTCACTTCTTGGGGTTCAATGTGAAGAGGATGCAAAGCCTCGGTTTCATCAATATACATAAAAGCATCATAGCGCTTAGGAAGAACTGTAGGAACATAATTGCCGCGGCTTTCAAGGTTCGGATGGTATACAACGCCGATGGCGCGATGGCCGCGCACCTTTTGGAGCTCCTCTGAAGGCTGAGCTTGGTTAAAGATCAAAAGTTGATCGATCCCTGTTTGGTGAAGGACATCCTCCCAACTGTCTGGGCGTCCTTCCGGAACGTTCATCCGTTCCATGGGCGCGCTCCAGGATTTGCCTGCGATGACACTGCCGTGATGGGAACCAAACCCCACCAGCACCACGCCATCCTTGCGTCGTTGTTCGCGGGCAAGCTCTCCTATATTGACCATCCCGGCGCTGGCCATATCTGTGTAACGCGCATCTCCAACGTGTGTATTATGCGCCCAGACAATTGCCTTAGTATCCGGACCATGAAAATCGACAAGGCGGTCAAGAGTTTCCATCATATGTAGATCACGCACATTCCACGAGCCAGAATCCGTGCGAACCATGGTCCGGTAATAATGTTCTGCATTCTTAATGACCAATGCATTCTGCTCCGCGTTAAATCCTGCCTCCGGATCGCCGTCATAACGACTGGCGCGTTGTTGCATCTGCAATAAAAGATCGATCACTTCATCTTCGCAATTTTCGGGAACCATGCGTGTGTTCCACGCATACGATTGTGGATCTTCTCCATAGGGTTCAAAGCAGTGATACGCCTGTAATGCTGTCTGCACGGCTTGCGGGTCTTTATTCTCAAGATAATTGATGATCGATTCCATAGACTCCCAAAGGCTATAAACATCCAGTCCATAGAATCCCGCTTTGTCCGATTTATGTTCGTTGAACTTGCGCATCCATTCTGCGAAAGCAACGATCTCCCAGTTTGCCCACATCCAAGTCGGCCAGCGATTAAAAACATGTAAAACATCTCTGGCGCTTTTGCCGGCATCTGGAAATTCTTTGACATAGCGATTGACCCGATAGCAATCTGGCCAATCCCCTTCGACGGCAACGAAGCGGAATCCTTTTTCCGCGATCAAACGGGAACTGAGGCGAGCGCGCCATTGATAAAACTCTGAAGTGCCATGGGATGCTTCACCCAGCAATACAAAATGCGCATCTCCGATCCGTTCCATCAGAGGATCTAAATCTTCTCGAGTCTTCAAGGGGTGCGAGAATTGCCGAACTTCCTCCGCAAGAATCTGCACCGCGTTTTCATCTACAAATCGTGCTCGTTCTCGTAACATATCTCTCCGTGTGTATACCTTAGCGGACATTTACCGGACTAAGATAAGTTTGGAACCAGTCCCTGGCGAGTCGCGCCGCATATTCAAGTGTTCCAGGCTCCTCAAAGAGATGCGAGGCTCCCGGAACAATTGTTAATTTCTTCTCTGCTCCCGGCTGCAACGCTGCTGCCGCACCCGTGCTCGATCCAAACAAACCGATTGTCGCAAAGTTATAAGGTTGTAGATCAAGCCATTCGAGCGCGCCAATCGTTCGTCTGGCAAGCAGGTTGATGTCAAAGCGTAAATGACGTGTCTCGAGGTCGATCTCTTCTTCTTGTGCTGTCAACAAATCGAAGAGCAAAGTAGCCAGCCCTCCTTCTTGCAGCATCTGCGCAACATATTGATTCCGAGGGCTATTGCGGCTGCTGCCGCTTCCATGCACAAAAACTACAAGCCCTTTTGCAGCTTCAGGGATACTTAAGATCCCCTCCAGATGGATACCCGTGCTTAAAATCTTCACGTATCGATTCTCTGTATTTGTTTTATTCATACTGCCTCTCAATTCCGCGACTATTCATAAGTCCACAATCAATTGTTTGCGCCGACGTATATCCTCCAGAAATAATCGCACGCCTTCATCCGTTGTTTGGGAGAAGTCTTCATACCACCGACCAACTCCATCAAAGGGTTCCGGCGTGATCGCACAAACGGTTTCATCGACTTCATCCTGAAATGCTTCGCATGTTTCGGGTGAGGCGGTTGGCACAGCTACAACAATTCGTTTGGGACTTTGGGCGCGCAATGCAGCAACCGCAGCGCGCATGCTTGCGCCGGTTGCCAAGCCATCATCCACAACGATAACGATATGATCTCGAACCACGGGGGCTGGGCGGTCTCCCCGGTAGAGTTGCTCACGGCGCTGTAGTTCTTTTAACTCGCGTTCTGTGACACGATTGATGATCTCGTCAGGAATATTGAGCGCATGGATGATATCTTCATTCAACACCCGTACACCTCCAGATGCAATCGCGCCGATTGCCAATTCCTCTTGACCTGGTAATCCAAGTTTTCGAACGATAAATATATCCAGGGGAACATTTAGAGCCAGAGCCACTTCATATCCTACCGGAACACCCCCACGTGGCAAAGCGAGAACGATCACATCGGAGTGGTTGGCATAATGCAGTAATTTTGGGGCAAGTTGTCTGCCCGCATCTCTCCTATCTCGAAACGGTATCATACTATCTACCTTTCTAGAAGAGAGGTTGTTTCCTAATTCCTATGAGCCTTATGGAATCGGCTTAGTAACTAGACTCTTCCGAGGGAAATATAACCCTCACTTTTTGCAGTGGGAATAAGGGATATTCCCAATAGAGTAGGGTTTTTCCTAAGAAGAACTATTGCTGCAACGGTGTATTATTTTAGATGAGGGTCTAGGAATTCGATTCAGTCATCAGAGGATAACACTTGTTTAGTCTCGTTATAGTGAGTAGTAGATTGAAAGGAGTAAGTAAAATGGCACCAGATCAGTATCGATGTGGAGAGTGTGGCGCAACCTTCAATAGCAGATCAGGGTTGGAAGAGCACAATCGCGCGATGCATTCGCGATATACCTGCGAAGTTTGCGGAGAGACCTTTAACTCAGAACGCGACTTGGAAGAACATAATCGTGAGCGACATCCGGAAATGCAAAAGACGGGCCGCAAGCTCTAAACAGAAGCTGAAAGATTTTATCCAAATATTGAAACTGCCTGAACGCTCGTGGGAACATCACACAAGCCCATAAGCGTTTGGGTAGTTTCGCAAATAGAAAAGAATACTAAAAGTTACGCATGTTCTCCATGCGTAACTTTTAGTAAACTCGAAGGATTGCCTCACCTTACCGTGATCTGATCGTCGACCTCCTTTACGCCCAATGTATAACGAGCGGTATCATAGGCAGCTCGTTTTGCTGACCAACTGGGCACCATACCGGTGAGAGTGACTTTTCCCTTTGCTACAGTCACGTTGATGTCATCTACATTCACATTGAGATTTCGGTCAAGGGCGTTGATAAGATCCTCGGCCAGGCTCTCATCCGCGATCGTCTGTGTGGGAACAACCGCGATCTTATTCGTCACTCCAGCTACTCCCCGCGTGCTAAAAGCCAAGTCTTCCGCTCGAACCTTCTTCCAGAATGTGTCAACCGTGCTTTCCAAAGTCACCCAGCCCGCTACTACGTTGACCTGAATATCATAGGGAAAGAGGTCATCGTCCCAATCAAATCGATCTTTGATGTTTGAGGCAATATTGTCGTCAGAAGGGGCTTCCATTAGATAATCTACCTTGATTTTGTTGTTAACCTCGCGTACCCCTGTGATTACCCAGGCATCCTCCGAGGCGGCCGCTCTAGAGGAATAAGTTGGCACCGTGCCAGAGAGCGTCACGATCCCGTCATCGACCGTGACCGATACTTTCGAAGCATCGACGCGCGAATCCCAATAGAGGGAATCGACCACATCCTTGGCGATGCCTTCATCAGTTTTAATTCTTACTGCCATCAGTTTACTCCTTTCATAATCGTAGTAACCAGATGTTACGTATGCTATTTGCACATTTCGGAGAAACAATTCTATTCGAGGTTATTACGCAAGAAAATGGGAGGCATCACTTAAATTGCATTAGGATTTTCCCCCATGAGCAGAAGAATTCTATTTATACGAGCCTTAGGCTGCTTTAATAGAACTTGTCATATTAAGGTGTAATATGAAAAAACAACCATATATAAGTAAGGAGGTTGGTATGTCTAATTTAACTCGTTGGGAACCCGCACGTGAGATGATGACACTGCGTGAGGCTATGGATCGTCTCTTCGATGACGCATTCACACGGCCATTCTCCCTCGTCCGGGAAGGCGGCTGGTCTTCACCAGCGATTGATATGTACCAGACCGACAATGAAGTGGTCGTGAAGGCGGCGCTCCCGGGCATTAAAGCTGATGAGGTGCAGATCAATGTCAGCGCCGATATGCTGACGATTAAAGGTGAAACGAAACAGGAAGAGGAAAAGAAGGATAAATCCTGGCATATCCGCGAACATCGTTGGGGTGCATTTGAGCGGTCAATAATGCTGCCAACGAGTGTGAACTCGGATCAGGCGAAAGCCGATTTCGACAATGGTATTTTGACCATTACTTTACCAAAGTCAGAAGAAGTCAAACCAAAGACGATTACGATCAAAACAAAATAATCATATTGCTACTCCGTAATTTATGAAGCGCAATAACAACTGGGATATCGTGGTCATTGGTGGGGCGAACATGGATTATCTCGTGCGTGGAGATAATTTGCCCAAGCCTGGCGAAACTGTAATGGGTAATCAATTTCAAGAAGCGCCGGGCGGAAAAGGCGCAAACCAGGCAGTGTCAGCATCGCGGCTGGGTGCGCGTGTAGCATTAGTGACACGTATCGGTGCGGACGACCGTGGGAAAGTAATTTTAACGCGTCTCAAGAAAGAAGGAATCAACACCGAATATGTTGTTGAGGATAAAAAAGAATCAACCGGTGTCGCCTTAATCATGGTCGGGGAAAGGGGTGAAAAGGAGATCTTCACCGCACCTGGAGCCAATCTTCAGTTCAGTATCGATCAAGTTCGTGATGCGACTCTAGCCATTCAATCCGCACGTGTCGTACTTCTTCAACTGGAAGTGCCATTGGAAGCGGTGATGTTGGCAGCACAATTAGCGTACCTCGCGGGACGTAAAGTCGTCCTCGATCCTTCCCTGCCTATTTCACTACCTGATGAGCTGTTGGATATGGTGACGCTCATTAAACCAAATGCGCGCGAAGCAGAGGCGCTCACTGGCGTCCAAGTACAAGATCGCAACTCTGCGCGGGAGGCAGCGAAACATCTCCTCAAACGTGGAGTAGACGCTGTTGCAGTGCAAGCAGGTGAAGAGGGAAACTTGATCGTCACTTCCGACGATGAGTATTGGTTTCCTATCATACCCGTTCGAAGTATTGACGCGACAGGAGCTGGGGACGCGTTTGCCGCAGCACTAGCAGTCGCGCTCCTAGAAGAACGTTCATGGCAAGAAGCTGGCGCGTGGGCGAGTGCTGCTGCGGCGCTCAAGACGACCAAGCTCGGCGCACAGGCAGGGTTACCAACGCGTGATCAAGTATTTACACTCGTCACAAAGGAAAAAAGCGAGACCTAATTGTTATGCAGAATCGGATAATAACATGTTCAAGTTCTAATAGAGAAAACAGTTTGACCTCGTACAATCTGCCCTGGAAGAAGGTTTGACCTGACAGGCAATTCAGGGGAACCCGACGGAGAAAATTGTACGACTTTCATTTGAAAGCTCTATAAGTGTTGAGGAAACAAAAACATCAACATTATGTAACTCGAAACCGCCGTTAAACTTGTATTTGCTCCGCATTAATTGCAATTGTTTGAGCCAGTGGTGAAAAGGTATTTGACGGGTGCCGCTCGGCAAAGGTAATAACAGCAAACGCGCAAACCATCCCTTGAACTGCTGAATTTCAG
>WNFY01015387.1_pt1 | contig 10165 bp, 4 predicted proteins | sample 5400091 | NCBI WGS metagenome assembly WNFY01 (sample SAMN13153364, study PRJNA577476) | soil metagenome | isolation source: 60 cm soil or saprolite under grassland replicate 1 | place: USA:California | collected 2016-06-15 | reverse complement strand
GGCCGGCGTCATGCCGAGGCCGGTCATCAGCGCGAATTCGCGCGCCTGGACGCCGTAGGAGAACGCGGCGTCGGTGCCGAAGGCGATCTTGACCCCGATCTTCTGCGCGTGGCGGAACATGTCGGACCGGACGGACACGGCGGCCTTCGCCTTGGCGGCGACGTTGGGAGGGAACTTTGCCTCCGGCCGCGTCACCCAGTCCCCGACCAGCAGAGTGGGCACGAGGTAAGTTCCCCTCGCCTTCATGAGCGAGAGGGTCACGTCGGTCAGGAAGGAGCCGTGCTCGATCGAGTCGATACCCGCCTTGACCGCCGCCCGCGCCGCGAGATCTCCGTGAGCGTGCGCCGCCGTCTTCTTACCGAGCCGGTGTGCCTCATCCACGGCCGCGGCGATCTCGTCGTCGGTCATCTGGGGCACGGAGACCTCGTCGCCGAGCGAGAGGACGCCCCCCGAGACGCACATCTTGATGACGTCGGCGCCGTACTTGACCTGAAGACGCACCGCCTGCCGGACCTGGGCCGCGCCGGATGCCTTCCCCTTCTCCGGGCCCCACTCCGGACCGAACGTGTTCGGAGGAAAGCCCGTCTGATCGCAATGGCCGCCGGTCGCGCCGATCGGATACCGCGACACGAGCATCCGCGGCCCCGGCACGAACCCTTTCGCGATCGCATTGCGCAGCCCCACGTCCACGTCGTCGAAAGCCCCGACGTTTCTCACCGTCGTGAAGCCCGCCTCAAGCAGCCTCTTCGCGAAGTTGCCCGCGCGCAGCGCGTCTTCCCCCACGGTGCGGCGCAGCCCTTCGAAGAAGCCGTAAACGTAGTCGTCGCCCGCCTCCTCCGTCAGGTGCATGTGGGAATCGATGAATCCTGCCAGGAGCGTCGCGTCCCCCAGGTCCACGACCGTCGCGCCCGCCGGCACGGTGAGATTCGAGCCGGCCTCCTTGATCTTCGAGCCTTCGACGACGATCACGGCGTTGGCGACCGTTTCGTCGGATCTCCCGTCGAACATCCTCGCGGCCTTCAGCACCGTCACGGGCGGTGTTGCGCCGCCAGTCTGCGCGAGAAGCGTCGAGACTCCGGCTCCCAGGCAGACCATGCCCGCGAGGGCCGCGAGCTTCTTCATGCAGAAGGCCAATGTCCGAGCCCTTCCGCGATGACATCGAAGTGCCGTTTGATGTCTTCCGCTTCCTCGTGGGTCATCTCTCCTCCGGGCAGCGGGGTCGTGGCTGCGCATTCTACCCTCGAGTCGCGCGGTCAGAGGGAAGTGTCGGCGGGCGCGGCGCCCCGCCTCGAGACAGAGGTGACGGCGCGGACCGCGAGGGCAATGCCTCCGCGCGGCCGAGAGGAAGAAGCCGTTCGCCCCAAGGGGGTTGCGGCGGCGAGGCTCGCAACGACGCCCCACAGCCTCCACGGGCTGCTAGGGCGTGGTGCTCCACATGCCAAACGCTGTGAAGAGTCGGTTGGGGCATGGGACGCTGCTATCCAGGAACTGGGTAATGAAGGTCCGGGATGAGCCCGCCGCGGTGGACAGGAACAACAAAGTAGTCGGATCGGTCCGGAGTTCGTATTCGCTGCTAGCTCCGCCGATCGTAGGAGCGAAGCGGCTGCCCGCATCTGCCCTGGACCCGTTGTCGATGGGCTGGCCGTTGTACCAGAGCCGCGCTGTGCCAGAGGTGACCTGACCCCCGCCCGAGCATGTGCGCCGCGCGGAGACCCGCAACTGCAATTGGGCGCCCGGAGGGAGGGACGCCGGCCCGTTCGTCAGCGCCAGGTTGATCGTGTTCAGCATGTTGCTCTTGAAGTCGCCGGTCGGCATACCCACGTTGTCCAGTTCGCCCGTGCCCACAGGCGTGCCGTTGATCAAGACCTCCGCCTTCAAGTCCAGCTTCAGCCCCGTGTCGTTGCTGGTTGCCAGGCCGAGCCAGATCTTCGCCGGGGAGAGCGCCGTCAACAACCTCGGCGCCGGAGTTGGGGTCTTCGTCGCCGTATTCATCGGGGTCGGGGTGCTCGTGGAGATGTTCGTTGGGGTGCGGGTCGGGGTATTCGTTGGAGTGCTCGGTGTGCTTGTCGGCGTCGGCGTCGGGGTATTCGTCGGTGTGTTTGTCCGGGTGCTCGTCGGCGTCGGCGTCGGCGTCGGCGTGTTTGTCGTTGCATTCGTCGGTGTTGGCGTCGGCGTGTTTGTCCGGGTGCTCGTCGGCGTCGACGTCGGCGTCGGGGTGTTTGTCGTTGCGCTCGTCGGTGTCGGACTCGGCGTCGGGGTGTTCGTCGGTGTCGGGGTCGGGGTGTTCGTCGATCCTACCGTGTAATCGAACACGCCATTGCCGGCGCCGCCCGCATGCGAGTTCTGCCCTGTAGGATCTATCGCCAGAGATAGAATGACACTGTCCGTGATTCCGCTGTTGAAAGCGGCCCAGCTTCCGCCCCCGTTGACGCTCTTGAAAACGCTGGCCCCGCCAGTGCCGGCATAAACCGTCGCCGGCGTGGCCGGATTGATCGCCAGGGCATTGACCTTCAGGTTCGTCAGACCGGTGTTGACCACGGCCCAACTCCCCCCACGGTCGGCGCTCTTGAAGACAATCGCGATGGCATAGACGTACAGGTTCGTCAGACCGGTGTTGGCCGCGGCCCAGCTCCCGCCGCCGTTGACGCTCTTGAAAAGCCCGCCCCCGTAGGTACCGGCGTACAGCGTCGCCGTCGTGACCGGATCGATCGCCAGGGCATAGACGCTCCCGTTCGTGAGACCGGTGCCGACAGCGGTCCAGCTCCCGCCCCGGTCGGCACTCTTGAAAACGCCGGCCCCGTCAGTCGCAGCGTACAGCGTCGCCGGCGTGACCGGATCGATCGCCAGGGCATAGAGGTACGGGTAGCTCAGACCGGTGTTGGCCGCGGCCCAACTCCCGCCACCGTTGACGCTCTTGAACACTCCACTCCCGTGAGTCCCGGCGTACACCGTCGCCGGCGTGGCCGGATCGACCGCCAGAGTCTCGACACAGGAGTTCCTCAGGCCGACGTTCACCGCGGACCAACTCCCGCCGCCGTTGACACCTTTGAAGATCCCGCTGCAGGTCCCCGCGTACACCGTCGCCGTGACCGAATCGAGCGCCAGAGTCCTGGCATAAGAGTCCGTCAGGCCGGCGTTGACCGCCGTCCAACTCCCACCGCCGTTGACGCTCTTGAGAACTCCGCCCCCCCCGGTCGCGGCGTACACCGTCGTCGGCGTGAAAAGATCGATCGCCAGGTCGCTGACATACAGGGACGTCAGACCGGTGTTGGCTGCGGTCCAACTGCCGGCCCCATTGACGCTCTTGAAAACGCCGCCCCCCCCGGTCCCGGCGTACACCGTCGCCGGCGTGACCGGATCGATCGCCAGAGTCTTGACATACGAGTTCGTCAGACCGGTGTAAGCCCTGGTCCAACTCCCACCGCCGTTGACGCTCTTGAAGATCCCGCCGTAACAGCCGGCGTACACCGTCGCCGGCGTGACCGGATCGATCGCCAGGGCGTTGACGGTCAGGAACGTCAGGCCGGTGTTGGCTGCGGTCCAACTCCCACCCCCATTGAGGCTCTTGAAGACCCCGCCGCAAGTTGCGGCGTACAGCGTCGCCGGCGTGTCCGGATCGATCGCCAGGGCATTGACGCTCAGGTTCGTCAGACCGCTCGTGACCGCGGCCCAGCTCCCGCCGCCGTTGACGCTCTTGAACACTCCGCCCCCGTAGGTGCCCGCGTACAGCGTCGCCGGCGTGACCGGATCGATCGCCAGGGCGTTGATCTGAAGGTTCGTCAGACCGCTCGTGACCGCGGTCCAACTCCCACCCCCGTTGAGACTCTTGAACACGCCGGCCCACGTCCAGACATTGACCCCAGCCGAGGCGACACCCACCGCCAGGCCCAGAGAGGCGACGACCACCAGAATCATCAACCGTGCCCTACAAACCGTTAGCATCGGAATGCCTCTCCTCTGTCAGTTGCTTCCGGGTCAGGGTTGAATGCCCGTCCAGCCGGAATGGGCGGTCTGAGATCTTTTCGGCAGGACATAACCAGCGGCACCTCAGCTACTAGAAGTGGCCGGTGACAGGGTAAGAGCTTGAGGCCCGTTAAACTACTGGTCGAGGGTTCAAAGGTCGTACAGCGTCTACCCCTGTTCCGTACCTGTCCATTGGGTCAGGACGACCCGACAATACCTACTGGAAGTAGCCGGTGACGTCGAGGACGAGGTCGGCGTGGGTGCCCACCCCCGTCGCCAGATACACCGAGATGTTGGCCGTCGGATTCGACGTCAGCGGCGCAATCGCCCCGTTGGCAATCGCCGGCTCCCCGGCGTCAAAGTTGATCGTCGACACCAACGGCATCGTCGTGTTGTACGGCCAGATCCGCAGATTCCCCGACCCCGTCGGACCCACCATCGCCACGTTGAACACCACCGCCTTGGCCGTCGACGGGATCCCGCACGTCCCCGTGACCGGGAAGGACCGCGTCGCCCCCCCTGCCAGCGACGGACCCCCGAGCGGCCCCGTCGGGTTGCGCGTGTCCACCACCCGGCACGGCGGCAACGTAAAAAACTGATACGGCCCCGCCGCCGTCGCGGAAGAGGCCGCCAGAAGCAAGCCTCCCGCCACGCCGAGACCGATCCGAAGGATCCATTGACTCGCCATCACCGCCTCCTACTGGAAGTACCCGTTCACGTCAATGACCATGTCCGCGGTTCCGCCGCCCTGCCCGCACCAGACCAAAATATCGCCGGCGGAGCCGAGCTGAAGTATCGCGTTGTTTCCGCGCGTCTGACCTGCCCTGTAATTGACCGTCGAGGCAACCGGGAGAGACATGCCGCCCGGATAGAGAGTCAGGAAGCCCGGGGCCGTCGGCTGCACCACCGTGACGTTCACGGAAACCGCCCGGGCACCGGCGGGAATGCCACACTGGCCGGCCAGCGTCAAGGATCGATTCGCCCCGGCAACCAGGGATGGGCCGCCCATCGGGCCGCTCGCACTGCGGGTGTCAGCCAGCCGGCAGGGAGTGAGCGTATAGAACCCCGCGGGGGTGCAGGCACTCGTCGAGAACGTCTGGTCGAGCCCGGCCGTCGTTCCGTAAACGGTCGTCGCCACCACCCGGAAGTGATACACGGTGCTGCAGATCAAACCGTAGACGGCCTGGCTGACCGTCACCGCAGTCGTTCCAGACCCGATCGCCTGCAAAGTCGTCGTATTTCCGTAACTCGTCGTCGTCCCGTACTGGAAGTAGACGCTCGCGCTCGTGCCGTTGGGATCCACCGTCCCCTTCAGCGTTGCGCTCGCCTGGCCGACGCCGCTCGCCGCGTTCGTCGTCACCGTGGGCGGGTTCAGGATCGGCGTGCAGGAGTTGCCCCCGTCGCCGTAGAGCCAGCGGATCGCGTCCTGGTCGTCAGTGCCCAGAGTGGTCCGGCTCACGACGACGGCACGCATGATCGCGGCGTCCTCGTCTCCGCGACAGACGTCGTGCGCCGAGACATTCTGATCGGAATGCCCGAGACCGAGGGTGTGACCGAGCTCGTGCGTGAGGACGGCTTGGGTAAGAGTCGAACCGAATCCGTTGTGAACGCAGGAGGCGCGCAATTCAGCGACGCCCTGGGAAATATTCGTATAGGTCTCGCCGCGCCACGTGCTGGAACCCCCGACGCCGGTTGGTCCGCCGCAACCGATCACGCCGCCTCCCGTCAGACATGTGGTCCAGCCGCACCCCAGTACGGAGGAAGTCGAATTGACATAGAGGATGTTGCTCGATCCGCTGCCGGGCACGTAGTTGATCGTGGAGTTCGGATCATTGGTCCACGAGGCCAGAGCGGCCTGGGCCTCCGCAGTTCCGCCGCCGTCCATGTTCGCCGTTCCGGAGATCGTCCAGGTGGCGGTAGCGCCGTTGTTCCAACGGAACAAAGAGTCGGCGATGTTTCCCCATTGCGGGGTCACGCGCCCGGACTTCTCCCTCGAATGGTGGACGGGCTTCAGACTCCCCGACGGCGTTACCGATGGGCTCGCCTCGAAGAATCCGGTGCCAAGAGAAGCGAGAAAAGAGGCCAGCTCACGCGGGAGCCTTTCGTCCTGAGCGGCTTTTTCGAGGACCTGCTGCTTCTCGAGGATCTCCACGCCGGCATGAACGCCGGCGGCCAGGTCCGGCACGGCAAACAAGTTGCCGGTCTCGTCCTGCCACACCTCGAACTTGCCGAGCAGCAATTCCGCCGTCTGGTACTCCCCCTGGGGGCGCGCGATGGCGAAGACGACGACTTCCCGGCCCGGAGCGTACTCCGGCCGTCCCCAGAGCTTGAAGAACCGGCCGTCCGGGAGCGTTCCCCCGAGCTGGTGGAGAACCAGGCTTCCGGCCAATCGCCCCTTCAGGACGGCCATCGGCTCGATCACCGTGACCGTTTCGGGTCTTCCCAGGTCGTCCACGGTCACGTCGCTCGTGAGGACCACCCCGTGGACGATCACGTCGGCGCGCTGGTAAAGCTCGGCGTCCGAGATCGGGATCACGCTGGTGCCGAGCAGGGGCCGCCCGCAAAGGCAAGCGAGGCCGACGATCAAACAGGCGAAGCGAGAAACAAGTCTGATACCTTGCCTTCGCGGGGCAGGCAAGCCGATATCGCGCATGTTTCTGTTGAGCATTTCTCTCTCACGTCTCATCTTGATTTCACGCACTGGCAAGACCTGAAACGATCTCCGCGAGGGTTCGACGTTGTGGTTTAGGGTAAGTGGTTGCGGCCCCTCAGACTACTGGCCGAGCGTTCAGAGATGGGACAGGACGGCGCCCCTGTACCGACCTGTTCGTTGGGTCAGACGGATCCTGCCGCGATTCTCCTTCGATACCCGCGAAGGCTGCCGCCAGATCCGTCCTTTCGTTACGAAGAGGACACTTCCGCGGTGTCTTCTCAGGCCCGCGGACCGATCGCGTAAAGATATCCGTCGGCGGCGGGAACGAGCACTTCGCTGGTGCCGTCGCCGTCGATGTCGGCCGCGATCGGATCACCGACGGAGGTTCCGAGATCGAGGCTCCAGAGCAGAGCCCCTGCCGCGCCGTCCACCGCGTAGAGCCAGCCATCGGCGCCTCCGACGACGAAATCCACCTGGCCGTCGCCATTGACGTCGACCGCCAGGACGCTGCTCAGGAAGTTCTGCTGCGTGCTGGGTGCGGGCACGGCAGCTCCGTTCCAGAGTCCTATTTCCCAGAGGAGGGAACCGTCACTTCCACGGACGGCCTTGAGGGTTCCCTTCTGGCTGCCGACGCCGACCGACCAGCCGGAGCCGATCGCAGCCACCGCGGCAGCGGAGTACCGCTCATCGTCGGGGGACGACTGCTCGATACTCCAGGAAGTCGCGGCCGGAAACGGTGCCGAGGATGCCGGGTCTGCAGCGACCGAAAGCAGAGAAAGGTGCGCGTTGTCTTCGGAGTCGAGAAACAGGAAGCGGTCCCCTCCCATCGGGCCGAGCACAATGGGCGCGCCGTTGTAATCGACGCTCCCGAGATCTCTGTAAAGCGGCAGGATGACCGGTTCCGCCAGCTCCAGGCCGGACAGACCCTTGAGGATGAATCCCTTCCAGACGTTGTAGTTGAAAATGACATCGTCAAGCCCGTCGCGGTCGGCGTCTCCCACGGCAAAGCTCGCGTCCCAGTAGGTGCCGACATCGGACGTCCAGATCGTCTCACCGGAGCTTCCATCCAGGACAGACGTCCGCCTCGGTCCGCTCGAGCTCGCGGTCGAAGCGACGACGTCCGCCGACGATCCCGCGCGGAAACGACCGATGTTCAGACCGAGCGGGATGCCTTCCCCTCCCGTGAACACGCGCGACCAAACCTCTGCGCCGGAGCCCTCGATCATTCGCAGCAGAGGCTGACGATCCTCTGCCCCCCGCACGAGCAGGTGGGAGCCTCCCTCGGCGGCGGGCACGGCCAGCAGCTCCTGGGTGATCCCCGAGTCCCAAAGGACCTCCCCTCGAGGCTCCTGCAGGGGCGTCGCCTCCGCCAGGCCCGTCAGCTTGACCACGCGATTGAGTGAGTCCACGGCCAGAACGTCCTTCCGGCCGTTTCCGGCCAAATCCGCCACGGCGGCGACCTCGAAGGAGTGGCCGTTGAAGGCATCGCTACGGTAATACCCGCCCACCGGCAACGTCCGGACGACACGGAACCCGCCGTCGAGAAGGATCAACGACCCGTCGGCGCCGCCGACCACGAAACGGCTCCGGGACGGGTCGGACCCGGTCTGAACGGCCAGAAGTTCGATCGGGACTCCGGGCGCGATACCCCAACGCTCGATCGCGGCACCGCTGGCGATGTCGGTCGCGACGAGCTCATCCGGCTTGCCGTCGTAATTCCGATCGTCGAAGAGAAGTATCGCTTCCGTGCCCGTCGCGGGCGCGTTGAACAGGATCGCCTCCTCTCCGGGATTGTCTTCGGCTGTCTTGTCGAAGGCTCGTGGCCGGACGTGGGCGATCATGCCGAGGCCACAGTCCCACTCCGTCTCCACAAACGTCGTCCCGACATAGCGGAGAGCGATGAGGGGAGCATTCCCGGGAGGGATTTCTGCAGTTACGTTTCGTGAGCCGAGGATGACCCGATCGCGACCACCATTGATGCTGACAACCGCCCCGAGGAGGAAGTTGGGCAGAATGGCCTTCAGAAGCAGTGTGGAAGCGTCCAGAAGCAGGAGGTCGTGTCTCCCGACGTCCGGAACGTACCTCGAAACCAGAATCTCGGACCTGCCGTCGCCGTCGAAGTCCTGGATCGAGCCTCTCACGTAGCGCAGACCGACGGGGAACGTATCGAGCACGGCATCCACTCTTGGATTCGGGAAGCTCGTGACTGTTATGCCCTGGAACATGTAAGCTTCCGAGCCTCTGTAGCTGCTGACTGTCACGATCTCCTGCCGGCCATCGGCGGTCACGTCTTTCAACTGCAGCAGTTGTCCCGTGCCGCCCGATTCCACGCCATGCCCATCGATCGTGATGGACTTTCGGAACAGCTCCCCGCCGCTGCCGGCGTCGAGAACTATGGTCGGAATGCTGTGCCTCCCGCCGGAGATCACGACTTGCTGACTCCCGTCATGTCTCAGGTCCCCGACAGCCAGGGAGGAATAGGTGTAGGGGTCCGAGACGAAGTCAGCGACCTCCCTGCTCCAGAGCGTCTCGGGCTCGGTGTGTCCGGGGGCAAGCGCGAAGGCCGTGATCTTAGAGCCCGCGGCTGGTAGCCACAGAAGCCGCAGACCCATTGCGAAATTGAAGTGCACCACCTTCACCGCGCCGACTCCTCCAGGAGCGACGGGGCTTGCCCAGAACAAACTCCCTCCTTGACTATCGAAGAGAAAGAGTCTGCCTCCGGATTGGCCGGTAGAAGCGGCCAGAATCTCCGTCCGCCCGTCTCCCGCCAGGTCCCAACACCCCAAGAGTTCGAGCATCGGGGCGTTTCGCCTCTCCCAGAGGAGATCGCCGTCAAGCGAGTAGGCAGCCAGTCGCCCGGGAGGAGCGATGAGCAGCATCGTGCTCGATGGGGCGGGTCCCCCGCAAAGAACAGCCTGCCACGACGCCAGCTGGCCGCCGAGCCGGTAACGCCAGCGCACGGCCGGTACACCGATCTTGCCGGAAACACTCTGAAAGCCCGAGTGCTGAGGATTACCTCGCCATTGTCTCCATTCGCCGTGAGCGGAAGGCACGGAGGTGAGCTCGCCAGGGACGGGACGCGCGGGAACGACTCTTGGGGTCGGCGCAGGGCGGGAGGGCGGCGCGGCGAGCGCCGGTCTTCCGGGAGATGCCAAAGCAAGGAATATCGCCGCGCAAAGGCGATTCGCCGCGGGGCGTAACATCCGGCCAGAAACCCCCATCTGCTCTAGGAATTGAAAAAGAAATAATTCACAAGTTACCCGAAGCGTAGGTATTGACAGGACCTGAGGCGAGCCCCGCGAGATGTCTATCTTGCGGCTTCAGGGTAGGAGATCGCGGCCCCCCGAACTACTGGTCGACGGTTCAAAAAGGGGACAGGGGTGCGCCAGTGGTGTCCCTGTTCGTTCGTTCAGGCCGACCTGCCGCCCGGACCTGTGCAAGGCAAACCCCGAAGAATGGATGATCCGCGCGCACCGGTGTCGCGAAGCCGATCAGAGCGAGCGCCGGTAGATTTTTCCGCCCTTCATCACGAAGAGGACCCTTTCCGTC
>WNFY01019691.1_pt1 | contig 10166 bp, 9 predicted proteins | sample 5400091 | NCBI WGS metagenome assembly WNFY01 (sample SAMN13153364, study PRJNA577476) | soil metagenome | isolation source: 60 cm soil or saprolite under grassland replicate 1 | place: USA:California | collected 2016-06-15 | reverse complement strand
GCTTGTGCGATTCGATCGCGAACAGAACTGAACCCAGCATCGTCTCCTGGACGAGATCCTTCGCCATTTCACGAGAAAAACCCATATGCACGCCGGCGTCGGTTAAGGCTTCCATTACGAGAAAAATATATGTCGGGCCCGTCGCACTTAGCGATGTCGCCATGTCGATCATGTTTTCCGTTTCGACAAATAGCTCACGCCCCAAAGCCGTCAGCAGATCCTTAACTTGCGAGCGTTCGTATTCTGAGACTTCGTCCGTACACGTCCAGGCAGTGATTCCGCGCCCAATCTGTGCCGGCGTATTCGGCATTGCTCGGATAATTTTTCTGTTTTCCAATTGTGCGGAAATTGTTTCCATCTTTGCTCCAGCGACGATCGACAATACGAGATGCCCTGATTCCACAACGCCTTTCAATTCCCGCAATACCGCCGGCAGACGCTGCGGCTTTACGCATAGCAAGACCATCGCCGTTTCGCTGTCTTGAGTACTTCTGACAGCATCGACATTATTTTCAAACACGCGAATCTTGTATTTGTCGAATAATTCATCGCGCCGGTTCGCCCGCGGGTGACTGGCGACGATCTGCTCCGACCGCACCAGTTTCTTTTTCAAAAGCCCAGCGATAATTGCTTCAGCTATTACGCCGGAGCCGATGAACGCGAACTTCGTAGCCATTAGATTATTTTCTTTTACGACGTCGGTAATATAAATGTCGTCTGTCATATTTGGTTTGAATATTAAGTCTACGCCCGCGCCTGCCCATTGCCACGGATGACGTATTTGTAAGTGGTTAATTCGTATGGGCAACTCATTGCGTCTTTATTCCTCAGCACACGTGGGATAAGGCGCGAAAGCGTGATTGGGTCATCGAGACGCCTGTGATCAGCGGCGTACGCTCCATTGTCGCTGCCGTTCTCTTCTTAGCTTTCTTCTATCTCGGTTTCATTCGAAAGTGGAAAAGCCGTTGATCATGACTAACGATCAAGACAACGAAAAGATTCGAGAGTTCGTCGCCACTGGTTCGTATTCGCTTGAGCCAATTGGATTCATCCGCTCCGACCTAAAACGTCGGGACGAGGCGCCGCGGCAAGGGAAGGAAGGAGCGCCCGATGTCTGGCTGGAAGTCAGCCCGCGTTTTGTCGAGGGATGGAAGACATCATTGTGGGACAAGAAATCATCGTCATTACGTGGTTGCACCAGGCGGAACGGAAGGAGCTGAAAGTCCATCCGCGCGGGGACGTCAGCGCTCCGCTCACAGGTGTTTTTTCGACCCGCTCTCCGGATAGACCGAATCCGCTGGGATTACACCGCATTACGGTCGGCGAAATCGTTGGCAATCGTATCAGGATCGGACCGATGGAAGGGATTGACGGAACTCCCGTTGCGGACATAAAACCCGTGCTGCCGGAATCAAAAGACTCATGAACTGCCGCTTCGGGTCCAATCTCATCTCAAGCGTTCTGCCCCAACTTTGAAATGAACCAACACAACAAAAGGAAAAATCCAAGAGCCAGATCGCGCGCTTCTTTTTCTTGTAGGGCACGCATTTCTGTTCGATGAAGGTCACCGAGGATGTTAGGAAGTATGCTAAGCGTTGGTTTATGAAAACTCGTCGAGGCAATGCGAAATAAAGAACAAAAAGGAGATCTGAGCGTTCAGGCGATTGCCGGGACGCATGTCGTGCTTCTGGGCATAGATTTGCCCGAAGAAAAGTGCCCGGGCTTGCTCGGGTTTGCCTTGCGACGAGAAGATCACACCGAGGGAGAGAAATATTGGCTGTCGGGGTATAAGACTTTCGCCAGCGTAGAGCCATTTCCACCTCCGGGGGTCTTTTATTCAACGCGACAGCATCCTATTCAAGGTTTCACCTGGTCGGATTTTTCCGCGAAGCCGGACCACGATTACACGTATGAAGTATTCGCTTTGAGAGGTTCGCCGGCGAGCCCGCAAGAGTCCGAAAAAGTAGCGGTGAAGATCCGCACTGAGAGTGAACACGGCAGAACGCATCATGTGCATTTTAATCGCGGCGCGGCCGCATCCCAGGAATACACGAGGCGATTCGGCGACAAACGGCCCGAAGAAATAGGACCGACGGCGTTCACATGGCTTTCGCGTGGGGCAGCCGAAGCAATTGCGAACTTCATCCTGCGCGCCGTTGGCCCGGGTTGGGGACTGTGCATCGGCGCTTACGAATTCACGGATGAAAGCGTGCTGAAAGCGCTGGGCGCTGCTCGAGACCGCGGCGCGGACGTGAAGGTGCTGTACCACGCGCGAGATGACGAACAAAAAATCAGCAACGAGGAAGCGATCCAGAAATTCGACCTGGAGAATATTTGCCATCCACGCAATGCGCAGGGGCTGACGCTTTCACACAACAAAACTATTGTGTTGACCAAGGCCGGTGCCGCGCAAGCAGTGCTCACAGGTTCGACGAATTTCAGCGTCGGAGGGATTTATGGTCATAGCAACGTCGTGCATATTTGCGAGAGAAATGACGTTGCTGCCAATTACTTGTGGCTGTGGAATGAGCTGAAGAAGAACACTCCGAAATCTGCCGATGCCGACGTGCTGGTTGGAAAAACGTCACTTCCAGACGACCCGTTCGCAAAACAGATCACTTCCATTTTTAGTCCGCGCGATTCTCTGGAAGCGCTGGATTGGTATGCAGAGCAAGCCAAGGGCGCCAATGACGCGCTATTCATGACTTTTGCCTTCGGCATGAACCAGCGTTTCCAGGATGCTTATCGCACTGGCAACGCCAAACTGCGTTACGCATTGATGGAAGCGATGAGCGGACCGACCAGGACCAAGGAGCAGAAGGCGGCCAACGAAGCTGCAATCATCAAGCTAAGAAAGATGAAAGAAAACAAGTTCGCCATTGGATCGCGTTTGGGTACAGGCGCATTTAACCACTGGCTCGTTGAACAGCTCCCAGGATTAAACGTTCACGTGCGATATCTGCATACGAAATACATGCTCGTCGATCCCTTGGGAGCCAACCCGCTTGTGGTTTCCGGCTCGGCCAACTTCAGCGAAGCTTCCACTACGGATAATGACGAGAACATGCTCATCATCCGTGGCAACTCGCGAGTCGCCGATATTTATCTGGGAGAATTTATGCGTCTCTATCGGCACTTCGCTTTTCGCGACTGGCTTACACAACACCCAGAAGCCGACGAAGTGGAAGTCAGTCATCTGGATGAAACTGATCAATGGTGGAAGCGCTACTTTGGCGGCAGCTTCGACGCTCGGCAACGCAGTTACTTTGCCAGCTAGAATGTGTCACCCTTTGGTAACTCGGCAGATGATATTGTAGCGGCGGCTGTGTCAGCCGCAAATTTCGGGGAGTGCACGGGTCCTCGCCGAATTGAACTTTTCTTTTTGTCATCGAGAGGCACAATCGGATATGCGTTCTTTCGTCGGAATGATAGTGGTTGCTCTTGCGGCGCGCGGGATTCTTGGAGTTGGCATTCGCCATCTGGGTGTACCAGAAGGTTGGAATTGGCTGGTGTGGAGTGGCCACCAAAAAGTTGACTTTCGTTGGCCCGCCGAGACGAAATTTATTAACAACTAGAGCCCGCGAAACATCCGCCTTCGCTCAGAGTACGGCGCGACAAGTGCGAATTGACGCGAAGGAATCAAGGGGGCAGTAGCCGCTGCCGGCGGCGGCGGATTTACGTTCACCGTTTCGCGGCGAGCTGCGAATCCGCGTTCGTGATCCGCTGGTAAAATCGTAGTCCCTCGATGTCGCTGCCAAGCTCCCGCAGCGGATAGAATCCTTTGGCAGCGCCGGCGCCGGGATCTTGCACCAGATAATTGAACCCTTCCTTACCGGCGATGACCACAAAATGCGTGATGCCGCTCGGCAATCGCACCCGCACGATAACGGGGTTTCCGCGGGCCAGGTTCGAATCGATCAGCTGATATGAGGCCAGGTCTTCGTATGCGTGCCGGACACGGTCGGGCGCGAACCACGCCGCGCGATCCCAGTAAACCCATCCGTTCTCAGTGTATCCGTCAACGGATGTTAAAAACCAGTTTAACTGCTGCGGATCGGTCTCCACGCCATAAAACTTGAACACCATTGCCGCGGAAGCCACGGCGCAGCCTGCGCCGCCGAGAGTGCCGTTGGCTTCGATTCCTCCCAGCGGATCGTCGCGCCATTTTTCATCGGACTGGCGGAACGACGGCACCGCCAGCTCAACGCGGTGGAAAAAATAACGTCCGCCCCACGGCGACAGTTTTCGTTTCCAAGTCCAGTTGATGTGCACCGCAAGCACGGCGACGAGCAGCACAAGGACGAAAATAATGAAAGACAACCCGCGCTTCAAAGCACCAAACTGTAGAGGCGGCTGTGTCAGCCGCAAATTCTGGAGACCGCACTACCTGCCCGCCGTGCTGGGTCGGTGGCGATCTCTATGTTCCATACACAGCATTTTCGCCACGTTTCAGGGCGCCTGACCGAGCGGCTCGGTCCCCTCATTAGGAACTGCAACAGGGGGGCAATCAGACCGTAGATATCCATCGCGAGGCGGCGTCCCGTCGTTCGCGCCGAAGCATCAGAGAAAAGAAATTTCATTTTTTTTTGAAATGTCCGCCTTCAAAATCTTGAGAAAGAAGTAGCCAATCAATCGAGAACCGACACTGACATGAACATCGTAGCAGAAGATCGCATTAGTAAGACACGTGATTTCGCTCGCAGCGCACATTTTTTTGTTCCTCCAGCCGAACCGCCAGCGGCAACGCCTGAAAAACGTCTGGCTGCCGGTGTGCTGAAACAGACAGCCCACGATTTGCGCCGATTCCAGGCCGCGACCAAGGGCGTCAAGCGGGAACTGTATCTCGATGCCTACACTTGGATCACCGCAAATGATTTTTCCTGGCCGTACTCATTCGTGAATGTTTGTAAATTGCTCGATGTCTGCCCGGACGTTGTCCGCACTGAACTCTTCGCCGATGCCTCGTTGAGCTGGTTCGATTATTGGACAAGCCGCGCCGGCCGTCTTTCCCGGAAACTGCAGTCCTCTTTTGTTCGCATTTGCGCAGGCCGTAATCTGGAGGCAACCGAGGCCAGCCAATTGGCTTCATCTATTTGAGCGAATATGAAAAAATACTGTATCAGACTTGTTGAACGGCTGCGCTACACTTGGCGGTCGCTCGTTAGGGCGACCCGCCCCAATCACGATCCGTTCCTGGTATACAGCATGGCTTCGTTTAATTTCGATGGCGGATGGAGGGAACTCCTCCTGAAGACCTCTCCAAAACACATGCCCGCAAAATCAACTATCAACGAGCGATTTGCCATATGAAGTTATCTATCGAAGCGAAAGTGGCAGCGGCGGTAGCAGTAGTCTTTGCAGCCTTGAGCATAGGCGCCATCGCGCAAGAGCAGAGCGAACATGGAACCGCCGGGTTGAGCCTGCGAGGATCCGAGAGTTCTGTGTCCGGGCAGAACGGAAGTGGCGAGAACCAACTTCTCGCCCAATACTGATCAAAGGCGACGGCGACGACACGACGGTATCTGTTTAGCGCCAAAGGCGCAGCATTCAGCGGCAGCCTGGGGCAGCGCCCCAGGACGTGGGGACCTATTGCGGAGGCACGGCATTGATTTCGACGAGCGGTATGTTTGGGATTGAGAACCAACCGCTGAACTGAATCGCGCTTTCAGCGCTTGCGCACCTCGGAAATCGGATTCCTGGGACGATGCCCCAGGCTAGGATAAAACCGCGCCTTTGGCGCTAAACAGATGCCAGCGACGGGAAAAAAGAAGAAGAAGAGCTCGCGCGCGATTTTGTTCTCGCAAACTCGCTTTCAATAAGCGACGCTTCGTAAACGAAAGCAATTCCTGGAACGCTGCAGGAGGGCGGTGCTTCGTTTCAAACGACGCATTGGACCGTGGTGTTGCGTGCGCGCGAGACGGAGTCAGCGGATTCTGCTCAGCAGGCGCTCGCCGGATTTTGCGAAGCCTATTGGCCACCGCTTTACAGTTTTCTTCGCCACCACGGTCATTCATCCGCCGACGCACAGGATCTCGTCCAAGGTTTTTTCGCCCATCTGCTTGAGCAAAACACATTGACCCGCGCGGACCAGCAAAAGGGTCGGCTTCGCACGTTCCTGCTGGGATCTCTGCAGAATTTCTTGTACAATGAGTATGACCGTGCCCGAGCGCTCAAGAGAGGTGGCGGCCGTCAGATCGTCTCGATCGAGGAACATTTGCCGGAGGCCGAGGCAGCGATGTTGGCGACCGCTCATCTTAGCGACGCGGGTTGCTACGATCTTGTCTGGGCTTCGAATATCGTTTCGCGGGCCTGGCAGAGCTTGGAAAACGCATTTGTGGCAGAAGGCAAAGCTGAGTGGCTCGAAGAACTAAGACCGTTCGTCGCAGGCGGAAGCGTCACGCCGCCGAATCAGGAGGAAGCCGCCGCTCGACTCGGAGTGCCAATCGCGACTCTGCGCACCTGGCTTTCGCGTCTCCGCCAGCGTTACCGCGAATCGTTGAGAACGGAAGTGGCCGGTACCGTCTCCGATCCGGCAGATGTCGATGAGGAGCTACACCACCTTTATCGAATACTGATGACGTAAGTTGATTTACGCATGGACGACAAAAGCATCAGTCTCGGAACAACGGAGCCTCAAGTTGTGGGGACCTGCGCGACATGTGGACGACCGCTGACTCAATGCGGTCCGAACGGGGAATGCCTGCGTTGTCTCGTGAGCCTTGGCTTTCTGGCGGACGGCCAAGAGATGGAAAGACCAGCGGCGCGGGGTAGATTGACGCCCGGACCGTTGAGATACGCCCACTTCGAAGTGGAAGTAGGTGCGGATGGTTTTCCGGTCGAGCTCGGGGCGGGAGCTATGGCCATAACTTACCGTGCTCGCGATACAGTGTTGAACTCGGCTGTTGCCCTCAAAGTCATCGACCGGAGAGTGGCGCAGAATCCCGGCGCGCGATCGCGTTTTCTGCGCGAAGCGCGCGCGGCTGCGAACATTCATCATCCAAACGTTGCTCGGGTAACTTATTATGGAGAGCAAGACGGCGAGTGTTTCTATGCCATGGAACTGGTCGAGGGCGAAACGCTTGAAGCCCGTGTGCGCCGTGATGGGCCAATGCCGCTGTCCCTCGCGTTGGAAGTAATTGAGCAAGCCGCGCGCGCGTTGGCTGTCGCAGAAGTCTGCGGTGTGGTGCATCGCGACATCAAGCCATCCAACCTCATGCTCGAATCCGATGCGAGCGAGGCGCTCACGGTAAAGATGATTGATTATGGAGTGGCGAAAGTAATGGGACCTCAGGCAGGCCCTGGCGCCGAGCAAACGCAAGCGGGCTTCATTGGCACGCCGGCTTTTGCCAGTCCAGAGCAGTTCGCTGGCGCTGGGCAATCGCCGATCGATACGCGTTCCGACATCTACTCACTAGGAGTTACCCTTTGGTATCTGCTTTGCGGTCGGACGCCTTTTGTTGGACATACGATGGAAGAAATCCGCGCGAGGCAAACGAGTGAGTTACCCCTGGAACAGCTCAGGAGGCTGCACCTCCCTGGCCAGGTTATTACGCTGCTGAAATCGATGCTTGCCCCGGACCCGAAGGACAGACCGCAAACGGCACGCGATTTACTTTCTGCTGTCCACAGCTGCTACGCACGATTTAATCCTGAAGCGCGCTGGCGACGCAGGAGAGCTGCGCTGGCGGGCGCGGCATTGACCTTGGCAATCGCAGCGCTTGTGCTTGGGACCTGGTTGTACCAACGCACGCGGTCCTTCACCCCGATGGAACGATCGATCGCCGTCCTGCCCTTCGAAAACTTAAGCAGCGATAAGGAGAACGCTTATTTTGCCGAGGGAATACAGGACGAAATCCTGACACGCTTATCCAAGATCGCCGACCTAAAGGTGATCTCGCGCACTTCGACACAGAATTATAAAAGCGCCCCGAAAAACCTGCCCGAGATCGCAAAGCAACTCGGCGTTGCCCACGTTCTGGAAGGAAGTATCCAAAAGAGCGCCGACGCCGTGCGGGTAAACGTGCAGCTGATAAGGGCGGCCAATGATTCGCACCTTTGGTCGGATACGTTTGATCGCAAGCTGACCGACATCTTTTCGGTCGAAAGTGAAGTGGCCAAAGCCATCGCCGACCAATTGCGAGCCAAACTCACGGGACAGGAAGCCGAAGTCATCGCCGCCAAACCGACCGACAACCCTCAGGCGTACGATGCCTACCTGCGCGGCCTTGCTTACACGCTAAAAACTGGATTTACACCGGCGAACTCCCTTGGCGCGCAGAAATACCTCAAAGAAGCAGTGCGGTTGGACCCGAAGTTTGCCCTTGGTTGGGCGCTGCTGTCTTCGGTCGATGCGAGTGGCTATCTCACACAGAGTCTTCAACCAACCGTTGCCCTCCGCGAAGAAGCGCGGCAGGCGGCCGACATGGCTCTTACTCTGCAGCCCAATCTTGGCGAGGCTGTGTTGGCCAAGGGTTTTTATCACTACGCGTGCCTAAAGGACTACGACACTGCGGTGAATTACTTCGAGAAAGCATATCGCCTCCTGCCAAATAACAGTCGTATTCCTCAGGCTCTGGCCTATGTCGAACGGCGGCGAGGCCACTGGGATAAGAGCGAGGTATACTTCAACGAAGCCGAGAAGCTCGACCCACGCAACGTTAGCCTGCTATCTCAACACGCGCGTTCCTACATTTGCCTTCGTCGTTTCCCCGAAGCCCTGCGCAAGCTTGAGCAGATCCTCAATATCACACCCGACGACATAGATACTATTGTGCTAAAGGCGCGAATCGCACAAGCCGAAGGCGACCTCCCGCGTGCTTCGGCGCTTCTGACTCCCCTCCGGCTGGGAGCCGACTATGCCAACGCGTTGGAAACACAAGTTTACCAAGCAATCCTGGAGTCGCGCCCTGCAGCGGTCATTGCTCAGCTAAAGGAAATATTGGCCAAGCCTGATCAAGCATTGGGTTACTACAACGGCGAACTGCGCTTTTGGTTAGGCTGGGCACAGGAAGTTGCAGGCGACCATGCCGCCGCCCGCGAAAGTTGGAGTCAGGCTCGCAGCGAACTCGAACCTTTCCTTAAAGAACAGCCTGAAAATTTTGTTCTGATGGGAGATCTCGCGCTTACAAATATGAGTCTGGGTGACAACGCCGCTGCACTGACTCTGGCCGAGCGCGCGATCGCCATGATTCCGATCGAGAAAGACGCGCTGATCGGTCCCAGGCCGCTCGACATCCTCGCCCGGGTGGCGGCCCGCATCGGCGAATACGACCGCTCCATCTCCACCTTAGAGAAGCTGCTTTCGATCCCGTACGAGGCGCCCTTGGCCGCAAACCCGCCCCTCACTCCTGCGTTGCTCCGGCTGGATCCAATGTTTGATCCACTACGCAAGGATCCGCGCTTCCAGAAACTGGTTGCCTCCCCCGCGTTAAAGTAGGCTTCGCCATCGCCGCCTGCGGACTGCTGCACCACTATTCTCAGCATCAATCCAAATCGTGATTCTCGGATTTCCGTCCGCGCAAACTTGAACTCATTCGCTTCGAAGGGGCTGCTCAGCTTCCGCGAAGCGGCAATGAAATATCCGGGCCAAGCGCGCTGCCTGTCCGCCGTGGCGGGCCGATGACGGTTTTAACGCGCGAAGGCAAAATGACGAAATGCCGACATTATCCCGACCAATCACTGTTTACCGATCACTGATCGCCTTCTTCCCCTCGCTCTTGAGTTGTCGAAAAAGGCGTCGAAGTTTACACAAAACAGCCCGCATCGGAACCGCAACTCAAAGACCGGTGATTTTGGAAGTGAAATGTTAAAGGTTTAGGCACGACCCCATTTTCCATTCGACATGAAAGAGGAAACGATTGATACGCATTCGAAGGCGCTGAAGATCAATCTCGATCCGCGCTGGTACGGAACGTTCGCGGAGATCGGCGCCGGGCAGGAGGTGGTGCGCTGGTTTTTCCGCGTCGGCGGCGCGGCGGGGACGATCGCGAAGAGCATGTCGGCTTACGACATGAAAGTGAGCGACGCTATCTATGGGCACGCGGAGCGTTATGTCTCGCGCAATCGGCTGCAAGCGATGCTCGACCGGGAGTTCGATCTCGACGTGGAGCGGCTCGGGAAGGAGCGCGGCGATAACACTTCGTTCTTCGCCTTTGCCGATACGGTGG
>WNFY01006783.1_pt1 | contig 10168 bp, 6 predicted proteins | sample 5400091 | NCBI WGS metagenome assembly WNFY01 (sample SAMN13153364, study PRJNA577476) | soil metagenome | isolation source: 60 cm soil or saprolite under grassland replicate 1 | place: USA:California | collected 2016-06-15 | reverse complement strand
GTATCGCCAGGCCCTCCTCGCGGAGCCTGCCAATGCGACGATCCGGATTTCCTTCGCGCTCCTCTCCGCTTCGCTCGGCCAGTGGAAGGAGGCGATCGCCGCGTGCCGGCAGGTCTTAGCCGGCGATCCCGAGGAAGTCGTCGCGGCGGCGGCGTGCTCGGTCCTCTCGGAGGCCCTCCGCGCCGAAGGCCGGCCCGCCGAGGCGACCCAGGTGGTGCGGGAGTTCCTCGACAAACACGAATCGCCGACGGCGCGGGCCGTCGCGTATTACGAACTCGCCACGAACCTCGCGGAGTCCGGGGAGGATCTCGACTCCGCGCTCGACTACGCCAGCCGTGCGCTTGCGGCCGCGCCGGAAGAGTTGAAGCCCTATCCGCTCGCCGCGCTCGGATGGGTTCATTACAAGCGGCAGGAGTTCGACCGCGCGATCGACTGCCTCCGCCGCTCGAGCGAACGCGCCGCCGCGCCCACGACGTTTCAGCACCTCGGCATGGCGTATCTGGCCGCCGGCCGGCTCGAGGACGCGAAGGCCTCTTTCCACAAGGCGAAGACGGCCGCGCGCGGCGGCAAAATCGAGGACCGTGTGATGCAGCAGGTGCGGAGCAACCTGCGCTTAGTCGAGAAAGTCGGACCGAAGAAAAAGCCGCCGACGACGCGACCGAAGTCCAAGATCCAGAATCACAAGTAACTCTGTCGCGCGGCCGCGCAAGGACCATGTCGCGCGACCGCACCAGGACCATGGCTCCGAAGCACGCTCGCGGCTGCGCGGTCGCGAGGAGAGAGTGTCAGTTACCGCGGCTCCGCACCTTCCCGAGACCCGCTGATAATCTTCTTCGCCAAACATGCGCTGGTCGAAATACTTTCTTCAGACCGTCCGAGAGGTGCCGGGCGACGCGGAGGCGATCTCGCACGTCCTGCTGGCGCGGGCAGGGATGATGCGCCGCATCGCGGCCGGCATCTACACGTTGACCCCGCTCGGGCTCCGCTCGCACCGGAAGACCGAGATGATCGTGCGCGAGGAGATGAACCGGGCCGGGGCTCTCGAGCTCGAGCTGCCGATCCTGCAGCCGCGCGAGCTCTGGGAGGAGAGCGGCCGCTGGGCGCGCTATTCCTCCGAGCACATCCTCTTTCATCTGCGCGACCGGAAGGAGGGGGAGTACTGTCTCGCGCCGACGGCCGAGGAGGCGGTCACCTCGCTCGTCCGCGCGGGCGTGACCTCGTACCGGCAGCTTCCGATCACGCTCTACCAGATCCGAACGAAGTTCCGCGACGAGATCCGGCCCCGGTTCGGGTTGATGCGGGGGCGCGAGTTCCTGATGTACGACGGGTACTCCTTCGACGCGGACGCCGCGGGTCTCGATTCTTCCTACCGCGCGCAGGACGGCGCGTACCGGCGGATCTTCGAGCGCTGCGGCCTCGACTTCACCGTCGTCGAAGCGGACCCCGGCGCCATCGGTGGAAGCGACTCCCAGGAGTTCATGGTCCTCGCGGAAACGGGGGAGGACGCCGTAGTGCGCTGCGCGGCGTGCGGTTATGGGGCGAACGTCGAGAAGGCGGAGACCGGGCGGCGCCCGGCGCCCTGGGACGGCGAGACGCCCGGGGCGCTCGAGGACGTCGAGACCCCGGGGCGCGGCGGCATCGACGAGGTCGTCGAATTCCTCGGCATCACCGCCTCGCGGATGATCAAGTGTCTGGTCTACGACACCGAGAGCGGACCGGCGGTCGCGATCCTGCGCGGCGACCTCGACGTCAACGAGGTTGCCTTGAAGAACGCGCTCGGGGTCGAGCACGCGACTCTCGCTTCCGAGGAGAAGGTCGAGAGCGCGACCGGATCTCCCGTCGGGTACGTCGGACCACAGCATCTGTCTGGCCGGAGTCTCCGGGTCCTCGCCGACGAGTCGGTGCGCGGCGCGGTCAACGCGGTGACCGGCGCGGGCCGGCCAGACTGGCACGTCCGGGGGCTGTCGCTCGATCGGGACGCGCGCATCCCCGAGTTTCTCTCTTTCGCGCTGGCGCGGTCCGGCGATCCCTGTCCGCGCTGTGGAAAGCCTCTCTCGATCGCGCGCGGGATCGAGGTCGGGCACATCTTCAAGCTCGGCACGAAGTATTCGAAGGCAATGCACTGCGAGTTCACCGACGAAAAAGGGGAGGCGCGTCCGGTGGTCATGGGGACCTACGGGATCGGGGTCGGCCGGACGATGGCGGCGGCCGTGGAGCAGCATCACGACGACGACGGAATCGTCTGGCCGCTCGCGCTGGCGCCGTTCGAGATCGAGATCGTCTCGCTCAATCCGGGAGACGAGGCGGCGCGGCGCGGCGCCGACGACCTCTACGACGCGCTCTTAAAAGAAGAACAGGACGTCTTCTACGACGACCGCGACGAACGCCCCGGCGTCAAGTTCAAGGACGCCGACCTCCTGGGTTTCCCCATCCGCGTCAACGTCGGCGGACGGGCCCTCAAGGAGGGGAAGGTCGAGCTCGTGACGCGGCGGGACCGATCGACCCACGCGGTGCCGGTCGACGAAGCTGTCGAAGCAGTGCGCGCGCTCCGGAAGGAGCTCGCGTCTTGAGGAAGATCCTCCGGGAAGAGGCGCTCGAGTACCACCGGCGCGGCCGGAAGGGAAAAGTCGAGGTCGTCCCGTCCAAGCCCTGCCGGACCCAGGAGGACCTGTCGCTCGCCTACAGCCCCGGGGTCGCCGAACCGTGTCTCGAGATCGCGCGCGACCCCGAGACGGTCTACGACTACACCGCGAAAGGAAACCTCGTCGCGGTGATCTCGAACGGCACAGCCGTCCTCGGCCTGGGCGACATCGGACCGCTCGCGGCCAAGCCCGTCATGGAGGGCAAGGGAGTCCTCTTCAAGCGGTTTGCGGACATCGACGTCTTCGATATCGAGGTGGACGCCAACGATCCGGCCGCTTTCATCGACACGGTGGCTCGGATCGCGCCCACCTTCGGCGGCATCAACCTCGAGGACGTCAAAGCGCCCGAGTGCTTCGTCATCGAAGAGGAACTGAAGAAGCGGCTCAAGATCCCGGTCTTCCACGACGACCAGCACGGCACCGCGATCATCTCCGCGGCCGCGCTCGCCAACGCGCTCGAGATCGCCGGGAAAGCGATCGGGGACGTGAAAGTCGTCTTTTTGGGCGCGGGCGCCTCGGCGATCGCGTGCGCGAAGCTCTATCTGTCCTACGGCGTAAAGCGGGAGAACCTCCGCATGGTGGACAAGTCCGGAGTCATCCGGGCCGGTCGCGCCGAGGACATGAATCCCTACAAGGCGCAGTTCGCGGTCGAGACGAAGGAGCGGACGCTGACCGACGCGCTCGACGGAGCCGACGTGCTCGTCGGCCTCTCGGGGAAGGGGCTCGTCAAGGGCGCGATGCTCCAGAAGATGACGCGCGATCCGATCGTCTTCGCGCTCGCGAACCCGGAGCCGGAGATCACCCCCGAGGAGGCAAAGGCGGCGCGACCCGACGTCATCATGGCGACGGGGCGGAGCGACTACCCGAACCAGGTCAACAACGTCCTCGGTTTCCCGTTCATTTTCCGCGGGGCGCTCGACGTGCGCGCGACCGAGATCAACGAAGCGATGAAGAAGGCGGCCTCGCAAGCGCTGGCCGCGCTGGCGAAGATGGACGTGCCCGACTCCGTCTCGAAGGCGTACGGCGGCCAGGAGTTCCGCTTCGGGCGCGAGTACCTGATTCCAAAGCCGTTCGACTTCCGCGTGCTCCTCTGGGTCGCGCCGGCGGTCGCCGAGGCCGCGATGGCGTCCGGCGTTGCCCGCCAGCCGATCACCGACATGGCCGCCTACTTGCGGCGTCTCGAGGCGATGCTCTCGCGCGCCCGCGAAGTGATGGGCGCCGTCATCCGGAAGGCGCGACGGGACCCGAAGCGGATCGTATTCCCGGAAGGGGAGCACCCGAAGATCCTGCGCGCCGCGAAGATCCTCGTGGAGGAGGGAATCTGCCGGCCGATCCTTCTGGCGCGGGAAGAAGAGATCGCTCCGCTCGCGCGCGAGCTGCAGCTTCCGATGGACAAAATCGAGTTCGTGCACTCCCGCTCGTCGCCGCGCCTGGCGGATTATGCGAAGCTCCTCGAGGAGCGGAGACGGCGGCGGGGAATGACCGCGGCCGACGCTCTCGAGCAGGCGGGAACACGCAACGTCTTCGGGCCATTGATGGTCGAGGCGGGGGACGCGGACGGCGTGATCTCGGGCTTGACCCAGCACTACCCCGAGACCATCCGGCCCGCCCTCCAGATCGTCGGCACCGCGCCGGGAGTGCGGCGGGTCTCGGGCCTCTACACCCTCGTTTTCAAGGACCGGACGTTCTTCTTCGCGGACACGACCGTGAACATCGACCCGACGGCGGAAGACCTCGCCGAGATCGCTCTCCTGACCGCGGACGCCGTGCACCGCTTCGACATGGATCCGCGCATCGCGATGATCTCGTTCTCCAACTTCGGCTCGAACGAGCACGCGAACGCCTTGAAGGTCAAGCGCGCGGTCGAGCTCGTGAAAGCGGCGCGGCCCGACCTGCCGATCGACGGCGAGATGCAGGCGGACTACGCGGTCGTGCCGGAACTGCTCGAAGCCGAATACCCGTGGGCGACCGTGCGGCGGCCGAACGTGCTCATCTTCCCGGACCTCCAGTCGGCCAACGCCGCATACAAGCTCGTGTGGCGCCTCGCCGGCGCCGAGGCGATCGGCCCGATCCTGATGGGGATGCGGAAACCGGTCCACGTCCTCCAGAGGGCGGTCGACGTCGCCGACATCGTGAACATGGCCGCGATCGCGGTGGTGGACGCGCAGGAGAAGGCGTCGTCGTCGGAGCGCTCCGGCTAATCCGCACTGCCGCCCACCGCCTCCCTTTCCCGAGGCAGCGATCCCGGCGAGAGTGGAATCGCGAAAGGATGTTTCAGTACCGATACACCGTCATTCTCGAGCGCGAAGAAGACAAGGTTTTCATGCGTTCGTTCCCGCGTTGAGGGGCTGCCACACGCAAGGGAGCACCGAAGAGGAGACGCTCGCGAATGCACGAGAAGCGATTTCCGCCTATATCGAGAGCCTGAAGGCTCACGGCGAGCCGGTTCCGGCCGAAAATCTCCTGATCCGCCCCGTCGAAGTCGGTGCCTGAGCCTTCTGATCGATCGCCTGCGCTGAGGATTTACTTCGTGAACGGCGACGGTTTCTTCTTGTAGCCCGCGGGGATCTCGAAGGTCGAGGCGGGGATCGGGCCCTTCCGGATCTCCGTCGCCTCCGACAGCGTGTGCTGTTTCATCGTCCCCATGTTCATGTCGATCGCGACGGAGAGCGGGTATCCCTTGATCTTCTTCATTTCCTCGAACATCTTCGCGTAGCGCTTTCCCATCGGGCCCATCGCGGCGAAGGACGCCTTTCTCCCCTCGAAGTACCGGGTCGGCGCCTCCAGTCCTTTCGCGGCGCAGAGGTCGAACACCAGCGAGCTGCCCATCTTCATCGTGTACTCGTCGCAGTCGTACCCGGCGATCTTGCGGGAGACCTTTCCCTTTTCGATGACGACGTCGTCCCGGGCGCCGAACATCGACTCGAACATCGGGTTGCCCTTCATGCTCTGCTCGGCCTTGTCGAAGTACGCCGTCATCTCCTGGGTCGAACTCTCCCAGTACTCCTTCGTGTTGTGGTCGATGAAGAGGAAACGGCCGGTCGAGAACTCGACGATCGAATCGGTCTGGCCGTCGGTGCTGCGCGACCGGGTCGAGGTCATGTACTGCGTCGACGTTCCCGCGCGGTCTCCGACGGTGGTCTTCGAGACGACCGTCAGATCCTGGCCGCAGAGCGGCAGAGCGGCGGCGGCGATCGACAGGGCGAGAACGAGGCGGCGGCGACCGATCATCGGGCAAGACCTCCTTGTGTGTGGAAATTGGAGGGTATCACCTGACCCGCGGAGGCGCCTCCTCGCCGACCGGCTCACGGAGGTCGAGCTTTCCCGCCGCGACGTCATGCAGCTCGGAGACCTTTCCCGACGGCCATCGGATCGTCACGCGGTCCGCTTTCGTCCGGTCGCCCAAGCCGAAGAAGAGCCTCTTCGACCCGGAGGAGAGAAACGAGTAACCGGCCGACACGACCTGCGAGCGCCGGATCCCGCCCGCTTCGACCGTGACGACGGCGCCGAGCGCGTCCCGCGTCGTGCGGTACCGGGTCTTTGAAGCCGGCAGGCCCTGCAGCTCGATTGCGAGCGAACGGGCGCGCGAGGGATTGCGGTTGATCCAGAGGGAAGGTCGGGAAAGAAACCCCGTGGCGAAGAGGTCGGGAGCTCCGTCGCCGTTCGCGTCGAGCACGACCAAGCCCCTCTGGTTCGCGTCCGACTCGAGGCCGGTCACCGCGGCCAGCTCCGCGAAGCGCCGGCCGTCGAGGTTCCGGTAGAAGCGCTTCGGGGGCCTTCCCCAGAGAGAGTCCTCGCCGAAATCCGTCGTGGAGGTTCCTTTCTCGAACTTTTTGTAGTCGTAGCTCATGAGGTTCCAGAAATCGATTTCGCGCTCCGTCGCCTTCCGGCCGGTCACCATCCCGTTGACCACGAAGAGGTCGGGCCGCCCGTCTAAGTCGGCGTCGATGAACACGGCGCCCCAGGACCAGGAGGTGTCCCAGACGTCCGCAAGGTCGGAGGTCCGCTCGAAGCGGCCGTCCGGCCCGGCGCGAAAGAGAGAGGAACCGCGCGTCATCGCCTTCAGGCGCCGCCACACGAACGGCCGTCCGAGCCAATACGGAAACTCCGGCATCGGATAGCGGCGATCGCGCAGGAACCAGTTCAGCGGGAACGAGTAGTTCGAGACGTAGAAGTCCAGGCGACCGTCGCCGTCGTAGTCGTCCACCGCGACTCCCATCCCGAAGCCCGCGTCGCGGACCTTCGCCCGGCCGGCCAGATCGGTGAACGTGCCGTCTCCGTTGTTGTGCAGATAAGCGTTGATGCCGAAGTCGTTGGCAACGTAGAGGTCGGGCCATCCGTCGCCGTCGAGGTCGGCGGATTGGACCGCCAGCGCCCAGCCGGTGTGCGCGGTCCGGGACTTTTTCGAAACGTCGGTGAACGTGCCGTCTCCGTTGTTGTGGAAGAGATGGTTCGGCGGGGCGTTGTTCGCGGCGACGCTCGGCCCCTTTCCGGGCGGGCCGTACACGAGCACGTACAGGTCGGGTCGGCCGTCCCGGTCGTAGTCGATCGCGGCGGCCGACGTCGAGTAATCGTTCAGAGCGACCCCTGCTTTTCGCCCGACTTCCTCGAACGTCCCGTCCCCCCGGTTGCGGTAGAGGAGGTTTGGCCGGGAAAGGTAGGTCACGTAAAGGTCGGTCGCGCCGTCGTTGTCGTAATCGAAGGCGAGCGCGCCGATTCCCTCGCCCTCCTGGCCGCCGACTCCCGCTTTTTTCGCAACGTCCTCGAACCGGCCGTTGCCCAGGTTCCGGTAGAGGTGATTGCCGTGGCCTCCCGGGACGAAGAGGTCCTCGCGGCCGTCGCCGTCGAAATCGAGGACGGCAGCGCCCGGCGGCATGTGCTCGCCCGGAATGGGAACGTTCTTCGGCGCATTGGGCAGGAAAGCCTGGTGGGCTGCGGCGATGCCCGCTCTCTCCGCCGTCTCCTCGAAGAGCGCCTCGGAGGCCGACGCCGAGATCCATTCGAGGAGGGTTGCCGACTGCAGCCGCCAGCCTCCGTCGCCCGCCGGTGCAAGGATCCCGCGCACCTTGCCGCCCTCCTGCCGGAGGGCACCGGTCGAGTCCGAGCCGGTCAGGAGCAATCCGAAGACGACCTCCCGCTCACGCCCGCGCCGCCGAAAGTCGAAGAGGACGTTCTCGCAGCGGCGTAGCGTTGCGAAGCGGGCGCGGGTCTCGCCGAGACGGCGGCGAAATTCGTCGGCAGGACCGCCCCTCGCTCCGGGGCGGAGCGCGGGAGACGCGGCCCGGTACATCCGGATTGCGAGGGGCGGCCGTGAAGGAACGTTCACAAGCGCATCGCCCGGCAGGGGTCCGCTCGAGCGGAAGTCGGAAGCGTAGAGGGTCGCGTCCTTCGCGCCGCCCTTCCAGTCTTCGAGGAAGCGCTCCGCAAAGACCGATACGCGATCCGAGTAGTCCTCGAGAGCCGGCAGCGGAAGCTTGCGCGAGGCGCAGTGAAGGGAGAGGAGAATTGCGAAGACCACGAGCGCGACGGCGGTGCGCGAGAACGTCCTCACTCCGAAAATATAATCCGAGCCCCGTGCCTCGAAGTCTCGCCCAGAAATTACGCGACCGCATCCGGAGCGAGGGGCCGATTTCGTTCGCCGACTTCATGGAGGCGGCGCTCTACGATCCCGACTCCGGCTATTACGCGCGCGGAGCGCCGATCGGAGAGGGCGGAGACTTCGTCACGTCTCCGTCGGTTTCGCCGGCGTTTGCCGCGACGATCGCCCGCCGGTTCGCGAAGGATGGGGAGAATATCGAAGGAGATCTCGACTTCGTCGAAGTCGGCGCGGGAGAGGGAACATTTCTCACCGACTTCGCCGGGGCGCTCGCGCGCGACCATCCGGCCGTCGCGTCCCGGACGCGGTTGGCCGCGGTCGAGCGCAGCGCGGCCGCGCGGGAAGAGCTCGCGAAGCTTCCGATCGCGCTCTGGAAGAGCGTCGGAGACCTCTCCGAGCGACCGATCGTCGGCTGGATCTTCGCCAACGAGCTCTACGACGCGCTTCCCGTAGCTCGGGTCCGCGGGGGAGTGGAGGGTCTGGAGGAGCTCCGCGTCGGGCTCGAACACGATCGGTTCGTTTGGACCGCCGCGGCCGCCCCCGAGGCCTGGAAGGATCGCCTGGCGCGGTCCGGAGTCTCGCTCGCGGCCGGCCAGATCGGCGAGATCCGCCACGGCGCGGCGGAGCTTCATCGCGGGCTCGCGCGCGCTCTCTCGCGGGGACGGCTCGTGGTCTTCGACTACGGTCATCGTGCGCCCACGCTCTACCATCCGCTCGCGCGTCCGGGTGGGACGCTCGCCGTGCACCGGGGCGGACGGCGCGGTGGCGATCCTCTCGAACGGCCGGGCGAGCAGGATCTGACCGCCCACGTCGATTGGGACGAGCTCGTTGCGGCTGGCGAGGGCGAGGGACTCCAGAGCGATCGACCGATGCGCCAGGGACGGTTTCTCGCGGAGTCGGGAATCTTCGACTTCGCGGAGAGCGAGGCGGAGAAGTGGCGCGTTTATCGACTCGTCGATCCGGCCGGAATGGGAGACGAGATTTCCGTGCTCGTGCAGTCGCGCGGCATCGCTCGCCGAGTTTGATTCGACCGACCCGTCCGATACAATGCCGGCGTGTCGGACTACCTTCCCATCCTCATTTTCGCGCTGCTCGCGGCGGCGCTCCCGCTCGCGACCATCCTGATCGCGCGCGCCCTTCAGAGCCGCCGGCCGAACCCGGCCAAGCTCGAGCCGTATGAATGCGGGATCGAGGCGACCACCTTCGCGCTGGACACCCGTTTCTCGGTCCGCTACTTCCTGATCGCGGTACTTTTCGTCGTCTTCGACGTCGAGACGATCTTCCTTTTTCCCTGGGCGGTCATGTTCAACCGGCTCGGGCTGTTCGGCCTCGTCGAAATGCTCATTTTTCTGGTGATCCTGGTGATCGGCTACTTCTACGTTTTGAAGCGCAAAGCGCTGGACTGGGCCTGAGCCGGACGGATCCAACCCCGAGGAAACCGAGGGCAAGATGGCAGGGATCGTCGACCGCTTCGAAGAGAACGTCCTGACGACGTCGGTGGACTCGGTCATCAACTGGGCCCGGCGGTCGTCCATCTGGCCCATGCAGTTCGGCCTCGCCTGCTGCGCCATCGAAATGATGGCGGTCATGGACTCCCGCCACGACCTGGCCCGCTTCGGGGCCGAGGTCTTCCGCGGCACCCCGCGGCAGTCGGACCTCATGATCGTCGCGGGCACGGTCGTCGAGAAGATGGCGCCGATCGTCAAGAGGCTCTACGACCAGATGCCCGAGCCCAAGTGGGTGATCGCGATGGGGTCCTGCGCGACGTGCGGCGGCCCTTACCGGACCTACGCGGTCACCCAGGGAGTCGACCGGATCGTGCCGGTGGACGTCTACGTGCCGGGCTGTCCGCCGCGCCCCGAGGCTCTGATCTACGGAATCATGGCTCTCCAGAAGAAGATCGACCGGATGAAAGTGATCCGGAAGGCCT
>WNFY01038331.1_pt1 | contig 10169 bp, 11 predicted proteins | sample 5400091 | NCBI WGS metagenome assembly WNFY01 (sample SAMN13153364, study PRJNA577476) | soil metagenome | isolation source: 60 cm soil or saprolite under grassland replicate 1 | place: USA:California | collected 2016-06-15 | reverse complement strand
CAGCCGCGGCATCATCACGTTCAGGATCAGGAGGTCGTAGTCGGAGCCCCGCGCCGCCGCGAGCGCTGCCTCCCCGTCGGTGACCGTGTCGACCTCGAACTCCTCCCGCTCGAGGGCGTAGGCGATCGCGTCGAGAACGCTCTGCTCGTCGTCGGCGACGAGGATCCGGCTCACGGGGCGGGGCCGTCCGCGGCCGGGAGCACGACGCGTGCGGTCGTGCCGCCGCCGGCCCTTGGGCCGATCTCGACCTCGCCGCCGAGCGCGCGAACGGCCTCGCGCACGATGGTGAGCCCGATCCCGAGCCCCTCGAGCTCGGGCGACTCGCGCCGGACACGCTCGCGGTCCTTCGACTCCAGCCCGTGGCCGGTGTCCAGCACCTCGATCGCGACGGTGTCGTCGACGCGGGAGCCGACCAGGCGGATGCTCCCGGAGTCCGTGTGCTTGGCTGCGTTCGCAACGAGATTGCTGAGCAGCTGCTCCAGCAGGCGCGGGTTCGTCGCAACGGCGAGGCCCGGCGGCGCCTCGATCTCGAGCGACACGCCGGCGTGTGGGGTGATCCCGTCGAAGACCTGGCGCAGGACCGGCTCGAGCGCGACGGTCGAGAGCGCCGGTTGCTCTTCGCCGGTCTGCGCGCGGGCGAGGACCAGCACTGCGTCGAGCAGCCGCTCGAGCCGGCCCGTCGCCTGCTCGATGTGGCCCAGGAATCGGTCGCGGGCCTCGGGGTCGTTCTTGGCCCCGTCCTGCAGGACCTCGATCGCGCTCGAGATCGCCGAAACCGGCGTCCGCAGCTCATGCGCGGCGTTCTTGACGAAGTCCTGTTCCATCTCCCGGCCCTCAGCGAGCGTACAGGCAACGTGTGCGCCTGACGAGCGCGGGGTCAAGGCTTGCTTGCAGTCGAAAGGCGGGGGGACGCTTGCGCCTAGCCTACGAGTGGGATGTCCCGGGAGGAACGCGAGCGAGTCGGTATCTCGCCGCAAGTGCGGGCCTGCATCGATGCGGCCTCGGACTGCTACACGGCCTGCACCGAGACCCTGACCTACTCGCTCGACTCGGAAAGCGACCTCTTCGACCAGCGCCACCTGCGGCTGCTGATCGACTGCTGCGAGGTCTGCCAGACGACGCAGAACATCCTGCTGCGCGCCTCGGAGCTCAGCGTCATGCTGTCCGCGGTCTGCGCCGAGGCCTGCGAGAAGGTCGCCGCGCACTGTCGGCATCTCGATAGCTCGGACGAGCAGCTGGCGATGTGCGCGGAGGTCTGCGACCACACCGCGGACTGCTGTCGTCAGCTCGCGATCTAGGAGGGTTTGGCGGAACCTCGCTCGCCGTCGGGGTGCGATGGCCGTTCCGAGGCAAGGACGCAGGGAGTCCCTGTAGTGGATAACTACAGGGGCGACTGAGGACGCCGCCTCGGGGCGGACAGCGCGGCCCGAGGGCACAGACTAGGTTTCGTCAAGCCCTCCTAAACGGGGATCTGCGCTTCCTGCAGCAGGCCCTTGAGCATCTGCGCGTTCACGGGCGCCTGCGCGATCGTCTCGCCGTCGACCGTTGAGCGGCCGTTGTTGTTGAACATCGCGTAGACGCTCTCCGTCTTCCCGGCGAGCTCCTGCAGCGGCTCGACCCACTCGCGGAGCTCCTCCTCCGGATAGAGGTAGTCGAACCGCTCGGCGGCGCTCCGAACGCGCTTGTTCCAGGTCTCGGCGTTGCGGCCGTGGAAGCGCACGTACGCGGTCGGGCTCGTCGTCGCGACGACCGTAGGGAGGACGTTGGCGCCGCCGGTGCGAGGCGCATCGACGATCACGTACGTCATGCCGTGGCGCTCGAGAAACGCGAGCGTCTCGTCACGGTGCTCGTCGTCGAGCCAGCTCCCGTGGCGGAACTCGACGAGCATCTCGTCTCCGCCCAGCTGCTCCTGCGCCCACTCGAGGTAGCCGAACGCCGCCGGCCTCGGGACGACGTAGGGCGGGAACTGCATCAGGATCGCGCCGAGCTTCCCCGTCTCGCGCAGCGGCTCGAGCGCGTCGTGGAACCGTCGGAAGACCTCGCCGCGGAACTCGCGCGGCGGGCGGTCGACGCGGCCGCGGTCATCCGCAGGCGCCTCGTCGCGAAGGTCGGTCGGCAGCTGCTCGATCTTGACCGGGTGGCGCGTCATCACGCCGAAGGCCTTCACGTGCATCAAGAAGCCGTCGGGAGTCCGGTCGGCCCACTTCTGCACCATCTCGCGGTCGGGGAGCCGGTAGTAGGTCGAGTTCGCCTCGACGGTGTCGAAGCGGTCGGTGTAGTAGCGGAGGCGCTCCTCCGCGCCCTTCACCTGCGACGGATAGAAGTACTTCGAGAGCGACTCGTCCGCCCAGGAGCAGGTGCCGATCCGGACCGCCGCGGCCATGGCCGGATCGTACTGATCCGTTTCCGGCTAGCGGATGACTCGGAAGGCGGCAAGGGAGGTCTTGCCGACGTTGCCGGCGCCGTCCTTCGGAGTTGCGCGGAGGCGGTAGGCGCCGAAGCTCAGCAGCTTCTCTCCGACCCTCGCGTCGAAGTGGATCGAGTTCGGCCCTTCGACGCCCGGCTGGACGACGCTGCCCGAGACCGGCAGGTAGCGCGTGCAGGGACGCCTGCGCCGGTTGCGCCGTGTGATCTTGACGCAGCGCTTGCCGCGCCTCACGCCCCGCAGCACGTGGTCGAACCGGAACGTGACGGTCGCGTTCTCGCTCAGCGTGAAGGCGAGCGTGGCCCCGTTCTTCCGGTGGAAGAGACCGGGGCCGACCCGCAGGAGGGTCAGGACCGGCTTCGTCCGGTCGAGCGTCGTGAACGACTGGTCCGCGCCGACCGTCGTGCCCTCGGCATTCGCCGCGACGAGCCGGTAGTGGTACGTGACCCCCTGGCGCAGGCCGCTCAGCAGGACCGCGTAGGAGAGCGGCCCGTTCCCGGATCCGACGATCTGCGCCGGCGTGGTCGAGCCGTAGGCCGTCGTGCGTCCGTATTCGAAGTAGACGGTCGTCTCCCGGAAGCTGGGGTCGACGGTGCCGTTGAGCGTCGCGGCCGAGAACGCCACGGACGTTGCGGCCGCGGTCGAGACGAGCGGCGGCGCAAGCTCGTACGCGCCGATGTCGCAGCCGGTGCCGCGAGGGCGGGAGACACCGCGCTGATCGATGTCTCCGGCAAATACACACGCGCCGCTGTCGAGGGCGAGGCTGCCAGGCAGCACGGCCTCGGTGTCAGTCGGGCCGCCGTTGTCGGCGAGTGGGCCGAGCAGTACCGGGACGCCCTGCCGGTCCCCGAGCTCGGTCAGCCCGCAGTCGGTCCCATCGGAGAGGCCGTGAGCGTGCTGTTTCCGAGCGTGAGACTCCCCGGGGCGGTGCCGTCGATGCCGCCGCCGTGGCCGGTCACGCCCGGCGCGCCCGCGACGTTGCCGCTGACTGTCGTCGTCTGGAGGTTGGACGCGCCGCCGTGGAGGCCGCCTCCGTCGGTCGCCTGGTTGTTCGTGATCAGCGACTGCAGGATCATTGCGCTCCCGCCGTTCTCGATCCCCCCGCCCGACCCCGGGGCGCGGTTGCTGACGATCGCGTCCTGGACGAGTCCAAGCTGGCCGAGGTTGCGGATCCCGCCACCGTTTCCCGCCACCTGCCCGCCCGTCACGGTGACGCCTGTGATCTGCGCCTGGACGCCGCTTGCCACGTCCAAGACGCGGTCGATCCCCTGCGCGTCGATCACCGTCGAGCGCGCTCCCGCGCCGTCGATCGAGACGTTCTTCGTCAGGTCGAGATCTCCCGTCGCCCCCGCGTCCTCGGCCGTGCCCGGAATCGTCAGCCGGTAATGACCGGCCGGCATCTGAACGACGTCGCCCGGGCTCGCGGCGAGAACGGCCTCGCGCAGCGAGCAGTCCGACGGGGCGCAGGCGTCCGGCGCCGGATCGTCGGTGCGCGTTACTGCGAATGTCGCGGCCGCAGCGTGCGGCGCGAGCGCACCCGCGAGCGCAAGCCAAATGGTGACGGCGACCCCTGCCCGAACCCTCATCGGCCTAGCTTATGACGGCAGCCCTCTCGCTTTGTTCGACCGGCCGGACGACAGGCAGGTCGACGTAGAAGGTCGAGCCCTCGCCCTCGCGCGACTCGACCCACACGTGCCCCTGCATCCGCCGCGCGAGCTCCCGGCAGATGTAGAGCCCGAGGCCGGTTCCGCGGACGCCCCGGCTCAGGGTCGGGTCGACTCGATAGAACTTGCCGAAGATCTGTTGCTGCTCGGCCACGGCGATGCCGATGCCGTCGTCGCTGACGGCGAAGCGGATCCCGTTGGCGCGCGTCTCGAGCTCGAGCCGGACGCGGCCGCCGCCGGGCGAGTACTTGACGGCGTTGTCGAGGAGGTTGATCAGGATTTGCCGCAGGCGGTCGCCGTCGGCGACGATCTCGCCGATCCCGTTCGTCCCGGCGACCTCGATCGTGATGTCCACCCGGTCGACGAACGCCGCGCGCACCTCGTCGACGACGTCAGCAGCGAGCCCGGCGACGTCGACGGTCTTGTGGTCGAGTCGGAGACGGCCCGAGGCGAGCGTGTTCGCGAGGAGGATGTCGCCGGCGATCCGCGTCAGGCGCTCCGACTCGGCCGTGATCACCTCGAGGAGCCGCCCGCGCGTTTCCGGATCGAGCGTCAGGTCCTCACGCCGCAGCGTCTGGGCGGAGCCGTAGATCGCGGCGAGCGGCGTCCGCAGCTCGTGCGAGACCGTCGCGACGAATTCTCCCTTGAGCTCGTCGAGCGCGCGCTGCTCGGTCACGTTGCGGAACGCGTAGACGATGCCGTCGACGAACCGCACGCCCGAGATCGAGAGCCAGAGCTCCTTGCCGCCGAGCTCGAGCGGCAGCGTCTTCGACGCGGGGTCGCCCGGGTCGGGGTTCGCCGCGATCGGGACGAGCTCCGCGACGGCGGGCCATCCAGTGAGCACGTGTTCGAGTCGCCGGCCGAGCGCGTCCTCGGAGCCGATACCGGTGACCGCCGCGGCCGCGGGGTTCCAGTGCTGGACCACGCCGCCGTCGTCGATGAGGAAGATGCCGTCGTCCACGTGCTCGAGCACCCGCGCGTGCCGCTCCAGCGCGAGGCGCTGCTCGTCGACACGGCGCTCGAGCCGCCGCAGCTCGATGGCGCGCTTCAGCGACGCGACGAAGTAATCGCGGTCGATCGGCTTCTGGACGAAGTCGTAGGCGCCGCCGCGCAGGGCCTGCACCGCCAGGTCGTGCTCGCCGTGCCCGGTGATCAGCACCGTCGGCGTCTTCGGGCGCAGCTTCTTGATCTCGCGCAGCACCTCGAGCCCGTCGAGGCCGGGCATCTTGATGTCGCTGACGACGGCGTCGTAGTCGGTCTCGCGGATCCGATCGAGCGCGTCTGCCGCGTTGTCGGAGGTGTCGATCTGGATCCCGTCGAGCCGGAGCTTCAGCGCCCGCGGGAGCGCCTCGAGCAGCGCTGTGTCGTCGTCGACGATCAGGATCCGGCCCGCTATCGCGTGATTGTTCAAAACAGCGGCTCCTCCGGCGGCGGGCCGGTCATGACCGGCAGCTGGATCAGGAAGCTCGCGCCGCGCCCCCGCTTCGGTTCGACCGAGATCCGGCCCCCGTGCTCCTTGAGGATGCTGTACGTGATCGAGAGCCCGAGCCCGGTGCCGGTGCCGACCTCCTTCGTGGTGAAGAACGGGTCGAAGATGCGCTGCTCGACGTCGCGCGCAATCCCGGGCCCCGTGTCGGCGAACCTGACGCTGATCCACGTCCCGTCGCGGCTCGTCCCGATCCGGATCGTCTTTCCGCGCGATTCGGAGAGCGCGTCGCGCGAGTTCGTGAGCAGGTTGATGAAGACCTGCTCGAGCTGGATCGCGTTTCCGAGCACGATCAGCTCCTCGCTGCAGAGGTCGAGCTCGACCTCGATCCCGCGCAGCCGCAGCTGCTCCTGCATCAGCAGCAGCGAGCGCTCGATCACCTCGTCGACGTCGACGGCCTCGAGCGTCACCGGCGCCGGCCGGCCGAACGTCCGCAGGTGCGAGATGATCGCGGTCGCCTTCCGCACCTGCTCCATCGCCTTCTCGAGCTCGCCGAGGACCGACCCCTTCTCGAACCGGCCGAGCCGCACCTGGTCGAGGACGTTGCCGACGAAGAGGCCGATGTTGTTGAGCGGGTTGTTGAGCTCGTGGGCGACGCCGGTCGTCAGCTCGCCGAGGGTGGCCAGCTTGCCGGCCTGGACGAGCTGCTCCTGCTTCTCCCTGAGCTCCTGCTCGCGGCGTTCCATCTCCTGCGTGGTCTCACGCAGGTCGCCCATGATGTGGATCATCGCCTTGCGGCTGTCGCCCAGCTTCAGGTTCGACTGGTGCGAGTCCTCGAGGATGTGCAGCATCGCCTTGCGCTGCTCGCCGAGCTTCCGGTTCGACTCGTTGAGGTCGTCCATGATGTGGACGAGGGCGCGGCGGCGCTCCTCAGCTTGGGCAACGCGGTGCTCGAGACGCGCGATCTCCGCACGCAGGGCGGCTGCGTCGGGCTCGGCCTCTGCCTCAGGCCGTGCGGACATCAGCCTGTGGCGCGCTCCCGCTTGAGCTTCTCGTTCTGGTCCTGCAACTGCTCGAGCTCCTTCTCGAGGGCGATCATCTTCAGCTCCCGGCCGACCACGACTTCCTCGAATTTCTCCAGGTCGAGGATCTTTTCCTGCAGCTCGGTCTTCGACTGCTCGAGGTCGCGCACGACCGCCTCGTAGGCACGCATGTCTCTGAGCACGCCGATCGCGCCGATCACCTTGCCGTCGCTGTCGCGGAGGGCGGCGGCGTTCAAGCTGGTCGGAATCACCTCGCCGGTTGCCGCGCGCGGGTTGAGGCGGGCGTTGCGGGTGACGCCGCGTCGTTGGCCTCGAGGATCTTGCCTTCGAGGTCGGAGACGAACACCGGGTCGGGCGCGTTCTTGATCAGGCTCTCCGCGTAGGCGCGCGCCTTGTCCAGCTCGCGCATGTCTCTCAGCACGCCGATTGCGCCGATCACCTTGCCGTCGGAGTCCCGCAGCGCCGAGGCGTTCAGCGTCGTCGGGATCACCTCGCCGGAGGCGCTGCGCGGATTCAGCACCGCGTTGCGGGTGACGCCGCGCTCGACCACCTCACGCAGGGCGGCGGTGAACTCGCGGGTCTCCTCCGGGCTGATGAAGCGGGACAGCGACTGCTCGACGACCTCGTCCTGCCGGAAGCCGAGCAGCTGCGACACGGCGTCGTTGGCCTGGAGGATCTTGCCCTCGAGGTCGGAGACGAACACCGGGTCGGGGGCGTTCTTGATGATGATGTCCGCAACGAGAACCTCGCGCGCGGCGGAGCCGTCCGTCTCGGCGGTGCTAGAGCCGTTCCGGCGCGGCTTATCGGGAGCGTTCAGGACCTTCTTGGCCACAGCGTTCCTCCAAATACCGGTTGGGCGATGCCTGGGGGATGCCGCCTCATTGTGCGCATTGCGACGCGTTCAGGCAAGCCCGGCCACCGCCTAGCCGCCTCGCGTGTCGAGCGACCGCGGCTCTCAGCCAAACGTGCAGTCGACGGTGACCTTGTTCAGAGCGTTCCTGAGAACGGCGAGCTCCTGCTCGTCGAGTTGCGCGACGAACAGTTCCGAGACCCCGCGGACCAGCCGGGCTACACGCCGGGTCATGCCTGACCGGGAAACGAGCACTCGGCTCGCGAGGTCGGTCATGCGTAATTCACCTCCCGCGCGCGCCAGCTGAGCGAGCACGTCGAAGTCCGCGAGCGCGAGCCCGGTCGCCTGCGCGAGATCCACCTCGAGGCGGCGCATGAGGGTGGCGTGTGCCCGCAGGAACGAGTCCCAGGCCTCGAGCCCGCTGCCGCTCGGCAGCTCACGTGCCACCAGCCGGCGGAGAAGAGCGGCGACATCGGATTTGGCAGGTACTTGCATACGCAACAACCAATCGGTACAGTAGGTACTTGCAGACGCAAGTATATCCAAACGCTTCGGAAGGACGACCATGACCATGGAACTGCAGACGGATGTCGATTCACTCCCGGTCGGTACCTGGAACCTCGACCCGGTTCATTCGCGGGTCGACTTCGAGGTTTCCTATCTCGCCGGGACGTTCAAGGGGGAGTTCCACGAGATCGGAGCCGAGCTGACCGTCGCAGGAGAGCGGGCGTCGCTCGAGGGTACGGCGAAGGTCGCGAGCGTGGACGTGAAGGACGAGAACCTCTCAGCTCATCTCCAGTCGCCCGACTTCTTCGACGCCGAGCGGCACCCTGAGCTCAGCTTCGCGGCCGAGAACTTTCGCCTCGACGGCGACGGCGAGGTCGCGGTCGACGGCGAGTTGACGATCAAGGGAGTCACGAAGCCGGCTGCAGTGACCGGCACGGTGACCGCGCCGATCGCCGATCCCTACGGAAACGACCGTATCGGCCTCAATCTGACCACCAAGATCGACCGCACCGACTTCGGAGTCGACTGGAACAACCCGCTGCCGAGCGGTGAGCCATCGCTGGCGAACGACGTGACGATCCTCGCCGAGCTGCAGTTCGTGAAGCCCGGAGGCGGAACGAGCTAGTGACTCGGATCCTGGGCATCTCGGGCAGCCTCCGCCGCGACTCGCACAACACGAGCCTGTTGCGTGCAGCGGCGGAGGTCGCCGGCCCCGACGTCGAGCTCGAGTTGTACGAGGGCCTCAAGGAGGTTCCGCCGTACGACGAGGACGACGATGTGCACCTGCGCCCGGTGAGCGTCGCGCGCTTGAACGCGGCGATCGCAGCCGCGGACGCGGTCCTATTTTCGACGCCGGAGTACAACTCGTCGATCCCCGGGCAGTTGAAGAACGCGGTCGACTGGATCTCGCGTCCGATCGCGACGAACGTGCTGCGGAACAAGCCGGTGGCCGTGGTCGGTGCGAGCACTGGCGCGTTCGGGGCCGTTTGGGCGCAGGCCGAGCTGCGGAAAGTCCTCGCCGTACTGGGCGCGCGGGTGCTCGACGTCGAGCTGCCCGTCCCATATGCACACACCCGGTTCGACGAAGACGGGCTGACCGACGACGAGATCCGAGCAAGCCTTGCCGAGGCAGTGGAGGCGCTGGCCGCCGAAATCCGAGAACGCGAAGGGCTGCAGGTCGTCGCCTGATCGAGATGACCAAGGGCCCAGCCAAGAGGATTCGAGTCGGCATCATCGGCGCCAATCCGGACCGCGGCTGGGCCGCGCAGGCGCACATTCCGGCGTTGAGGTCGCTCTCGGATGACTTCGAGCTCACGGCGCTCTCGACCACGCGACGCGAGTCCGCCGACGCCGCCGGCAAGCTCTTCGACGTAGCTGCCGCGTTCGACAATCACCAGGAGCTGGTGAACAGCTCGGTAGTGGACGTCGTCGCGGTAACCGTGAAAGTGCCGTATCACCTCGAGCTGGCGACTGCGGCGCTCGAGGCGGGCAAGGCCGTCTACTGCGAGTGGCCGCTCGGCAACGGCCTGAACGAGGCAGAGACGTTGGCCGCATTGGCTAAGAACAAGGGCGTGCTCGCCGTGGCCGGCCTGCAGGCCCGCTCTGCGCCGGCGGTCGCCTACGTCCGCGCGCTGGTCGAGCAGGGCTATGTCGGCGAGGTGCTCTCCACCACCTTGGTCGGCTCGGGAATGGGCTGGGGCCCGACGGTGGAGCCGTTCAACGCGTACCTCAACGACAGGAAGAACGGCGCGACGATGCTCTCGATCGCAGTCGGCCACACGGCGGACGCGCTGTGCTACTGCCTCGGCGAGGTCCGCGAGCTTTCAGCCACCACGGCGATGCGCCGGAAGACCTTCACGATCGCGGAGACGGGCGAGAGCAAGCCGATGATCGCCGACGACCAGGTGGCCGTCAGCGGACTGCTCGAGGGCGGCGCCGCCTTCTCGATCCACTATCGCGGCGGGGTCTCGCGCGGCACGAACCTGCTCTGGGAGATCAACGGCAGCGAGGGCGATCTGCAGCTCACTGCCACCGGCGGGCAGGCCCAGATCTGGGAGTTGGACGTCCGCGGCGGCAAGGGCGCGCAGTCCTCGCTCGAGCTTCTGCCCGTGCCGGATCAGTATCGGTGGGCGCCGCCGCAAGGCCCCGGCACCAACGTCGCGCAAGCCTACGCGCGTTTCGCCCACGATTATCGCCAGGGAACGCACCTCTGCCCTACGTTCGATGACGCGGTCACGCGCCATCGCATGCTGGA
>WNFY01007508.1_pt1 | contig 10170 bp, 7 predicted proteins | sample 5400091 | NCBI WGS metagenome assembly WNFY01 (sample SAMN13153364, study PRJNA577476) | soil metagenome | isolation source: 60 cm soil or saprolite under grassland replicate 1 | place: USA:California | collected 2016-06-15 | reverse complement strand
CCGGGAAGGTGCTCGGCCTCCCGGTCGGAGACGAGCACGTGGACCGGGCCGCCCGGCGCGTTGGCCACGCACTGGGCGACCGGCCCGTCGGTGGGCGGCACGATGTTCGGGCCTCCCACGCCGGCGTGCGCCGTGGTCAGGAAGGTGACCGCAAGATAGGTCAGCCAGTCGGGATCGGGGCGCGCGTCGTCGTCGATGTACGCCACGATCTCGCCGGTGGCGGCTTCGATGCCGGCATTGCGCGCATGGCTCAGCCCCCGGTGCGGCGTCGTGACCGGCTCGAACCCGTGCTCCCTGGCGATCGCCGCGGTGGCGTCGGTCGATCCGTCGTCGACGACGATCACCTCGAAGCTCGGGTAGCGCAGCCGCCGCAGCCCCGTCAGGCAGTCGGTGATGGTGCGCTGCCCGTTGTAGCTGCAGACCACGACCGAGATGCGGGGCCAGGGCAGGTCCGCCGGGAACGGGACCTCGGCGAACGCCGTTCGGACGGCGGCCAGCGCCGGCTTGGGGCTGCGGTCCCGGCGCGTCACGCCGAAGTCCCAGTCCTCGACCGCGGCGCCGGCCCGGTGCCACTCGTCGGTCCAGGCATAGGCGAAGGCGCCGGCGCAGCCGCCCGCGAAGGAGGCCCGAAGCTGCCAGTCCAGGGCATTCGCCTGGGCGGCCTCGCCGTGGCGGAGGCTGTCCAGCCCGAGCTCGGTCATGACGAGCGGGCGGTCTCCCGCGATGTTCTGCAGGCGCGCCAGGTAGGCGTCGAAGCGCTCCCGCGACTCCAGGTAGACGTTGAAGCAGACCAGGTCCAGGAACGGGAGCCGCAGGTACTCGGTGGAGGGATAGTTCACGTAGGTGACGAGGGCGTCCGGGTCCTCGGCCTTGACGACCTGGTACAGCCGTTTGAGGTACCGCTCCAGGCGGTGGCCGCCGAGCCAGCGGACGGTGGGGGCGGGGATCTCGTTGGCGATCGCGTAGCAGAGCACCGCCGGGTGCCCGGCGCAGGCCCGCACGCCGGCGCGCACCAGCCCCTCGACGTCGGGCCCGCCCCGCGTGTCGGCGAGAAAGCCGATGTAGCGCTCCACGGCCAGGCCCACCATCACGCGCAGGCCGTGCCGCTGGGCGCAGTCGAGAAGCCAGCCCGGAGGGACCGTGTACGTGCGGACCGCGTTGAGGCCGTTCGCGGCCATCGCGGCGAAATCCCGCTCGACGACCGCCGGCTCGGGGAATTCGTGGCCGTCCTCGAGCGGGCGGAAGGTCCCGTAGGTCACGCCCCGGACGTAGAGCTTCGCCTCGCCGGCGAAGATGAACTTGCCCAGCGCACGCGGACGGCCGGCGCGGTGGACAGCGCCGGACGCCCTGGGACGCTGGAGCATGGTCACGGTCCGCCTCCCCGTTGCCTTCCCTTCACCTCCCCGACACGGTGAGGCTAGGCGAAGGCTAGGCGGCGGCCGCCCCGAAGGAATCGGGTGTTTCCCTACATCTGTAGCCAGAGCACGTGGTCGCGCGGTTCAGGCGGGACCGGCAGGGCCCGCGTGGCCTTCGCGCGCGGCCATCCTGGCTCCCAGCTCGGCGCGGGAGCGGATCCCGAATTTGCGGTAGACCTTGGCCAGATTGGCCTCCACGGTTTTGGGGCTGATGAACAGCTCCTGCGCCACCTGCCGGTTCGTGAGGCCGGAGGCCGCCAGCGCGGCGACCCGCTCCTCGGTCGCGGTGAGCTCGTGGGGGGCACGCGGACGCAGGCCGACCCGGAGGAGCTCGCTCCTGGCCCGCTCCGCCCACAGGGGCGCGCCCAGCTCCTCGAAGACGCGCTGGGCCTGCTCGAGCGCGTCCCTGGCCGCGCCCTTCTCCTTGCGCCGGCGGTGGATCCCGCCCTTCACCAGCAGCGTCCGCCCGAGCTCGAAGGGCATGGCAAGCCGCCCGTGCGCCCTGACGGCCTCCTCCAGGGCGGACGCGGCCCCGTCCAGATCGCACCGGGCGGCCTGGAGCAGCCCCCGGCACCGCGCTCCCGTGGCCAGCGCCCACGCCCGGTCCAAGGCCCTGGCCCGCTCCTCGAACGGCTCCAGCAGCGCCGTCGCCTCGTCCAGCTTCCCCAGCGCCAGCACGGCCTCGACCTCGTCGGGGAGGAACCTCATGATGCCGGGCTCGGTCGCGCCCGTCGCGGCGAGACCCCTCGCCACGGCGCTCAGGTGGCGGTCGGCGGCCGCAGGGTCCCCCAGCGACAGCTCGAGGAAGCCGAGCGCCTGGAGGTTCGCGGAGACCACCGCAGGCGCCATCATGCGCCGCCCGAGCGCCAGGCCCTCCTCTGCGGCTTTGCGGGCGTCCGCCACCACGCCCAGGTGCGCGAGCGCCAGGGCCTTCGCGGACATGGCGAGCGTCCGGTAGAAGTGCTGTCCGTTGGCGAGCGCCACCGCGCAGCCCTCGTCGGCGTGCCGGGCCGCCTCGGCCCACCTCCCGGCCATGCACTCAAGGTCGCTGAGCAGGAACAGGACGACCGGGAGCGCGCTCTCGTCGCCCTGGTCGAGCATCCGGCCCCGCAGCCCCTCCAGCCGGGACCGCGCCTCGTCGAGACGGTCGGCCCAGACCAGCAGGTACGCGGAGATGTACGTCGGGCGCAGATAGGGCCGGATGCGGTCGCTGCGCTCCTCCAGGGCCAGGGCGCGCCGCATGAGCGCCTCGTGGTCCTGGTCCTGGAGACCCCGGGCGCAGCCGTGCAGCGCGGCGAGGGCCAGGGCCTCAGCGAGCGTGGAGACGTCGCCGGCGGCTTCCGCCAGGTCCACGGCGGAGCGGGCGTGCGCGAGCACGACGGACTGGTCCCCGTAGGCGCCTGCCACCGAAGCGAGGTCGACCTGGGCGCGAGCCCGCAGGACGGGATCGGCGCCGGCTTCGCGAAGTGCCTGCTCGGTGTACCGCAGGGCGGACTGTCCGCCGCCGGTGAGGTAGTGGGCCCTTCCCAGGCGCCGGAGCGCTTCGGCGCGAGACGGCCCGGGAGGCATGCAGGCGATCACCTCCTCGAGCAGCGTCACGGCGCCCAGCAGGTCACCGGCGTCGGACCGGTAGTCCGCCTGCGCGATGGCCCGGCTCCTGCGGTCGTCGACCGACTCCGGCGGCGTCAGCTGCCGGGCCAGGCCGGCGAGGCCCGCCGCGGCGTCCGGGGCGCCCCGGGCCCGGGCTCTGGCGGCCGCCTGGTCGAGGGCCGAGGCGAGCAGGGGGGCGATGATCCCCGCCGAGAGCCCCTCCTGCAGCGCCTCCATGACCGTGTCCCCGCCGTCCAGGAGGATCAGGCCGCCCCGCCGCAGGAGGGCTCTGGCAAGCTCCAGCGCGAAGAACGGGTTGCCCCCCGAGGCCCGTTGCAGCTTGACCAGGGTGTGCCGTGGGAAGACCGCGCCCAGCCGCGACCACAGGAGCTGGTGGATCGCGGCCAGGCCCAAGGGGCCGAGCTGCAGCCGCACCAGGCGGTCCTCCGGGAGCGCCCGGTCCAGGCCGAGCGCGACGGCCGCCTGACCGGAGGCCCGAGCGGAGGCCAGGACCCCCACGGGGCGTCCGTGGAGCCTGCGCGCGACGAATTCCAGCACCCGGGCGGAGGGCTCGTCCAGCCACTGGACGTCGTCCACGGCGACCAGGACCGGCCCACGCGCGGTGAGGGCGGCGACGGCGGACGCGAACCCGGCCGCGACCGCGCGGTGCTCGGGCAGTGACCCGCCGGGCTCCGCCAGGAGCAGGGCCACTTCGAGAGCGCGGCGCTGTGGCGCCGGGAGCGCGGCCAAGGCCTCCTCGGCCACGGGGGCGAGGAGGTCGGCGCAGGCGGCGAAGGAGAGCTTGGCCTCGGCCTGCGCGGCGCGGGCGGTGAGCACCTGATAGGAGCGCTCCCGAGCGGCTTCCACGGCGGCGTTCCACAGGGTGGTCTTGCCGCTGCCCGCCTCGCCCTCGAGCACCAGGCCCGCGGGGCCCGCGGGCACGCTGTCCAGGAACTGGGCCATTGCGGCCAACTCGCCTTCTCGGCCGATGACTTCCCGCACCACCGGTTCCCCAGGCCTCCCCGAGCCGTTCTCGAGCTGGGGCCATATGGGGATCGAAGCCGAGCCCCAATCACATGCCAGCCAGTGTCATCATGGCGCATTCCGGCACCCGGGGGGAAGTAACTTTCCAGGCGCGGGAACGCGCTGCCAGATGCCCGCGAGCGGATCCGGCCGGCAGGCCCGACAATGACCGGGCGGTCGCGGTCGACCGCCCGGCGAAGGGGCGTGGCCACATGGCGAAGAAGAAGGGGCGGGAGCAGGCCGGCGGGGTGGTGGAGCGCGCCGAGGCCGAGCGGCTCGAGCTGATCCGGCTGCTGTACGTCGACCACGGCGGGGTCGTGCGGGGCAAGGCCACCTCCCGCTCGCGCCTGGCCGAGCGGCTGGGCACCGGCATCGGGCTGACCCTCGCCATGCAGGCCATGACCATGCTCGACGAGCTGCAGAAGGTGGACGGCACGGGGCCGGTCGGGGAGGTCCGCCTGGTCGGGGACCCCGACTCGTTCGTGGTCCTGCCGTACGCGCCCGGCGCCGGCGCGATGGTCGCCGACATGGTCAAGCTCGACGGGGAGCCGTGGGAGGCCTGTCCGCGCAGCTTCCTGAAGGACGCCGTCGCCGCGCTGGCCCGCGAGGGCTACGCGCTGGTCGCCGCGTTCGAGCCGGAGTTCACCCTCGGCCGGCGGGAGCCCGCCCCCGGGCACGAGCCGGGCGGGCTCGACCGCCTCGTGCCCGTCGACCAGAGCCTCTGCTTCTCGACCACCGGCTTCGGCCTCGCCCACGACTACGCGATCGAGCTGGTGCGGGCGCTCGAGGCCCAGGGGCTGGTGGTGGAGCAGTACTACCCGGAGCTGGGCCACGGCCAGCAGGAGCTGTCGGTCCGCCACGCGCCGGCGCTGCGCGCCGCCGACAACCAGGTGTGGTACCGCGAGACCGTGCGCGGGGTGGCCTGGCGCCAGGGGCTGTGGGCGAGCCTGGCGCCCAGGCCCGTCCCGGACCAGGCCGGCAACGGCGCCCACCTGCACGCCTCCCTGTGGGACCTGGACCCGGGCGCCGTCCCGGGCTCGCCCGGCTCGCGCAACCTGTTCTACGGCCCGGGGGACCGCCACGGCCTGTCGGACCTGGCCTACCACTTCATCGGCGGGCTGCTCGCCCACCTGCCGGGGCTGGTCGCGCTCACCTGCGGCAGCGTGAACAGCTACCGGCGCCTGGTCCCGCGGTCGTGGAGCAGCGCCTACACCTGCTACGGCATGGACAACCGCGAGGCGGCCGTGCGCATCGCCTCGCGCATGTGGGGGATGGACGAGGCGTCGGCCAACCTCGAGCTCAAGCCGTCCGACTCGACCGGCAACCCGTACCTCGCGCTGGGCGCCTACATCCATGCGGGGCTGGACGGCATCCGCGGCAAGCTCGACCCGGGCGCGCCCACCGACGTGGACCCCGCCGACCTCAGCGCATCGACCAGGCGGCGCCGCGGCATCCGGCGCCTGCCCGACTCGCTCGGCGCCGCGCTGGACGCGCTCGAGCAGGACGAGCTGCTCATGGACGTGCTCGGTCCGCTGCGGCGCAACGCCTACCTTGCGGTCAAACGCGCCGAGGCCGCCGCGTTCGGCCAGCACGACGTCGCATTCGAGTGCTTCCACCACTTCACAAAGTTCTAGTGCCTGTCCTGCCTGAGAGCTACGATTTCCGGCAGGTCAAGCGACCTCTACGTGCGCCTCCCTGGTGCTCGCCCCGAGCTGAGGAGGAGAAGCGATGGCCGTGGTGGAACCAGCCGCATCCGGTGAGCTGCTCTCCGAGCGCGTCGCCGGGGGCATCCTGCCAAAGGTCCTCAACTCGTTCGACATGGTGGCGATCTTCGCAGCCATCGTCCTGTTCATCACCAACGCCGCGGTGATCCAGTCCGCCGGCCCCACCGCCTTCGGCTGGTGGGTCCTCGGCTTCCTCGCCTTCCTGATCCCGAGCGCGATCGTGACCGGCCAGCTCGGCGTGATGTTCCCCGGCGAGGGTTCCATCTATCTGTGGACCCACAAGGCGCTCGGCACGTTCTGGGGATTCTTCGCCGGCTTCTGCGCCTGGTGGCCGGGCGTGCTGGTGATGGTCGCCACCGGCACGATCACCTTCGCCTATCTCGGCTACGTGTTCCCCGGCACGGTGGGCTCCTGGAACATCCAGGCCCAGGGCGCGCTGATCATCGCCTTCATCGTGGTCTCGGCGGTGCTGGCGATCCTGCGCTTCCGGGTGACACAGAACATCGTCAACGTCGTGTTCGTGCTCTACGGCGTCGCGATCGCGCTGATGCTCATCGCCGGCGTCGTGCACCTGGCCCGCGGGCGCCAGGCGCAGGTCGACCCCACGGCCCTGTCGGCGTGGGCGCCGTCCAGGCCGACCGGCCTCAACTTCACCAACTGGACGTTCTTCGGGCTGGTCATCCTCGCCCTGCTCGGGGTCGAGGTGCCGCTCAACATGGGCGTCGAGATCAAGCACACCCGCTCGATCACCAGGTACCTGTTCTGGGGGTCGCTCACGGTGATGGCCGCCTACCTGATCGCCACCTGGGCGGTCATGGTGACGGTGCCGGCGGCGGGCGGCCGGTCGGCGCAGGTGACCGCGGTGGCCGAGGCCGTCAGGCTCTCGCTGGGCACCTTCTGGGGTGACCTGGTCGCGCTCATCCTTGCGGGCTTCTTCCTGTTCATCACCGTCGTCTACAACTACTCGTTCGCACGGCTGATCTTCGTCTCCGGCCTCGACCGCCGGCTGCCGAAAGTGATGAGCCACGTGAACGCCGGCAAGGTGCCCGACGTCGGGGTGCTGGCCCAGACGGTCGTGGCCGTGCTGTTCACCCTGCTCGCGTTCGTGATCCTGCCGCTGGCCTCGGGCGGCACCAGCGCGGTCGACGTGCAGACCAAGGTCTACGACGTGCTCCAGGCCGCGGTGACGGTGATCTGGTGCGTCTCGATGGTGGTGCTGTTCCTCGACGTGCTGATCATCCTGCGGCGCTACGCCGCCCAGTTCGCGGCACGGCGGCTGGCGCACCCCGGGGTGCTCTGGGTGTGCTCGGTGATCGGCGCGCTGGCCGCGCTGATCGGCATCGTCTCGACGCTGAGCGGCTCGTGGACGCCGCTGATCTCCAACGATGCGGGCTCGCTCAAGGTCTTCGGCGCAGACGTCTCCTACGGCGCCTGGTTCTGGTGGGTCGGCGGGATCGCCCTGGCGTCGATGGTGGTCGGCGCCCTGCTGTTCCTGCTCGGCCGGCGCACGGAGGCGTCCACCGCCGCGACCGGTCCGCTGCCCGCCGCCGGACCGGGAAGCTGAGGAGGCGCGAAGGGTCCGGGTCCCGGGAGCGGAACCGCAATGGGAGCAGCGGCGTTCGTCGACCACCACTGCCACAGCCTGGTCGAGTCGTGGGCGAAGGCGGACACGCCCCCGTGGCCGGCGTGGCGCCGCTGCTTCACCGAGTCCACCAGCGAGCGCGTGCTCGCGCGCGACGTGCCGGACCTGCTCGGCTACCGCCACTTCCTGCTCGCGCTGGCCAAGCTCGTCGGCGCCGAGACGGGCCGGGAGCGCGAGGTGGTCGCCGCGCGCGACCGGCTCGCCGGCACCGACCCCGGCGGGTACCTGCGGCGGCTGCTGGACGACGCCGGCATCGCCAGGCTGCTGGTCGACACCGGCTACGGCTGGCCGGGCACGCTCGCCCCCGCCGAGCTCGAGCGTGCGACCGCACGCCCGGTCCACGAGGTCGTGCGGCTCGAGTCCGTGGCGGAGGCGCTGCTGGCCGCGGGCGGCCCGGCGGCCGGCTCCCTGGACGGTCTGGTCGACGCCTTCGAGGAGCGCGTCGTCGAAGCGATCGAAGCCGGTGCGGTGGCACTCAAGTCGGTCCTCGCCTACCGCGCCGGCCTGCACCTCGACGCCTGCGGTCTGCGCGAGCTGCGCAGCGCGTTCGGACGCCTCGACGTGACGGCGCAGGCCCGCCGCCTCGACGACCCGGTGCTGGGGCCGTTCCTGGTTCGCCGCGCGGCCGAGGTCGCCGCCCTCTGGTCGGTCCCGCTCCAGTTCCACACCGGCTTCGGCGACGAGGACATCCGCCTGCCGGGCGCCGACCCGGCCCTGCTGCGGCCGCTGCTGCACGACCCCCGCACGGAGGCGTGCCCGGTCGTGCTCCTGCACTGCTATCCGTTCGTGGGCGCAGCGGCCTACATGGCAGGCACCTACCCGCAGGTCTACCTGGACCTGTCGCTGGCGGTCCCGCTGGCGGAGCCGGTCGCCGCCGGTCTCGTGCGAGAGGCGCTGGGGCTCTGCCCCGCCGGCAAGCTGCTGGCAGCCTCCGACGGCCACTCCTTCCCGGAGATGCACTGGTGGGGGGCGACCGCCTGGCGTCGCGCGCTCGGCAGCGTCCTCCAGGCCGAGATCGCCCGGGGCGACCTGGACGAGCCCGCTGCCACGGACCTCACCGAGCGCATCCTCGGCGGCACCGCAACGCGCCTCTACGGCCTGGAGACGGACCCAGAGTGCTGAGGTGTGCCCGAGGGGAGGTCGTCCGCGGCCCTGCCGGAGCCGGCCGTGGTCGGGCCTGCTCGTGCCGCCGTGCGCGTAGCGCGCAGGCGGTAGGGTGATCGGTAATGGAGATTCGCTGACCTGCTGTGGGAGGAGGCCAGCCCGCCGGCCGACCCGGCCAACGCCCTGCAGGCGCTGGTGTCGCGGCTGCGGCGGGCGCTGGAGGCGGCCTCCAGCGGCGAGTGGCTCGCCTCCAGGCCATCCGGCTATCTCCTGGCGGTGGAGCCCGACCAGGTGGACGCGCTCCGCTTTGCGCGTCTCTGCCGGGATGGTCACGAGGCGCTCGCCGCCGGCCGGCACCTCCAGGCCGCCGCCACGCTGCGCGAGGCGCTCGCCCTGTGGCGCGGCCCGCCGCTGGCGGACTTCGCCGCCGAGTCGTTCGCCACCGCCAACGCCACCCGCCTGGAGGAGCTGCGCCTCGGCGCGCTGGAGGACCGCATCGAAGCGGAGCTGGCGCTTGGCGAGCACGCCCGGCTGGCCGGGGAGCTGGAGGCGCTCGCCATGGAGCATCCCCTGCGGGAGCGGCTGCAGGCCCTGCTCATGCGGGCGCTCTACGCGGCCGGCAGGCAGGCCGACGCGCTCGCCGCCTACCAGCGGGTGCGCCGCGCGCTCGCCGAGCAAGCCGGCCTTGACCCGGCTTGGAGCTCCGGCGGGTCGAGAAGGCCATTCTCGCCCAGGACCCCTCTCTCAGCGCAGCGCCGGCGGCGCCCGAGCCCGCGGCCGCGCCCCGCGCCGCCGAACACGTAGTTGAACAGCAGCACCAGCATGATCGGCTGGAAGGCGATGAACACCAGCGCCATCGGGTTGCGGACCAGGTGCTTGAGGTTGCGGCCGGCGATCGCGGCCGCGTGGCGCAGTGCCCGCCCGGGGCCGAACCGCTCGGGCACGGCGGGCGCGGGATGCCTGCGCTCCATGTCGAAGGTGATCGTGGTCATGCCGTCGGCTCCTTCTCGTCCTCGGTCTCGGTCTCGTCCTCGGTCTGGGTCCTGTGGCCGGTCAGGCGCAGGAACACGTCGTCAAGGCTGGGCCGGCGCAGGGCAAGGTCGGCGACTCGCACGCCGGCACGGTCGAGGCGGCGCACCACCTCGGTGAGCAGCCCGGGATCGTCCACGGGCACGCTCGCAAGACGGGTGTCCGGGTCCACCGCCGGGCTCCCGCCGGCAAGCTCCGCCAGCACCCGCGCGGTCGCCTCGAGGCCGTCCGGACCGGCCGGGCGCACCTCGAGCACCTGCCCGCCGGCGCGGGTCTTCAGCTCGTCCGGGGCGCCGCGCGCGATCACGCGCCCGTGGTCGAGCACCACGACCGTGTCGGCGAGCTGGGTCGATCGCGATTCCGTTCCAGGTGGGAGGGTGCGCCGCGGGGCTACCACGGCCCTGCCGGCACGCTGACGCCGCTGACACGGCGCTGACGTGCGGGCAGGGCCGGGGGCCGAGGCGGGGGCGCTGCGCGCAGTCCGGGGAGCGAGCTCCCCGCATGGGATCAGGGAGGGACGAACCTCTGGAGCACCCAGCCCTTGGCGGGGTCCTTGATCAGGGTGCACCAGTAGACCTGGCGGTTCCCGTCGACCTGGCGGATCAGCTTGCCCGACTCCAGCTCCAGGCGGGCGGCCGAGCGG
>WNFY01010964.1_pt1 | contig 10174 bp, 12 predicted proteins | sample 5400091 | NCBI WGS metagenome assembly WNFY01 (sample SAMN13153364, study PRJNA577476) | soil metagenome | isolation source: 60 cm soil or saprolite under grassland replicate 1 | place: USA:California | collected 2016-06-15 | reverse complement strand
GCCGCCGCGGCAGTGCTGGCCGGCCTGTACGCCCGGACGGCGGCCGGTCATGGCCAGCACGTCACGACGAGCCTGCTCGGCGCCGGGATGCTGATGCAAAGCGGGGTGTTCGAGCGCGACGGCGAGCTGGTGCGCGGTCCCGGGCTCGACGCGCGGCAGACCGGATACGGACCCGGGTACCGCATCTACGAAGGCGGCGACGGCCGCTGGTTCGCGCTCGTCCTGCCCGACCAGGACGCCTGGCGGCGGCTGGCCTGCCTCCCGGAGGTCGCGGCGCTGCCCGCCACGTACGCACCGCTGCGCGGCGGCGCCCATGACGCCGCCGCCCGCCAGGCCGAGACAGTCCTCGAGGCCGCGTTCGCCACCGCGCCCGCCGCGCAGTGGGTCGGCCGGCTGCGCGGCCTCGGTCTCATGGCCGAGCTGATCGAGCCGCTGGACCGGGACGGCTTCCGCCGTGCCATCCTCGACGACCCGGTGAACCGCCAGCTCGGCCGGGTGGTCTCCTACCAGACCGCCGACTGGGGCCACTTCGAGCAGATCGGCCCCCTGCTCCGCTGCGGCCCGGCGCAGCCCGGGCCCGGCGCCGGTCCCCGGCTGATGCTCCCGGGCGTTGGCGAGCACACCGTGCAGGTCCTCACCGAGCTGGGCTTCAGCGGCGAGCAGATCGACACCCTCCTCGCCGCGAAGGTCGCCCGGCAGCTAGAGGACTAGCGCCAGAAGTCGGCACACTCCACGAGCGGCTAGCCTGCCAGCGCCGCCGCATGGTCGGGCAGCCCCAGCAGGCTGGCGGTGTTGCCGCGGAGCACCCGGCGGGTGATGGCGGGGGTGCAAGTCCACCGCTGCGCACCTCCGACGGCCCGGCAGGGGATCTGGCCCACAAGGCCCATCGCACCCCTCGCCTGGCCGAGGCCTCCATAAGCGAGGGAGCGCTCACTTAGTCTACTATGCGGCGACGGCGGCAACCACGTAAGATAAGTGAGTCTTCGCTCATCCTGGCTTCGGCTGCGGCCAGCCGCCAGCCGCCGGACCGGGTAAAGGGGAAGGGTTCGCATGAAAGCTGCCGTCGCGTATGAGGCCGGCCAGCCGCTCGTCCTGGAAGACCTACCCGTCCCGGACATCGGGCCGCGGGACGTCCTGGTGCGCGTCACCGCGAGCGGCATCTGCCACACCGACCTGCACGTGATCAACGGGCTGTCGGCGCTCCCGCTGCCGATCATTCCCGGCCACGAGGGCTGCGGGATCGTGGAGGAGACCGGCCCCGAGGTGCGCCGCGTCCGGGCCGGGGACCGCGTCCTGGCCTCCGTCACGCCCGCGTGCGGGACCTGCTGGTGGTGCCTGAACGGCATGTCCGGCCACTGCGAGCTCGGCCCGGTGGTGAAGGCGGCCCTGCGGTTCGAGCTCAAGACCGGCCAGCGGGCCGCCGCGGTCTGCGGCTGCGGGACGTTCGCCGAAGCCATGGTCGTGCACGAGGCGTCGGTGGTCCCGGTGCAGACCGGCCTCGCCGACGAGCAGCTCGCCCTGCTGGGCTGCGGCGTCACGACCGGCCTGGGGGCTGCCCTGAACACCGCCGCCGTCACCCCGGGCTCCAGCGTGGTGGTGATCGGGTGCGGCGGCGTCGGCCAGTCGGTGATCCAGGGGGCACGCATCGCCGGCGCGTCGGTCATCATCGCCATCGACCCGGCACCCGGACGGCGCCAGGCCAGCGTCCGCGTGGGCGCCACCCACGCCATCGACCCCGCCGCCGCCGACCCCGCCGAGCAGGTCCGGGCGCTGACCGAAGGACGCGGGGCCGACTACAGCTTCGAAGTCGTCGGGCGCCCCGAGCTCATGGTGCAGGCCTTCGACATGGCACGCGCGGAGGGCACGGTCACGCTCGTCGGCATGCCGGCCGTGGGCGACACGCTCACGCTGCCCGCCCTCCAGGCCGTGTTCTCGGGCAAGCGGCTGGCTGGATCCGTAGTCGGCGGCGCCCAGATCCTGCGCGACTTCCCCCGGTTCATCCGCCTGGCCGAGACCGGCCAGCTCGACCTCGGATCGATGATCTCCCACCGCATCAAGCTCGACGAGATCAACGACGGCATCGCCCTCCTCACCCGCGCCGAAGGCACCCGCACCGTCATCGTCTAGACCATGATCATGGCCAGTTCTGGTCGCTATGTGGCTCGAACTGGCCATGATCATGAACGAGACCGGTGAGGGGAGGCTGGCGCCGGGGTTCTTCCGCAGTGAGATCACCGAGGGATGTATACCGATGAGCGGACCCGGGCGTGGCTGCGGCGGAACACGCCGCTGCCGGGGGAGGGAGCGTGGATGATTTCGCGGGTGCGGTGTTGTGGCTGGTCAGTGACGCCGGCCGGTACGTGACGGGCAGGCCATCGTCGTCGGCGGCGGCTGGATCGCCCGCTAGGGACCGAACGTCCTGGCCGTAGCCATGACCGAAAGGCGATCGTCGCTCCCGGCGTCGCGCAACTCCACCTCGTCCTCGGATCGGGGGAGCACGGCCACGCCCGGACTCCGGCGTTCGCAGCCGGCCCGCTCGGCCAGCGGTACGGCGAGCCGTGCCTGTGACGGCGGGGCGTCCACGCTGAGCGTCGCGGGCAGCTTCGCCGCCGGATCCGGCGCCGACATGAACGATCCGGCGGCGATCGCCACCGGATCACCGTGTTCCGCGGTGAATTCGACGCTCGCGACGAAGACCGAGCGACCCGCCTTGACCGTCCTCCCGACGCCCCGGACCAAGCCGGCGGCGGGCGCCGGCCGGTACAGGTGCACATCGAGTTCGAGGGTGACGGGCACCCGGGGAGCGATGGCGTATGCAGCCAGCAGACCCGCAAGGTTGTCGGCCCATGTGGCCAGGATGGACGTCCGCAGGCGCGAGCTGCCCGGCACATGCATCTGCGGCGTAATCGACGCGGTGCCGTGCAGTTCGTCGCCGACTCGCCTGGTCGCGAAGCCAAGCTCGGTGAGCACGTGCCGCCCGGCCCTGGCAGTGCCGTCGACGCTCACCGCGACTCCTGGCGCTCGGCGACTGGGTCATGACAGTAGTGGCACCGCCACTCCGCCACCTGGCCCGCCGCGTTGACGCGCATGGAATCCGCCCCCCGCTTGACGGTCCCGTCGGGGAGGTAGCAGGTGTAGACGAGGACGACCGCGTCGGTGCCGGCGTACGTCGCGTCGAGCGTGTACCGGATTCCCGGGGTGCGGCGCAGGGCGTAGTCGACATACGAGCGCAGGGCGTCGTACCCGTCGATCGTCGTCTTGGCCGGATCGCCGGTCAGCGTCGGGACGAAGGGCGAGCTGAAGACCACGTCGGCGGCGAACGGCGCCATGATCGTGCCGAGGTCACCGGCGTTCCAGCCCTCGTCCCAGTGCCGCTGCAGGTCCTGCACCGTGGCGTCGTCAAGCATCCGGTCAGCCTCCGTAGTGTCCGCGCCGGGTGTCAGATCCGCCCGGGCCGGCCGGACTGGATCGCCTGGCGCGCCTGGACGGAGGAGACGGTCACGATGCCGTCATCAAATCGCTCGAGCACCAGCGCCTGAGTCGCAGCCAGATGGGCGCGGGCTACCCGCTCGGCCTCGGCGGCCCGCCCGGCCGCGATCTCGTCGGTGATTAGCTGGTGGACGCGCACGACCTGGGCAGCTTCTGCCGGCGAGGGATACTCGCCGCGCCTGGTCATTGCCTCCGCCCACGCCTGCTCCTGCGCCGACCACAGTGCGACCAGGCTGCCGACCATGTGGCGGACGGTCGCGTTCGGGGTGAGCGCGACGAGCAGGTCGTGGAACTCCCGGGCGGCCCGGGTGAAGGCGACGCCGTCTTTGGTCAGCCCGGCGGACGCCTCGATGTTGGCGGCCAGTGCCGGGACGACCACCTGGGCGCGGTCCGCTCGCCGGGCGCACTCGGCGGGGCACATCGGTTCCAGCAGGCGCAGCCCCGCCGCCAGGTCCCCGAGCGTGACCCGGCGCGCCTGCAGCGCCAGGCCGAGGTGGTAGGCCGCCGATGACTCGTCGGGGCGGTGCACCTCGGCGCCGCCCACGTTGCCGCGCCGTACCGTCACCAGGCCCTCGGTCTCGAGAATCCGGATCGCTTCCCTGATCGAGGGGTAGCTGACGCCGAATTCGCTCACGAGCTGGTCCTGGGTGGGCAGCCGGTAGTCGTCGGTACCGTCGCCGGCCAGGATGCGGGCGCGCAACTCGGCGGCCACGGTCTCCGCGATGCGATACTGCGGGACACGGCCGCGGCGGACATCCGTCACGCGGGCGCTCTTGGGCTAAGGGCACAGACCATAAGCCGAGCTTATGCGCTAAAACAACATCATGGCTAGTCTAGCAATCCTTGCAAAGATTGATATATCGTAACGCAGTGAGTTAGATCATGGGCGACGATGGATTCCGGTGAGAATTGCCCCAGCATTGGAGCTCGCGCGCTGCTGGCGGCGGAACGGTTCTCTGACGTTGAGGCGATAGTAGACGGGACCGTGCGGATCAGCTACGCCGAACTCGGACAGGAAATCGTCCGCTCCACGCGGGCGGCCATCGGATCCGGAATCGAGCCGGGCGACCGGGCCGCCATCTGGGCCCCGAACGGTCACCGGTGGATCATCGCCGCACTCGGCATTCTGGCAGTACGAGCCGCAGGACTTCACGTCGAGCACCACGTACGGCTACTCGCAGGGCTCCGCTCTCGCCTGGGCCTCTGCGGAGATCTTCGCGGCGGCCGCGAAAAGCCGCATCGCGCTCTGGAACTGCTGCTGGGCGGGCGTGCTGGAGGCGAACCAGGGGAAGTCAGGCACCGGGCCGACCACGCCCTGGAGGGACGTCGAGCTGGCTTCGCCCTGCGTAAAGCCGTTGGAGCCTTGCAGGAACTGGGGGCGGTAGCCCTGCTGCTCGCACACTGTGGCGACCCTGTCGGCGATGGCTTCGCCCAGCAGCAGGGCCATGGCAGTGGCGCCCGAGTTCTTCGCCGCGAGGCACTGGGCCGTGTAGCTGGTGGCCGCCGCCGCGGTGCTGAACACGAACTTCACGCCGGCTGCGCTAGCCTGGCCCTTCTGGGCGTTCGCGATCTGGCTGCAGACCGCGCCCTCCGAGCAGTAGATCGCCCATCACCGCGGCCAGCTTCCCGGCCGCGTCCGGGGAATTTACCGAACGGGCCGTAGCTTTGCGCCTGGCCCGCCAGCACCTGCTCACCCGGCCCGACCCCCCGCAGTACTGGGTCGTGCTGGACGAAACCGTGCCAGCCCAGTCCCAGTGCGGCGGCCTATCGGCGGACTTCGCGGGTGAGCGCGCATGCCTGGCCGGGTCGCCTTCTTGGGCGGTGAGTTCGGCCCGCAGCACCTGGCTTCGGCGGCATAGTCGTCGACGGTTTCTGACCACGGGCATTACTGGCCTGTTCCGGCAGTGGGGGGGAGGCTTCCAGGAGCCGCTTGAGCGTGGCGAGGTTGCTCGCCACCGCCGCCTTGACCCTTGGAACCGCCAGCGGGCCGAGCGGCCGCAGCAGTACCGACGCTGGTTCCAGCTCAACGGTATTGGTGAGCCGGGTCCCGCCCGCGGCCGGCTCGAGCAGGTAGCTGGTCGTGGCCTGGAAGGGGCCGATCTGCCCCTGGATGGCGAGCCGGCTGGGTGGCTGGAAGACGATGATCTGGAGGTCTTCCTCGCCGGGGCGGGGAATGGTACGGGTCTGCCGGTAGGTGGCGCCCACCCCCGCCGGGCCTGGCGAGGTCGGCAGGGTGCGCTCGATCGCGTAGTTCCACGCCGGGATGTTCCGTAGGTCGGCCAGGAACGCGAAGACCTCATCGGCGGGCAGGGCGATCGTGACGGTGTTCTGGAATGTCCGCATCGCGGGTCTCCGGCCTCAGCTGGCCAGCAGCCGCTGGGCGGCTGTGGGGTCGTGGGCAGGCAGCACGACCAGGCCCGGCTGGTGCCCGGCGAGGGCGAGGACCCTGCGGCTGGACTCGGCGAGCTGGCGCCGGTTGCCCACGCCGGGTACCTGGCCGCGCTGGAGGATGTCGGCTCCGTAGGTGAGATCGCCTACCAGCAGCAGAGGTGGCCGGTTCGTGCGGCGGACCAGCAGCGACATCGACCCGGCCGTGTGGCCGGGGGTGGGCAGCAGCATCAGTGACCCGTCGCCCATCACGTCCAGCGCTTCGGTGAAAGGCGCGAGACCGGGATCGTTCGCAGGCTCCGCGGTGACCTGGCGCCAGCGCAGGCCCGGGAGGCGGATGTGGCTACGCAGGAAGCCGCGCAGCTCCGGGCCTGGCCTGGACAGCTCGGCCCACTCAGCCGCCGACACCAGTACGTCCGCGCCGGTCAGCTCGGCCAGCCCGCCGATGTGGTCCTGGTGCAGGTGGGACAAGATCGCGGTATCGACATCGGCAGGGGCGTATCCGAGGATAGCGAGCTGGGCGGTGAGAGTGTCCTGCTCGCCGATGTCGAACCGGGCCAGCCGGTCGTAGATCAAACCGGTGAGACCACCAGGGAAGTAGCCACGGTCGGTGACCGAGGCGCGGTCCTGGCCGGTGTCGAACAAGATCAGCCCGCGGGCGTGCTCGATCGCGTAGACGTTGATCGCTTGCGGCGGGGTCCACCGCCGGGAGGTTAGCAGCCACCAGTACAGCGGCTTGCGGGTGCCGTACGGCTGCTCAGGGTGTATCCGTACGGTTCCGGTGCTGATCACCGACACCGCCTTCACCGCGTCCGGTGATCCGGGCTCGGTCCGTGACACCGGGGCCGGGACGTTCATGGCTCAACCTCGTTTCGCTGCTGGCCGCCGCCTGGTCTTCTCAGGCCTTCCGCATCCCAGGCTGCCGCCAGCCGGCAGGTGTGTCTGTGACCTGAGTTGCGGGCCAGGCGACTAAAGTCACACCCCCCGCAGTTGCGCGGGATTCGGCGTACAGCCGGGTCGCATCCAGGATCACGATGCGGTCCGCTGCGGTCGCGATGATCCCCATGGTCCGCAGCTCGCGCAGCACCCGGGCCACCACCTCGCGGACCGTCCCGGCCGCATCGGCCAGCTCCTGCTGCGAGACGCGAGCGGCCAGCCGCCCGGCCGACTCCTGCTGGGCCGAGGCAAGATCGAGCAGGTGGGCGGCGACCCGCTGGCGCACCGAGCCGAACGCGTTGACCGCGGTCTGCTCCAGGTTCTCATACAGCCGCCGGGTCAGGAACTCGGCGATCGCCCAGGACACCCGGGAATCGCGGCGGGCGGCCACGGTCAGCGCCCGCGAGCTGATCCGGAACAGGCTGGACGGCTCCACCGTCTGGACCCCGACATTGACCGGGCCACCCACCAGCACCGGAATGCCGAGAACGTCGCCGGGCCGGGTGTACCGGTAGGTGACCTGACGGCCCTCCGGCGAGATCAGGAAGTTACGCAGCAGGCCCCGGACGACCAGCGCCGTCTGCGGCTCCGATCGGGGCTGATAGATCGTGGTGCCCCCGGGGTAGTCGGCGCGCTCTCCGCCGGCGCGCAGTTCGCTGACGATCTCGGCCGGCAGCTCCGCCAGGAAGCTGCGCGCTAGCGCGTCATCAACCTCACGGTCACCCATCGTTCACCCCTTGCGGCAAAATAAGCGCAGGCAAAACGCCGAAGCCGCAGTGTAAACCCGGCCGTCCACAGGCAAGCCGCGGCATAATCATGCTCCCGCCGCGGCCGGGACCGCGAGCCGGGCAGAAAGGGAATGCAGGCCGCGCTGGCACGCTGGTCCGGCAGGAACCGCGCCAGCTCACCACCCTGTTCCACCGCATGATCGATGACTTTCTCGCCAAGGATCCGCGCAGATGGTTTTCGGCCGCCGAAGGGCTGGCAAGACGTGCTGCCCCGGCTCAGCTGCCGTGGAAGCCGGCTGCGAAGCGGGCGATACCGGCGGATGTCCATGCCGGGAGAACCTGCGCCGTGAGGTGACATTCAAGCCGCCCTGACCAATGGGCGCCCAATCGTCGCTTCTGCCGCGGACAGGGTCGGTCTGCGGCCTTAACGGATGAGCGTTTCCTCCGGGGCGCTGCCTGACCCGGGCTCAGGTGTCAGGGCCGGGATCTGTGTCCTCCTCGAGTTCTGGATCCACCCCGCCTTCCCGGTGCTTTTCTGAGGCTCGCATCACGGCCCGCATCTTGGCGAACTCGGCGGTATCCGACATGTCAGGCTCGCTGCCACGCTGGTCGCCGGTGTCCTCCGGCGCCGGCCTGCGGTCATTCATGGGCAGTTCCTCCTTTAGAAGCTGGATCCCCTATCCAGCACGGTACCGGGAACCTAGCGCCGCGGCCCGGGCGCGCGGCCAGCGGGGTCACTCCCGTTCTTCGGCTCCTGGATTCTGGCGCGGCCTCACGTGTCCGGGCGGCACGCGTGGGAGTGCGTGGGTGCCGTTGGTGTGATCGAAGCGCTGGTAATGCTGGCGCAGGAGGTCCGCCCGTAGTCGCCCCCGTTGGGCGTGCGCACCAGGGTGTGGATGTGATTGGGGGAGGGGACGGGGTTGTCGAACGCCACGCCAGGGTGGTGATCGAACTCGATGAGCACTACCGGGCTGTGGACCCGGTAGTAGAAGGGCCCGTCGTCACTGACGGCACCCATCCAGGCGAAGTAGGTTTCGTCGAGATGCCGGTCGACCTCGGACATCTTCACCCCGCTGTGACCTTCGCGGACCCAGCCGGCATACGTGGCCACCAGGGCCCGCAGCAGGTGCCGCTGGCTGTCGGACAAGCCGGCCGCGCACACGCCGGCGTAGGGGGGACCACCGCGTTGTCGCGCCAGGCACCGGCCACGATGCGCCCGTCCAAAGGGTCCTGCAGGCTGGCTGGGAGATCGCCGGGATGGATCGACGGTTGCAGGATGGCCCGGCTGGCCTGCTCGTCGTCGAGCGAGCGGATGAGGCTGAGGCCAGCCCGCTCCTCGGCGGTGAAGACCATGGTGCCCGCGAGCGGGCCGCTGAAGACCTGACACGGTTCCGAGCCCATGAAGGCCGGGGTGAGGACCAGCTGGTCGCCGAGGACGGTGCAGTTGACGCACAGGTGATGGCCGTCGATCTGCCAGGCCCAGGGCTGGTCCAGGCCTGGTTCCCCGAAGAAGGACAGGAAGTACAGCCACTCAGCGTAGTCGTCGTGCATGCCCGTCACCTCGCCGAGCAGCCCGTTCAGCCGCATGATGTCACGGGCCTGGGCAAAGCCCCTGGCCGACAAGCTGGCCCGCAGCAGGCCGAGGCCAAGCTGGCGCGTGTCCGGTGCCAGCTCCTCGAGCATCACGCCGTGACGGAACACGAAGGGGTGGGCATTCAGCCACTTCCGGCGCTCGTCCGAATCGAGCGGGAGCACGGCCCGCTGGCGCTGCCCGGCGCTGAGCGCACCCACGAACGCGACCGCGGCCTCCGCGATCGGCGCAGTGCTCACGCCCGTCGCCCGGAGCGGGAACAAACCCGGCCTGATGATGCCCGCCGTGGTAAGGCCCCGGAACGGCTCGCGCAACGGCTCGGCCCGCGCATCGACAAGAGCCTGCATGGCCGCCAGGAACTGGGCAGGCCGACGTGCCGGCAAGGAGGGCATCTGCCCCAGCCCGAAATCTGTCCAGTGCTTCATCGATCCCCACCCCTGCAACCGCCGGCGGCTGCCCCGTGCTGGCTCTTCCCGCAGTGTTCCATGTCAAGGCGAAGCGGTACAGGAAGCCAGCCACCCGGGAAAACACGTGGTAGCACGATAATCGGGATCCCATGTCAGCAGAGGGAGCTGCCATGCCCGCACATGACACCGCAGACAGGGTGTCGTCGCGGGTCGTTATGGCTGTGGCAGCCACGTCCATGACGTTTCCGCGGAGACGGCTTGTGAAGGATTTCACAAGCCGTCTCCGCGGAAACGCCTGCTCAGGCCGTGCTCATTCCAGAATAGGGTGAGTTTGCGGCGTGTCGCGTGTCTCGGATGTGGCCTGATGCGATTCCGCTGCCGGGGGTCTGCCCGGAGGCCCGGCGATATGTCTGCAGTTTCGGGGGTGATAGCACCCGAAACTGTAAACATATGGGACGGCAGTCCCCCTGGACGGGGCGGCAGGGGCACGGAGCGTCCGCAGCAGGGAAGAAATCACCGCAAACCGGGCAACCGCCGGTGCCGTGCGCTCCGCAGCCGCGACACGCCGAAAACTCAGGTAATTTCGGAATGATCACCCGCGACCGGGGTTATCCGGGGCCGGCGGCCTGCCGCAG
>WNFY01010996.1_pt1 | contig 10178 bp, 9 predicted proteins | sample 5400091 | NCBI WGS metagenome assembly WNFY01 (sample SAMN13153364, study PRJNA577476) | soil metagenome | isolation source: 60 cm soil or saprolite under grassland replicate 1 | place: USA:California | collected 2016-06-15 | reverse complement strand
ATCCCCACCGGCAATCCGATGATTGATGCGGTCGTGTCCTCCTACTTTACCCTCTGGGAGCGCGGTGTGGCGCTCGAGATCCTGTCACACAAAGAGGGTGGGTATCCGCAGGCCTGTGCCTTTCTGGCGTCACAGGTGCGCCGAAGGCCTCCTGATCGGAGCGTCCTGCCGCAAGGTGTCTGCTATACCACGCGGCGGGCGGTGATTGCCATCAACGACGCGCGGACTCCCGAAAAGGACCCGCCGGACCTCCAACTGTCAGTCAACCGACTGGTCCGGCTGGCTTTCCCTCCGCTGTCCGAGAGCGCACCACGCCAGCTCGCTCTCTGGTAGTTCGACCCGCCTGTATCCCTTCCCTATCCGTCCAGGATATGGGCGCTCGGAGCCCGCTCCTCACCGTCCTCATTGTCTCTTACTCTGTCCGAGTCCCGGGTGGGATAGGCACGCACAAAAGGAGTGAAACCCATGGAAAAGGTTATTGCGCAATGGGCTGGCTACTGCGGTGAAACGACACGCGACAAGAAGCCAGACGGCACGATCAAGGAGACGAAGCACCACAAGATTTGGGCCTGCTGCTGTACCGATGAGGGGCTGGTCATCGCGCGGCACGGATCGGCAAAGCAGCCGCTGGATCTGCAGGAACGGGTACTTGACCGGAAAGCGACGCTGGAAGACGCCGTGGCGTCCTTCCACGCCAGAGTCCGCGAAAAATCAACCAGGCGAAAGGAACGGTACACCGAGATTCCTTTCGAGGCCGCCCCGCACCATGTCGAACATTTTGCTCGCTACCTGCTGAACAAAGGTCTGGTGGCCGCGGGCATGGAGGCTTCGGTCGCCTCGGCTGCGGTAATCGAGCCAGCGGAGGCGGACACTGGCACGACAACGGTTCGCGCGCATCTGGAGCGGGTTACCGGAGACCTGGAATCGCCATGCGAGGTGTGCGGCGGCGCACATCCCGCCTACCTGGTAGATCTGGGCGCGGGGACCGTCCTGCCTGCCCGTACACTGCTCGACACCCTCATTGCCCACCCGGATGGAAAGCTCTGGCTCGAGACTCCCTGCCTGTTGCAGGGAGATACGCTGGTCGAGTCTTTCACCACCGTTTTCTTAGGTCGGCTCATTAATGTCCTGGTTGCCCCCCTGCCAGGTGCGCCAGATCCTGCGCTTGAGCAGATACCGTGCCTGCGCCGCCTACGGGTAGGATGGCTCGCCTACACCTGAGAGGAGAGCTACCAGGAAAGGGGCAGCGCGCGGGCAGGCTACTTGGGCTGATCCCTCGCCGGAGATCAGCCCGCGGGGGCATGCCCCAGTCTGGGCAGGATACTCGCAGTTCTTTGCTGGCAGGACCGAGGCCTCACCAGCCTCGGCAAGAAAGTTGTCGCACGCCTCGCACCCGGGGCAGACCCTGTTGAGATCTGCGCGGCACGCAAACGCGACGGGCGGATGCCGCGTGCAGGTCGGGCGCAATGGCCCAGGACTCGAACCGTTCGCCTGTTATAAAGACGAGCCTTAGCACCACTCGGAACAGGCATACCGCACGGGTGGACCCGCATATGTACACCGGCCTCGCGCCATCGCGCGCTCCACTCGGCCAACACAGGCGAGACTTTCCCTGCGCGCACGCTTCGACTCCCATCACATCGCACCCTGGTCGGCAAGCTGACGACCAGGGTGCCGTTCTTTTTGAAGAAAGGATGCACCATGTATTCCGGAGTTCACCTTTTCATACACGTTCTCCTGCCGGTACTCGATTCGCCTGACGTGGGCACCCGCCTCGTCTCGCTGCGCATGCTAGGGCAGGAGGTCTACGAAAAGCAGCACATCACCTCAGAAGAACTCCAACTGCTCCAAAGAGTCCTCGACCTGCTGTGCGATCAACCACTGCTCAAAAAAGTGCCCGGCACCGGGTATATCTGCCCGGCCTGCGGGGAGAGAACGCTCCTCCCCCAGTCGTACAGGTACGCATCTGTGAGCTGCGAGAAGTGCCAGCACCGGGCGCCGGTCAAACGCGGAGTGGATACCCTGTACCTCGTCTTGCCTCATGGCGAGATCGAAGACACCCCTGGCAGAGGGGACCCCCAAACTTCCGGCCCTCCTTCTTCGCTACTCGTCCTCGACGATGTTCGCGCGCAGCTCGACGCCGGCAGAGGGCCTACATCTTCAACGAGCGCGCTCCCGCGTTTCTATACGGGCAGGGGCGAGGCCCGTGAGAAGCTTTTTGCGGCAGTCTACGATGAGCGACCCGGAATCCTCATCGTTTTCGAGCGAGGGCCTCTCGGACGCTTCGAGAGAACGTTCCTGGCAGATGACCATTGGAGAGACCTGACGACTGTCGGCAGCCCCGACTGCCGTTACAACGAGATCTCGCTCACCGCCGCCCGTGAACGCGACAATGCCCTGGTCGATTTCATCGAGAGCAGACGATACGCATCCGGGAATGCGTAGGGAAGGGGCCTGCCTTCCAGGGTGAGGCAGGATGCACCGTTTCAATCCATCATTGACATCACGCCCCACCTCCTTCTTTCCCGGCGAGAAATGATAGCGGAGATTCAGACGTTTCATTCTCAGGAAAGCGAGAGGCGGGGTGTTTGACCGAAAGCGAGGATCACACGAAGAGTTATGTCAGATTCCGTGACACCAGAACAGGTTCCAGACTTGTGGACCGTGAGCCGCCAGGACCTGCAGCAGGGCGGTCTGCTCTCACAGCGGCTCCCCGGATACGAAGAGCGCCCGGCGCAGATCCAGATGGCGGAGCTGGTCGCCCAGGCCCTGACAAAAGGGGTTCACGCCATCAGCGAAGCCTCAACCGGGACCGGGAAAAGCTTGAGTTACCTCATCCCTATCGTGCGCTCCGGCAAGGTGGCCATCATCAGCACTGCCAACAAGGGCTTGCAGGAGCAGCTTTTTTATAAAGATATTCCCTTCGTCCAGCAACACATCGCGCCCTTCAAAGCCGCGCTGGTCAAGGGAATGTCGAACTACGTTTGTTTGAACCGCCTGGAAAACGAGCGCGTTGGCCTGCAGTACTACGTCAGGAACCCCGCGTTCATGCGCCTGCTCAAACGGACGGAGGAGCCGCCAGGGGGCTTCAACGGAGACTTCGAGACGCTGGGCTTTCAGCTCCCCGCCGACATTCGGCGGGCCGTTCAGGCCGAGAGCGAGCAGTGCGCCTGGAACCTCTGCCCTTTCTTCGCGGACTGCTACGTGCGCGATATGCGCATCGAGGCGCAGGACGCGCGCATCATCGTCGTCAACCACACGCTCCTCCTGCTGGATGCTGTGACCGGCGGCAACGTCCTTCCCGAGCGGGATATTATCGTCGTCGACGAGGCACACCACCTGGAGGAGGAGGCGACGAAAGCCTTCACGACCACGATCGGCCTGGGTCAAATAACCAGCCTTCTCGAACAGCACCGTGTGCGTGACCACGTTCCCACGCGTCTACAGAGCGATGTTCTGCTTACGGCCAACACCGTGTGGCGACAACTGGAAAAGCTCGTTCCCAGGGAAGCGAGCAAGCGCATCCGACTCTCCACGCCGATAGAGGAGGGCATCCGCCTCGCCGAGCAACTCAAGGGCGTGGCGAGCGTGCTTCAGGAGAATCGCCCGGACTCGTTGGACGGTCAGGACGGCTCCCTCTACGACAAACTGGTCAGGCGCACGAGGAACCTGGCCGAGCAGGTGCGCCTGGTCTTCTCCGTGTCGCTACCCGAGCAGTTCGTCTACTACATCGAGCGCGTAGGCGCGCCCGGCTCGCGTCACGCCCCTGCCATCCAGGTGTCCGCGGCCCCATTCACCGTCGCTCCCTGGTTGAAGGAGCGGCTCTTCGACACGTGCCCCTGTGTCTGCACCTCCGCAACCCTGGCAACGCTCGGCTCTACTGGCGCAGGCTCAGGCACGGGCGCGAACTTCGCCTACTTCCGGGCGCGCGTCGGGCTAAACGAGGTCCCGGAGGGACAGGTGTTGGAGCGCATCCTACCGCTTACTTTCGATTACCAGCGCAACGCGCTCCTCTACCTGCCGCGCAATATCCCCGAACCGATGTTCGGAGATGATAAGAGCGCCGAGGAGTACATCACCGCGCTGGCCAGGCAGATGTACTCGCTCGTCAGGGCCTCCCGTGGCCGCGCGTTCCTCTTGTTCTCAAGCCGGCGGGCACTCGACCAGGTCTACGAAAAGCTCGCCCCCCACCTGGATTTTCCGCTGCTGCGCCAGGGCGACCTGACGCGCATCGAACTCGTACGCCAGTTCCGCCAGGTACCGGGGTCGGTCCTGTTTGGACTGAAGAGCTTCTGGGAAGGGGTAGATATCGCCGGTGAAGCGCTCTCCCTGGTTGTGATTGATAAGCTGCCGTTTGACCCACCCGATGACCCGGTCCACGAAGCCAGGATCGAGCGGATGAAAGCCGCCGGTGAAAACTGGTTTGGCACCTATGTCCTGCCGCAGGCGGTGCTGCGCCTCAAACAGGGGTTGGGGAGGCTCCTGCGCACGCACGAGGATCGTGGAGTGATGGCCGTGCTCGACGCGCGCCTGCATACGAAGGGTTACGGCAAATCGATCATTGCTGCGCTGCCTCCCGTCCCCAAAACATCCAATATCGCCGACGTGGTAGGGTTCTTCGCACCGGCGGCTCCACCTTCCTCAGACTAAGAGCCCTTCTCTCGCAGATCGCCGGGCGCGGCATCAGCGTTTGTTCCACCCTGGCTTCGCTCTCCAAACGTCCGCGGAATCTCGCGCCCGGCGAGAACCTGCTCACGACTGTTTCCCGCTCGCACTTGTCCTGACTGCCGTTTCATCGGAGTAGTCTGGACAAGTGGTGCAGCGACGCGCCCCCCGTCACCTTCAAAAGATTCACTTCCAGGAGGTCTAGAGCTATGCACTCTCTGAAACCGCTTTGTTTCTACCTGTTCGGTATCCTCCTTCTGGCACTCGTCCGATTGGGCGGCGAGGGGCTTCTGGTTGATGCTGCCCAGGTGACCCTCGTCATCGCAGGCACTCTGCTCGCCACCGCCCTCCTCCAGGCACTGTCCTGGGGGGTGGCACGAACGGCACCGGAAAGCATGAGCCACCTTCGCCTGCGCGTAGCTATACAGGCCCTTTTCATCCTGTGGCTGCTCTGCATGGCCGTTGCGCTGAACGCAACGCTCTTTTAGAAGAGAGGAGACGATGGGAAAGGCCTGGAGGAAGTGTGCATTGAGCTTGTTGATCCAGTTTGGAAACCGGTGAGGGGAGACGATGAGGGCTACATTGACCCAGACTACTGGCTGGATGAAGAACGTTACACAAAGTTCCTGGAGATACGCCGGAACCGCTGGCGATGGTAGCCCCACAGCTCTCGCCTCCAAGCTGGTCGGCGGCGCGGCGAGTTCACCGTGGACAAAACCGCATACCCAGAAAACGGAGGATACAAAAGACGATTCCACACGAACACACTGAAACACCCAACGTGCGCGTGCTGAGCCCGTGGGACACGTACAAGGATTGGAGGGCTGGCCGGGCCAGCCTCCTGCAACTGCTGGCAATCATTGCGGAAAACGCCGCCGGCTATGCCTCGGTCATGCATTTCCTGGGGTATACCGGCGAAGCCCGGCGCTATAAAGAGCAGGCTGAGTCCGCAGTGGCGCTCTTCCGGCGCAGAGAAGCGCTCGCAAGCGACGACGCACTCCTCGAGGAGACCGAAGCGCTCATAGACGGGTACCGCCCAACCATACGAGTTCTTCCGCCCCGTAGAACGCAGCGCCGCGTCCATCGTCCCTACCCACAACCACCGCTCACCGTCTACCGAACCACCATCGACCTGCAGGTGAGCGAGGGGGCGAGAGGAACCTACTGCGTACTGGCCGAGCAGGAGGGAAGCAGGCCGAGGGCCAGCGCGGCCATCTGGTCGGTCTACCGCGTCAAAGAGCGAAGCTGGTACTACGGTGAGCGGCTGGAGGTCCTCGAAGAGGGATTGACCCGCATGACCGCAGTGCAGCGCATGAGAACCATTGCCCAGGAACATGCCTGAAGTGGAGAGGAGGTGATCACACATGACACACATTCAGACCTTATCCCCAACATCCGACGAAGACGGCGGGCGCCTGCTCTGTTACCGCGCCTACCAACCTTCCGCCGAGGAGCGTGCGCTGATGCGAATACAGAACGCGTTGGCGTTCCAGCAGCCCTCTGAAGTGCTCGCAGCGTACTATACCGTCTGGCAGCAGTGCAGGACGCTGGGCCATTCACCAGTCATCGTGGAGAAGAAAGCCGTCCTGGCGGCCGAGGCCCGCCGCCTCTTGCAGGCGGGGGAGGCACCTGGTGGGCCGCGACCAGACGAGGAGACGCACCAATTTCGGCGTTTCTGTCGATTATTCCTGGCGCGAGGCGGCGAGCAGTTCCCACCTTTCTACGACCTCTTCGCGCAGTTCTGGGCCGGCCAGGATATTGTTCAGGTGCCTGGCCAGCCAGTGAAGATCATCAACGTCTTGCCTCAGCCGGTCGAGCCAGGCTTCCCCGCTCTCGCCTGGGTGCTGGCGGCCCCGCTGCCACGCGACAGCATTGTCTGCGCGGCCTGGCCTATTGGTTTCGCAGACGGAGCAAGAATCCCGGCGGGAACGCTGGGCCGCGTAGAGAGCTGGGGAGGGCGCGCAGGCAACGTCCTGTGGGAGGGACACCCCCATCTCGTGCTCTGCCTGCGCGAGATGCTCATGATGCCGCGTGGCCCGCTCCCGCGCAAGAGCAGACCGACCAGCGTGCGCGCATTCTTCAACAAACCAGGAGGTTCGCACGAGGAAGATCGGGAAAACGATGGTGGCGAAGCGTGATGTCGCAGCGGGTAGGCAGCGCGCCCAGATGCCCTTGTAGCATACACCGCCCTCCGGTACAGATGTCGTAAGCCATCCTTTATCCACCCACACCCCAGTGATTGAGATGCTCTCCCGAACAGCGAGAAGTCCGCCGCGCTAACGCAGCGGATCGCATTTTTGCGCCCTGGTGCGCTACCCCTTTCCCTGCCTCCGCCGCCTGGGCTCCAACAGGTGCTGCCCGTACAGCACAGGAGCCACCGCATGCGGGCAGGGCATTTTTTATCCCTTGTCCCAGAAAGGACCGTTTCAATGAAGTTTACCTGTACAAAACGAGATCTGAGCCATGGTCTGTCCATTGTCGGTCACGCCGTACCCTCTCGAAGTACGCTCCCGATCCTAGCCAACATACTTTTCGCGACCGATCATGGCCGCCTGAAACTCACCGCCACCGACCTGGAAATTGGGATCAACTGTTGGGTCGATGCCGAGATCAGCGAGGAGGGAAGTGTGACGCTCCCCGCGAAGCTCATGACCGAGTTCGTGAACAGCCTTCCCCAGGGATCGGTGGAGCTGACCCTCCTGGAGGAATCACATACCGTCAACGTCAAGGGAGGGCCAAGTTCCGCGAACATCAGGGGCATGGATCCCGAAGAGTTTCCGCGCATCGACAGCGTCGAGGAAGACACGACGCCGATCCAGATCGGGGCGACATTACTCAAAGAGGTGATTGGCCAGGTCACCTTCGCCGCCAGCGACGATATCTCCCGCCCTGCCCTGACCGGGGTTATGCTGCAGGCAAGCGAGGAGCATCCTGCCGGAGGAGGGAGAGGTGCAGATCCTCGTCACCACGAATCGAAGCCAGATCCTCTTTCACACCGAGAACATCGATCTGCTTTCGAGATTGATCGAGGGTACCTTTCCCAACTACGAGCAAATCATTCCCAAAGAACACACGACCTGCGCCGTGATTAACACCCAGGAGTTTGCTGGAGCGATGAAATCAGCGAGCCTCTTCGCTCGCGATGATGCAAACCGCACGTACTTCACGCTCCGGGGAGGCGTTGGCGAGGAGCCGGAATCGCAGGGGTCGCTCTTGATCGAAGCCCACGCAGAAGACGTGGGTGGCGGTGAGATGCCGATCAGCGCCCAGGTCTCCGGAGAGACGCAGGAAATGAAAATCGTCTTCAACGCGCACTACCTCGTGCAGGTCCTTGCCGCACTGGATACCCCGGAAATCTCCCTTGAACTCACCAAGGAATCCAAGCCCGGCGTCATCAGGCCGGTCGGGGCCACCGACTTCATCTATGTACTGATGCCAATGTCGAAGCAGCGTTGACCGGCGCTTCCACCTGGCCATTTCCTGATGACCCGTCGTGCTGGAGGCACACGACGGGTCATCGTCTTCTTTCAGCCCGGAACGCATGGGGAGAGGCGTTGTCGCTTCTCGTACGGTCCGGGTCCCTTGGCTTCTGTCCATTACTCGTATCGACACCGTCACACTGACTCCATTGCTACGGCAAAGAGCTTGTGTCCGTCCTCCACCTCAGCCCTGAGTACTTTTGCAAGCGCGCTTGCGCCTTCCGATCGGAGCTTCGCGGCAAAGGTCGGCTGCGAAAGGCGCTGAGCGCTGATTTTCTTCTCCGTTCTCATTCCCATTCCTTATTAACAGATTCCTTATCAGGCAGCGGAGAACACTCCCTCCGCTGCCTTTGCTGTCGGAGTACCTGAATATGACCACACCATCACCTTTCACACCAAGAGGGACACCTCGCTCGCAAAGAACACTGAAACAACCAGGTCAGGCTCCGGAAAAAACACTTCAATTGCCACTGTTCGCGGTTTCGGAAACGCCAACTGAGGACTCGCCGCCGATGCCGGTTGCACCCACCTATGACGGTGCCGACAGCGAACCGGGCTATGGCTCTCCCACGAACGCCGCCGCGCCGCTCCAAGCTGAAGTGAAAGAAGGTATGGAATGGCTCAACGAAGACCCATTTCCACCACCACCACCTTTCCTGTTGCCGGGAGAACACCTGCGCAAAAGCATGGAGAAGTGCATCGAGTACATCATCCAACATGAGGGGCTGGGACGCAGTACTGCGTTCGAGCAGTTCCTGTTCTTGCTCTGCGCCAAGCTGTTCGAGGAGAGAAACCCTGGAACACCCAGATGCTTCTGGGCGGATGAGAAAGAAGCCAGGGCAGACGAGGGATGCGCGGCTATTCGTAGGAGGATTGCCACGCTATTCGACGAGGTGAAAGAGGCAGTTCCTTCCGTATTCGGAAGCCGGGATCGCCTCACACTCTCGGATCGAACCATCGCCTTCGTGGCCGGTGAACTCGGAAGGCACACCCTCTCTGCCACTGAACTGGACCCACTCGGTGTCGCCTATCAACAGTGGACATCCGCCACTGCGCGCTATAACCGTGGACAGTTCTTTACACCCCTCGGAGCAGCTTTTTTGGCCGTGGGTATGCTCGATCCACAGGAGTATGAGCGCGTGCTTGACAACTCCTGCGGTTGCGGAGCTTTTTTGGCCGCTCTCTACACCTACCGCGCCTCACAACTGGGCCTCAGGTTCGCCGAAGACGTTTCTGCATCGCCGACACCGAGGGAGATACCCGAGGGCGAAGCGCGTCAGCAGCTATCACGCTACATGCAGACCAGAGTCTACGGCGCCGACCTGGATTCCTTCCTCGTCGACATCGCTCGCAAACAAATAGCACTCGCGCAAGGAGCGCCAGATCACATTTATCGCATGGATAGCCTGGCGTTTCCGGATGGAGGGGCAGATACGGCACGTGCCAGGGCAGATATCCCCCTTGAGAGCCTGGACTGTCTGGTGGGAAATCCTCCCTTTGGGGTAAAGATAACTGATCCGGCGGTCCTGGCACGCTACGAACTGGCGCGCATCTGGACAAAGCAAGGGGGCCGCGATTACCGCCGGGAGGAGCGGCTCTCGAAACGGGTGTACTCGGAGACCCTCTTTCTGGAGCGGGCCATCAACTGGCTGAAACCAGGCGGTCGGCTGGCGCTGATCGTACCTGACGGCGTCCTCTCCGAGATGAGTACCGCCTATGCGCGCACCTGGTTACTCAAGCAGGCCTACCTTTTGGCCGTCGTATCCCTCGCTGACGAAACCTTTTACGTTGAAAGTCGCACCCACACAAAGACAAGTGTCCTCCTTATGCGCAAGAAGACCGTCGAGGAAATGCGCTCGGACACCGACGGTGAGCACAATTACAGCATCTTTATGGCAATTAGCGAGCGCGTTGGATTCAATAGCCACGGCAAAACCCTGTACAGGCGCGGCCCTAACAGCGAGGAGGTGTTCTACGAGGGCAAGCGGGTTGTCGACAACGACCTTCCTATCATCCTCTCCCGGTACCGCCAGT
>WNFY01009854.1_pt1 | contig 10179 bp, 7 predicted proteins | sample 5400091 | NCBI WGS metagenome assembly WNFY01 (sample SAMN13153364, study PRJNA577476) | soil metagenome | isolation source: 60 cm soil or saprolite under grassland replicate 1 | place: USA:California | collected 2016-06-15 | reverse complement strand
ACCCCTACGGGCCACTGTCTTTTCTCGACGCAGACGAGGATTGGCAATTTCATCAATGCCGAAATTGATAAATGTTAAGCCTGCGCAGAGCACTGCTACACATAATCCTGCTGGAACGAATTGCCACCATTTGCCTGTGATGAGAGCCGAGTTATTCTGTGCCCAGTACAATATTTCTCCCCAACTCGCCTTCGATGTGTCGCCAAGCCCAAGAAACTCCAGCGCAACCTCCGCGCCCACGGCGTAGACAAAGGTGCCGACAAAGGTAGAAGCGACCAGTGCTGATTCATTGGGCAGTATCTCAGCAAAGACGATGCGTAAGGAGGTCTCGCCAGATGCACGGGCGGCAGCCACGAACTCGCGCTCTTTTAATGAGAGCGTCTGCGCACGTAAGACGCGCGCTCCATAGCTCCAGGACGTAAAGAGCAGGACCAGCGCGATCACAAACTCATTTTTATTTGCAGCAGCGTTAGCGCTAGCTAAAGAAGCGAGCACAATGGTAAGAGGCAGGCCCGGCAAGACCAGGAAAACATTAATGATCAGGGAAAGCACCTCATCAACGAGGCCGCCAAAGTAGGCAGAGGTCAGGCCGAAAAAAACCTGCAATATCGTAGAGCCAATTGCAGCAGTGAACGAAAGGGGTATTGTAAAGTTTACTTTGTACCATCGATAGGCATCTTTTAGAGGCTTTTTAGTTACCTAACGGCAGCGCCCCTGAATAAGCGCCTGCCGTGCGGATCAAAGTGGTTGCAATGCATCTGTAATAGATTATAATATGTTAGGTAACCCAAATTGTAACTGTTCAGGACTCCTCGCCACCTGCGGTGGCTCGCGGGGTTGTATGTGGGAGGGGAAGGTTGCCGGCCTCGGGCCGGCAACCTTCCCCTCCCACATACAACCCCTTGCGAAGCGCCGAAGGCGCTGAGAAGTCAGAAAGAGAAGACCTGAATAGTTACCCCAACTTTTTGCGATATCGTCCAGATTCTCATTTGTAACCCATGTCCGAGAGTTCGATTATGAGAGGAATGTGCATAAACAGGCGTATGTTATGTTGGGGAAGGATGTTACCCGAACAAGATGTAGACAAAAACGCGCTCGGTAACAAAGTTACCGAACATAATGTATTTAGTCGTACACAACAACACTATTTTCCTGGTTCGGATACCAGCAAGGCAGTACTAAATGTCAGTAATGCACTAGAGCGAGGACAGGATGTCACGCACAACTCCTCATGTACAAAGTGGCAGATTATCGTTTCAGCGTGATGCGCGAACGTACCAACTGATTGTGGACACGCCTGATTGGTATACCTGGCTGGGCACGGCTAGCAGCTTTGCCTTTAGCGGGCCCGAAGGCTCTTTTACTGCGCGACGCGAGCGATCTAGTAATAAGCGCGGTGGCTGGTATTGGAAAGCCTATATACACAGGGATGGCAAGCTTCGCCATGCATATCTGGGTAAAGCAGAGGCGCTGACTTATGAACATATGTGCGCTGTGGCTGCCGAGCTTGCGCAAGGAAATGAAAAGGTCGTAAGGGTTCTACCACCTCAGACCTCGTACGCAAAATTGGCGTATGCGCCTGTCTCGAAAAGGGAGATGCGAGATATATTAAATGCACCTGTGATGGAACTGGTGGGACGCGAACAGGAGATTCAAGCGGCCTGCACACTATTGCGGCGTCCAGATGTACGCTTGCTCACCATTACCGGGCCAGGCGGGGTGGGGAAAACACGCCTGGCCCTACATATTTCCAGACTGCTAGAGGAGGATTTCGCCGATGGCGTGCACTGTGTTTCTCTGGCACCTATTTCAGACGTGTCCCTGGTAGTGCCCACTCTGGCACAGGAACTGGGCTTTGTCGAGGTTGGTGATGAATCCCTATTGGCGCGTCTCACATTGTTCCTGCGCGATAAGCAGCTACTTTTGCTACTGGATAATTTTGAGCAGGTCATTGATGCAGCACCACTATTGGCCGAGATTGTCTCCCAGATATTGCACAGCTATTACAGTCTCCAGCCGTTGCCCTGTTTGTGCAGCGCGCAACGGCAGTAAAAAAGGATTTCCAGTTCTCGGAGACGAATGCACGCACTATTGCGGAAATATGCATACGCCTGGATGGGTTGCCACTGGCGCTTGAATTAGCGGCGGCGCGTATCAAACTGCTGCCACCACATCAGTTGTTGACACGTCTGGAACATAGCTTGCAGGTGCTTACCGGAGGAGCACGTGATCTGCCTGCCCGTCAACAAACGCTGCGGGATACGCTGGCATGGAGTTATGGCCTGCTGGATAGTAGAGAGCAACAGTTATTTTGCCAACTATCGGTCTTCACGCGCGGCTGTACGCTCGAAGCAGTGGAGAAATTTTGCCAGGTGTTGCAGACGTTACAGGTACAGCCTTCTGATCCCATACCTCTGCTGGAGCGTATTGCATCCCTGGTCAATAAGAGTTTGTTGCAGCCGGTTGATCAGGAAAACGGTGATGTACGCCTGATGATGCTGGAAACGGTACGTGAGTATGGGCAGGAATGCCTGGAGGCCAGCGGTGAAAGCATGGCAATGCGCAATGCCCACGCGCTGTATTATCTCTCATTGGCCGAACAGGCTGCACCCGAGATGCGCAAAGGGCAGCAGGTGGAATGGCTGAATCGCCTGGATCAAGACTATGACAACCTGCGTACCGCTTTAAGCTGGTTTTATGAGCAGGGACAGATTGAAGAAGCGTTGCGCCTGTGCTGGGCATTATGGATGTTCTGGGTCGTTCGCAATCGCCGCAGTGAAGGATATCAATGGGTAGAGTGCATTCTCTCGAAGTGCCGCAATGGGAGCACTGATGAGGTTTCTGAGATTCTCGCTATCCCGGTGCAGATCAGGGCGAACGCTACCTATGCCGCCGGAGTACTGGCCGATAGCCAGAGTCTCCACCCGCAAGCGGAAGCATTCTGGAAGAAGAGCCTGGAACTCTATCAGCAATGTGACGATCATGCAGGTATCGCTGCTACTCTCAATAGATTAGGACATATCCATGCCCGTAGAGCGACAGCCGAGGCGCATGATTTTTTTGAGAAAAGTCTGGCGATAGCTAGAGAGTGGCACGATGCATACGGGATCGCCGATGCGCTGGTATCGCTGGCGGACGAGGCGTCTTCACTCATCGAGCTTAGCAGAGCCCGGGCTCTACTAGAAGAGAGTCTGGAGCTGTATCGTGAACTGGAGGATAAACGCAGTTGTGCTTACTGTCTGGACCGCCTGGGTCTTGTGTCTGCTAATGAGGGAAATCATGCAGCAGCACGCGAGTTTTATAAACAGAGCCTGGCCCTGCATCGAGCGGTGGGCGATCGTGTTGGGATCGCCTTTGTGCTCATTCCTTTAGGCCTGATCACGCTCTATGGCGGCGATTATGCAACTGCGCATGCATTATTGGAGGAGAGTCTCACGGTCTCAAAAGAATTGGGTAATCAGAATGAGATCGTACGCTATCTTGGTATGCTGAGCGAGGTCGCCTTGTTTCAAAAGGGCGAGAGTGAAGCAACGCAGGACATACATCCACTCTTAGAAGAAAGCCTGGAGATTTTTCGAGAGACTGGCAACGAGGAAGGCATTGCCTCCAAACTCTTTTCACTGGGATATATCGAGTTGTCGCAAGGAAATTTTGCAGCCGCTCATAAATTGCTGGAGATGTGCGAGGTGATCTTTAGAGCGCATAAGAATAGCGTGATGACAGCGGCCACACTCTATGTATTAGGCCATCTAGAGGCATACATAGGCAGCTACGCGACAGCCCGGACCTTGATGGAAGAAAGTGTGGAAATGACGCGACAGATTGACGATCGCCTGGTCTTGTCTTCACGCTTGAGTTACCTGGGCCTGGTGAACCTCAACGAGGGGAATTATGCGAAAGCGCGTATACTGTTGGAGGAAAGCCTGCAATGCGCCCGCGAGAGCGGTGACCAGTGGTCGATCGCTGATGCGTTGGGAGTGATGGCTTTATTGCCATTGAATGAGGGTGACTATGCCACGGCCCAGATGCTGCTTGAAGAGAGCCTGGCAATCTTATTGGCGTGCGAAGATCGCTACTCGGTGATATATCGGCTGGCTGATCTGGGATTGGTGGCTATTCGACGGGGTGATGTAGAGAAAGCGCGCCCACTGGTGGAGAAGGCGCTGAAGATGTCGATGCAGGCAGGCAATCGCTGGTTTACTGCGTCTTGCCTGGAACGCCTGGGAGAGATCTTTGTGGAGCAACTGCGTTTTATAAAGGCGGTACAACTGTGGGGATGTGCAGCAAGCATTCGCACAACGATTGGTGCTCCTATTCCTCCTATCGAACGCGTACCCTATAACTACGCGATTGAACGGGCACGCCAGCAACTGGGCGAAAATGCTTTCCAGGTGGCCTGGGATCAGGGCTATGCTCACACGCCCGAGCAAGTCTTGATGGCGCAAGAAGGCGATGGGCCTTCCGTCTTAGAGGAGACGGCCCGCTCAATGCGCGGAAATGCCCCAACACTTCTATCCGCGACCAGCCTCACCGATCGTGAGCTTGAGGTGCTTCGCCTTGTCGCCAAAGGATTAACCAATGCCCAGATCGCCGAGTATCTGGTGATCAGTCCACGCACCGTTCAAACCCATTTAAGTTCTGTGTATAGCAAGATTAACGTTACATCACGCAGTGCCGCGACACGTTATGCTATTGAACATCACATTGCTTGATAGCAGCAATCTCGTAGTTGTATGACCGACCCCTATTGTAACTTCAGCAATCTGGCTTACTCCTTCCTCCTCCTACCTGAAAGCGTGGGCATGAAAAATACGACGTTTGGCTGATGTATTACGCCCATGCCTTGCAGTAAAGTAGTAATAAGCATTTCTCGCTTATTTCTCTGAAAAAAAGTGAGGAGGAGGACATACCAATGACACGTGTTCCCATTCCTCTGGTTGTCGATGCAGACTGCTTCTTATCGGGCTGCACAGAAACCATCGCTTCGATGCGGGTTGGATCATATACATGGTATAACTGGCTGGGAAACAACCAGAATACATCATTCGCTTTCCGCAGTCAGCAGCGCGTGTTTACGGCGCGACGTGAGCATCAGCGTCATGGCGCATACTGGTATGCCTATCGCAAACGCTATGGTAAAACTTATAAAACATACCTTGGAAAATCCGAGGAACTGACCATCGAACGTCTCCAAGCTGCTGCTGCTGTTCTTTCTAGTAGGGTCGATACTCCTGCTCAAGCGAATATAGCCTCTATGACTTCGTTGCAACCACTTACGTCTCTGGCGGCGGCAAATTCACCGTTGCTGATGACGAAGTTTTCTGTTCCACCTCTTCCTACCGCGAGAGTTGTGCGTCCACATCTGATCGCGTGCCTGGAGACGGGCAGGAAAGGAAAGCTGATTATACTGTCCGCGCCAGCCGGATGGGGCAAAACAACACTGCTCAGTGAATGGTGTGCGGAGTTATTTCAGCAGGGTATGTCGTTTGCCTGGGTGACGCTGAATCTCCAGGACGCCGATCTGGCAATATTTTTGACAACGCTGATAAACGCTTTCCAGGTCGTTCAGCCCGGCTTTGGTGGCGCGGCATTTGCATTATTACGCCGCTCACAAGCACCACTCGACATCGTATTAAGGACGTTCATATATGAACTGCAGTCTCTTAGCACGGATACTCTGCTGCTGTTAGATGATTGCCAGTACCTTCCACTGACTCACCAGCAGGCGTTGACTTTCTTCGTGGATAATCTACCGCCGCATGTACACCTGATTATGGCAGGACGAACAGATCCGCCACTATCGATGGCAAAGCTGCGTGTGCAAGGCCAGTTGCTAGAACTGCGCGCGGTGAACCTGGCATTTACCGTACAGGAAACTCACACACTCCTGGTAGATACACTGCATTTGCCCGTCTCGCGCGAAATATGCGCCCTGCTGGCAGAACGCACGGAAGGCTGGGCCGCCGGTCTACGCCTCGCTGCGCTGGCTACGCAAAGCGCTGACGATACGGCGGACATAGTGAACATGACGAATGCAACGGATGTGATCGCGACCTTTGGTGGTAGCAATCGCTACGCAGTGGACTATGTTGTCGAGGAAGTTCTGCTGAAATTGCCGCCGGATATGCAGAGTTTTTTGTTGCATACATCTATATTGAATAAGTTGAATGCTTCGCTCTGTGACGCGGTATGCGAAAGCAGCGATAGCCAGGCGCGACTGGATGATCTGGTTCAAATGAACCTGTGTGTTGCCCTTCCTGGTCAGGAGCAGCCACAGTATCGCTATTATCGACTGTTTGGAGAAGCCTTACGCGCCCGTTTGCGGCAAGCGCATCCGGCATTAGAAGCCGAACTGCAACGCCGCGCCAGTCTGTGGTATGAGCAGCAGGGTATGGTTGCGGAGGCGCTGCACTATGCGCGTGCTGGTGCGGACAAAACCATCGTTGCTCGTCTTTTAAAAAGCAAGGAACAGGAACACGTATCCTCATGTGAGGAGATCGACGCAAAGCCTGTCGAGCCAGTCACCAGGCGTGAACGCGACGTGTTGTCATTACTGGTGAAGGGGGCATCGAATCGCGAAATTGCGCAAATGCTCATCATCAGTGAAGGAACGGTGAAAAAGCACGTCTCAAATATTTGCAGCAAGTTAGGTGTAAGGCGTCGTACACAGGCAATTACCAGAGCACTGGCGTTGCTTTGATGATCTAACTGGCGGTCAGCGCCACCCCTACTAAATCCCTGTCAGTGCTTTGCGCAGATCGTCTGGCAGCGGTCGGGAGCGCTCCGTCTTCGTATCTATTGCCACCATCGTCATTTGCCCTTCGGCTACTATTTCTTCCTCTGCATGCAGGCGCTCCTGCAAGTCCGTTCCTGCTTCTCGTGCTATTTGAGCCGTGAACGCAATGGTCCACGAGCTGTAACCTACATGATCTACGCGTGCTTCGATGGTAAGCTCATTGACTCCTCCTCCGCTCGTCGGTGCCACTATCTTTGAAGAAAGCCATTTTCTTCACTCTCCTTTCTTGTGCGTTCTTGCATTCTTCTACAGCATTTGCTATACTATGCAGGTACGAACAGGCGAGCGCAAAGGCACTCCTCTCCACGATGAGAAACGGTTTGTGATGTGGGTCTAGCCACATCGGCCAGACTGTTCAGCATGCCAGGATCGGCATGGAGCGTAAAGCTCTACGTGCTAGCTCAACCTGTACGTATCCTTTCCTGGTGGGGCGCGAGGCTCAAACCTTGAGCGGATGGTTGATCCGCTTTGTCACCCGTCCTATCGCATCACGCACTTAGGAATGTTGGCTCATCAACGTTCTGGTTGAAGGGTAGATGCAAGCTCGTCCCTTTCACGGGATTGAGTCTGGTGACGAAAAGGGACACGGATCTGTAGGCTGGCTCGTGGCATAGCGCTACCTCCTTCGACCGCTACGGAGAAACCTCGTCCAGGCGTTTAGCTCTGGTTGCCGTACCAAGCTGAGCGATCGCGGCAGCGATCACCAGGAAGCCACCCAGTACCAGAAAGGTCCCGATCGGTCCCAGGGTGGGAATGAGCGGGGCGATCACCAGAATCCCCACGCCTCCACCAATATGGCCGATCCCATCCACCAGCGCAAAGCCAGAAGCACGTGCGCGCGTCGGATAATTCTCCGCCGACCATGCCCAGCACATCGGTACAAACAGGTTGAAGCCAATGAACAGGATGATTGACCCGATTGCTGCACCCGCGAAATTGCCTGTGCCACTAAGAGCAATGATCAGGCCACCAGCGATGGTCAGCACTGCCGAGATGGGCAACCAGTACTTGCGCTCAAGTGCTTCTCCAAAGGCATAGTCAAACAATGCCACCGCAATGAAGCCAAAGGTGCCGACAGCCGCGATCAGTCCGGCTTCAGGAGGCGGATATTTCAGGCCCGCCAGCACTGTCGTCAGTCCAGCACCGATGCCGTAGACCGTGATGAACGCAACGAACCACATCAGGAGAAGAACAATAGTGCGCCGGAGATACGTTGGATTGCTGAGCAGCTCCAGGTAGGTGAGGTTTCTCTCGTGGGCGTGCATCGGCAATTCTTCTCCCACAGGCGGCAACTCGGGCAGCCGTTTCCGTGCCCGTTGCTCCATCGATGTCACGATCTTCTCAGCCTCGTCGATTCGATTGAGGGAAATGAGCCAGCGCGGCGACTCCGGCAACTGGAAGCGCAAGATGATGCCGATGACCGCCAGCAGCGCACCGATTCCGTACATCCAGCGCCAACCAGACTCGAAGGATGGCCCGGCCACGGCAAAGGGCAGACCCAGCGGGAAAGGTGTCGCTGGAGTCGTCAGGAGCAGGCCCAGCCAGATGCCCAGGAATGCACCCAGCGAGGACATGACGAAGATCAGCGAAGTATACTTTGCTCGCCCGTTGCTGGGGGCTACCTCGTTAATATAAGTCGCCACCAGCGCCAGGTCGGCCCCAACCCCGATGCCGGTGATGGTGCGGGCAATAACGAAATTCGTATAATCTCCGACGAAAGCATTGTAGAGGGAGCCTGCTCCCGTGATGACAAGCGTCACCAACAATATGTCTCGCCTACCAAACCGATCTGCCAGCGGACTCAAAATGAGCGCTCCGACAACGTAGCCTGAGAGGTTGAGCAAGAGCGGGAGCCCCAGGTAGTTGGCGGCGTTGACCGGTGTACAGCCACTCACCAGGGCAACACACGATTGGATGAACGATACGTTGATGTCAAAGATGTCAAAGAATGTGAAGAGGAAACCGATGCCAATGATGCCGATAAACAGGTAGGAAAGCGACCAGATCGGAATCCGATCCTGACGTGCAATCAGAGCAGCTCCACTGCTGCCCGCTCGTGAGACGGGTTGGGAAAGGCCACTTGCTTCGGATGCCATGAGATGTCTCCTTTCAAGAGAAAAGAAGGAGAGACGACATTAACCAAAGGGAGAACCGACCACCCAACATCAAGTTGTTGGGTAAAACAGTAAAACAGCTTTTACAAAAGTAATCGCTGTGCTGTTTTCCAATCTCGTTTACCCGTAAAATCAGATCTGCATATCCATCGCCTGCTACGCAGTTTATAAAGAGGCCACACCTATGGGGAAATAGCGCGAGTTTGATAATATAGCAGAGCGAGCAAGTGAAAAGCTCGCTCAAGCATTGGAGACAGAGCTTCAGTTGCTGTATGCAGATCTGATTTCAGCGCCTGTTGTTTCGTATATAGAACGATTCGTTCTACATGTAGATATTATACGGAGGCAAAAACGACTTGTCAAGCGTTTACCTCGTAGAGGCGTGCCTTGCGTGCGCCGGTTGCTCAATGACCCGTAGAGGCGTGCCTTGCGTGCGCCGAGTCGCTCGATGGGCATCGCCCACGAAGTTAGTTTGCGTAGCTCAGCAGTCGCTCCAGAATGGTTCGCCGTAGACGAGAGATCTCCTGGACATCGTTCCACTCCTGTGAACACCGGCGCACAATCTCTCCCGGCTCCAGACCGCAGTGATAGAGGAGATATGCCAGTCGCTGTTCGCGATCGTTCGGCAAGATCATTTGCAGGTGCTTCCATAGCTCCTGGGGGTCTTCCAGGGAGAGCTCTCCTGGCACAAACGTCGCGATGTCTTTGAGGAGAGCGGAGGTACGCAGTGTCTCCTGAATGGCTCCATTCAGACATGCACGCAAGTAAACCAGTGCCTCGGCGAGCTTTGTGAATGGCATATGCTGCTGGATCATCCCTTGCCGGAACCGTTCAAACGTCAATGCTACATAATACTCTTCGCTCTCCCAGCGACAGGCCGTCTCTTTGCCAGGATAGGCACGCAGCCAGCTCCGCACGATCTCGTTCAGGCACTGCTGTATCCCTACTCCAACCTCTGGATTGCCCTGGACAATCGCATGGCGCACCAGTTCAAGACCGTATGCCTCATTGGAAGGCTCTCCACGATGAGAAGAGGCCTGGATTTCTTGTCGGCACAACTCCGCAAGCGTTGCGTATCTCTGTGCATCGTCTACTTCTGCCGATTCGACAGAGACAGTAGACGGCCCCGTAAGGGGAAGGTCCTGTTGTGCTGCCAACTGTTCTTTCTCGTTGAGAGCGAGCAGCTCGCTTCTATCATGCGTCATGTTGATCCTCCTGCTGTTCTCTGCATGCTCTTCTATTCCTCTCACCTGATAGAACACCAAATGG
>WNFY01006774.1_pt1 | contig 10179 bp, 9 predicted proteins | sample 5400091 | NCBI WGS metagenome assembly WNFY01 (sample SAMN13153364, study PRJNA577476) | soil metagenome | isolation source: 60 cm soil or saprolite under grassland replicate 1 | place: USA:California | collected 2016-06-15 | reverse complement strand
GACCCGTACCGGCCAGCCCGCAGCACCACGGTCACCACCATGACCGTAACCCTCAGCAAACCCGAACCTGCACGCCAGCCAGCGACACGCCGAGAACGATGCTTGACCTCCACTCCAGGACCTTAACTACCTGGCTTTGCGGCTAGCCGCCTGCCGTAGCGGCTGTGGCCCCGGCCCGACACCGTCCCGCACTTCGGGCACGCTGCCCCGGGGGAACGCGCCCTGGCCGTCACGAGCAGCAGCCCGGCCGCCACCGCAACTCCCTCGACGATCACCCCGGCCAGGTGCGGCAGGAGAATCCCCAGCTCAACGGCACCAGGGCATGACAAGCACACGTCGCCTTGCGGCAATGACACCACGGACTCCTGGAAGAACGGCAGGCCTAGACAACCGCCGGACTACCAGGAGTATCACGTCACACGGCAAACCCGCCAGTAACCTGTCAGACCGTCGAACCGGTCCCGACCGGGGCAGGTGCCATCACTAAATTGGGGACAGATCCCAGAACTCACGAACGAAGCCAGCCGACGACCGCGCGGGTTCAATTCCCGCCAGCTCGGCATCTGGCAGTGACGTGGCACCGATCGCCGGCAAGTCCGGCTCGATGCGGGTGGCCGCGCGCCGCGGCCTGCGCCGACTCGCTGGACAGCGTGACTGGGCGGGCGGGTGTAACGCGGTGAGCGGGCCGGGCGATTTGCATGATGAGATGCCCGGGTCCCCCGCCCCGGCCGACCCGGGGGCGGGCACGACGAGCCGCTGCTGGGCATGATCTCCGGCGGCGCCCCCTCCCCCCGGGGTGCCGCCGGAGATGCATGAGAGCAGGGCCCACGTACCTGGGCTTGGTCACGGGTCACCCAAACGCGTCGGCGCAGTGGCCGGAACGCGGGCAGGCGATGAGGCTGCCGCTTCTGCCGCTGCGTCTATCCGCCCCGTAACCAACCGCCCAGGTGATCAGCGGGATGACCGGGCGCGCCGGACCGCCGGACCCGGGCGCCGGACTCCGGGCTCGCCGGCGCCGCAGATCCCACTGCGAGGGAGGTAGCTGCATGGCACCCGCGGCCATCCAGGCCCCAGCCCGCCTCCCGCAGCACCGCGGCCTGCCCACGACCTCCCGCCGCTCGCCATGAACGCCGGGCCGGGCAGGAACAACCAGGATGCCGAACTTGAGCGGCTCAGGCGCCAGTACCCGCGGTGGCGGATCTGGCATGGCCGCGCAACCGGCGATTACTGGGCAATGCCGCCACCCGGCCACCCCATCGTGCGCGAGCTGATCAGCGCTAACGACATCGGTGAGCTCGCCCGCCGCCTCGCCCAGGCGGAGGGACAGCACGGCCCATAAGCTCAGCATCGCCGGAGCCAATGACCCGATCCACCCGGGCTGCCGCGCTGGGTTACGCGGCGTCCTCCCCGCCTGCGTATCTGACCCGCCGTTCGGTGCACCAAGCACGATGACCGTTTCGGCTGGTTGCGGCCGTCTGTAAAGAACGTTCGGTGAATTTCTGGATCGGGCGGAGCCAGCCGTCTGCTGACGGCATTTGCGGCAAGATCCCAGCCGAGGTGACCGCCGACGCCGGCCCCGATGGCCAGAACGGGAGAAGGCCTGGGCCGACCATGGCTGCGCCGTGGCTAGTTACCGCTCGTCTGCCTTGTCAACTGGGTGGGCCGGGTGAGGCGATGAGTTTCCCGGGCCGAGCGTTACGGATTCACAGCAATCCGTGTTTGCGGCACCATTCCCCGATACTGTCGCCTTCACCCGAGACGGCCGCCTGCCAGTGCTGGTCGGCGCTGATGGCGTCCGGGACGCAGGAGTGCAGCGCGAAGGCGTCGCTGAGCCCGGCGATCCGGAAGGTCTGCAGGATCGGGCCGGTGCTCGCCACCAGCGTGAGCGATCCCCCGCCGGCGCGAAGCTCCTTGCGGCTACCCACCAGGGCGCCCACGCCGGCCGAGTCCAGGAAACCGGCGCCGCGCAGGTCCGCGATAATGTGAACGGTGCCGTTACCGGCCAGGTCGATCACCCGGTCGCGGAGCTGCGGGGCGGCGTACACGTCGATGTCGCCTTCGATCCGCAGCACGGCGCAGTCATCGCCCGCGGTGATGGATTCCAGATGAAAGGGGTGCACGCCGCCTCCGTTACAGGGTTGGTGTCCCAGCCGTCCTGGCCGGCCGCATCCTGTCATCGGCGCGCCGATGCCGCTGGTCCTGCTGGCCATGCCTGGCCGCGCCTATCCGCCTGGCAGCGCCCTGGGCCGTGCCCGCCCGGTGCGACCAGTCACCGCGCTGATAAGCCCGGTCGTGCCGTTCCGGGCCACATCGTTTTACGATCCGCCTCGCCAGATCAGCGCCCATGTCGATGACAAAACGACGACGGACTGCGTGGCGTTACATTATGGCGGCGGGGCGGCGCTCAATGCGGAACCAGAGTGGTGGACGACGCCCCGGTGTGGTGCCGCCGGGCAGAGTCGGCCAGATCGTCCACCGCAGCCTGACGCCACGTGCTTGATTATGCGGCCAGCTCGTGCCTCCTGCAGGCCGCGGCGGGTGCTGTAAGCACGGCTGTCAGCTGCTGATAATCGGCGATCCGCGCGCCCCGCACGGTTACGCATACCCGGTCTGGTCACTCACCGTGGCAGCAATCGGTCCGGCGTGGGGAGTCAGCGGGCGCGATCTGTCTGCGGACGCTTGCTCACGAGCCTGCCGCAGCCAGGCAGGACAGCGGCCTCGGCGATGTTCAAGACCAGTGACGCCTGGCGTTCACGACGAGTGACGTTGTAACAACCTCCCGGCCTGCCCGCCACGTGCGGCTGTCACAGTACGAATTCGCCACACTGCGGAGGCGGCTGTTCATTCCTTGGGCGCGGGGTTCTTCGGAGGCTGCTCGGGCTGCCGCGGACGCGCTCGGCCAGGCAGCGTGGCTGGAGTCCACGGCACCGCTGGCCTTGGGCCTGCTCAGCGTATGGGCACGGCAGCAAGACGACTACGACCTGTGGTGGACTGCCGCTGTCGCCTACGGGGGCGAAACCGGAGTGCGGTATCCAGGCGTGGCCATGGACCAGTTGCTCATCATCGCTGACCGTGATGATGACCGCGCGCCGTTCATCGTCACCCATGCGCTGGTGCGGCTGATAACCTCAGGCGGCCGTTTCGCCGCAGATATTGCGGTATATGTCCTGGCGCACCTTACCGGCTGGCTTCAGTACAGCCCGGTAGCCGTCCTGACGGCGCAGCGGGCATACGTCGAGTTGCTGTGCCGGGCCAGCGACCCGGACTGGCCTTCCTCTCGGAGCTACTTGCAACTGCTTGCAGCAGGAGGAAACCAGGATGCGTCCGCCGTCCTGCTGCGTGCCGTCCTGGCCGAGCGGGCCTTCCGTCAGCAGGCGCTGGATTCCGTTGAGTTGCTGGTTCGTGCCGGCGATAACGACCAGGAGGTCCGCGAGGAACTCGCAGGCCTCCTCACGCGAGTTGCCGGGGCTCCGGCCAGCACCGACCCCGACAGGCAGCGCCTGTTGCACTATCTCAACCGGTGGGCAAGAGGCAGCGATCCCTCGCCCGCTGCCCGCGATCTCGCGAACCGGCTCCAGGAAACGGCAGTGTCATGACCTATGACCCACTTAAGATCATCGAGCGGCCCAAGATGGGCATGTTCAGCGGCCTGCCCAGTGCGGCACCAGGCACCGTCCTGGTCATCGACCGTGAAGGCCACCCGGTACGGGTCCTCGCAGGACCGGGCGACCGGCTCACTGCCGGCGAAGTCCGCTGGGGACAGGTCCGGACGCTGTATGAAGTCGACGTCACCGAACATCCGCTGGAGTTCCGCGACGCGTTCCCCTGCAAGGACGACATCGGCGGTTTCCGGGCCACGGTCAATCTCACCTGCAGGGTGGCCGACTCCGCAGCAGTAGTCATCCGCGGTATCCATGATGCCGCCCGGGTACTGCTTCCCCCGGTCACCGAGACCCTGCGGCGGGTGTGCGGCGGGTTCGCCGCCGAGGACTACCAGGAAGCGGAGAAAGCCGGCTGGCCGCTATCCGCAGCCTGGAAGCCGGTCCCGGGCACGACCGCGCATTCCGGATCAGCCAGATCCATCTCGTCCTTGTCCTCGATGACGCAGCCGCAGCCTATGTCCGGGAGCGCAAAGAGGCCACCCGCAACCTTGTCCGGCAGGAAGACGCCGCCTTGCTGGACAAGGGGAAAGCCAAACTTGAAGCCGAACTCGCCCGCGCACGTGACCAGCTAGAAGCCGAACGGGAAAGGGCGGCCAGCGAGTTCGAACAAGAACGGCTCCTGATGCAGCGCACCCGCGAGCGGCTCGAAGGCCAACTGGAAGACCAGCGGCAGGAACTGGAACTCGCCCGCGCCGCAGCGCGGGCCCGCGGAGCACAAAGGCGCCACCGAGATCGAGCTAGAGCGCCTGGGGTTCGAGGTGATCCGGCAGCAGAAGCAGGCCGAGCTCGACGCCCGGAAACTCGAACTCGACCTCGGACGCGCCAGGCTCCAGGCCGAATACGACAAGCGCGTGCTGGAAGCCAAGCTGGAACGAGACCGGATCCAGATCACCCAGCTCACCGAACTCCTTAACCGGGGCCAGTTCGCGGCCCTGGCCATGCAACTCGCCCAAGATCCCGCGGCAATCGGCCCGGTCATCGCCCACCTCGCCGACCAAAGAGCCACCGACATCAACCGCCAGCTTCAGGCGCTCAGGCTCCTTGTCGAGAACGACGGGCTCGAAGGATGGCAGATCACCGAGCAGGCGAAAACCGTCCTCCACCAGCTCATCGCCACCTGGACCGAGCACAGCGGACAAGCGCTCCCGGACGCCGGCGCCCCCCTGAGATCGAAGCACCCCACCCGGCGGAGATGCCCGCCGGCCTTGGCGGCAGCGGGGCCGACCGGCAGGAAACGCCCGCAGCAGATGACGGTGAGTTCCCCGGCGACCGCGAGGCCCCCGGCACACCAGACACGCCCAGCCCTGCCCCTCCAGCAGGCCCCTGGGAAACCCGGGACTGAGCACCATGAGCGCACTCAGGCACGCATGGGCGTCGTTGCTCAGCTGGGTCCCGCCACCCTTCCAAGCCGGTCTCGCGCTCGTCATCGCGCTACTAGTCATCACCAAGCTCGCGCCGCGGTTCATCCGCGGATGCGGCATGATCCTGCACGCTGGATGGACGCCCGCGCTGGAGCTCCTCACCTACCCCGAGTTCCTCATCACCAGCACATTCCGCAGGCACGGGTGGCGGCTGCCACCCGGCACGTACGCCTACGGCAGGGCACTCGGCACACTCGCACCACCAGGAACCCTGCTCGGCCAGTGGCTGCGAAACCGGTTCACCAAGCCCCCGCGATTCCCTTGGAAAACGACGATCCTCGTCATCACGCTCCTTGCAGGCTGCTGGTACCTCGCGCCCAAAGTCCCGCCCGGCGGCGTGAGAACCGTAATGGGCAACGTCAACACCGACGCCATCCACACCAGCTCATGGCTTGCGACCGGCCAATGGATATCAGACACCACCTCAGCACCTGCATGCCCCCCGGCAGCTCCCGCAAAGAAGGCACCACACAAGCAGAAAGGCAAGCACAAGCCCAAGCCCAAGCGGTGACGTAGGGCGTGTGGCGAAATGCCCCCGTGACCGATGCCGCAAGTGGGCAGGGGAGCAAGACGCGGAGCAAACGGATGGCGATAAGCGGCTATCGGGAGCTGCGCTCCATTCCATGCCTTGCCTGGCGCACGCAGGCCGCCCCCAGGTGTTACTCGAGAGCCTCACACTGCACTTCCGGGGCGGAGTTCATGTCCCTTGGCCCGAAGCGCCGGAAGGAATCACGGCCGGGACACCCTGGCCGGGACACCCTGGCCGGGCCAACCGCCGGGGTGGCCGGAAGCAAGCCGGCCGCCCTGTACCTGGTGGCCGGGGAGAAACGCTGCGGGGGAACTGTGCCACGCGGGCGGCCCGGGGATGAGGTCCCCGGGCCACCCGGCTCGAGCCTGCGCAGCCCATTCAGGAGATTTGGGCGCACTCGGCAGGGTGAACAGCGGGTCCCTGTGAACCGGCACCCGCCCCTCCTGATGGAGCGCTGCGCGCACTCAGCCCAGGATCACTGCGTGGTAGGCGACGCGGAGCACGGTTGCGCCGTCTCCCTTGACCACGATCCTCGCCGTCACCTGGATGCCGGTGCCATCGAAGACGCTGTCCGCGCTGTCGATGCCCCATCCCACCGGGTCGTCAGCATCACTGTTCTGGATGGTCGCCGGGACGACCGTCACGACCGAGTCGACGAAGCTAGGGACGGGTAGCGGCGGCGGGTTGCCGATGCCTTCCTGCTCACTCGGCACGCTGAACACCAGGTCGTCCCGCCGAAAATCGTCACCGGTGCCGTTGTAGTTGACCAGGGCGACGCCGGAACAGAAGAACAGGGTCTGACCGCCGGCCTGCGGCACCTGCATCACTTCCGGGTTATCGAAACTCGTCACTGCGATGTTGGCCATGACTGGCCCCTTCTCTCGTGAATGAACCTTCCACGGATTAAGAGGACAAAATATCTCCTGCTGATACACGCGGCGGTGCGATGCGCCGAGCCGCCGGCATGGCGGCCATGCCCACGCGACGGGGCCCGCGACCATCTGGTTTGCGCATTGCTACTCAGCACTGAGCCGACTCCGGCCGCCCTTAACGCTCGTTGTCGCAAGCCCGTTTTCGGGTGTACACGATGTAGCTGGAGGGGCCTTCGGGCTGCGTCGTAGAGACGTTATCTAAAGTGGTGTCTACGACGTACCGGGAGTGATGTCAGTGACGTGAGCCGCGAGCATCCCCCTTCTCGCTGCCGCTTTTTGGTCTGCTTCTCGCGCGTACTGCTCAGTGGCCACATGTCTACGACGCAAACACCCCTCCCACCAGCTCTCAAATGGGCTTGGATGCGGCTCTGCTGGAGTGAGGGCGAGTTGACCCGGGTTTTGTGCTGTCGGGCACGGAATGTCTGTTTGGGGCTCCTTTTCTCATTACGTTCCTGGTTGTCCAAGAGCAGAATGTCAAGCAGGAGCCCGATGCCAGCGTATGCGCTGGAGCCGGCTGGGAACGGTTAGTGCAGTCCAGGGCGTTTTTCGCGGCGATGGAGGAATGACTGTCCGGCACGGAGGCCGCGGGGCTGGGGCATGCGGAGCTACGGACGCGTGCCAGTCTTGGGGCAGGTGCAGGGTGATCTCGCCGCGGCCGGGGAAGATCATCAGATGCCGGTCAAGGGATACGTCGGTCCGGGTCTGGGCTGGCGGCGAGGACGCAGATCACTGGCGGGCTGAGGGGGAGGGTCTGGGTGCTCATCTGCGTGAAGCCGGCGCTGCGCAGCAGGTTCTCGACCTCATCGGCGGCGCTGCGGGACGTGCCCGCCGTGGCGCCGGGGCAGCGAGGCTGGGATGCGATGGCAATGCGCCCGCCGGGTGCGAGCCGCCGGCGCAGCTCGGCGAGCCGTTCGGCGGGCGCGGGCCAGAACCCGAGGGAGTTGACGGCGAGGATGGCGTCGAAGGGGCCGTCCAGAGCGGCCGGAAGCTGATCGGCCGAGGCATTGATCAGGGTGACCCGGCCGGCCCGGATGGCAGCAGCGTTGCGCTTGGACGCCTGCCGGAGCATCACGGCTGAATGGTCGATGCCGTACACGTGACCTGCGCCGGCGCGGACCAGGTCCGCGACCGCGAGGCCGGGGCCGAAGCCGATCTCAAGGACACGGTCGGCGGGCTGCACACCGAGCAGCGAGACCACCCAGCCGTTGCGCTGCCGGTTGGACGGGCGGTGGGCAAACACCCAGCCGGTCACGCTCCCGGCCGCGCCCCGAGGATGATGGCCCTGGCCGATGACGTCGCGGTCCAGGGCGCGCACGGCGGCGATCCCGGCGCTCGCGACCCCGCGCTCGACGGCCGCGGTCACCACCCGCCTCACTGCCCGTGGCATGCTTCCCTCATGTCGTGTTCCCATGGCCGGCAGTCAACGCCTTCAAGTGCACCTGAAGTCAACACGCCCGGCGGCCTGCTCACCATCGGCGAGCTGGCCCGCCGCGCCGGCGTCACGGCCTCGGCCCTGCGTTATTACGAAGAACTCGGCCTGCTCCCCGCGCCGGCCAGGATCTCCGGGCAGCGCCGCTACCCTGAATCGGCGGCCCGGCTCGTCGCCGCCATCCTGCTCTACAGCGACGCGGGGTTCACCCTCGCCGAGCAGAAAGCCCTCACGGCCACCCGCGCCAGCACGCCCGGCGACCGCAGACAGCTCATGCAGCGCAAGCTCGCCGAACTCGACGAGCAGATCGCCAGGGCGCAGGCCGTCCGCGAGGCCATCAGGCACGGGCTGCACTGCCCCCACGAGGACATCACGCAATGCCCCAACTTCAACGCCGGCATCACCGCCCGGCTCGCCGGCCAGCCACTGTCACGATCCCACCAGCAGTTGCACGGCCAACGGTTCCACGAGGTGCCAGACAGCTCCTAAGCGCACGTCCGCACGCGGATCGTAATACCGCGGTCCGTTCGGCACATTAAAAGTCTTTTCTGCCGAACGGGACTCGGCATGTACCGCCGGGCCGAGACACCCGGCGAATGCGCTGGCAGCGAATCACTCCGATGAGGTGACGCTCGTTCACCCTGCCGTGACCGAGCCTGACAGTAAGAACGCAAGCGAGCCTGCCAGGCCGAGGCCAGTCAGCACACCGCCCCGCCGGGCATGCTCACCCACCATGTCACGGGCGACCGTCATCGCCCGCGGACGGAAAGGACAACGGGTGCACGACAGGCCGCTCCCCGACGCCGCGCCCGCGCCCAAGCACCGGCGGCCATGCGCGAACGTGCCCGCCCCCGGCCCGAGGGGCCGGCCTGAGGTGATACTGCAGGACGCGTTCACGGTGGAGCCGTGGAATCTGCGGGAGGCTCACCTGGACCTGGACCTCCTCCTGGCCCAGACCGAGTCGGTGTTCGCGCTAGCCAACGGTCACGTGGGCTGGCGGGCCAACCTGGACGAGGGTGCCGCCGGGCCGGCGAGGCGTTCCGGCGGCAGCTCCGGGACTTCGCGAGCGGGGGACCGGCGGCGTGAGTGGTTCACAGCGCCCGCTGGAGGATGGCTTCCAGGTCGCCGTGGCTCAGGGCGACGGGATTTCCCTGCATGCTGCTCGAGATCAGGGCTTTGGCGGCGATCTCGCCGGCGTGCTGCGGCCGGACGCCGAACGCGGCCAGGCCGGGTACGGCGAGCAGGGTGAGGGTCTGGCGGGTCCAGGCCAGGGCGTCCTCGACGGCTGCGGCGGGGTCGCCGGTCAGCAGCCCGGCCGCCTGGGCGTAACGCTCCAGGGCGGGATGGCCGGGCGGCCCGGACCGCAGCGCCTTGACGTTCGCCTCGATGACGGGTGCCAGCAGCGCGGCGCAGGCGATGCCGTGCGGCACGTCCGCCACGCCGCCGATGACGCCGGCCAGGCCGTGCACCGCGCCGAGCCTGGCGTTGGCCAGTGCCATCCCGCCCAGCAGGGCGCACATGGCCATGTCGGTCCGCGCGGCCAGGTCCTCGCCGTCGGCGTAAGCGGCTCGCAGGCCCGCGGCCGCGCGGCGCAGCCCCTCGCGGGCCAGCCCGTCGGTCAGCGGGCTGGCCTGGCGCGAGACCAGGGGTTCCAGGCACTGAGTGAGCGCATCCAGGCCGCTGGCGGCGGTGACCGGCGGCGGGCACGACACGGTCAGCTGCGGATCGACCAGCGCGACCCGCGGGATCATCAGCGGGCTGCGCAGGCTCGCCTTGAGACGGTGTTCCGGCGAGGCGAGCACGGCGTTGGCCGTAACCTCCGCCCCGGTGCCCGCCGTGGTGGGCACCGCGACGCACGGCACGGCGGGCCGGCTAACCGGCTGGCCGGCTCCGATGACCTCCAGGTAATCCAGCGGGTCACCGCCGTTGCCCAGCAACATGGCCACGGCCTTGCCAGTGTCGATGACGCTGCCGCCGCCGATCGCGACGACCATGTCAGCGCCGTGGTCGCGCGCGACGGCGACCCCGGCCCGGGCTAGCCCGACCGTCGGCTCGGCGCCCACCTCCAGCACCGCGGCCGGCAACCCCAGGCCCTCGAGCAGCCCGGCGTGACGCGCCGGATTCGCGCCCGTACACACCAGCACCCGGGAGCCGAGCCCCGCCAGGACGGCCGGCAGCTCCGCTACCCGCCCGGCCCCGGCCATGA
>WNFY01006773.1_pt1 | contig 10179 bp, 10 predicted proteins | sample 5400091 | NCBI WGS metagenome assembly WNFY01 (sample SAMN13153364, study PRJNA577476) | soil metagenome | isolation source: 60 cm soil or saprolite under grassland replicate 1 | place: USA:California | collected 2016-06-15 | reverse complement strand
CCCCCAACGCCGATGGCCGACACCTTTTCTCCCGTGCTTCCAAGTGTTCTATAAATCATTTCGTAACCCCTTTCCCGGTAATTTGAGATGAAAGCCCAGCGTTTTGATATGAGATCCTGGCGATCGCAGACCAATCGGCTTCGCCCAAACCTTGAGCGAGAGCGGCCACAAACCGATCGTGGACCAGGCTCGCCATCGGCATCGGCGCCGCGGCCTCCTCCGCCGCAGCGAGCAGCAGGCGGTTGTCTTTCAACCCGAGCGGCAATTTGAAGCCCGCAGGTTCAAACTTGTCCGATGCAATCATGCTGCCATAATTTCGGTAGACCGGAGCAGGGAACAGTGAGTTCGTGAGAATGTCCAGAAAGGCATGTGGGTCAACTCCGAACTTGCGGCCAAAAGCAAAGGCTTCGCCCAGACTTTCGATAACCGTTGTGAGGAGGAAATTCCCGGCCAACTTGATCACGTTGGCAGCCAGAGCTTCCTCGCCGACCAGGAATGTCTTCTGTCCAATCGCGTCGAAGAGAGGTCGGCAGCGTTCGATCTGTTCGGCTGGTCCAGCGACAATAATGAACAGCTTCGCGGCGGCTGCGGCGTCAGGCCGACCGAAGACCGGCGCGGCCAGATAGTGCTGTAGCTTTTCGCGATGCGCTTCCGCCAACCTGCGCGACAACCCGACGCTGATCGTGCTCATGGAAATATGAACAGCGCCGGCAGGAAAGGTCGCTATGGCATTTCCCGGTGAGAAGATGACATCTTCCACGGCCCTGTCGTCCGCCAGCATGGTGATGAGCGCATCTGCATCGAAGGCAGCTTCGGCGGGTGTCTCGGCAACGCTCGCGCCCAGGGATGCGAACGCCTCGGCACGGCTTCGCGTCCGGTTGTAAACCGTCAGATCATGCCCCGCTTTTATGAGGTTGCGGGCAATCGTCGAACCCATGTTTCCCAGACCAATGAACCCTACTTTCATTCTCTGTCCCCTTTCCTGGAAATGTGACGCTTGCGAACCTGCGCAGCTTCCTCGAGAATACTGATATTAGCAGTCACTATCACGGATGCCTGACCGTGACCCCCGAGGATGACCTGTGGTCACCGCGAAAATATTCCATGATCCATGCGTCTGCCGTAGCTATAATGCTGGCGCTTTCCAAACCCCTAAGACGAAGAGGCTCACTATGTCGAGCGACGAAGTTCTGTCCAATCAGCAAACAATCATCGCAAATCAACAAACGATCATTGCGAACCAAAAACGGATTGAAGCTAACCAGGCAAAACTGGACGAAGTTCTGTCAAACCAGGCGAAGATCATTTCCAATCAACAGTCCATTCTTGCAAATCAAGACAAACTCAATCAGGTGGTCTCGAATCAGGAGCGCATCCTAACCAACCAGGAAGAAATACTGTCGCGCATCGGTAAGTGATGTAGCTGCGTTTCAATTGCGTTCTGTTCAGGAATAGAGAGCAATCCACCAAATCGCACTAATCGGTGCGAAACGATTTGTATGGGGTTAAGTTGATGGAGTCGTTTGTAACAGTGAGTTAGGACTGGCGCCGGGGGGAATCGAACCCGCACGGCCTTTCGGCCAGCGAATTTTAAGTCCTGTGAAACTGGCACCTGGTCTTACTAAACGATACAAGCCAGTATTTATCGGCCCTAGCGGTCGTCTAGGGTACCGCTTTGGCTGGCTTAGAATCAACATGTCCTGCCCACCATCATCTTCCACTGTTTCGGAATGCCCTCTCATTTCGTAACCAATCTCCCTTGAAGACGTTGCTGCGACGATCGCCACCGGGGTTGAAGTTTCGTTCATCGCCGGTGAACAACAGCCGGCTTGATTCTCGACCTTCGCATACGGGTTGAGATCTTCGCCGGAGTCCGTGACTTCCACGTTCGAGAAGCCAGCTTCTACCAGTCCTTGCCGATAGTCCTCAATCGGAATCGCGCCCGCGATGCAACCCACGTAGGCCATGATGTCGTCGCCCAGTTCGGTGGGAAGCGACTGTTTAAGCGCGATGTCGCTGACGGCGAGCCTGCCTAACAGAGCACAACCGCATTTCTTGGGAGCTAGACCCTGGGGAAAGAGACATGCGAGAATACGCAGCGCGATGGATGCACCTGAAGAATCAACAGAACTAAGCTTCGGCGTTGCTTCGATGGATCGGGAGCATGCGGGCCAAGTTGGCCTGCTCAATGATCTTAAGGCTGCCGTCCGGAGCGGGGCTGACGACAGCTTGGTCTATGCGCTACTCAATGAGCTGGTGGAACACACAAATCTCCATTTTCTCTCCGAAGAGCTCGCTATGAGGCTGCATGCCTACGAAGCCTATGAGTCTCATTTTCTGGAGCACCAACGATTGCTGGCTGAGGTACAAAACCTGAAGCGTAGCCTCGCTACAGGAACGGCGACGGACAGGCATAGTCTGATTGAGGCTCTGCGCAGTTGGCTGCTCGTCCACATTCAAACTGCTGACAAAACGCTGGCAGAATACCTGAGCACGCGGGCCGCCCAGCAGGCACGTGAAGAGCCCACGTGAAGAGTGTTAGCTTCGCGCAATCCTTCAAAAGATGGACTAGCTGACGAAGTCGCGTTGAGTCAACTTCCCCGGAGTCTGCTCGCTGAGAACTACAATCAAATCTGCTCAAGTGCGGTTTGCAAGTCGTTGATGATGTCGTGCCAGTCCTCCAGGTCAATTGAAAGTCGGATGCCCGGCTCCAGCCCTCGCGCGTGCTTCACTTCCCGCGGTAAAGCCGAGTGCGTCATTGAATAAGGCTCTTCGATTAGCGCGTGTGCGAACAAAACCTAACATCGTAGTCTGGCTGGCTGGTTTCACTCGCCGGCGAAGCTGACCTCAGCCTCAAGTCTTGTCTCTGTTTTGATCGAGTTGGAGATCAGACAGTTCTTTTCTGCTTTCTCCAGAATGCGACCCGCGCGTTCAGCATCGCGAGCGTGGCTAATGAGGAGTTTGGGGTGCAGTACGACCTCAGTCATTATGAAACCCTGTCCCTCCAGCTTCTCTAACTTTCCTTTCGCATCCGCGCTAAAGCTGACAAACTCGAGTTTTGAATTTTCAGCAATCGCCAGGAACGTGGTCATGAAACACGAGTTGACCGCCGCTACGAAAAGATGTTCCGGCGTCCAGACGCCTTCATGGCCTTTGAATTCCGGCGGAGCGTCAACTTCTAAGTCCGGCAGGTCCGGCGCACTCAAGTCCCCTCGACGCTCTCCGGTCCATTCGACCTCGGTAGAGTAGCTGTATTGGTTCTCCATGATTATTCCTCACCCCTCAGTTGATATTTCAACGGTTCAAATTGCGCCGTGAAGTGGCGCAGGAATTTTGGTTGGCTGATGATCCTATAACCGCCGATCGATGCACGACGTTCATAGACCTGAAGGATCGCTTCTACGACATAATCAATATGGCTTTGCGTATAAACGCGATGGGGAATTGCCAGACGCACCAAGTCCATTGCGGAGGGCATCTCTTCACCGCTTTCCGCATGCTTCTCGGCGTGCATCACTGAGCCGATCTCACATGACCGAATGCCTGCTTCCCGATAAAGCTCGATGGCGAGCGCCTGGCCCGGATATTGAAGTGGAGGAATGTGTGGGAGCATCGCTCTCGCGTCAATGTAGATTGCGTGGCCGCCGGGCGGTTGCACGATCGGCACGCCTGCGCGCGAGATGTGCTCGCCAAGATAGTTAATTGAGGCGAAGCGATACGTCAGATAGTCTTCGTGCAGTACCTCTTCAAGACCGACGGCAATGGCTTCGAGATCACGCCCAGCTAGACCGCCATAAGTAGGAAAGCCCTCTGTCAGGATGAGCAGATCTTTCTCTTGCTGGGCCAACTGGTCATCGTTCGTGCAGAGGAAGCCGCCGATGTTCGCCAGCCCGTCCTTCTTCGCAGACATCGTGCAGCCATCAGCATACGAGAACATCTCACGCGCGATCTCCTTCACGGATTTGTCCGCGTAGCCCTCTTCGCGCAGCTTGATGAAGTAAGCGTTCTCGGCAAAGCGACAGGCGTCCAAATAGAGCGGCAACCCGTAACGAGAGCAGATCGCCTTCACTTCGCGGATGTTCGCCATAGAGACCGGCTGACCTCCGCCGGAATTGTTCGTCACCGTCAGCATCACGAGAGGAATGCGGCTCGGCCCTATTCGCTTGATGAAGTGTTCGAGCGCCTCCGTGTCCATGTTGCCTTTGAACGGATGATTGACGGCAGGTTGATAGAATTCCGGAATCGGCAGATCAACCGCTTCGGCCCCAAGGTATTCGATGTTGGCGCGCGTGGTATCGAAGTTGGTGTTATTCGGAACTATGCTTCCTTTCTTGCACATCACCGAGAAGAGGATACGCTCGGCGGCGCGTCCCTGGTGCATCGGAATCACCTGCTTGAAACCAAAGATGTCCCGCACGACTTCTTCAAAACGATAGAAGCTCTTGCTGCCGGCGTACGACTCGTCGCCGCGCATCAACGCAGACCACTGTTCCGCGCTCATCGCCGCCGTGCCGCTATCGGTGAGCAAATCAATGATGACGTTTTCCGCTCTGAGCAGGAACAGGTTATACGCGGCGTCTTTAAGATAGCCTTCTCGCTCGGCGCGCGTTGTCATCTTGATGGGTTCGACTACCTTGACTCTAAAAGGTTCAATAATGGTTTTCATAATTCGCTCGTTGGTTTCCTGGACAGGCTTTTGCTCAAATCTCCATCGCTCTTTGAGGTACCGTTATGCGATCAAGCGATGACTTGCGGCGATCTGGGCCTGCAGCACCTTGCGGATTAGCTGACATGCTTGCTTCACCTCCGGCATCGCCAGAGAGCAATAAACCTGTTTACCTTCGCGGCGGGTGGACAAAACGCCCACCGATTTCAGAACAGCCATGTGTTGGGAAATATTCGCTTTCGAGATCCCGAGCGCCTGTTGCAAATCTGAAACGCCGAGTTCGCCTTGCCCCAGTCTGTCCAAGATCTGAAGCCTTGCCGGATGAGCGAAAGCTTTGCAGATACGTGCCTGGCGCTCGAATATTTCGCTGCTTGTGTTCGGCTTTGGTTTGATATCCGCCATAACTTCAACCACCCGCTGAATCTAGTGATTGGCAAGCTGCGGGCCATCACGCCAACTGAGACTCTTTTACGAACAGCGCTTATTGAACGTAGGAGTGAATCCCGAAAAGAGCCAGTACTTTTCACATTAACGCTTTTGGTAGCGACCCCGCTTCGCGCACGCGAGCTTTCTCCCAGCTGTTTGATACTGCGCAAAACTACGCAGGTTCAGTTCTACAGTTGCGTAATTTTGCAACTATGAAGCGCCGCGTACTGAAGAAACAAACGATATTTCTCGATCATAGCTGGGAATAACACTTGCTCCTTCGCTGAGTGGTTTGGAAAGGGGAATCTTCAAATGACAGTCGAACGATACTTACGATTAATCGCCGGTTGTTTCGTGCTGGCCAGTCTGCTGCTCGGTTACTTTCACAGTCCCCACTGGTTTTTGTTTACCGGGTTTGTAGCAATCAACTTAATACAGTCTGCGTTTACGAACTGGTGCCCAATGATCAGTTTCCTTCGTTGGCTGGGAGCGAAGAGCGACGCAGCTCCGGTCTCAAGAAGCTCGGAAGCGTAACCTTACATGCTCTTGCACAGTGGGCTGAAAAAAGTAGTGGTTCTGATCCTTGGCCTGGGACTGGTGGACCTTGGAGTTGCTCGTTCGGTGCAGGCTCAGTCGCAAACGGATCCGGTCGCAGCGCCAATGGTCGTAACCGGATCTAGCGAACCGCTGACACTCTCGGAAGCTGTCGAAATCGCGCTTGCCAAGAACCCGCTGACGCGAGCTACGGCGGCTGGTCGAGAGCTTGCGAACGCGCAACTGGCTGCCGCCCGTGCGACCCGCTTGCCGTTGTTGCAAGCGTCAGAATCCGTGACCACGAGCAACAATCCGGTCTTCGTATTTGGCTCGCTCTTGGAACAAGGACGGTTCGGCGCTAACAATTTTTTGCTCAGTTCACTCAACAACCCCGATGCTCTCACTAACTTCCGCGCCGGTTTGTCAGTTCGCGTTCCACTCTTTGATCAGAAGCAGACCAGTGCCCGAATTGATGTGGCCAGGCTTGGGCAACAAGGGGCTGATGAACAGACCGAACTGGTCGCTCAAGAGATTCGGTTCGCAGTGCTCAAGTCTTATTACGGAGTGTTGCTGGCTCAGTCGAGAGTAGTAGTAGCCGATGAGGCCATACAGATCGGCACGGCAGATCTTAAAAGAATCAGGGACAAATTTGAAACTGGATTCGTGGTGCGCTCTGATCTGCTCGCAGCCGAAGTTCAGGTGTCGGAATTCCGCCAGCAGAAGATTCAAGCTACAGGTGAACTTGCCACCGCTCAGGCGGCGTTGAATACCGCGCTTGGCCTGCCGGTAAACTCGCCTCACACGATCGCTGACCATCTAAGTGAACGATTCTTCAGTATCGAAACCCCGGATCAGCTTAATCGCCTGGCGCTTCAAAACCGCCCGGAGTATACGCGAGCGATGCTGGCGGTGCGCGGCAATGCGCGCCAGGTGCGTGGAGCGCGCGACGAGGTGCTCCCGCGCGTGGATGCCTTCGCTAGTTTCGGGGTAAGTGGCCGCAGTCCAGTGACTGGCAGTTCGGACTACACCGTGGGGACCTCTGTCACTGTCAACGTCTTTGATGCGGGGCGCAAGGCCAGAATCAACCAGGCTCGCGCAGCCGAGGCCATTGCCAAGGCCGAACAGGAGCAACTGGCCCATCAGATCAGTTTTGAAGTCGTGCGTGCTTATCAGCAATTTGTTTCTGCCCGAGAGCGCCTGCAAGTAGTCGCTCAAACTACCACACAAGCTAGTGAGGTTCTTCGCATAGTGCAGGATCGTTATCGTGAGGGTCTCACAACTATTACGGAAGTACTACGAGCCGAGTTAGCCCTCGTGCGCGCCCGCACCGATGTCTTGACGGCCCGCCATGACCATTACGTCGCCTATGCAAATGCCTTGTTAGCGACGGGAAGACTGAAAGATGTTCGGCCATTCGTCGTGTGATATTTGCGCTGCGCCGGCCTATAGCCGGCGCGGCAACCGAGAGGTAGTCGATGAAATACGTGCTGACTTTCGCGTCACTTATTCTTGCCCTTACTGGAGCAAGCTCATGCGCGAGCAAACAGGAACAAAGGGCAACCACAGTCCCGATGGTGCAGGGCACTAGAATTGAGACGGTAGCCTGGCAGCCCATCGACGAGAGCTACGAGGCGGTCGGCACAGTGCGCGCAAAAACGAGCAGCATTGTTTCCTCGATGGTCATGGGAAACATCGTTGCGATGAAGGTTCGCGAAGGCGACACAGTGCATGGAGGCCAGATCCTCGTGGAAATCGACAGCCGGGAGGCCAGGATTCAGGCACAGAAGTCCGGCGCCGGACTAGTCGAAATGAATGGTGCCCTGGATGAAGTAGATCGAAGCATTAAAGCCGCAGAGTCTAATCGGACGGCCGCTGAAGCCAACCGTCACCTTGCCATGTCCACGTTCCATCGTTACCAACAGTTGCTCGAGAGACAATCGATTAGTCCTCAGGAGTTTGAGGAAGTGCGAGCAAGGTATGACGTTGCCAATGCTGAAGTCGAAAGTGCTGGCCGGATGGTGCAATCCCTGCAGGCGAAAAGACGACAGGCACTAGCCCGTATAGATCAGGCGAAGGCGGATGTCGCCGGCTCTCAGGTTTATTCGAGCTTCACTCGAATTGCGGCCCCCATTAACGGAGTTGTTGTTTCCAGGCACGCGGATGTTGGCTACATGGCCGCGCCAGGCACACCCTTGCTCACGATCGAAAGTGGCACTGATTACTGGCTCGAAGCGGCCGTACAAGAATCCCAGATCAACAAGATTCATCTGCGGGATCAGGTCCGGGTGCAGATAGATGCTCTCGGTCAGCAAGAACTTGCGGGCACCGTGGTCGAGATCGTTCCGGCTTCTGATCCGGCGAGCAGAACTTACTTGGTCAAGATCAGCATCTCGGCGCCTGGCGGAAATCAGCAAATCATTCGTTCCGGCCTCTACGGTAAAGCCCGCTTCATTACCGGCCAGACACAAGCAATCACGATTCCCCAAAAAGCTGTCGTTGAGCGCGGCCAACTCACCAGTGTGTACGTGGTCGACCAGTCGGGCATCGCGCGCATGAGACTGGTGAAGACTGGCAAGACTTACAGCGACCGGGTGGAAGCGCTCTCGGGCTTAAAAGAGGGCGAGCAAATCGTGGTTGATGGCGTGGAAGCCGTGAATGATGGCAGCCGGGTGCGAGAAGCCGCTCCGGGTTTGCCGCCAGCGACGAAATAGCCGAGGTGCAAGAGTGACGAGAGACGGACTTGGTCCCGCCGGCAAACTGGCGCAGGCCTTCATCAACTCCAAACTGACGCCGCTCGTCATTGTCGCTTCCATCCTGCTGGGCGTAGGCGCAGTCCTCCTGCTCCCCCGCGAAGAAGAGCCGCAGATCGTAGTGCCGATGATCGACATCTTCGTGCAGATGCCAGGGGCATCTGCCAAAGAAGTTGAAGAGCGGGTGACGAAGCCGATGGAGAAATTGCTCTGGGAAGTTCCCGGCGTCGAGTACATCTATTCGACGTCAGCACCCGGTTATTCGATGGCGGTCGTCCGTTTTTTTGTCGGCCAGAATGAAGAGGCGAGCATCGTCCGGCTCAACCAGAAGATGTTCGCCAACTTTGATCTAATCCCAGCGGGCGCCAGCCCGCCGCTCATCAAGCCGCGCTCGATAGATGACGTGCCCGTGCTGGCCCTCACTCTTAACAGTGACCGTTATGACCATTTCACGCTCAGACGTATTGCAGCGCAGGTTCACGATCAGATCAAAGAAGTCAGAGATGTTTCGGAAGTCAGGATTATCGGAGGGCAGCGCCGTCAGATTCGCGTACTCCTCGATGACGCGCGAATGGCTGCTTACGGCGTCGCCCCGGCGAGCATTGTCCCCATGCTCGAGCAGGAGAACAAACAGTTGCAGTCGGGCAGCTTCTCATCGGGCAACCGCGAGTTTCTCGTAGAGACCGGAGGCTTCCTGCATTCCCCCGAAGAAGTCGGCGACGTGGTCGTCGGTGTTTCCAACAGCCGTCCCGTGTACCTGCGCGACGTGGCGCGAATTGAGGACGGCCCGGAAGAGCCGGCCGATTATGTTCTTTACGGAACCGGCCCGGCAGGGAAGGGGAATATACCTGCCGCCACTGCTCCGGCAACGGCAAAGCAGAATGTACTGCCGGCAGTAACAATCTCTGTCGCTAAACGCAAAGGCACTAATGCTATCGCGATAGCTGATCAGGTGATTGAGAAGGTCACGATGTTGCAAGGCACGCTGATCCCAGGCGACGTCAATGTCGTTGTTACGCGCAACTACGGCGAGACGGCGAGTGAGAAGTCGAATGAACTTCTTCTCCATATGATGATCGCGATCCTCTCTGTCTCGCTGCTCATATGGATTGCCCTCGGCGTGCGTGAAGCAGGCATTATTGCCACCGCCATTCCCGTAACGCTCGCGCTCACCCTCGCGGTCTTCTACCTCTATGGTTACACCCTCAACCGGATCACGCTCTTCGCCCTAATCTTCTCGATCGGCATTCTGGTGGATGACGCCATCGTGGTAGTCGAGAACATGACGCGGCACTATCGCCTGCCTGAGAATCGGGATCGGCCGGTCGTGGACATTGCCCTTGAGGCCGTGAACGAAGTGGGCAATCCGACGATCCTGGCGACCTTCGCCGTGATCGCGGCGATTCTGCCGATGGCCTTTGTGAGGGGGTTGATGGGGCCCTACATGAGGCCGATTCCTATCGGCGCATCAGCCGCGATGGTCTTTTCACTCCTGGTGGCATTCGTTGTGACGCCGTGGGCCAGTTTGCGTCTTCTTAAGCGGGAGAGCGGTCACGACGACTCGCACAATCGAGAAGGATGGACAACGCGTGCTTATCGCCGTGTGATGGGCGCGCTGATCCGTGATCGCCGCTGGCGCTACATCTTTCTCTTTGGCATCGCACTGTTGCTTGTGGGCGGGCTCTCACTCGTCGCGCTGAAGTTTGTGCACGTGAAGATGCTCCCGTTTGATAACAAAAGCGAGTTTCAGGTCATCGTTGACATGCCCGAAGGCACGACGCTCGAAGGTACGGCGGCGGTGAC
>WNFY01024131.1_pt1 | contig 10180 bp, 6 predicted proteins | sample 5400091 | NCBI WGS metagenome assembly WNFY01 (sample SAMN13153364, study PRJNA577476) | soil metagenome | isolation source: 60 cm soil or saprolite under grassland replicate 1 | place: USA:California | collected 2016-06-15 | reverse complement strand
TCGACTCCGCTGAGATGGGCCGGGCCCTGCGCAACCTGGTGACCAACGCGATCAGGCACACCCCGTCCGACGGCGGCGTGGACGTGCTGGCCGAGGTGCAGGGCGGCATGGCCTGCGTGAGCGTGTCCGACGCCTGCGGCGGGATCCCGCCCGGAGACCTTCCGCGGGTGTTCGACGTGGCGTTCCGCGGCGAGTCGGCCCGCACCCCGGGGCCTCAGGAGGGCGCCGGGCTCGGCCTGTCCATCGCCCGCGGCATCGTCGAGGCGCATTCCGGCCAGATCGCCGTGCGCAACGCCGGCCCCGGCTGCCAGTTCCTGATCAGGCTGCCGCTGGGCCGTGCCGCCACGCCCGCCATCAACCGCACCGTCCCCCGCCGCCGCACCGGCGCTGCCGCCCCGGCAGGCCCGCCCCCGGCGGGCCCGGCTCCGGCCGGTCCCGGCCCCGACCAGCCCCGGGCCATCCCCACGCGTTAACCAGGGCCATTGTCGTATCGGGCAGCATGTGCCCGGCCGGGGATGCGGCGGAGTCGTTAGTGGCGGGCGTGGTTGCTGCGCCGCCAGGGCCGCTCCCGGCGGTGCCGGCCCCCGTGGCCCCGCCCCTTGCGCCCCGGGCGCCTCACGCCGCTCATGCGTCCCGCGCCAGCCCCGTCTCCCGCCGGCACGATGCCGCATCGAGCCGGCCCCAGCCGGCACGCTGCCACATCGAGCCGGCCCGATCTCCGCCCGGCCGCCCCCGTACGGCGTCACGGCGACCGGGCCGACGTGACCCGACACGGCACTAGATTTTGATGGGCCCCGCGGGGCGTCTTACCCGCTCTGCGGGTCCTAACCGGGCTTGCCGCGCCATGGAGGCCGGTTGAACTGCTCGGCATCACATCCGGGCCCTGCCAGAACTTCCCGGCCCGCTGGTTCCCCGCCGAGATCGAGCCGGTCTGCCCGGCCAGCTCGCCACGGTCGATGCCGGCCCGAGGCAGTGGCGATCATGGAGATCGACCAGATCCGCTGCCGTGCCGCCGACCTGGGCAACCGCCAGGTATAACCACGCTCGGCGCAGGTCTTCGCATACTCTCGGGCTCGCCATGGCAACCGTACGTGACGATCCTCGGCGGCCGACGGACCCGGGTCAAGGCCCGTCCCGGATAACCCGTGACCCGTGCCCGTGCCTGCGGCTGCTGTGCCTGCGACTGCCGTGCCCGTGCCTGCTATGCCCGCGACTGCCGAGCCCGTGACCCGTGCCCGTGACCCGTGCCCGCGACTGCCGTGCCCGCGAGGCCCTCGCCCCGCGCCGCACTCAAGTGCCGCGTGTGACACACGTTATCCTTGCGCTGATGTGTCCCAGGGTACGAAATTATTGTGGATCGTTACACCTCTTATAGCGAGTGTAACGATCCACAATGACGAAAAAGGCTCCTAGGCTCGGGTTAGGGCGGGCTCGCGCAGGGGAGCCTGGGCGAATTCGGCGATGCCGTCGGCGAAGCGCGTGTGGGCGCGGAAGCCGAGGTCACGGGCGGCGCCTTCGGGGGAGGCCACGATGTGCCTGACGTCGCCAAGGCGGTACTCGCCGGTCACCACGGGCTCGATGCCGCCGAATGCGCGGGCCAGTGCCCCGGCCATCTCGCCCACCGTGTGCGGCTCACCGCTGGCCACGTTGTAGCAGCGCAAGCCACCCGCCGCAGCCCCGTGACCCGCAGCCCCGTGAGCCGCAGCACCGTGACCCGGAGCCCCGTGACCCGGAGCCCCGTGAGCCGGAGCCCCGTGACCCGCAGCACCGTGACCCGGAGCCCCGTGAGCCGCAGCCCCGGCGACCGCCCGGTCGACCGCTTCCAGGGCCATCAGGTTGGCCCGGGCCACATCGCGGACGTGCACGAAGTCGCGGCGCTGGCCGCCGTCTTCGAACACCCGCGGCGGCATGCCGTTCTCCAGGCAGGAGCGGAAGATCGCGGCCACGCCCGAGTACGGGGTGTCGCGGGGCATCCGGGGGCCGTACACGTTGTGGTAGCGCAGTCCGACCGCCGTCCCCCCGGTCAGCCGCGCCCAGCTCGCTGCCAGGTGCTCCTGAGCCACCTTGCTCGCGGCGTAGGCGTTGCGCGGGTCGAGCGGCGCCTCCTCGCCCACCGTCGCCGTGCTGAGCGGCTGCCCGCACTGCGGGCATCGCGGCTCGAACCGGCCCGCGGCCAGGTCGGCCGGGTCCCGGGGCGACGGCCGCACCCGGCCGTGCGCCGCGCAGTCGTAGGCTCCCTCGCCGTAGACGACCATCGACGAGGCGAAGACCAGCCGGCCGATGCCGTGGCGGCCCATGGCCTCGAGCAGCACCGCGGTCCCGGTCACGTTGACGTCAGCGTAGGCAGGCAGGTCGGACAGGTCCACGCCGAGCCCGACCAGGGCGGCCTGGTGGCAGACCGCGTCCACCCCGGCCAGCGCCTCGTCCACCGCAGCCGGGTCGCGCACGTCGCCGACGACCAGGTCACCGGGAACATGGCCCGGCCTGCCGTTGTGCACGGCGGGAGTGAGCGAATCCAGGCCGCGGACCTCGTGGCCCGCCGCCTGCATGGTCTCGGCGATATGCGATCCGATGAAGCCGGCCGCACCCGTCACTAGTACGCGCATGACGGTAAGCCAACCACGCGATCGGCCCTGCCCGGGCCGCAGGACGGCCGCGGCAGGGAGACCGTCACAGGTTCGTAAGGCCCGATCAGCCCGTTTCCGGTCTCGATTCGCGCATCGCGGAAGTACTGTCTGTCGCCATGGAAATCGATGTCGTCCTGCCGTGCCTCAACGAGGCAGGCGCTCTGCCCTGGGTGCTGTCCCGGATGCCGTCCGGCTACCGGCCTATCGTCGCGGACAACGGCTCCACCGACGACTCGGCCGCTATCGCCGCAGCGTACGGTGCGCACGTCGTGCACGTCCCGCAGCGCGGCTTCGGCGCCGCCTGCCACGCCGGCCTGCTCGCGGCGCGCAGCGACATCGTCTGCGTCATGGATGCCGACGCCTCCTTCGACCCCGGCGACCTGCCCCTGGTGGCGGACCCGGTGGCGGCGGGCCGGATCGATCTCATGCTGGGACGGCGGTCGGTCCGGGGCAAGGGCGCCTGGCCGCTGCACGCCCGGATCGGCAACCGGGTGCTGGCCGCAGAACTGCGCCACCGCATCGGCGTTCCCGTCCGGGATCTCGGCCCGATGCGGGCCGCCCGGCGGGAAGACCTGCTGGCCCTGGCGCTGGAAGACCGGCGGTTCGGCTACCCGCTCGAGATGGTGGTGCGCGCCGCCGAGGCCGGCTGGCGGATCGAGGAGACGGCCGTGCCGTACTACCCGCGGACCGGCAAGTCGAAGGTCACCGGCACGCTCGGCGGCACGGTGCGGGCCGTACGGGACATGCGCCGGGTGCTGGCTTCCATCGCGATGTCGGCCCCGGCCGCGATGCCGGCCCAGGCCGCGGCGCCGGCCCCGGCCGTGGCCCCGGCCGCGGCGGAGGCCCCGTTCGCCATGCAGGCCCACTTCGCCGCGCAGGCTCCGTTCGCCACGCAGGCCTCGTCATGACCGCCGACGTCTACACCGGCAGGCACCGCCGGGACGATTTCCCCGGCCCGGTCAAGCCGGACGCGCCCGCCTGGAGCCGGGCCGGGCGCCTGCTGGCAGCGCAGGTCGTGGTGATCGCCAAGGAGCCGGTTCCCGGCCGGGTCAAGACGCGGCTGACGCCGCCGTTCACGCCCGTGGAGGCGGCCGCCCTGGCCGAGGCCTCGCTGACCGACACGCTGACCGCGGTGGCGGAAACCACCGTCGCGCGAAGGGTGCTGGCCCTGCAGGGGCGGCCCGGCTCCTGGCTGCCGTCCGGATTCGACGTGATCGGGCAGCGCGGCGCGGGCCTGGACGAGCGGATCGCCTGGGCGCTCGCCGACGCGCGGGTGACGCTGCCGCTGCCCGTGGTGCTGATCGGGATGGACACCCCGCAGGTGACGCCCGCCCTGCTGGCCGCGGCCGCCGAGCCGCTGGTGTCCAAGACCGCGGACGCCACCTTCGGCATGGCCGAGGACGGCGGGTTCTGGCTGCTCGGCCTGCGGGAGGTCGACCCCGCCCTCATCCTCGGCGTCCCGATGTCCCAGCCGGACACCGGCCCCCGGCAGCTGGCCCGGCTCGAGGAGGCCGGCCTGCGGATCCGGATGCTGCCCGAACTCACCGACGTGGACACGGTCAGCGAAGCCGAGCGCGTCGCCGCCGTGACGCCGGGATCCCGCTTCGCGGCCTGTATGGCCAGGCTGCGAGACGGCGCGGAGCAGGCGGTCGCGACGGCCGGTTGAGGCATTTCGGCCAGCCGGGAACATGCTGGTAGCCGTGAGTGGTTAAATGGTTCTGGTTGCACGAAGTTCGTGTACGTGTCACAGCGCCTGCGAAATTCTGACCGCGGGCGTCCTGCATTCCCGAACGCCCGGCCCGACAGGGCAGTCCGCATGGGCAGTGGTCGCAGCAACCCGGGACACACGACCGTGGTTCCCGAAATCGTCACAGTAGGAGAAGTACATGCCTCAGGGCACCGTGAAGTGGTTCAACTCGGACAAGGGCTACGGTTTCATCGCGCCCGACGACGGCTCGGCCGACGTCTTCGTCCACCACTCCACCATCAAGATCGACGGCTTCCGTACCCTTCAGGAGAACCAGCGGGTCGAGTACACCGCTGGCCGCGGCCCGAAGGGTCCGCAGGCAGAAGAGGTTCATCCGCTGTAACACGTCACGAAACCAGCTGCGGGGCGGTCCCTTCCGGGACCGCCCTATCAGGCAGTGTCGTATCAGGCAGTGTCGTATCAGGCAGTGTCGTATCAGGCAGTGTCGTATCAGGCAGTGTCGTATCAGGCAGTGTCGTATCAGGCAGTGTCGTATCAGGCGACGGGGCCGTTCACCGTGACGAGGCTGCCGTAGGTCAGGTACGGATACGCCTTCTTGGCCGCGTCCCAGGGCAGCTCGACGCAGCCCAGGCTCTGGTAGGACCCGTAGCTGTACCGGCTGAACTGGTGTACCGCGTCGCCGCCGTGGAAGTAGGACGCGTAGTACACCGGGTCGTCGTACTTCGAGCCGTCCGGGTTGGTCCCCTTCATGTGGCTGAAGTAAAACCTCAGGTAGACGGGGAAGGTGCCGTCCGTGGTCGGGGAGGCCGGGATGCCGGTGTTGGCCAGGCTCTTGAGCACCACATGGCCGTTGTGCCAGATGGTCAGCGTCTCCGGGTAGTGCTGGCTGGCCAGCGCGTACGTGTAGCCGTTCGGGTTCTCCTGGCCCTTGGCCACCGCCGTGAGCAGGCGGGACCAGACGGTCTTGCCCGCGCTCCCGTCCATGGTCATGCCGTGCACCGACTCGAACGCCCGGATGGCGCCGATCTGCAGGATGTTGCCGGAGCCGGCCTTCCACTGCGACCGCAGGCTCCACGGGTAGCCGCCCTGCCAGCCGAAGGTTCCGGCGGGCGCGCTGTAGGCGGCGGAGAGCTCGGCCCGGGCGTCGGCCGGGCGGATCGCCGGGCCGGACTTGGCCGTCCAGGTCATCGGCAGGTACCCGAGCTGGGCCAGCAGCTGCTGCAGCCGCATGGTGCTGAACGAGCCGGTGGTGAAGCTCTGGCTCAGGTTGGAGCCGAGCGTCCCGCCGTTGCCCGCGGTCGCACCCGCGGCGGAGACCACGCCCGCCAGGCCTCCAGGAATCGTCACGGTGACCCGGGTGCGCTCGAAATACCCCACGGTGGGGGTGAAGACCGCGGCGTCGCCCTGGACCGCCCAGTGGCCCGGAATCGAAGGCGACAGCGTCGGCATCGGCGAGTTGGCGGCCAGCGGCGCGGAGAACTGCACCCGGATGGGGCCGGCGCCGTTCGCGCCCTTCGCGCCCGCAGCCGGGGTCATCGAGACCAGTTGCAGGTCGGCGGCCGGCTGCAGCGGCTTGTACGCGCTCACCGAGCCCGCCGACGACACCAGGGAAGCGTGGCTCCCGGGCGACGCGAACGCCACGATTATCACGCCGGCCGCGAGGACGAGCGTGGCGCTGCTGGCGGTAAGGGCCGCCCCCCTTCTCTTCAACGGCCTGGAAACACTCAACGACTGCCAGATTCGTTTAGTTGCGGAACTCTCGCTACTTACCGGCAATGTTCGCTGTCTGGAGAACCATCCGGATCCCGACACGGCGCCGTCCCCTCCGCGCAATTTCACAATTGGACAAATGTTCAGGTCCCAACCCTGGAAGCAAGCACGACAAGATGGCCACTCCTCCTACAGACAGACGCGCACGCGGCGGAAAAGGTTGCCGACATCAGCCGATCCGGCGTGCCGCCGGAAGCATGCCGAGGCCCGGCCTCTGGCGTGTCGCTGTCAGTAATCGGAGAACCTATGCCGACCGTGGGATTGGCCAGCACAAAGCTCAGCTTACTCAGCCGCCCCGGCTAGGACGCCAGGCGGCCGGGGACATTAGATCGCCCGGGGCCCGCCGGCCGTGGCCGCCGGCGGCGCACCCGTCCGGCCTCCGCCGCGGGTCCCGCCCCGGCAGGCAGCCGAACGCCCGCGGCAAAGCCGCCCGGCGCAACACCTGCGCCCATTTAACCCGGCCAGATCCCGCCGTCCCTGAGTTATGCCGGGCAATTAATAAACCGCTGGATAATGCATAGCCGGCCAATGGGCGACTCGGGCGCCGGGCCGCGGCCCGGGAATTGCGAATGCCCAGGCCGCAGCCTTGGCGCGGGCAGATTACCGGGATCCGCGGCTCCGCCGCATTCGGTCACCGAACATCGTGACCCCCGCTGCCGCTTTTACGGGTGTGGCTGAAGTGACAGCCAATCGTCCGCCGGCCCGGTGCCGCGGACACGGGCGGCTATCGTCCCGGCGGCAGGCGGTCATCCTCGCGGGCGGGGGCCGTCCATCCTTCCTGCTGGTCGCCGGCGGTCCTTTGACCTGCCGGACAGGCTCCAGGCAGGCGCCGGCGGGATGCGCTCGTAACCTCCCCGCAATATCTGCCGATCACCGTGAGAGCCGTAATAACTACCGTCCGTCTACATCATCGGCCGAGCGGCGCGGGCCTGACGCGCGGCCGCCTATCACGGGCGGATTTCGGTTTCGGCCGGCCCCCCGCCACCTGCGGCGTAAGGACTTAGCAATGAATTACCAAGGTTTCGGCGCCGCTTCGGTATTAAAACCGGACAAAACACGAATCTGGAGAATTCTCTAATTCCTTGCGATCTCGGGTGGTAACACCACGAACATAGCCCAGTCGGCCCTGGGGGCCTCGGCCAGCCCGTCCGGCAGCGCTTCCGCGGCAGCCGCCGCGCCGGCCGCCGCGGCGGCCACCCCGACTGCCACCGCCGCCGCGGCCAACGCGGCGAACGCGGCCATACCCCCGGTCAACCGCGCTGGCCGGCCCGGCGTGGCGGGGGCGAACGCGGCAGACGCCGCCGGGAACGCGTTCAACTTCAACCAGGACGCGGCGATGGCCCTGGCCTCGATGAACTGCACGCTGGCGGTGCCGGCCAACCCGCTGAGCGCCCAGGGCCTGGCCACGCCGTGGCAGCTGGGTGACGGCCGCACATGGGCCAACGGAGGCACCGAGGGCGCGTTCGTGGAGGCCACGATCCTGTCGCCGGCCGGCCAGCTCCAGATATACGACCCGCTGGTGATCACCCAGGGCACCCAGCCGGCCGTGGCGCCGACGCCGCCGACGATCGCGGCGGGTTCGCAGGTCATCATCAGCGTCGGGTTCAACGGCAACGCGGTGGCGCTGGTGGGTACGGGCGCGACGCAGGGGAACTGCATCGACGCCTTCGGGAACTCGCTGATCAACCAGACCCCGCAGTGCAACGCGGCCAACTTCTACCGGATGGCCAACGCCGAGATCGCCCAGGGCACCCTGACGGTCCCGCCCGCCGGGACCGGCAAGGACGGCCAGGCCTGCCAGACCACGCGTGACTTCGCCCTGATCGACCAGGACCAGAGCGACAACGTGGTGGGCAGCTACCTGTTCAACCCGAACACCGGCCAGACCGCGCAGAACACCGCGGCCAACGCGGCGGCCATGGCCGGGTCCACGACCGAGGGCAACGGCAGCGACAACGGCCTGCTGAACAAGTTCGTCGACGTCGCGCTCGGCTGCACCCCGTTCACCGCCCCCAACACCACCAACCCGAACGGCACGAGCGGGTCGCAGGCGCTTGACGAGCTGAGCGCCCGGCAGAACCAGCAGGGCACGATCGCGCTGCTCCCGGTCAACAACCCGCAGCTCCTAGTCGGCGGCAACTTCAGCGTCGGCAAGACCAACACCTACCGGATCGAGAACGACCAGCCGCAGCTGTCGTTCAGGACGAACACCTCGCGGAACGCGGCGATGTACTGCCAGAACATGGTCAACATTCAGACCCCCAGGCTGATGCTTGACTCGGCCATGGAAACCGGCACCGCCTCGCCCGTCCCGGCGCTCGGCAACAACCTGGCCAACTTCCTCGCGGCCCGGCTGAGCGGCTCGTTCGGCAACCTGAACTGCCAGAACTTCGGCCTGACCAACCCGGTCACGCTGCAGCTCGACGGGAACGCCGTCGCGATCGGCGCGACGTTCAACACCGCCAAGCAGGCCGCCAAGGTCACCGGCACCACCACGGGCGCCACCGCCGGCCGCGGCGGGGGCGGCGCGCGCAACCGGGGCAACTTCATGCCGGGCAGGCGCGGGCACATGTAGCACAGTGATCCACGGCGTAACTGCCCGAGCTGGCGAGTCCTGAGCAATCAGCCCGCTCAGCAATCCATGGCGAGGAGGCCCCGGGGCAACCCGGGGCCTCTTCGCCGTATAAAACCGCCGCTACCTGCCGTCCCTCCCGCAATCGGTTGCGACACCAGGATGCACATGCACTGGCGTATCACGAGGCAATCTCGACCCACCTGGATGTCCTCTGAGCTGCGGCGTAATGACTTGGCAAGGAATTTCAGAGGTTTGGGGGCCGCCACCCGCTAAACCTTAAAAAACCCTTACATGGAGCGAATCTTCTGAATTCGCTGATCTTGCCGGCGGGCCGGGTCTACGGTGATGCACCGGGAGCGTCTTAGGGGACATCCATGGAGGTGGATTGAATGCTCAGCGGGCATAGGTCCGCATGGCGCCGCCGCGGTGGTAAGAGCCGTGCGGCACGTCTTGCGGTACCTCTCGCCATTCCGATGGCGTTGGGCCTGACTCTCGGAATCATCCTTGCGGTCTCGGGCGGCAACACCACGCGCATAGCCCAGACGGCTGTGGGGGACTCGGCCAGCCCGTCCGCCAGCGCCTCCGCGTCGGCGGCCGCGACCGCCCCTGCCGTGGCGGCCGTGTCGTCGAACAACCCGAACTGCGACATCGTCGTCCCGGCTAACCCGCTCAGCGCGCAGGGCCTGGCGACGCCGTACCAGCTCACCGGCCCGGCCGGGACGTCGGCGGCGAACTCCGGCTGCACCATGACCAACGCAGCCAACCTCGGGGCGTTCGTCCAGGCCACCATCCTGGACCCGCGCACCGGCGCGCTGTCGGTCTACAACCCGCTGGTCATCACGCAGGGGACCACCCCGGCCGTCGCGCCGGTGGTGCCGAAGCTGCCCAGGAACGCGATCGTCACCATCGACTTCGGGTTCAACGGCACGAACCTGACCCAGGTGGGCGCGACGCCCAACGCGCTGCGCCAGGGCCGCTGCGTCAACGGCCTGGGATCGGTCTTCGGCCAGCAGTCGTTCTGCAACGGCATCAACTTCTTCAACACGGCGCTCCGGATGATGCGCTTCGGGCTGCTGCGTGTGCCCGCGGCCGGGACCTCGGCGAAGATCGTGCCGACCGCAGGGGCCATCGGCACGGGTAACACCTGCCCGACCGTCCGTAACTTCGACATGGTCGACCAGGACCAGAGCGACAACGTGACCAGCGTGTACCTGCTCAACCCGACCACCGGCCAGACCGCGCAGGACACCGCGGCCAACGCGGCCAACATGACGGGTACGCTGCAGCTCTCCAACGGCAGCGACAACGCCCTGATCGACAGGTTCATGGACCCGACGCTCGGCTGCACCCCGTTCATGGCGCCCGATCTCGGGAACAACAACGCCCCGGCCACCTCGCAGGCGCTCGATGAGCTCCTGGCGGCCAGGAACCAGCCGCGGGTCGCCGCCCTGGTGCCGGAGAACGACGAGATGGTGCTGGACGCCGCAGGAAACCTCGACC
>WNFY01006769.1_pt1 | contig 10181 bp, 4 predicted proteins | sample 5400091 | NCBI WGS metagenome assembly WNFY01 (sample SAMN13153364, study PRJNA577476) | soil metagenome | isolation source: 60 cm soil or saprolite under grassland replicate 1 | place: USA:California | collected 2016-06-15 | reverse complement strand
CTTGCAGCGCCGGTGACCGATCGATCAATGGACCAAGTGCGACTCCGGCCGCGCGCCAGTCGTCAAGTGTGTTACGAATGTCATGTCGATAGAGTTGGAAGCGCGGAGCATCAGACAGGAAGTCATCAACGATTGTTGCGAATTGGCGTCCAGTCTCACTATCGGGTGGTGTAGCGTCGATCAAGCCGGTGAGGGGACTAAGCATCGTCTGCGGGCGCATTTGATAGCGGCGGTATTCTTTGACTGGTTCTAATGTTGAGGCGAGCATGCTCAGTGGTCCGATGTCGTCGCTTCCAGCCAAACGCCTCAGCACCATGCGCACATTCTTCTTGTGAGTGAGGCCCAGCTCTTCCAATTGACGACTAATCACTGCCAGGCGACGGTACATATCGCCTACGTCTGTCACGGTTCGCGGTGACCAGAGTCGCTCGGCAATTGCGGCAGAGCGCGGCCAGATGCGCGAATCGATTGTTTCCGGATTCACCCATTCTCCCCACATCGTTGCCTCGCCCCCGAGAACATGTCTCGCTTCTTCGGCAGTGAGAGCGGCAGTCTCAGGAAGTGGATCGATCACGTAGTGCTGCGATGCGGGAAAGACCAGGTCGATGTAATAACCTGCAGAGAGAATCCCGTCGTACCCCTTCTTCGCTGCGTCCGCCAGGGAGGCTGGACCGCGCCATGACTGGATGACCGCATCGCGAGGAAGGTCTGCGTGCAATATCTCATCCCAGCCAACCATTTTCTTTCCGTGTTTTTGCAAGATCTTTAAGACGCGCTGATTGAAATACGCCTGCAGTGCGTGATTGTCTTTAATGCCTTTTTCTTTCATGAACGCCTGGATCTGCGGATTGCGGTCCCATTGCTTGCCCTGGTTCTCGTCACCGCCAATATGCATATAAGCATCAGGAAAGAGCGCAGCCATTTCCCCGAGAAATCCGTCGAGCAACTTGTAGGTTTGGTCGCGCGTAGGGTCGAGTGCGGGTTCGAAGATTCCCGCTCCTCGTTCAATCTTGTATGGACCAGGCGCACTGCCCACGTCGGGGTAACCAACCAACCAACTTGTGCTGTGCCCGGGGATATCAAACTCCGGCATGACACGAATGCCGCGTTCACGCGCATAGGCAATGATCTCACGCACCTGGTCCTGCGTGTAGTACAGACCGTCGGATCCCATTAAGTGGAGCTTCGGAAACTTCTTGCTCTCGACGCGAAAACCCTGGTCCTCGGTAAGGTGCCAGTGGAAAACATTGAGCTTGACTGCCGCCATTGCATCTAGATTGCGCTTGAGAACCTCCAATGGCTCGAAGTGGCGACCTACGTCAATGAGCAGACCACGCCAGGGAAAACGAGGATGATCCTGAATATTTATGCACGGCAGGTAATATCCATCACGATCGCCCTGCAGCAATTGCAGGAAAGTCTCCATGCCGCGTAATGCTCCCACAACTGTAGACGCAACGAGACGCGCCTGCTTGTCTGTGACTTCCAGGCTGTAGCTTTCGTTTTCGTTAATGGAAGGAACAGCATCGCCCGCAGTATGACATTGAATCACCAGGGTAGCGACACCTTCATCCACCGCTGGTTCGGAAGAAAGAGTCAATACCGTTCGGCCTGCGAGCCGCGTTCGCATGCGCGCAATGCCAGCTCGCAAACGATCATCCGTGTAGTCTTTAGTCACTAAACTGAAAGTGTTATTCACTGTCAGACGCCCCGGTTGAATTTGCACCGACGCAGGTATTGGCATCAGGTTTAGATTGCCTGGGGCCAGCACGGTCGGTATTGGATCCTGGGCCTTGAGCGGTGAGACTGTCGTTAAGAAATAAATTAATAGCAGAGCCAACTGAATGTGTTTAGCCTTCTTCAAGTTTTTCAGCGGCGTTTCCTCCTAAGTTTTCTGGCGGCTGATTGTGTCCAGGCGGTTCTACTACATCCGGAATCATGACATAATTGGAACCCTGATTTGACATTATTGTAGCTGATTCCATTGGGGTTTGTGTGGTGAGAGTGGAGTCTTGAGAATCTGTCGCCGCGGGACCCTCTGCTTAGCACAGGTCTGACTTCTTGGTTTTTTTGCGAGATTTGTTGAGGCCGACCGCTTGTTGGCTTCAGATCGATACTGCGGTAACGACTATTCCGACCATCAGTGGGCGAAGCCGTTGAGTTGCATGCACTCGATCTCAACAAAGGAAACCGTCAAGAGGTGCTGGTTGCAGAATATCTTCGATGCGAAATCGGAGCGAACAACTGATTTACTTATCAAGCCACCTGGCCCGACGATGCGCTACAAGATCACTTATCGTTTTGTTTACGATGGCGGCATGTTCGTACTCCGGCACTTGCCCGACTACACTCGCGGATGATGTAACAGGTTGGAGTCTGGTCTGGAGCGACGAATTCAATAGTACTACTCTCAATGCAAGTAACTGGTCTTTTGATATTGGCGGCAGCGGATGGGGCAACAACGAACTTCAGACCTACACGAGCCGCAACGAAAACGCTTATCTGGAGGGTGGCTCGTTGGTAATCAGGGCGCTAAAGGAAAGCTACTCCGGTCCGGACAACAAAACTCGCAACTACACTTCAGCCAGATTGCTCAGCAAGAGGAAGTTTGCACAAGCTTATGGGCGGTTTGAAGCGCGCATCAAGATTCCCCGTGGCCAGGGAATCTGGCCGGCGTTTTGGCTGCTGGGTGGAAACATTGAAACCGCGGGTTGGCCCAAGTGTGGAGAAATCGATGTCATGGAAAACATTGGCAAGGAGCCTTCAACGGTTCATGGCACCCTCCACGGCCCCGGGTATTCCGGCGCGCGTGGGATAACCGAAGCCTATCGCTTGCCTCTGGGCCAGAAGTTCTCCGACGCTTTTCATTCCTTCGCTGTCGAGTGGGAGCCGAATGTTATAAAATTCTATGTGGATGGCCTGTTATACAAAACGCGAACACCGGCGGACTTGCCAGCCGGCACCGCTTGGGTCTTTGACCATCCATTCTTTATCATTCTTAATGTTGCAGTCGGTGGTGTTTTCCCTGGTAGCCCTGACGCCACGACAGTTTTTCCACAGCTGATGCAAGTGGACTATGTTCGCGTTTATCAGCGTGCCGCTACCGCTAACCTTGGAATGCCAGCGGACAGATGAGAGCTCAGAACCGGCTAACATATAGACGAAACAGCCATCTCCGATGAGAAATGAAAGGAGCTTCCCCGTGAAACCCGGAATGTTTACGGTTAGCAGTCTGGCGCGCTTGGTGATTGCCGCAACATTTGCCGTTAGTCTGTCGAGTCAAGCTTTGGGACAGGCGCCGGTCGGAGCTGGACCACCGCCCGTCATCAATCCGAGGGCGGAGGATCGTGCTCGGCAGCTTGCGGAAGGAAGGCTGCGCAGTGCGGAAATGGATGCCACCGCGGAGAGCGAGACTCAAAAGCATGTCGAAGTCGCCATCGTCCACATGAAGGAGGATTTCACGCGTATTCAAGTGGTTCGCAATGACATAGCGAGGAGTCTGGTTGCGAGGAAACCACTCGACTATAAGCTGATCGATGAGCAGGCTGGGGAAATACACAAGCGCGCCAATCGGTTGAACCTTTATATGCTGGCCCGGGGTCCCGAGAAGAAGGAAGAAGACAATTCATCGGATCTAAGCAAGGAAGGATTGACAGGTGCACTTGTGAGGCTGTGCAAGTTGATTGATAGTTTTACGGAGAACCCTGCCCTCAAGAATGCCGGGACGCTCGACGCGAAAGGTATTGAGAAAGTTAAAGAAGATAAAGCCAGGGCGGATAAGGATCTTTTGGAGATCATAAAACTCAGCGAGAGCATCCAAAAGAGTGTGAGGCCTTAATAGCTTCTAATTAATCGAGGAAGACAACGTGAAGAGACGCGCGACCCGCGGTGTGCCTGTCATGATTACTATCACGGCCTGATCACAAAAAACGCCTCCTGCCTTAACACCCTCTGTTGGACCATGTCTCTGGTTTCAATCACGGCTATGACCTTACCTGTCGGAAGCCCCCCAAGCTTAATATATTTTGCAAATGTCAGATGAGGTGTCGGCTCGGCGAGAGCTTCGGTAAGCTCATAGTCGAGAGGCTTTGTCGCAACCTTGCCATCCCGCATCAAGGTAACGGTGACCTTCACTAACGGTTTGCCGGTCTCTGGCACCGGAGCCGCGTTATAAAGTTTAAAGAAAATTATCAAGTTGTCAGTGGCGTGAAATTCACGGCTTGGCGAAGGGCGAATCTGCACGTTACCTGCACTGAGAACATCACCGGGTCCGGAGAGTGGCTGCGTGAACGGCTCAGCATGGCGACTCAATACTGCATTTGTTGCTGAAAACTCCGGGCCATCGACGGGCAACACAAGCTTTTCTCTCCTGGCTGCCACCTTTCCTGACAGACGATCCTTGACGAGCAGATCAATAGTGTAGGTGCCAGCTTCCAATTGCATGTCCTGTCGATAAAAGATTTTGTCATTCAAAATGGATTCATATTGCTGCGGCGTCAATGCGACATTAAAGTTTCCGCCCAGACGGGAAAGGATCTTGTCTTCGCTTTCACCTCGCACTAGTCCCAGGACTTCGAGCTCCAAGCGCTGCTTTCCATCCTTATGATCGAAGGTCACAGCTCCGGTCGGTATTTCAAATGACAGCGGAACTATGTAGAAGCCTTGTTGAGATCTAAAGGAGTTCAATTCCAACGACAGGGGCAACGTTGAATGTCCCTCCATCGTCGGAAGGCTTGCCAGCAATTTCCTGTCTTCGGGTGAAAGCGGAACGACCTGATTGGGCGGAATCGCGTAGTATCCAGGACGCGCGATCACATTAACGTCGGATCTGCGGACCTCAATTTTTACTTTACGAAAACCTCCATCAAAATTCGGATCTGTGCTGCGATATGCCAGCGTATAGCGCGAGCGAATCTCGGCATCAATTCGGTCGAGCCCTCCGGAAAAGTCGTTGGTATTCTTGATGAATTGTCCTCCGGTATCGCCTGAAATCCGGTACAACAAATCCTGTTGGCGATTCAATCCCTCCTGGCGGGTAATATCGAAGACGCTTTCTCCGGCTCCAGCCCTGATTCGACTCTCTTGATCAGTTGCCGCTGAGATTGCAGAGAGCGCCGAGGAGGGCACGAGAGCTCCTGACTGAGGGGTCCCTCCCTTCAAGCCAGTCGAGTCAATGATATAAATCGAAACATTCGCGCGATTGGCTATGTCGATGGTGCTTTGTACCTGCCAGTCAAGAACCTGAGGGGCTACAAATCCCTGTGAGAACATCACGAGGGTCTTCTTGCCGGGCATCGGTCGCAGTCCTTCGCAGATAGCAGCGAGCGCAGCCAGGATCGGACGCGACTGCTGGACGCTTAATGCTGATCTAAGCTGTACATATTGCTCCAACACTCGCCGCGAAATCATGGCCTGGGCAGCCGCGGATCCGCCGGCTGCTGTTGTTACTGGACCAGTAGGAGCGCCAGCAAGTTGATCCCGAAGGGCGGCGATCGTCGCGGCAATATCGTGTTGCTCGGAAGTCTTTGAGCCGGTTGAGGTGCTGGAAGCCTTCTCGACTGCCGAGATGAGTTTTTCTTTGTCTTGTGTGAAGGGTTGCAACAGCTGCAATCCACCGGAGATGGCAAAGAGAGCAACCGAGTCGTTGTTTGTAATGCGCTCCCGAACATACTTGATTATTCCGTCGCGCACCGCTTTCAAATTCGCGGCCTCGGTAGTTTGCCCATCGAGCACCAGGGAGACTATGTTTCTGGGAAGGTAGCCTGGTGGCGGCCGTGTTGGCTCCCCCGACGAGGTTTTTGGTTGACCAGTATCATTGCTGCCGGCGAGGGTTGAGTCGAAAAACTCGATGGTCTGTTTCACGCCGTTTTCGGTGACAGTGAAGTCTTCCGCCTTAAGATCCGTGACGGCTCGTCCTTTCCTGTCTTTTACCGTTACGCCCAGATTCACGAGGTTTGAGTTAACTTTGATGACGTCGTCTTCATCAGCTTTTTTCTTGGTTTGTTTGTTCTCTTGCGATTGAGCCGGCACGAGTGTGAGACAGAGCGCGGCGGTCACGAACAAACTCAGAAACCTGAACGACAGGTGCTGCTTCTGATTGAAATTGTAATCAGACATTGTTACCACTACGTTTCGAAGGTTAGTCTCATTCTCACCGTGGCCTTAGGCCGGTGTCGTCACACTGACGGATGGTTACGATAACGGTTTCAGGTTGCCGAGGCCCAATGATTACCGGCCTAGAGTCACGGTGAGTGAGACCACTGCCACTCTGCGTTTGCTGCACCTCGCGAAACTCTATTTCAGTGTGAACCTGTCCTTAAGGTTGCCGATCATAACTTCAAAGTCGCCTGGCTCGACCACGGCTTTGTTATTAGTGTCGATGAATGAGAGATCTTCCTGGCGCAGCGTGAAAGCTAAAGTACGACTCTGGCCGGGTTCAAGATAGACTTTCGCAAAGCGCTTGAGACGCCTTCCCGCTGGTGACAACGAGGCTACCAGATCGCTAACGTAAAGTTGCGCTACTTCCTTGCCGGCGCGCCGGCCGCTATTTGTTACGGTAACGCTGACGGAAAGATCGCCGCTGCCGGCGATCTTTTTTTGACTCAAGCGCAGGTTGCTGTAGCTAAAGGTCGTATAACTCAGACCCTGACCAAACTCAAATTGGGGAGTAATACCGGCTCCATCAAAGGATTCATTTTCGAACTCCTTATGATCGTAAGTCATCAAGCCGTTCGGAGTGCGCGGGTAAGTGAAGGGAAGCTTTCCGCATGGATTAAAGTCGCCAAACAGAACGTCAGCCACCGCCTGCCCTCCTTCATTGCCTGGGTTGTAGGCCATCAATACTGCACTTGCCGCATTTGCAATCCCGTTAATAATTCTTGGACGGCCTTCGACTAATACCAGCACTACTGGCTTGCCCGTTGCCTGAATGGCCTCGGCAAGTTTTCGTTGTGGCTCGCCTAACGACAGATCAGGAATGTTGCCGGGTGTTTCGGTGTACGATCCTTCGCCGAGGCAAAGCACGACCACATCCGCCGCGCTCGCGGCGCGAACGGCCGCAGGAATATCCACTTCTGCTTCAACATTGGTAGGTGTGTTGTTTGATGGAGAGCCTGCTCGTCTAGTGATCTTCGTACCGGGGACATAGGTTACATTCGCTGCACCGACCTTTGCCTCGATCGCTCGTCTAATCGTCAGACGGTCTTTCGGGTAAAGCGACTCTTCCGATCCCTGCCAGACGTAACTCCAGCCGTTATTCAGGGAGATCATCGAATCGGCAGTCGGACCTGTTACCAGGATTTTTCGATCTTTGGAGAGAGGCAACAGATTGTTGGTGTTCTTGAGCAGCGTCATCGATTCATGTGCCGCCTGCAGACTTGTTTGTCTTGACTGTGGAAGACCCAACTTGGATTTGAATGCGGGATTTGGCGTGGGCTTCTCGAAGAGTCCGAGCTCAAACTTTACTTTCAAGATGCGACGAACAGCTTCGTCAATTCGCGTCTGCGGTACGGCGCCTTCTTTAACCAGTGCGATCAGGTTATCGCTGAAACTATAGTCGCTTGGCACCATGCTCATGTCGATGCCGGCCATTATCGCCATTCTGGTTGCGTCCTTCTCAGTGGCCGCAATGCGCCAGACGCTGACAAGTTTCTTAATGTCCTCCCAATCAGAGACAACAAAGCCTTTGAAGCCCAGCTCACCGCGCAGAATGTCTCTCAATATATGCTGATTGACGTGACCTGGAACGCCATTAATCTCTGCAGAGTTGACCATCACGGTGTGCGCGCCGGCTTTTACGGCGGCGGCAAACGTCGGCAGGAAATATTCGCGGAGGTAGTTTTCCGGAATCCAGGCGGGAGTTCGGTCTCTCCCGCTAAGCGGAAAGCTGTAGCCCATGTAGTGTTTTAGGCTGGAGGCGACGTGGTCGTCCGAGGCAACATCCGAACCTTCCAGGCCGCGTACGAAGGCCACGCCCATTAGCTTGGCGAGATATGGATCTTCACCGAATGTTTCATAGAAGCGTGGCCAGAGGGGTAGGCGGCCAATATCCAGCACCGGTGAGAAGCTCCACGGGATGCCGGCTGCGCGGGTTTCCGATGCAGCAATCTCGGTCGCTCGCTTCATCAACTCAGGATTCCAGGTAGCAGCCATCCCGATTTCCTGGGGGAAGAGAGTCGAACCCTGCACGTAGTTTGCCCCATGGATCGAATCGATGCCATAAATTACAGGGATGCCGAGGCGGGTTTTCTTTGTGGCCACCTCTTGAATTTTTCCGATGATGTCGTGCCACCGATCGATTGGCAGTGCCTGATCTGAAACGTTGAGAATTGATCCAACACCATAAGTCACTAGCGCTTTGTCCAACTTAACTGGGTCTATCTGGATGTTTTGATCATGTCCGGAAGAGACCATGCCAATCTGAAGCTGAGTCATTTGGCCGACCTTTTCTTCAAGCGTCATGCGTTTGAGTAACGCTTCGATTTTCTGAGAATTATCAGGCGGTACTCCTGCGGAGCGAACGGTACTTTGAAAGAACTCATCGCTATCGTTGATCTCTGCACTGACTGGCCCGCGATCATCTGTCGATGGCCCAGAACGATCTGCGAAATTCTCGGCGTTCCTGTAGAGCGAGTTGTTCATATTGGATTCGCGCAATCGCGTAGTATTTTCACCTTCCCTTGCCGCGCTTTTCAGATGCGAACCATTCCCGGCCGGCTCGTTATTGCTTGTCTGACTACGTCGGACGTTGCCTGATGTAGCTGCGTCCTGGGGAGGGAGACCAAAACAGATTGAAAGCGAAACTGCCGCCAAAGCAAACGCAGCCTTTTTCATCGTCGTTTTTTGTCCTTCGGGGAAATGTATTGACGGAGCGTGACTATTCTCCGTGATTGACAAGGGATATTCAAGAGATTGAGGAATAGTTCACTCTACTATAACAACATCATCCGAAGTGAGGAGCGATGGAAGAAAGGGCTTTGAAACAACCAACTCCCTGGAGAGCCTGATCGGCAGCGCGTACTCGCGTGCTACCCGAAGGAGCGTGTCGAATAGAGCCTTGTTTTGTAAAGGGTACCCATGTGAGAATCGAGATGCGTAGGTTGGATGCCGAGTGCCTTAGCGCGCGCAATCTGTGCGCGAATCTCTGCCTCTGCTTCTTTCGCGTCGATGTGGGCGTGGCCCCTCATATCCGACGAACTGCGAAACGCAGTCGAACAAAATAATATTTGTCGGGGACTGCCCTCTACCCCGTTGTTTGCCTCAACACCTGGAGGAGAGGATGCCAGCTTGATAGGCGCGCTTAGATCAACAGTTCTTGACTCTCCCAAATTACAACGCAAGATTTTCATGGATTAGACAAAAAACTCTTGACAAAGAGTTTCGCTAGTAGTAATTAGGCTTTTGTCTGGTCGTGCAACAAAAGCTGGTTTCCTTATTCTAAATCAAGTTTGGCGGTACTGAATGTTGAGTTGCTGCCGAAAACTGTTTGCCGACTTACACGCTAGGCGATTTAGATCCCTCCATTTTTCGCATAGCACTCGGTAGCGGTTCACAATTCTAAACTCGGCATTTCTACCGTGGTGACTTGGGTTCGATAAGACAACAAGGTGGTTGGACTTCAGCTGCGGCCCTAAAGCCGCATTTAGGAGTTGAGTGAGCGATCGTAGAAGAGAGCGTCGGACAGAATTGTTTTCTGTACCGCTTATCGAATCCCTTCTGTCGAAAAACCCATATGAGCTGTTCGAATTAGCGCTAGTCGGGAAGCTGGTCGAGTTCTTTTCGCTCCAACGGAGAAGAATAGAGAGGTGACGATGATGAACCTAAAGAATAAGCGCACCGTTATTCAACCGACACTCCTATTCCTTAGTCTGATGGTTTGCCTGGCATTCCTTGCCGCCGCGCAAACTTCATTCGCTCAGACCACAGGCAGCGCTACCTTGCGCGGGACCGTGAAAGATCCTCAAGGCGCAATAGTGCGTGGTGCAGTAGTGACGGTGATCAATGAGCGAACCAAAGACGAGCGGAAGACGAAGAGTGCCGACGATGGCGGCTATAACTTCTCAGCATTAACACCTGGCGATTACACGCTCAGGGTAGAGGCCCAGGGTTTTAAGACCACAGAGCGGGCTCATGTGTCTGTGGAGACAAGCAGCACACGAGCCCTCGACATCACAACGGAGATC
>WNFY01006768.1_pt1 | contig 10182 bp, 10 predicted proteins | sample 5400091 | NCBI WGS metagenome assembly WNFY01 (sample SAMN13153364, study PRJNA577476) | soil metagenome | isolation source: 60 cm soil or saprolite under grassland replicate 1 | place: USA:California | collected 2016-06-15 | reverse complement strand
CGCGCGGGCAGAGCGACGAAGGTGAGACATATGCAGGTTACGCAAGAGCACGTAGAGATAACCATCGAGATTGTTAACACCCTGAATGTCGGGCCGGGTGAAAGTGAAATGGATGAAAGCATCCTGAACCAGATCTTCGGCCAACTCCTGGTCGTTGCCGGTCATTTGCACCGCCCAAGTGCGGACATTCTGGTAGCGCTCAATGAAGATGTCTTCGTGCGTTACCTGAGCGGTTTTCGCGATTAGCTTCATCGGAAATGGGCTTTCAGTCCGCCAACGGCCAGAGTACACCTATATGATAGGCGCATGTGACTGTCCGAATCTCACTCGAAATTGAAAAAAAGGCAAAATAAATTAGGTGTTGGTCTATTTGGGAGGAGGCGCTTCGTTCTCTGTTAGGAAATCAACTGCGGAGGGTATCCGCAAGCACCGGTCTCAGCATGCCGGCAGCTTAAGGGGCATACTCTGGAGAGTTTTTGTCTTCTGCATTCGAAAATATCAAGAAATCCAAGGAACCGTTCTTGGGTCAGTACACTCAAAACGCGACGCTATATATAGACGCTATATACAAAGGAGCGGCTTCAAACTTGGTTCCGTGGCCAGCCGCGACTTCAGGTGTAGCATTTCAGGAGGTTATTTCAGGGCGGACTCCAACTCTCCGGGGCTATATGTACGCACTATATATTAAGGCGAGAATTAAGGAAATGGGTTCTAGCGGGGGAATTCAGCGGGGGATCTTTCAGGAAGTACGTGGGCAGGCTATTATTCAAATCGCCCTGGATAGGCGAGGTAATAAGCGTCGATGGCCTGCTTGACCGGCTCTGGCATTTTAATTTTGCCGTGTGTCCGCAACCTTTCCTGAAGATATTGGAGCGCTCCCACTTCAGCCGACCGCTCTCGATCCTGCTTTATCGAGACCGGCGTGCCGTCCATTTCGCGCGCCAATTCCACCAATCGAGGATCTTGAACGTTAAAACCGTTGACAAAGAAGATGTCGTTGTATTTGAGCATCAGACGGTTCTGTAACTCATACAAACGCCCGTCCATGCTGATGGTCTGTTCAAGATGGCCAAATTCGTGCGCGATCTTCGTGGCCGCGAGGATTGTTCCCTTCACTTCAGGCGGGAGATTTCCAGGTGCCAGGGCACAGGTAATCGGATAGTTAATTGAGCTGGGGTAACCGGAATCAAGTTTGTTGCCGAGCTTGATAGTGGCCCCGATGAGGCGGCCGTTGTCGTCCCAAGTATAATCCTCAACTACGGCGCCCTCGGCTTGCGCAGTTGAAATTGTGATAGTCAGGCTGAAGTTTGGGTCGAATGCGTAGCGGCCCCACTGAGCGCGACCAGCCGCGGTTGAGAGGTAATCATTCCTCCACTTCAGGTATCGTTTTCGATATTTCGGAGGAATGACTTCGGTGACTTGGCCCGAGCCTCGGTCTTTACTTTCGAGCGTACTAAGGTTGAAGCGTAAAGAGGTCAAGGGAAAGCAGCCCTCGACAGCGCTTCTCCGCGGAGCAGCCTGTGGCTTAAAGGACGGAGATCCTGCGATGACTATTACGCAGCAAAAGAAGATGGCGGAGACCAACCACCGCCTAAAATTCTTCGCCATGACTTCGCCCTCCTTAAGATCAAGGGATGAAGGGGAATCACGTACAACTTCTTAGTAAATCGAACTGCTTTAGCAAGGCCAGTAAAAACTCTGCGTCCTAAAGGTGGCCTTCCCGGTACAACCTTCCTGGGGCGGTGAATGATAACACTGAAATAGGTTTTCGACTATAGCAAGAGTTGCACATTTAAGAGAAATGTTATCCTTCGCAAGGGGGGCCTATTCCGTAACCCCGAGACATGCGGCGTCGCATGAGCATGTTCTGGAAACAATATTCGCGGGCTTTACAGAAATGAAGGAAAGCCGCAAACTAAGCCGACGAGGTTGAAGCAGTTTCCATGCGCACGTTGTTTGAGCAGAAGGAAGCTGAGAATAACCGAGAGAAATTCGCCCCGACGTTCTGGTCCACAAGAGTGCTTGGTTTTATCGGCAGCGCGGTTATCTGTTGGATTGTTCTCGGAGTGCTGGCACCGTTTATTGCCGGTACTTGGGGCGTGGTGTGGATCACGAACGTCTCGGTACGAGTCGCGATCACCGCTGTGGTCGCAGTCGGAACGGCGGCCCTGCTGACCCGTATCGAAGGAACGATCTGGGGAAAGTACTACGTCATCGTAGGGTATTTGTTGTCAATCGGTTTGATAGTCTGGATTGTTTTGCGGCTGCTGCATTACCTGTAGCCCCGCCCATCAAACGCGGACCGCCCGCTCGGTAGTTCAACTATCTCTCCTTATATATATGCGTACCACTCAGGGGCAGACTTCCCCAAAGGGGCGAGCTGCTTCCGTCCGTCTCCCCTGGAATCTGATGCATCAATAGAAACGTGCACTCGTATGTGCATCGGGAGCGGTTGTCATTCGCAAGGCGAATCTCTATTCTCTGGGATTTCGCGCTTTTGAGAATCCGACTAATTGAACATGACCAACCAAACACGCGCGGCAACAAATCTATCTGAAGAGATACAGGCTTGTGTTCGACGCGCTCTTGAAGAAGACATCAGTTCCGGCGACGCGACGACCAACAGCATTGTGTCGCCGAATGCTAAAGCAACCGCGCGAATCATAGCGAAGCAAGATGGAATTGCATCTGGCTTAGAGGTTGCCAGAGCGGTCTTTCTGATGCTCGACGCGGAGATGGAGTGCACACCGTCGGTGACCGATGGGTCCCGAGTCGTTCGTGGGCAGACGCTCATGGAGATCATTGGCTCAGCCCGCGCGTTGCTTACCGGCGAGCGCAGCGCGCTTAACTTCATCGGCCGCATGTCAGGAATTGCAACCTTAACCCGACAGTTTGTCGACGCGGTTGCGGGAACAAGGGCTGTGATTCTGGATACGCGAAAGACAGCTCCCGGATTGCGGGCCATCGATAAGCTCGCGGTGCGACATGGAGGTGGCAAGAACCATCGCACGGGTCTCTATGACATGATCCTGATAAAAGACAACCACATCGAGCATGCTGGTTCGATTCCCGAAGCGGTTCTTGGGGTCCTCGCATCTAACAGCAATCTCGAAATCGAAGTAGAAACGCGCACCATTGATGACGTCGAAGAAGCGCTGGCTTTCGGAGTCAAACGAATTTTGCTGGATAATATGAGCCCTGAAGAGCTGCGCCAAGCCGTAACACTCAGTGCCGGACGCGCAAAGCTGGAAGCTTCGGGAAATATCACGCTCGAGAATGTGCGTGAGATTGCTGATACCGGAGTCGACTTCATCTCCGTTGGCGCATTAACTCATTCAGCGAAGGCATTTGATGCGAGTCTCCAATGGCTACGTTAGTTTCCGACTCCTCTCCCTCTGGGAGAGGTTGGGTGAGAGGGCGTGAGTAAGAGACGGAGAGGCTGACTGACTGATCTCCGCGCCACCGGGGGAGTAGCCCGACCCGTAGGGAGGGCTTGGTGAGTTCCAACAGTTCTCGTAGGGCAGAACAATCTTTCTTCACGCCGTAGGCGTGAGAGATGGTAGCCAGGGGTAAGTGCCGCTTTCGACACGCCACCCCTGGATCACGCGTCCCAAATATTTTTCTAGCCCGCGAAGCGGGCTGCAGAATCATGAATCAGACACTAGCCAACGAAACCTCTTCTGAGCAGATATACCAAAAGCTCAAAGCGATGCTTGCCGACGTAGTCCCTGACTTTGAGCTGAAACTGAAATCAGAACTCGCTGCCGAGATCAATCGGCTCAAAATCGAGAAGAATGCAATCATCCTGGGGCATAACTATATGGAGCCCACACTCTTCCATTCGATTCCGGATTACGTTGGTGACTCTCTCGACCTGGCGCGTAAAGCGGCAACCACGGACAAAGACGTTATCGTCTTCTGCGGTGTGCGGTTCATGGCTGAAACGGCCAAGCTCTTGAATCCGACGAAGACTGTGCTTTTGCCATCGGAGAAGGCCGGATGCTCGCTTGCCGCCAGCATTACCGCGCAGGACGTGCGTGTGTTGAAACAGAAGTTTCCCGGCGTTCCGGTCGTCACTTATGTCAATACGTACGCTGACGTGAAAGCTGAGTCAGACATCTGTTGCACTTCATCAAATGCCGCCGCCGTGGTTGAGTCGCTGAAAGCTGAGACAGTGATTTTTCTTCCCGATGAGTATCTGGCAAAGAACGTCGCCAAGGAAACCGGCCGTCACATCATCTTCCCTACGAAACAGCCGCGCAATGGCTCAAATGGAAATGGCGATTTGGATTACCAAATGATTGGCTGGCCGGGCCGTTGTGAGGTGCACGAGAAGTTCACCATCGATGATATTGCCAACATTAGAAAGCAATTTCCCGACGTAGTAATCCTGGCGCATCCTGAATGCAGTCCCGAAGTTGTCGCTAATTCGGATTTTTCAGGCAGCACCAACGCGATGATCAGATATGTCGAAGAGACGAAAGCGCCGCGCTATTTACTCCTGACTGAATGTTCGATGGGCGAAAACATCGCCGCCGCCAATCCCGATAAAGAGATGCTGCGTCTGTGCAGCGTCCGCTGTCCCCACATGAACCAGATCACTCTGGAAGATACGTTACGCTCACTGCGACACAAACAGTTCGAGATTGAGATACCTGAAGAGATCCGCATTAGAGCGGCGAGAGCGGTGGAAAGAATGATTGCAATCGGCTAATTCTTAAAGCTCCCCTCCTTTCAAGGGAGCGGTGGCAGCCGTTTCGGCTGGCGGGGTGGTTGCCTTGGCTGCTAGGACAATTCGGACATAATGTGCAAACAAGAAGAATCCACAACCACCCCGGCCTAAAGGCCACCCCTCCTCTGAAAGGAGGGGAGCTGTGTGGCCGCTTCGGCCGGAGCGGTTGTCGGATTTATGATTGAGTGATGAGGCTCAACGTAATAAATCAACCTGAGCTAAAGACCCTTCGCACGAAGTTGCGCAAGAACCTGACGCCCGCAGAAGCCGCATTTTGGAAAGTTGTTCAGAGGCGGAAGTTAGATGCCAGAAAATTCAGACGACAACAAAGCATCGGTAAATATGTATTGGATTTCTATTGCCCCGAGGAAAAATTGGTGATCGAGTTGGACGGCGAAGGTCACTCTAGCGGGCGGGCGAGCCTGCATGATCGCGAGCGGCGGCTGTTCATCGAGTATTTCGGAATTAAGGTAATCAGATTTGAGAACAAGCGAGTCTTTGAGGACTTGGATTGGGTTGTTGATGTGATTAGGAGCAACTTTGGCTGGCGCGATCGTTGACCCTCATCAAGCTCCAAGCTCCCCTCCTTTCAAAGGAGGGGTGGCAGCCGCTTCGGCTGACGGGGTGGTTGTCTTCTCAAGCAAAGCATCAAGCCAAACAAAATTCAAATCAAAATCCCACAACCACCCCGGCCTAAAGGCCACTTCTCCTTTGTTAGGAGGGGAGCTGGGTGACAGGTGTGTTGCCAGTGGTTTGCTATTCAGTGACGCCGCCGGTTTTCAAGAAGGAAATAAACTGAGCCTCATCTCTGGTTAGGCCGGGAAATGTTGTGAGAGATTTACCATCGGTGTTCACCACCGCATATAGCGGCAGCGCGACCGTGCCGAACTTCTCTTGCTGCAGTTGTTGTTGCTGCTCGTAAACCGGACCAGCTCCATCTGTGTACAGGCGCACGCGCACATATTTTGACAACTCGTCTCTTACCATCGCTTTCGTGAACATGTTGACTTCCATCCAGCGGCAGTTCGTGCAGGTGTAGCCGGTGAAGTCAATGAAGACGGGTTTGTTCTCTGCTTTGGCTTGCTTCAATGCGGTGTCGTAATCGTTCGTGATCCAGGTCAGCTCGCCGTTTGTGTTGACTGACGCTTTCTCATTGCCAGCAGCTAAAACTGATGACGACGAGTTTTCCGTCGCTGGCGGCAGGAATGATTCCAACTCGCCCAACCGGCGTCCAAACAATCCGGTTAGCAGATAGAAACCAAAGGCCAGTGACGCCAGCGCAATCATCAACCGCACCGCGCCCAGACGTTGAATCGGTGAATCGTGCGTGAGCTGGAATTTGCCGAGCAGGTACAAAGTGATGAGCAGCGCCACGGCGATCCAACTTGCTAACACGACTTCACGCGTGAAGATCCCCCAATGCCAGACCAAATCCACGTTCGAGAGAAACTTCATCGCCGCGGCAATCTCCAGCAGACCCATCACAACCTTGACTGAGTTGAGCCAACCACCTGACTTTGGCAACTGCGAAACAAGCTGTGGCGCAAGAGCGAGAATGAAAAACGGCAAAGCAAAGACTGTCGAGAACGCCAGCATCCCGATGACTGGGTAAATCCATTTCCCTTGTGCGGCCATCACCAGCAGCGTTGCGACAAACGGCGCGGTGCAAGTGAAAGACGTCAAGCTGAAGGTCAGACCCATTAAGAGTAGTGCGATGATGTGACCGCGGCGACTCGCACCTTCTTCTTTGCGCGAAAGAGCGTCGAGTTTAGTCAGAATGCTGGACGGAACCTGTAGATTGAAGGCGCCAAATAAACTCAACGCAAAGCTGACGAAGATTCCGGTGATGAGCAGGTTGATCCACGGATTCGCGGCAAACTTGTTGATGCCCGCCGCGCCAAACAAGACTGCCAGCAGGACACCTAACGCAGTGAAGCTTAGAATAATTCCGAGGGCATAGATACTCGCATCCCGCACGGCGCCGGCGCGATGTCCCGATGCGTGATTCGTAAAGTACGAGACGGTGATCGGAACCATCGGAAAGACGCAAGGGGTCAAAAGTGAAAGCGCGCCGACAGTCATCGCCAGCCAGATGAACGACCAAAGCGAGCCGCTGAGACTGCCAGTGTTGGAAACGACGGGGCCCGTCGCAGTCTGCGATCCACTTACGGAAGTTTGTGGACTCGTGACCGTCGGCTGAGATTGTGGCGCTGAATTTTCTCGGCTGCTTGCTGTTGCTGCTGGAGTGGGTGATGGGGGAGTTGAATTGCCATTCGCATTCGTGCGGGTGATCGTTTCTGGTGTTGGCGTCGGCGCAGGCTTTCCATTCTGCTTAGTATTCTGGCCAGACGAAGATGAGTTCGCCGGGATCGTGCTGGCCGCAATCAGCATCACAGGCGCGCTCAACTTCACCGTACGCGGCGGCAAACAGTTCTTGTCATTACAAGCCTGATAACGAACGTTGACATTCAACGCTTGCTCGCCTGCCGTTGCATCCGGCGCTACAACAATTGGCACTTTGAAAGTCGCGCTGCCTTCGTATGTTTCGGTATTGATTTCGAAGTTCGGATCGAGCGCGACGTGCGGACGCGGCCCGCTGACTGTGCCGGCGAGTTTGAAGGATTGTCCGTCGGGCACAGTGATGCGCGTCGGGATCGGACCGCCTGCGCCCTGAGTGATTGAGTAAGTGTGCCAGCCTGCCTGGATTTGCGCGGTGACTTGGGTAGTGAATTTGTCGCCCGGTTTGAGAGAAGATGGACTAGTCTTGATGGACCAGCTTACGGGATTCTGTACGTGAGCAGCACCGACAAAGAGTAGTATCAGCGCAAAGAGAAACAACAACCTGGAGCCGTGCAAACATCTCATCATTGTTTCGATGGTGATCAGTTGTCCGGCTCTGCCGCTTGATGTGCGGTGGTGGCTCCGCCCCACCGGGCCTGGACTCTTGAGAATAGTTTGGGGCTCCGCCCCAAGGTGGGGCACAGCCCCGAATGAAAATTCATTGCTTTTCCGGAAGGTCAGAGACCTTCCGCACATCGGGCGGCGGAGCCAAGAAACAACATGGTCTCAATCTGCCTACTGTTTTCCACGCATTAACTTCTCCAACAGTTGGTCCAACTCTGCGTTCTTTGATTCGCGCCACGATCTTGCCATCACGATCGATTAAAATCTTCGTCGGCAAACTCTCGACGCCAAATACTTTCACGGCGACCGGCATTGCTGTATCAGAAGTGGCTTGTGTCCACGTTACGCTTCTGGTTGAGACAATCTGCCGCGCCTGTTCTTGTCTCTGCTTCGCAAACTCGGGATCAGTGTCTCCATCATCTGTCCCAAGTGTTTCCGAGTGATCGAGATACCGGAAGAAATCCGTTTGAAGACTGCGAGGCGCAGTCGAAAGAATGATTGCCCTCTCTAGGAGCTGCTCGCCGGCCTCCTTGCTGTCATTCTACTAATCGCTACCTGCCACCGAACACTTCTCTATTGACTCGCTTCACACGAGCATTCCCGGCAACCACTTCGATCGGCATCACGAGTTCGCGCGACTCAGGTGGGAAGCATGTGTCGTCGCTGCAACTTTGAAACTTGATATGAACCTTTAGCGTAGTCGTGCCTTCCGCAAAATCTGACGACACCCTCAGGTTGATTCGCATAACAGCCCGACCGTCGTAAACGGCCAGTTGCTCATTATTGACGGCTTTCAAGCGAAGCACCTTAGCTCTCGGATACGTCACTGAGCCGACACCAAGCCCTCGGGGCGCTTCGATCTTCACTACAGTTGGAATGGAATACCTATTGAGCGGCCGGTTGGCATTCACATGAAAGCCGGCAGGTATGTCTAATACGATGGTAGCTTCGATTACCCGGCCCCGTTTCGCTTTGTCAAACGAGAAGAAGCCATTTACGGTGATGTTTGGTTTTGACGGCGTCTTGGCTGAGGGAGTTATGGAAACTGCTGATTTATGGTGTCGTCGCGGCGGTGGTTCTCCACGTAGGTTAGCCTTGATCGCCGAGTAGGTGCGACTGTCCTGCGCGTTTCCCCAGAAGGCTAGTGCGACTAGAATTGAGCGAATTAATATAGCTCTCAAGAGCTTCAGATTTACTCGGCACCCAAGTTGGTATTGCACAATTAACTACCCTCCGAAATCGTACTGGCGCAAGGTCGCTGGTCTAGGGAAAATATGTCGGTAAGGGAAGCGTGTAAGGTCAACTTCCGTAGCCCTATTCAACTGGAACTGATTTCTATCGTTGTTTTTGAACCGCTGGAGCCAACTCTTTCGGCAGGAGTGTCTCTAACGTCTTGATCAGATCCTTGCCTCCCAACGGCAATTCTCCGTCGTGTCCGAGAGAAAGGATCTTGCCTTGCGGATCCAGCAGGACGCGAGTGGGATATCCATGATCTTGAATGCGAAGTTTCTTCCTCAGCAACTCCTCGGTACTCTCAGCCGTCGCTTGTCGCCATGTGATGCCGTTCTTCAAGACGAACTCTGCCAACCGATCTTTGGTTTCCTCGGCATCAATGCCCAGAATCTCAAAACCGCGCCCACGGTATTTCTCATACGCCTTTTTATAAAACGGCATTTCCTCACGACATCCACTGCACCATGTGCCCCAGAAATCCAATAACAAGTATTTGCCATGAAACTCCGACAAGCGCCCATTACGTCCTTCTAGATCGATGAATGTAAAATCGGCTAACTTAGCTCCTTTGACTAACTCAGTCCGAGCGTACTCCGATGCCAAACGCTCTTTTAGCGTGATTCTTCCCGTCACTCTGTCGAATTGGTCAACTGAAAGATAGTGTTCGCCAACATGAAAGACAGGTTTTTCATCTCCATCAAATATATAAGCTGACTCGATCGAACCTGTATCATTGCTGATTTTGCCGTCACCATCGCAATCCATTCCGCGATAGCCAGTGGCAAGCATTCCACCATCTCTTGGATCGACTCCAAATTGCACGAGCACCTTGCGCCCGTTAACCATTACTTCTCCGTTTGCTACTTGGTAAAGTGGATACCATAGGACACGAGTATTCGGTTGGATATTAGCCTGCAATCTCAGCTTGTTATATAACGAGCTCGAATAGATATTTACTGCATACCGCTTGAGAAAGCTTTCTGGAAGAGGAAATGTGAGCGTGGTCTCTCTATCCATTCCTACCATTTGACCGAAGAACCGCGAAAGAGAATCCGACGTGCGGCCGGCAAACTATTGCGGGCGAAAGCTGCCAAGCAGTCCACCGGCTCCTTTGATGCAACGCAAGGCTCCGAAATAACCGCAAATAGCATCGACGCTCAACCGCGCAGTTAATAACCATTCGACTTGCCTGCAAGAATCTATGGATTGTTATAAGGAGCAACTCAGTTCTGGTTTCCCAGGTCTGAGGTCTCCGCTTTACGTTAGGAACTGCGCCCCACCTTCTACAGTATTTATTTCAATGCGGAATTTTA
>WNFY01075393.1_pt1 | contig 10183 bp, 14 predicted proteins | sample 5400091 | NCBI WGS metagenome assembly WNFY01 (sample SAMN13153364, study PRJNA577476) | soil metagenome | isolation source: 60 cm soil or saprolite under grassland replicate 1 | place: USA:California | collected 2016-06-15 | reverse complement strand
CGCGCGGACAAACGCTATTTGATGGTGAAAAGGATGCTGGCAGTCTTGCCTTTGCTGACCACACTCATGACGTAATTTCCGGCAGAAAGCTTCTTTCCTTCCATCGTTTTATCGATGGTCGTTTTGGTTTTGGCCTGGAGCAAAATCACCGCCGGCGTTGAGCCAGGGACCGGTTCGTTCTTCGCATTCACCATGTTCACATTCACAATGATCATGTCGCTCTTTGAGTCGACCGCCAGTTCCGCATCCGCTGCAACCGGGTCTTCGATCTTCGCGAAAGGCGTCCCGTCCTTTGCTGCCTGACCGCCAAGACTGACGGGAAATGGAAGCGAATCACTTGCGAAAAGACCACACACAAAAGCGGCCCAGATGATGAAAAATAAGGGAAGACGTTTCATAAGGAATAGGTTGATGGCCGAATTCTGCGCAGAACGCAAGGCTAGAAACTCTTACCAAGGGTTTGGGCATCCCACGTTGGGAAAGTAACGGAAATGTTTCTTTTGTTGGCCTTCACAGGATTCGATTGTGAGCGATATGGACGCCATGGATACCGAACAGAGCAGCCTCGGGCTGGTGGAAGCCCGAGCACACAAGCTTTTTGGGGGCGCAAACAACCGGATCGAAATGTCCGCAAGCCCCGCCCAGGACGTTTATGAGATCCGTCCTCGCAAGGACCAAGACGGCTTTGATCTAATCAGCGGCCGGCTCCGGCGCGGCCCAATCTGGTATGCAGGACCCGACGCAGTCCGCAACGCGGTTGCGTACGCGAAGTACCGGTCGCACTCGGGATCGAACCGGGCGATCATCCGCGTGTTCAACGAAGTCGGCAACGTTATCGAGATACACCCGCCATAGCGCGATTCTCAAAAGAGGTAGTGGGCTCACGATTGATCGACCTGGTGCTTATGAAACTGCGCCGTTCCCGTTCTACAGGGTTACGGCAGGTGTTTAGCGCGCGGCTGCAACTGACCTACGGCTTTCTTGCCGGCACAGGTTTTGAGCTTTTAAGAATTTCCGACTCAGGCGTTAGCGTTGCTGGTTTGCCGCTGAAGATGACGCGGTTTGGCTTGGCAGCGAGCGTTCCGACGAGCTCTTTCGCGTACGTGGTAACCACTTTCAGGTTCAAAAGAGTCACGTGCAGTTGTTTCAAATCTTCCGAAAGCTGTTTGTCCGTCGTTTTGATGAAGGAATCAGCTGAGCCGAACACCTTATCCGCGCCCTGGGCTACGCCCTGAAGGTTTGTGATCATGTTCTGCAGATTGTCCACGTCCATTTTTAACGAATCGGCCAGTGGCCCGAGCTTCGGCGTGAATTCCCCGAGATCCTTTTTCAAACCTGTGACAGTCACATTGAGATTGTCGAGCAGCTTGTTTGCATTCTCGAACAATGGCCCGGCTTCCGCGGTGATTTGTTCGAGGCCGTACGCCGGATGGCCTTCGATTGCCGCATTGTTTGCCAGCGTTTGCCCTCCTGGCGTCCCTGCGGAAAGGGCCACGAATTTCGGCGAAAGCATAGTGTCGGAACTGAGCGTAGCGGTTACGTCGGTGGGTAGCGGCGGAATTCCTTCATCAAGGCTAACGGTAACTCGCACTGCGTCCTTCTTGTTCGCGCTGGCATCACGCTCTTTGGCGGTCAGATGACGCATCGTGATCACGCGTCCGGCCGGCGCGCCTGCATAACGGACTTCGGAATTAACCTTGATGCCCGTCACGTCTTCATAATTGATCTGCAAAGTTCGTGTCGGTTTTTTGAGGCGATAACCCGAGAGCGCGAAAGTCAGCGCCCCCAGCAGAACGATGCTGCAGGCGAGCACAGATAGCGCGACGAAATAATCCGATAGGTTGCGTTTCATCAAACTCATGAGTTTCTCCACGAGATTGGAATGACAATTGATGAAACAATGACGAAATCTGAATGACGAATGACGAAACAATGACGAAATCCGAATAACAAAAAGATACTCGCCACGTGAACCTTTGTTTCGTGCTTCGTCATTTGATCATTCCTTCGTCATTCGACATTCGAGCTTCGTCGTTCTTCCTCATGCTGTTTTGCGATGGAATCTATCGCGAGCCGCAATGAAGGGCCGTGGTTTTACCTGCTGATGGCCTTCGTGTTCTTCCTGTGAAAGATTCAATGGAACCGGACCATCCGCCTCGCCGTGAATGAATTGCTGCACTTCCGGGTTTGGACTGTTCCGAATTTCGTCCGGTGTACCCTGAGCCACAATACCGCCGTGTCCTAACATGATCATGCGCGTGGCGATACGAAAGGCGCTGGTCATATCGTGAGACACCACCACCGCGGTCATGTGACTTCCGTGCGTCAGTTTCAAGGTGAGTTCATCTACTACGGCGGTCATGATTGGATCCAGCCCGGAGGTCGGCTCGTCGCTGAAAAGAAGTTCCGGCGCTGATCTCATCCGGCTTAAGGTCTTCAAAACCGGTCAGTCCCACCATCTGAAGTTTTTGTTTCACGATTTCCTCAATCTCGTCGACGGATTTATCGGTATGTTGCAGAAGCGGCAGCGCAACATTCTCGCCCACGGTTTGCGAGGCGAGTAATGCGCCGGATTGGAAGAGCATCCCGAATCGTAGCCGCACACGTTCAAGCTCGCGCTCGTTCATGTTCGTGATGTCTTCGTCAAAAAGCTTTACCGATCCTGAAGTCGGTTTCATGGAACCAATCATGTGCCGAAGGAGAGTACTCTTTCCACAACCGCTGCCGCCCATGATAACGACTGTCTCACCCGGGTGAACATTAAAAGAAATCTCATTGAGCACTGTGCGGTCTCCGAATTTTCGGACGAGATTGGTTACTTCGATGACGTTTTCTGCGTGTGCGGTCTCCGAATTTTCGGACGAGATTGGTTACTTCGATGACGTTTTCTGCGTTAGCATTCATGCAGCGAAAAAGAAAATTCCCGTCAGCACCGCGTTCATCACCAACATTGCCAGCAACGCCTGGACGACCGAAGTCGTTGTTGCCTGACCAACACCCTCCGCACCGCCTTCGACAGTCAGCCCAGCGTTGCACGAGATTGTGATGATGAGCCATGCGAAAACAACGCTTTTGATCATTCCTGAATACAGATCCCAAGTATCGGCGCTCTCGAGCGCGCGCAGCACATATCCGGCGGTATTAAAGTCGAGCGCAAAACGGCAGACTGCCCAGCCGCCCAGAATCCCGATGTAATTTCCAAAGATGGTGAGCGCCGGCAACATCACCATCATCGCAAGGAAACGCGGCACTACCAGATATTGGACCGGGTTGATTGCCATCACTTCAAGCGCCTCGATTTCCTCTGACACTTTCATTGTGCCGAGTTCCGCGGCCACTGCAGAGCCGCTACGGCCGATCACGATTACTGCGATCAGGACCGGTCCCATTTCGCGCAAAAGGGTGAGCATGACCAGGTCGGGAATGTACATTTCCGCGCCTAGACTTTCGAGAGAATGAGCGGCTTGCATGGCGAGCGTTACGCCTACGCTAAACGCGGTCAGTGCCACCATCGGTGTCGCGCGCACGCCGATGGCCACCATTTGCCTGAAGATCGGCCCGATTTTGAAAAACTGCCCGGTAAACGGCGCAATCAAAATCCAGTAGAGCAAACTTAGATTAAGCTGGAGATAGTTTTTCACTTGCCGTTAGAGCGCGCAGAATGACAAGGTCTAGGCGCTGACAAAAGCCGAAAGTTTAGTGCTCGTCTCCCAAATAGCGTTGTCATGTTGAGCGAAGCGAAACATCTCTGTTCATTCCTCCTGCGGAAAATCGATCCAAAACTGATTCGAGATTCTTCTCCCGCGACTGCGGGATCAGAATGACATTAGGAGGCCACCTGCAGTACTCTGAATTGCAAATCGATTTGTAGGTTGACGATCAACTTCGAAGACAATGGCTCAAAGCGAAATCGAGGCGGTCCGCGCTCTGTTAGGTTCCAAGCCGCGACCTGTTGGATGGCCTGAGCGACGAAAACGCCTTGATGACGTCGGTTCTGTTTGGCCTGTAGCTGACGACGTGAAGGTCACTACCGTCGATGTCAACGGGTTACCGGGCGAATGGTCCATCGTTCCGGGCAGCGATCCCTCTCGCGTTTTGATGTTCTTTCACGGGGGCGGCTATTGTTCCGGTTCAATCGTCAGTCATCGCCGCCTGGTGACAGAAGCAGGTCGCGCCGCTCGAGTTCGGACCCTGGCTATTGCCTATCGATTGGCTCCGGAGCATCCGTTCCCCGCAGCGTACCACGATGTACTGACGGCATGGCGTTTTCTGCGGGACCAGAATATTCCTGCTGCGCACATCGCGATTGGCGGAGACAGCGCGGGGGCGGGCCTCACATTGGCGTTGATCGGCCGGCTGCGCGATGCACAGGAGGAGCTGCCGGGGTGCGCCTGGTTAATTTCGCCATGGACGGATTTGACGATGTCGGGCTCGACACTGTCAAGCAGGGATGCCGTCGATCCGCTCATTCACAAGCAGTATCTGATTGAATTGGCTGACGCGTATCTGCCGGCGGGAATGGATCGCAAGGACCCGCGTGTTTCTCCTCTGTACGCAGATCTCAAGGGTTTTCCTCCAATACTAATTCAAGTGGGCTCAGCCGAGACGTTGCTTGATGATGCTACTCGCTTTGCGGCTGTCGCTGGCGCAGGCGATGTCCGTGTAACCCTGGAAATCTGGCCGCATATGATTCATGCATGGCCTTTATGGAATGCTCATCTTGACCCCGGTCGCCGTGCGCTCGCTGACGCCGGCCCGTTTATCAAGGAACATCTTCGAGGCTGAAGCCGGCAGACAAGCATTACAACAAACCCCGCTTCCGAAAATCGCCGAGATTGCCACCGGAGGAACGGTCGACTAGATCGATGGTGAATTTCAGCAGGCACACTTCCCAGGCGTCATCGACACCGTGGATCACCGCGCTGAGCGGTTCATTCGCGCTCTCGACGCCATGTCTCGTGCGATTGATCACTGAATCGATTGAATCGCGCAGTGTTTGCTCGTTCAGATCGGTTTTGCGAAACTGAAAGCCGTAACGGAGCAATATTCCGGGCCTGCTCACGGAGCTGTTCTACGTAGCGTTCCGCTTTTTCTCCGAATCCTTCCAACAACAGTCGGCAATAATGTTCCGGTGTCAGGATTTGCGGACGCTCCGCGTGAATTTTTCCATTGCGAATCCGTACCTGATCAACTCGATCCATCAGCTCCGAGATGAGATAAAAATTGAAGCTGGTGCTGCCGAAGGTGGCGATCTGCCGCTCGGGAGCAACAATCACATGCGTGTTTTCAATCGCGTAGTCGAAATCATCTCTGGTCATGATGTGGAGCAAAATAAACTACTGAGCTAGAAGCCCTCTTTCAAAAACGGAGCTCGATGATCAACACACAAATCCAAGATGAAAGGATGAAGAGCGAAATCTGCGTCCCCAACGTGATTCGTTACACCGTTACATCAAACCTGCGATTTAACGATTTAACGGTTTAACCTGGCGAAGCCATTCGACCTTCGTTATTTCCGACTAATCGCGTTGCGCTTGCTGCTGCTGGCCTTGGGGCGGTTGGAAGAGCGAGAGATATTGACCGTAGCCTTCTTCTTTCAGCTTATCGACAGGAATAAACCGAAGCGCTGCGGAGTTCACACAGAAACGTTCGCCGGTAGGTGCGGGACCATCATCGAACACGTGACCGAGGTGTGAATCGCTCATTTTTCCTCGAACCTCAGTGCGTTCCATTCCATGGGATGAATCCCGCTTTTCCACGACGTTGTCAGGCGTTATCGGCTTGGTAAAGCTCGGCCAGCCCGTGCCGCTATCGAATTTATCCAGCGAACTGAACAATGGTTCGCCGGTAATAATATCGACGTAAATTCCCGCCTTATGATTGTCCCAATAGGCGTTATGAAATGGAGTTTCCGTTCCGCATTCACGTGTCACGTGATACTGGTCCTTGGTCAATTGATTTTGCAGGTCCGCATTGCTGGGTACTGGTTTGGTCGGATTCATTTTTTCAGCCACCTTTTTCTGCGTTTGAGCATAAGCAAACAAGATCGAGCCTACAAGCACAAGGACTGTGCCAAGCAGACCAAACCAGAGCGTCTTATGCGACCCATGATGCGGGCGTATTAAATGCGTGCTTTTCATACCCTGAGTTTGTCGCCCCCTTTAGCGGTTAACATTTCAATGTACCTCCAACATGATATACGGCAAATGGATCACGTTGGGCGCGATTTCCTTAAATAAATTCGTAAACCAACTAGAAAATGGCTGGGACTTCGTCTTTGTCCTAGGCCATTTTTCCGATTAATCGGGCCGCCCGGCTTCCGGGACGCGAATGTAGCGACGCAGCGAAACCAAGCCAATCGGTGCGACTGATGCCGCCAGAGCGAAGATAAGCCACATTGTTCCGGAGCGCCGCGGACCGTGTTCGGGACAAAACGCAGCCAGCAACCATCCACCCGCTCCAACAAGGATCTTGCCGACGAGGAACGGAAGATAAGCGAGCGAGCCGTACGACGCTTCTTGGCCTTTCGGGGCAATCGCGGCGGCATACTCATACACGCGCGGCGAGTAAAACGCTTCGCCAATCGAGAAGACGGTCAGATACAATGCAGCCATGATGTAGTAAGGGTGAATGCTCCCGTGCACTCCGAGGTAACCATGCCCAAGCCATTGTCCGATGACGCTCTGAGCCGCAGGCTGGAACCATTGCGTCGGCAGCGCCATAATGAACACCCCAGCAGAACAGATTACTCCACCGACTACCACCATCCGATACGCTGCATACTTTTGTGTGAGCGCGCCGACGACCGGGGCCAGGAAGATAATCATGACCGCATTGATCGCGGAAATTTTCCCAACAGGCGCGTACAGTCCGAGCTCGCGAATGCCCCACTTCGGGAACACGTAGTCCATTTGGAGAAAAATAGCTTTGAGAAACCCGATGAAGAGGAAGAAAGCAAGCAGCCTGTAGAAGGCTGATTGACTAATCAGGCGCTGAAAAAGATGCGCTGTATCGGTCGCACTTTTTCGCACCGTCTGTCCAAGACCTGTCCAAAAAGCGGGTGTCCTCCCGCGATCGCGGGACGATTCTTCGATCACCGTGCCGCCGTTGGTTGCTTCTGCTCCTCGGCGGATAAAATAGATCACGGGAAACAGCACGATCTCGAAAATCAGGCTGACTATGAACCGGCAGCGAAATACCCAACGTTCATCACCGCGTAAATAATCGAGAACGCCATTGACCGTTGAGTTGTCGTGGAGTAACGCCGCGTGGCCGCCAACAGCACCGGCGTCCCGAGCGCTTCACCGACGGCCAAGGGAAGAACCCCACAACAGAGCGCTAACGATGGAATCGTGGTAACGACCATCACACTGCGAGCGACGGTGCAGATGGCGACACCGAGGAAGAAGGTGCGGCGCAGCCCGATCGCATCCGTGACCGAGCCGGCGAGCAACGTGAAGACGGTCATCGCCGGTGCCCACACCCAGCCAACCAGTGCTCCCGCGGCTTGATCGCTAAAGCCGAGATCCTTCGACAGCCATAGCACCATCGTTTTGTTCGTGACCGAGTAAGCGGTGTAGATGAAGAACTTGATCAGAAACGTGAGCCACAGTTCGCGTTGCGCTCCCTTAAGCACGGTAAACTTCGCAATAAAACCTCGCAGCCCTCCCGCGGTAATCGGAGGAACGGGCTCTTCCGGGACGATGGCTTCTTTGACTGCTTCGCTCACGGTGGTTGAACTTAAGCTGTCATTCCGAGCGAAGTCGAGGAATCGCGCGGCGCAGCCCTTACGCTAATTTCCGCGAAATACCTTCGACCTCACAACAGATTTTCGATGTACTTTCGCCGATCGAATGGCGCGAAATCATTCAGTTGTTCGCCAGTGCCGACGAAACGCGTTGGGATTCCAAGCTCATCCTGGATCGCGACGACGATCCCGCCTTTGCCGCTTCCGTCGAGTGTCGCATCGACCACAAGCAACCTTTCATGCGGCGCGTCGGGATCATGCTTGGCGAGAGTGCGTTTCACCTTTTCAAGTTCTGCCATCAAATTCCTCTTCGTGTGCATGCGGCCGGCGGTATCGCACAGTAGAAATTCAATCTTGCTCCTGGCAGCTGCCTGATACGCTTCGTAACAAAGCGCGGCCGGGTCGGCGTTGTATTGTCCCTTGATTATTTCCACACCCAGCCTTGTTGCCCAAATTCCAAGCTGTTCGATCGCCGCGGCGCGAAAAGTGTCTGCCGCCGCCAGCAAAACGCTATGGCCATCTTTCTGAAGATAACGAGCCAGCTTCGCTGTCGATGTGGTCTTACCAGTACCGTTTACACCCAGGAGCAAGATGACATTTGGTTTGCCTGCCAGAGGCCGGATGGCCGCAGAGTCTGCTGGTAAAACACGCGAAATTTCCTGGCGTACAACTTTCACAACATCGTTTATTCCCATTAATGACCAGGCCTCCTGTTCCTGCAGTGTATTGATGATGCGAGTGGTTATCCGCACGCCGAGGTCCGCGCGAATGAGCGATTCCTCGAGCTCGTCCCAGTCGATCGGTTTACCGGCGAAATGCTGGGCCAGGGATTGGAGAAAGTTCATTTCGTGAATCGGAATCCGAGATTCGTGAATCGATGTACTGACGTAACGCTTTAACGGATCACGAATCTCGTTTGGTCACCGGTTCGCGCGCGGGCCGGTCCAAGTCTTTTCTTACGCGGTCAAGAATACCGTTGACGAAACGGCCTGATTCGCCGCCACCGTACGTTTTTGCCAGCTCAATCGCTTCATTAATCGAGACAACTGGCGGTATGTCGTCGCGGTAAAGCATTTCATAGATCGCCAGGCGGAGGACATTGCGATCAACCGCTGAGATACGGCGAAATTCATAATTCTCGCAGTAACGCCGAATTCGTTCGTCGATTTCCGGTAGATGCTCGACCATTCCCTCGATAAGCGGCTGTGCAAACTCGCGTACTCGTGGCGTCGCCGGACAGAATTCCCAAAAATCGTCGATCTTCTCCGGTCCCTCGCCGCGCTGGAGATCGCGCCAGAAATGGTATTGGATCGCCGCTTCGCGTGCTCGCCGTCTTTTGCCCATAAATTACTTCCTGCGAAGTTTCGACATGGCGCTGGCGATTTCCACCGCCGCACGCGCGGCCTCGGTGCCCCGATTAATTCTATTTTCCAGACAGCGCTCGCGTGCCTGGCCCTCGTTATCGAAACTGAGCACCACATTGATCACTGGAACACCATAATCAACCGCAATACGCTGAAGCGCATCAGTCACGGAACGGCTGAGATTTTTCGCGTGGTTTGTTTCTCCGCGCATGATTACGCCACAGGCGATAATTGCATCGGCTTTTTTCTTTCGCGCCAACTCGCGCACCACCACAGGAATTTCGAACGATCCCGGCACGCGGTGGATCGAAATCGCAGCGCTCGACACAAGGCTGCCCAATTCCTCTTCCGCATGATCGACCAAGCCTTGTACGTATTGAGCGTTAAACTGACTCGCCACGATTGCGAACCTGCGCTTTGCCGCAGCGACATGCGGACGAGGTGGGACCGACTTCGACATCTAGAAATTACAGCAAGTGTCCCAGCTTCGTCTTTTTGGTCTCGAGATATTTTGCGTTGTGCGGATTGGCTTCGCTGCGTATCGGCACCTGCTCCACCATTTCCAGGCCGTAACCTTCGAGTCCGACCACCTTCTTCGGATTGTTGGTTAGAAAGCGGAACTGACGCACCCCGAGATCGAAAAGGATTTGCGCGCCCAGCCCGTAATCTCGCAGATCGCTGGGGTACCCGAGTCTGGCGTTTGCTTCCACGGTGTCGAGTCCTTGCTCCTGCAATTTGTAAGCGTGAATTTTTGCCGCGAGCCCAATACCGCGTCCTTCCTGGCGCATATAGACCAGGACGCCGCTCCCTTCCTCCTGAATTTGCCGAAGCGCTGCGTGCAATTGATTTCCACAGTCGCACCTGCGTGAACTGAACACGTCGCCAGTCAGGCATTGACTGTGCACCCGGACCAGCGTCGGCTTGGTTTTGTCTATTTTGCCTTTGACCAGGGCGAGGTGATGCTGGCCGTCGAGCTTCGAGCGATACAGGTGCAAATCGAAATCGCCGTAGTCAGTCGGCATTTTCACGATTTGCTCCAGCTCCACCAATTTTTCGCGAACGCGCCGATGCG
>WNFY01006765.1_pt1 | contig 10183 bp, 11 predicted proteins | sample 5400091 | NCBI WGS metagenome assembly WNFY01 (sample SAMN13153364, study PRJNA577476) | soil metagenome | isolation source: 60 cm soil or saprolite under grassland replicate 1 | place: USA:California | collected 2016-06-15 | reverse complement strand
CAGGGTTGGGAAAAAGGACCGGTAAGAAGACATGGCAATCCAAGCCATGGGATAGCCCTCACTCCCGACGAAAAAGAATTATGGGTTGCTGATGGGCACAACATGCGGCTGCATGTTTTTAATGCAACAGCGCCTTATCAGCAATTAACTACTATTCCACTCCAGGATATGCCTGGATGGATCAGCTTTAGTATTGACGGCAAATATGCCTATCCTTCCAGTGGCGAGGTGATTGATGTTAGAACCCGTAAAATTGTTACAACGCTTCAGGATGAATTCCACGATAATGTAGCCAGCGAAAAAATGCTTGAAATAGATTTTATGAATAATAAAGCAGTCAAAGCAAATGATCAATTTGGAATTGGCCGCCTGAGAAAATAATTAAAGCTCTCTAATCTGACTTGTAGGCCGGGAGGTTATCTTGAGCGGATTTTTTTAACTAAAACTATAACAATCCGGCAGCAAATTTGAATAAGCAGATCAAACTTTTTGCAGCATGTACAGACGCCAACCTTCTCTGATATTTTGCATAATAATGGACCTGATCGGCTATGCGACTTACGCGATTCCTTTTTTAGGGGAATTTGCCGACATTATATGGGCCCCGGTCTCAGCCATTATCTTCTTTGTGAGTTTTGGAGGATGGAAGGGGGCGCTAGGTGGTATTGGTAATTTCATCGAAGAAATATTGCCAGGCACGGATTTTATCCCAAGCTTTACTATCATGTGGTTCCTTCAGCATTACCGCAAGAAAAATCCGAAAACGCCCGCCAGACTTTTAAGATAGCTTACATTATCGCTTGATTTTTTCAAAAGGAAATTTCCCTTTGATATGTTGATTGAGAAATGCCCCCTTGGAAAAGGATGTTTTCATAGCTGTATAAATCTCTTCGGGTACATTTTTATAGCCGTACACAATGCCCGACACATAAATTACCCGGAGCGTGGATGAGTGGACGTCATAATTTATAGCAGCAACAACAGAAGATGGCATAGAATAACTAGTAATGATTTCATTTTAAAACAAAAAAACATGCCAGACCCGATTGATAAATTGAATAATGACAGACAAGGTACCACCTTCGCTTTTATCACTCGGGATCTCATTTCCGTTTATCAATTTATTAGTGTTAGCTCAAAAGCCTTTTAGTATTTTGCCAATATAAATTTTCAACATGCTTTTTAAAATTTATTTCAGAAGGGCTATGCTCGTTACAGTAATACAGCTTATAGTTACCGTTCTATTGTCGCAGCCTGGCGTTCCTTTTACAAAATGGACAAGTGATGGCAATGCCTATTACCTGGTAGAAAAAGGCGAGATAATGAAGATAGAACTGCCCTCGCAAAAGAAAGATACTTTCATTAGCAAAAAACAATTGACGAGGGACGGCAAAACAATTGTGCCAAGGAGTTTCCAGTTATCAGGGGATGGCAGAGAGGCTTTGATCTATACTAATGCAAAAAAAGTATGGCGGTTCCCCACTCGCGGAGATTACTGGTTCCTCAATCTTGCCAGCGGTGAGTTAAAGCAATTGGGAAAAGGAAGACCGGAATCAAGTCTGCAGTTTGCGAAATTTTCTCCTGATGGCAGTAAGGCAGCTTATGTAAGTGAGCATAATATTTATGTGGAAGACTTATCAAGCGGCAACATAAAAAAGCTGACTGATGACCATGGAACAAAAAAACTTATCAGCGGAACATTTGATTGGGTTTACGAGGAGGAATTTTTTTGTCGCGATGGTTTTCGCTGGAGTCCCGATGGGAAAACCATTGCATACTGGCAGATCGATGCCAACCAGATCCGTGATTATTATATGCTGAACACAACTGATTCAGTATATAGCCGGGTGATACCTGTCGAGTATCCTAAAGTGGGCGAACCTCCTGCACCCGCACGTATCGGTGTGGTAGATATTAATTCAGCACGGACAATATGGATGGATGTGCCTGGCGACCCCGCGCAGAACTATATCATAAGAATGGAATGGTCTGCACCGAATGAAATTATTTTACAGCAAATAAACCGTAAGCAGAATGAAAGCAGGATTATGCTCTGTAACACCGCAATCGGCAAATCAAAAAAAATTTTTACCGAAAGCGATAGTGCATGGGTCGCTACTTTAAATGAATGGAGAAATGAAGTAAAAGGCTGGGATTGGATTGTTTCAGGAAAGGAATTTATCTGGTTTAGTGAAAAAGATGGCTGGAGACATTTATATCGCGTCAGCCACGACGGAACAAAGCAAACAAAGATTACAAACGGTGATTATGATGTAATCGACCTGCTCAACATAGATGAAAAGACAGGCTATGTATATTTTTATGCCTCGCCGGCGAATGCTACGCAACAATTTTTATACAGAACAAAATTAGATGGCAAAGGAAGATTAGAGAGAGTTTCGCCTGCGGGAGAGGAGGGAACACATAGTTACGAGATCTCTCCAAACAGTAAATTTGCGAGGCATAGTTTTTCTAATTATTACACTTCTTCTTTGAGTGAATGGGTTACTCTGCCCGATCATAAACCCTTTAAACCCGAAGATGATGTCAGCAAAAAAATTAAACCTGAAAACAAATCAAAAAGCAATATTTCTTTTTTCAAAATTACTACTGAAGAGGGTGTAACGATGGATGCATGGGTAGTGAAGCCAAAGAATTTTGACAGCACAAAAAAGTATCCTGTTATTTTTTATGTGTACGGCGAACCGGCAGCTACAACGGTGAATGATAAATATGGCGTTGGCTCCAATTCTTTATACCAGGGCGATATGGCTGGGGATGGGTATGTGCAGGTTTCGATTGACAATCGCGGTACGCCTTCACCAAAAGGAAGAGAATGGAGGAAATCAATTTACAAAAAAATTGGCCAGCTCAATATCCGCGACCAGGCACTCGGCGCCAAAGAAGTATTAAAATGGAATTTTATTGATACTAACCGTGTGGCAGTCTGGGGCTGGAGCGGTGGCGGTTCCTCCACATTGAATTTAATGTTTCAGTATCCTGATGAATACCAAACGGGGATTTCAATTGCACCTGTTACCAGTTCGTTGTTGTATGATAATATTTATACCGAACGCTATATGGGTTTGCCTCAGGAAAATATGGAAGATTATAAAAAAGGCGCTGCACTTTCGTATGCAAAAAATCTGAAAGGGAACTTACTATTCGTTCACGGTACGGGTGATGATAATGTACATTATCAAAATACTGAAATGCTGATCAATGAGCTGGTGAAAAATGGAAAAATGTTCCAGATGATGAGCTATCCCAATCGCACTCATTCGATCAACGAGGGAGAAGGAACCTCTCAGCACCTTGGCGCGTTGTATACTACATATCTGAGAGATCACTGTCCGCCCGGTGGAAGAACAGAAGAAGAGATACAGGCAAAGAATGTGAAAAAAGCATTCTGATAAATCAGATTTAGTTTTATCTACTCTTCTTTGGCATGATGATCTTCCTAAAACATTCAAGCCTCTTTGTGAAGCTTATCGCTGCCTTCTTTTGGTTTGAAATAAGTAAGTTTTATTGCCCTTGCTTTTTCGCGAAATAAAGGTGGTACAGCCATAAGCGCATTTTCATGACTATCTGCTTCTATTATGGCATAGGCATGGTGATCATTATCATAGCAGCCCCATTCAAAATGTGTAAGAAAATTTGCATGATACTGTATAAAATGTTTTACTGCCATTCGGCAATCTTCAGCAGTATGTTCCGAGATAATAATGTAGCGATCCATACAAACGAGTTTAGTTAAAGATAAACAGATTACATTTCCTGCAGATACTTGCGTGTAAACCTTATAGCCATTGCTCCTTCTCCTACTGCAGAAGAAATACCAGTTGTAGCGCCAAATCTCACATCACCGGCTGCAAATATTCCAGGCACACTTGCCTCGCACATATACGGCTCGCGGTCCTCTTTCCAGAAACTATGAAAAGATTTTTCTTTCATCAGTTCTCTTCCGGTAAGAATAAAACCGTTTTCGTTTTTCATTACCACATTAGTGAGCCAGGAAGTACCCGGCCTTGCACCAATATAAATAAACAAAGCTTTGGCGGGAATTATTTTTTCTTCTCCATCTTTACAATTCCTGATTGTTATCCGTTCCAATACTTTGTTGCCTTCTACGGCTATCAATTCTGTGAGGGTTAATATTTTTATATTGGGCGTTTTACGAATGTTCTCAACAAGATAGTTGGCGGCGGTTTGTTTTAATGCATCACGCCTGATAAGTATGTTCACTTCCTTAGCAAACTTACTCATATACATAGCCGCCTGGCAAGCGGAGTTGCCACCACCAACTATGTAGATCACTTCGTTTTTACAGGCATGAGCTTCCACTGAGGCGGAACCGTAGTAAATACCAGCGCCAGTGAATTTTTCAATATTATCAATATCCAAAGTTGTATACGCTGCTCCTGTGGCAATAATGATTGATTTGCTATGTACAACTCCGCCGTCACTCATTTCAATGATCTTATAACCATCCTTCACAGAAATATTTTTCACTTCTTTGGGTGTAAGAATTTCCGTTCCGAATCTCGTGGTTTGAGAAATGGCCCGTCTTGTAAGTTCAGCACCTGAGAGACCGGAGGGAAAACCAAGGTAATTTTCTATTCGATGGCTGCTGCTGGCCTGGCCGCCCGGATTGTTTTTTTCTATCAGTAACGTTTTGAGACCTTCACAAGAACCGTAAACCGATGCGGCCAGCCCGGCGGGACCTGCACCGATGATGAGCACGTCATACATTTCGCTTAAAGCTTTTTGCTGCAAGCCAACACTGGCTGCAAGTTGTGGCAGCTCGGGGTTTGAAAGAAAAGACCCATCTTTCAATACAACAAGAGGCAGATCTGAATACGATGATTTTGCACTCGTAACATACTGCTCCGCATCTTTATTGTCTTCAACATCCATCCATAAGTAAGGAACTAAATTTCCCGAAAGAAATTCCTTAAGCTTATGTGATTTCGGTGACCATTGAAAACCAATGATGCGGATGCCTTCATGATCAGGTTTATAAAATGCCTGCCAGTCTTCCAGCAAATCATTGACAATGGGATAAAGTTTTTCTTCCGGAGGATTCCAGGGTTTCAGCAGATAGTAGTCAAGCTTTACATTATTAATAGCCCTGATCGCCGCTTCTATATCGGAGTAAGCAGTCAGTAAAATCTGCTTTGCATCGGGAAAAATTTCCCTGGCTTTTTCAAGGAAAACAATGCCTTCCATTTCAGGCATACGCTGATCCGAGATAAATAAAGCCACTGTTTCGTTTTTAAGCTTTAATTCCTTTATAAGATCCAGCGCCTCACTTGCCGTTTCTGTGGCTGCTATACGGTAATCATTACGATATTCATTTCTTATGTCGCGTTGAATTGCTCGCAACACATGTATATCGTCATCAACTATTATTATAAATGGAAGTTTCATTTTGCCCTTTAAATCCCCCTAAAGGGGGACTTTTATGTTATGATCAAATCAAATAGGTCTCTCAAGAATACTGGAGTCCCTGTAAGCCCCCTTTAGGGGGTTTGGGGGTATAGGAATGCACACTGCAAATTCTGTTCTTCCCGGTGCTGATTCAACTTTTATTTCTCCGTTATGATGTTTTACTATTCTGTTTACTAAATCTAATCCTATACCGGTTCCCTGGCCGACCTTTTTAGTGGTAAAAAATGGATCAAATATTTTTGACATGATTTCTTTGGGAATACCGCTGCCGTTGTCAATAATTTTCACTTTTACATTTTTACTGTCGCAGGATGTTTCTATAATTAACTCGCCATTTTCATCGACAGCATAAATCGCATTGTCAATAATATTCGTCCACACCTGGTTCAATTCCCCGACATAAGCAGGAATATCGGCAAGATCCGTGCAATAAGTTTTCTTTACTGTGATATTCTTTTCACGGAGCTTGTAGCCCAATAATGTAATCGTGTTGTCAATATCATTGTGAATATTGGTTGGCTGTAGTTCATTGGTCCTGTCCATATGCACATGACTTTTAATAGCGGTTACCAGAGTGGATATGCGGGTAGAAGCCTCTTCAAGATCTTTAATGAGGCGCTGGGAGCTCAACAAATTTTCCAGCCAGTTAATTATCTGCATCAATACATCTTTCCCGGAATCACTCCGAATACTTTCAAGATCCTCATCTGAAAAACCGGCTTCCGCAAATGCTTCCGCCGCCTCGCGGTTTTCATTGAGGCCATTTTTTTGTAGCCAATCGTCAATACGATCTTCGGTTTCAATTCGCTGCATAGCACTAAGCCTAGCCCTGGTGTTTTTATCTTTCTCTGTTGCCTCTACCAGCTTGCGGACATTTTGAATCTGCCCTGCGCTAATACCGTGAGACAACAATTTTTCTGTCATCTCGTAATTTAACTTTACTCGCTTAGCAAGTTCACAGGATATTCTGTTAATGGCAGACGCCGGGTTATTTAATTCATGGGCAATGCCTGCGGAAAGTTTTCCAAGAGCATTTACTTTTTCATGCTGCAGCTGAATGGTAGCAAACTGCCTTGCTCTTTCCGTCATGTATCCAATCAGTTTCTGGATAAGATCGGGAGAGAGCCGCTCCAGTTCAGAAAAATATTTTTTATCCATCATAAGGGTTCTCACCTTACCTGCAGCATATGAATAACCCGGAGAGGTTTTCATTCTTGAATAAGGAAGCAAACCACTTACGCCACCTGAGGTAGAGTCGTTTACAAAGCTGGAATAAAAAACCTGCCTCCCATTTACATCCATGTAAAAATTAATACCCCCTTCAACAAGGAAATACATTTCGTTTACTGCATCGCCAAATTTTCGGATCAAAGCCCCGTCATTGTATTCGTGGTATTCCGAATGATCTAAAATCCATTGCAATTGTTCGTCCGAAAGGTCTTTGACCGCAATAACTTTTTTTAATTCTTCGATACTAACCGCATTCATAGTTCATAAAATTACGGTTTAGAAACAAAAATCCCGATTCAGTTCTTGACGCTGCAACAGATATTCCAATCAAGTGGGCAAGGACTTCGCCAGAAGCCGTCTCAAAACAAACTATGCTAACTTTTTTACAGCATTTAGTCAGTTCGATTTAAGTTTTGAAAAATGGAACAAGCCTTTATCATCGCCCGTCTTAAAGAGATTTCCATCCCGGAATTACCCGATGCCCTTGCAGAAGCTGGGCTGGCCGTCCTGTAGATATTTATGAACATCTTCCGCCGGACTTAATTGATAAAACCACGGATGCTTTGGGAGAATTTCTTGATGCAATAAAACAATTAAAAAGCTAACTAACCTTCTGCCACTTACTTCAACCGTTTGAAAAGGATTAAAGGGGACGTATTGGTTATTATCGTATATTTTAAATGCAAACGATTTTGGTTTACCAAAACAAAAAAATTATGAGAAAGTTATATCTTATTCGCATCATGCAATTGCTGACGATAACATTTGTTTGTTTCACGGCAATTGCTCAGCCAGTTACCACACCGCGAATACCGAGCCCTGCCGCTTCGGTATTGCAAACTATCGGCATCTCTGTTGTCACCGTCAGTTATTCAAGACCATCAGTAAAGGATCGTGAGATCTGGGGTAAGCTTGTACCTTATGGATGGAACGCACAAGGTTTTGGCAATGGTAATTCAGCCCCGTGGCGTGCCGGAGCTAATGAAAACACTACCATCAAATTTTCTCACGATGCAAAAGTAGAGGGCAAGCCTGTGCCTGCCGGTGAATACGGATTATTCTTCGTGATCAATGCAGATAATACGGGCGAATTAATTTTATCAAAAGATTACAGATCATGGGGAAGCTTTTTTTATGAACCCAAACAGGATTTATTACGAACCAAAATACAATTGCGTGAAATACCATTTACAGAAATGCTCACTTACGATTTTATAAACAACACAAAAAACTCCTCTGAACTTGTGCTGAATTGGGAGAAAAAACAGTTTCCCGTAAAAATTGAGTTTGATGTAGATAATATTGTATTGGCCAACGCTGCAGAAGAACTCAAAGGTCCTGCGGGATTTAACTGGCAAGGATTTACCAGTGCCGCCAACTATGCCCTGCAAAACAAAACAAATTATGAGCAGGCGCTAAAATGGATAGACCAGGCGATTGCAATTAATAGCTCTTTTACAACATTGACTGTAAAATCGAATATTCTGAGAGCAATGGATAAAACCGAGGAAGCCGATAAAATGATGAATGATGCAATAGCTATTGCCAGTGAAAATGAATTGAACATATATGGTTATCAATTACTCGGTGCAGGTCAGCATGACAAGGCCATAGAAATTTTTACATTGAATACAAAACGCAGCCCGAAAAGTCCAAATTGTTTTGACAGCCTTGGTGAAGCTTTTGCAACAAAAGGCGACAAGAAGAATGCGATTCTCAATTTCAAAAAATCATTAAGTATGAATCCTCCCGCCAATGTAAGGGCCAATTCAGAAAAGTTTTTGAAACAATTAGGGGCACTGTAAATCGCTAAACCATGGTTCGTGTGGGGCGAACCATGGCTTTGGCCGGTTTGTCATTATGTAAACCGCAAACTGCCGAATACGAAGCAGGCGACGAAGCAAGTCCATTTTATAAAACCACGAATGAGCATAGAGTCAGATTTTGCATTAATTAAAATTATTCTCATCAGCACTGGGACCGTAGCTGCCAGGAATAGGTATGTTCAGCAATCGCAAATACACACCTAACTGTGCACGATGATGTATCTGCTGACTCAGCGACATCCTGAGAATTTCAATTTTAGGATTGGTAGCATAAATAGTATTGCCGTTTCTTAACGTCCACGGCTTATCCAACAGCTCTTCATTTTCCGACACCAATGTTGACAGACCTTCCTGGTAACGTTTTTCAAAATACGCCATCAGGTCTTCGTGGCTGTTAATGGCCGGTTGCTCATAGGGTCGTGCGAAGTCTATTTCATCTGTAGTAAATGTCATGTATATCCACCCGGGAAGATCGGCAATATGCGAAGCCAGGCGTTTTATATCCATGCTTTTGGCGTGAGGTTTATACTCAAACTTGTCACCCGGCACACGGGCCAGCATTTTGCGGGTTGTGGCGGCTTCCTCCATGAACTGCTGTCTAAAGAATTCAATGAATGTCATAGTGTTTTGTTTTATACCACAAAGCAACAACCCACTTGTGACAACCCTATGTCAGCAGCATGTGACTTTCTTCAAGTTTTTTTAAAATATTTTCAGCGATCTCAGCTACAATCTCGTTCAGTCGCACGGGCTCAATAATTTTTGCATGATCACCAAACAACATAAACCATCTTGCAAAACCCATCAATGAGCCAGTCAAAAAATGCATACGCACATATTTGCCGGCTTTTTCTTCTTTTACAAAACCATTGTAGTATTTCTGTTCACCCAAATATTTTACAACGTCCACCTCCACATCCATCACCACCTGGTACACCTCCCGTTCGGAAGACATCTGGCTGATAAAACTTTGTAACGATGGATGTGTTTTTGAAATCACTTCCTCAGTAATAACCAATTTTTCAATTTTATCCGTTCTGAAATTCCTGTAATCATTTCTTAATTGACAAAATGCGATCAGATACCAATGGTTGCCGAGATTATAAATACCCACTGGTTCTACCTTACGGCGCGTAGTTTCATTTTTTTCAATCGAGGTGTAATTGATTTCGATGATCGATGAAGTGCCAATGGCTTTTAGTAACGGTTGCAGATGTAATTCTTCCTGAGGCTTATGAACAATAGCCGGATGAGTCATCACTGCTATATGTTGATCAATTTCTTCAATATGGTCTTTTTCAGAAACTCTCAATACAGCTTTAATCTTATCAAGCGCTGAAATATAATGTTTGGATATGCTTGCATCTGTCTTTGATTGTACCAGTTTTGCAGCAGTTAAAAGTGCAGAGGCCTCGTCCTGGTTGAACATTACAGGTGGCAGCTTATAACCTTCCATTAGTTTATAACCTACACCGGCCTCACCAATCACGGGCACGCCGGCTTCGTCAAGAGCATGTATATCCCGGTACACTGTGCGCAGGCTGATTGAAAATTTTTCAGCAATATCCTGAGCTTTTACCAACCGCCTGGATTGAAGTTGAATAAGAATAGCCGCTAAACGATCGATACGATTCATAGAAGATTAAAATTAATGGAAATGGTGAGTGACAAGTGAC
>WNFY01008806.1_pt1 | contig 10184 bp, 9 predicted proteins | sample 5400091 | NCBI WGS metagenome assembly WNFY01 (sample SAMN13153364, study PRJNA577476) | soil metagenome | isolation source: 60 cm soil or saprolite under grassland replicate 1 | place: USA:California | collected 2016-06-15 | reverse complement strand
CCGCGATCCACGTCCACATCGCGTACAGCTCCCACATGTGGCCCAGATAGCCGACGTTCGCGAGCAGCGTCGCCGGGTCTTTCAGGATCCGCGGGGCTGCAGTCAAAGAAAACGGTGGCGAAGCGGCGGCGTAGGGTCCGTCGCTCGGCACGCGCAGCACCAGGAGCCCTCCCGCGATCGCACTCACGGCGGCAACCGCGAGCACGACGCGCCAGGCGGCCGGGGCGACCGCCCAACGGACGAGATGCGGACTTGCCGAGCCCAGGGTGAGCGCGCCGACGAGAATCCCGATGGCCAGTCCCCTTCCTTCTTTAAACCAGCCCGCTGCGATCTTCATTCCCGGCGGATAGACACCTGCCAGCGCAGCGCCTGTGAGCAGTCGACACGCGATACCCACCCGTATGCCGCCCGCCGCCGCCACTCCCAGTGTGGCGGCTGCCGCCAATACCGCCGAACCCGCAACCAGGTGCCGGGCTGAAACCCGGTCAGCCAGTGTTAGGATCGCACTCACCAGAGCGCCGGCGACAAATCCCAGCTGCACGGAAATGGTGAGCCACGCGGTTCCGGCAGGCGAGAGCTGCCAAGCGCGTGCGAGTGCGGGGGCGATGGCGGACGCGCTGAACCAGGGGGCCATTGCCAACAGCTCGGCGAGGGCCAGGACAGCCAATACCCGCTTCGGATTCACAAACCGGTAGGATGATCCAGAAAGACCCAGGGCAAATCGAACTTCTTGGAGACGTGCTCGGCGAGCGCCTTGACCCCCACCGTCTCGGTGGCGTAATGGCCCGCGTAGAAAACGTTGAGTCCCAGCTCTTCAGCATCGAAGAATGTCCAGTGCTGGCCTTCCCCGGTCACGAACGTGTCGAGTCCGGCTGCAGCCGCATGCGGGATGAGCGAACCTCCCGATCCGGTGACGATGCCCACTCGCTGCACTCGTTCAGGTCCGAACGCGAACAGTTTGGGCGCCGTCCCGAGCGTTCTGGTCAATGCCCATGTCAGCTCGTCGCGAGTCCCTCGGTACTCGCCCCACACACCGGCCGGGGCGCCGTGATAAGATCCGAAATCACCCCGCAGCTTGATGTCGAGCAGCTGGGCCAGTACGTGGTTATTGCCAACGTCAGCATGACGATCGAGTGGCAGGTGGGCGGCGTAGAGCGCGATGTTGGACTTGATCAAACCGGCAACGCGACGGTAGGCGGGGCCGACGAGTGGCCGCAGACCGCCCCAAAAGATGCCGTGATGGACCAACAGGCAGTCGGCGCGTTGCTCGGTCGCGTGCCGCACCGTGGCCTCGCAGAGGTCGACGGCCGCGGCAAGCCGCGTGACCTCGCCCGAGTTGCTGACCTGGAGGCCATTCAGCGCCTCGGGAGCGTCAGCACTTTCCTCGGCAATGTGGAGATACTCATCGAGAAAACGGACGAGAGTGTCTAGGCGCACTTAAGACACCGTAGGCACACTATCGTAGCAGTTACCGAACTTTCCACACGCGGGAGTCCAGTAAGTGATAACAACATAACATGTTAGAGAATCCACATCCGACAACCGTGGCCGTGTGGATATCTATGCCCGTGCTAACGCTTGACCGCTGCGCGTGACCTGCGGAGGCTGGCCGGCGTCCTCTCCCATCCTCAGTACGCCGTTGATCTCTCCACCTTCCTGAATGAGCAGCTTCTTGGTGTGCACGTCGCCATGAACGACGCTGGTGGCTTGCAGCTCCACGCGCTCTTCAGCGTAGATGGCTCCGCGCACTTCACCGCCGATGATGGCCTCACGGCTTATGACGTCGCCCTCTACTTCCCCGCCCCGTGCCACGAGAACCTGTTTCGCGGCGCGCACTGTGCCGTTTACGGAGCCCTCGATCTTCACGACTCCGTCCGCCGCGATATCGCCGACGACTCGCATGCCGGCGCCGATGATCGAAAGGCCGGGAACGCCTTCGCGTGCGCCCCCCCCACCCGATCCTGGAGTCTTTTCCGAGAACACGGACATCAGCGCGTCCCCCCCTCTTTCACGAGGTCAAGCGGATCGACGGACTTGCCGTCGTGACGAATTTCGAAATGTAGATGCGGTGCTGTGGACCGCCCGGAGTTACCGGACAGACCGATCACTTGTCCGGCCTGAACATCGTCGCCTTCCGCCGCCAGCAGCCGTGACGTGTGACCATACATCGTCTCATACCCGGATGGATGTCGCAAGAGGACGAACAGCCCGTAGTCGGGATCATAGCCGGCCTGCGTGACCGTGCCGCCACCGGAGGCGCGGATCGGGGTGCCGATCGGGACGGCAATGTCGATGCCCGGATGCGATTCGTCCACCACGCCCGGGCGCACCTGCCCGCGCGTCACAAACCCCGGTACGTCGAGTGGCCAGTGAGAGGGAATCGACGCTCCTGTCTCGTAGCGCTTTGTCGCGCCGGGCAAGGAAGCGCGGATCGGGACCGCGCGCATGGCGGTCGTGAGATCGGCTGTCCGAGCGACGCTGCCGCCCTTGCCCGTGGGGGCGGCAGGCGCTTTTACCCCGAGCATCTGACGCAGCTCTTGATAGTTCGCTTCGGCGCGATTCAACGCGGAGGCGAGCTGCTGCACACGACTGTTCTCGACGCGAAGTCGCGAGACCTCGCGCTCGAGTCCTGGCACGCGGGCGTAGCCACGGAAGATCGGTCCCGCGAATGCGAAAAACAGAACGACGGATACGGCAATGGCGCCAGCGCCCCACTTCCCCGCCTCTAAAGCCCAGCGTGGGAACCGGTACTGTTTGGACTCAAGATCGCCGTCGGCGTGGACGACGATCGTCACGCTGCGGCTGCCCCGTTTGCCTCTCTTCATCCGTCGAATGGCGCCCCGAGGATGAGTTCGAGCAGCCGAGCGAGATCGTCGTTCGAATAGAACGACAGATGAATTTGCCCTTTGCCTTTGGCGCGCAAGGTCACGCGCACGTCGGTACCGAGGCGGCGGCGGAGCGCGTCCTCGACGCGACGCACTTCGGGAGCGACGCCAAGCCCGCGCTTCATCCGCGGCCGGCGCTCGGGTGCACGACCGCCGCGCACGCGATCTTCAACTTCGCGCACCGAGAGGCCCTGCGCGACCGCTTCGCGCGCGAGATTCGTGACGATGCGTAGATCCTCCAATGCGAGGAGCGCGCGCGCGTGCCCCACCGACAGCTGGCCCTCGTGCAGCATCTGCAAGACGACTTCCGGCAGCTTGAGCAAGCGCAGAGCATTGGCGACCGTCGAGCGGTCGCGACCGACCGCGTCCGCAACATCCTGCTGCGCGAGCTTGAACTCCGCGATCAGCCGCTCGTACCCGCGCGCCTCGTCTACGGGCGACAGATCGTCGCGCTGCAGATTCTCGATCAGGGCCAGGGTGAGCAGCGTGCGATCATCCGCGTCGCGCTGCACCGCGGGAATACGTTCCCAGCCGAGTTGCTGGCACGCACGCAGCCGCCGCTCGCCGGCGATCAGCTCGTAGCCGCCCCCCCCATTTGCGCGCCGTACCACAACCGGCTGCAGCAGGCCGGCTTGTTTGATGGAGGATACCAGTTCTTCGAGGGCGGTCGGATCAACGGTCTTTCGCGGTTGGAACGGGTTCGGCTTGATATCCTGAATGGGCAGCTCAACGAGGCTGCCTTCGCGCTCGGCTTCTTGGCGCGTCGGCCCTAAGAGAGCCTCGAGACCCCGACCGAGACGGCGTCTTCCTGCGGCGGTTTCCGTCATGCGGGCACCTCCGGAGACGGCAGCGATTCAATGGCAGGCAGGCTTGGCGACGGGGGAGCGCCCTGCTCGACCCGGCGAATCAACTCCTGGGCGACAGCCAGGTAGCTCTTGGCACCGATCGACTGCACGTCGTACAGGATGATCGGTTTTCCGAAGCTGGGCGCTTCCGCCAGACGCACGTTGCGTGGGATCGTGACGCTGAACATCCGGCCGCCGAAGTACTCCTTCGCTTCTTCGGCGACCTGCTTGCAGAGATTCAGTCGCGCGTCGTACATCGTCAGCAGCACGCCTTCGATGGCGAGCGCGGGATTGAAATTGCGCTGCACCAGCTTGACGGTGTTCAGGAGCTGCGAGAGCCCTTCGAGCGCGTAGTACTCGCACTGGATCGGAATGATGACGCTGTCGGCCGCCGTCAGCATGTTCAGCGTGAGCAGGCCGAGTGACGGCGGGCAATCGATGATGACGTAGCCGTACTCGTCGCGCAGGTCGCGCAGCGCCTCTCGCATGCGATTCTCGCGTCCATTCTGATTGACCAGTTCGAGCTCGGCACCCACGAGGTCCTGGGTCGCGGGAACGACGTCGAGATACGGGAAATGGACATGCGGAAACCGCGATTGAACGAGTGGCGAACCGTCGATGAGCGCTTCGTAGAGCGAATGTCGAATGCGATCGCGTTCGATTCCCACGCCGCTCGTCGAATTTCCCTGCGGATCCGCGTCGATGAGCAGTGTCTTCCGCTCGGCGGTCGCGAGCGACGCCGCGAGATTGACCGCGGTCGTGGTTTTGCCGACGCCGCCTTTTTGATTTGCGATCGCGATTGCGCGTGACATTGTAACTCGTTGATGGTTAATAACTTATGTAGCTAGGAAATGGATGCGAGTCCAATATATGTTCGTTTCACGTGAAACGAAAGAGCATACGTTTCACGTGAAACTGCAACAATCGGTCTAGGCGACTCTCCGACGCCAGCGGGTCGCTTCGAGCACGAGACTGTGAAGGTCGCTCGGCGTGACGCCAGGAATACGCGCGGCCTGCGCAAGCGAGGTGGGACGGACGCGATCGAGCTTCTGTCGCGCTTCCGTGGCGAGCGTCCGCAGCTCGAGGTAGGGCAGGTCAGGCGGCAGGACGAACGACGCCAGCTCGGCAAGGCGTACCGCAGCCTCGCGCTCTCGCGCCAGATAGCCGTCGTACTTGATCTCGACTTCAGCGGCCAGCACCGCGTCCGCAGGTGAATCCGTGATCCCCGTCGCCGCAAGCAATCGCCCGAGCGAGACTCCGGGTCGCTTCGCGACGACGGCGATGCGCTCGCTCTCCGTCAACTTCGTTCCAGTATCCTCGAGCGGACCCTCTGCCTGCGCCGGTGTGATCGTGGTCTGTCGCGCGAGATTGAGGATCCTCTCCTCCTCGCCGAGGCGCCGTTCAGCCGCCCGCGACTCCGCATCCGTGAGGAGACCGAGTCGCTCGGCGAGCGGAAGCAGGCGCCGCAGCGCGTTGTCCTGACGGAGCAACAGCCGAAACTCGGACCGGGACGTAAATAGACGGTACGGCTCGTCCACTCCGCGCGTGACAAGGTCGTCGACGAGAACTCCGATGTACGCGTCATTGCGACCGAGGACGACGGGCTCTTCGCCGCGGATGCGGCGGACCGCGTTGATGCCAGCCACGACGCCTTGGCCCGCCGCTTCTTCATATCCTGTCGTCCCGTTGATCTGACCGGCAAAGAACAGATGCTCGACGCTCTTCACCTCGAGCCAGGGCGTAAGCTGCGTCGGCGGATAATAGTCATACTCGATCGCATAGCCGGGGCGTGTCATGCGCGCGCGCTCGAGCCCCGGGACCGCGTGCAAGAACTCGAGCTGCACGGCGACGGGGAGGGAAGTGGACAGCCCGTTCACGTACAGCTCGGTCGTGTCGAGGCCCTCGGGCTCGAGGAAGATCTGGTGGCGCTTCGCCGCGGGGAACTTCACGATCTTGTCTTCGACGGATGGGCAATAGCGCGGCCCGCGACCACTGATGGCGCCGCCGTACAGCGCCGACTCCTTCAGGTGGCGCTGGATGATGTCCTTCACTGCTTCGCCGGCCCACGTGATCCAGCATGGGACCTGACCCGGGCGGTCGACGCGCTCGTGGAAGGAGAAGCGGAACTCCTCCGTGTCGCCGTCCTGGCGCTCGACCTTGCTCCAATTCACGGACCGACCATCGACGCGGGGTGGGGTGCCGGTCTTGAAGCGCGATACTGTAAGTCCTGTATTAACAATAACTTGCGCCATCTCCACGGATGGCGCGTCGCCGGCGCGTCCGGCGGGAATCTGAGTATCGGTGCCGAGGTGAATCCGGCCACGCAGGAATGTCCCGGCCGTGATGATGACGGCGCGCGCGGTAAACCGCCGCCCATCGCCAGTCTCGACCCCAGTAATCCGCGTGCCGCCCTCATCGAAGAGCAGATTTGTGACCATCCCCTGAGACAGGTCGAGGGCCGGGCATTGCTCGAGCAGGAAGCGAACGGCGCGCTTGTAGAGGGTGCGGTCCGCCTGGGCGCGAGGGGCCCAGACGGCGGGACCCTTCGAGCGATTCAACATCCGGAATTGGATGGTGGCACGATCGGCGGCGCGACCCATGATGCCGCCGAGGGCGTCGACCTCACGGACGACGGTGCCCTTTGCAATGCCGCCGATCGCGGGGTTGCAGGACATCTGCCCGATCGTTTCGAGGTTGGAAGTAAGCAGCAGAGTCCGGGCGCCGAGGCGCGCGGACATGGCGGCCGCTTCAGTACCGGCGTGCCCACCGCCGACGACGATGATGTCAAAGTCACCAGACATGGGGTCAAACTACTAAGCTAGGACATGCAAAGGCTAGACGCGGCAGACGCACCGCGGGCAACAGTCAACGGGTTTTGGGACGATCGGCTGCTTGGAGGGATACTATAGGACGCTCTACGAAGCCTTTGCATGTCCTAAGCAGTTCTTACCCACCGCATGAGTTCCTTCACGTTCGGACGCTTACCTGTCATCAGGATTCCCACGCGATAAATGCGGGCGGCAACCCATGTCACCCCTACGATCGCAAGGGCGAGGATACCGAGCGACGTCGCCAGTTCCCACATCGGCATGCTTCCCGCTGTCCACCGCACGGGTGTCGCGATCGGCGTGGTGAATGGCACGAGCGAGAGCGTCTTCGCGAATGTCGAGCTGGGATCGTTCGTGAGCGCGAGAATGGACAGGTAGGAAATCATCAGCACGTAGGTGACTGGCTGCTGCGCCTGGCGCGCCTCCTGCTCGTTGCTCGACATCGCGCCCACCGCCGCGAACATCGCGGAATAGAGAAGAAAGCCGCCGAGGAAGAAGGCGATGAACACCGCAAGGGTCGCGGCCGGGATGTGCGGCAACGTCAGCTGCACCGAGGCGGGATCGGCCCCCAGCGCCTGGGCAATCGGGCCGCGCAGCGAGAGCAGCACACGCGCGGAGACACCCCAGATGACGAACTGAAAGAAGGAAACGGAGCCCGCGCCAAGGATCTTCCCCAGCATCAGCTGGAACGGGCGCACGGACGACACGAGCACCTCGATAACGCGCGTCGTCTTCTCCTCCAAAACCGAACTCATGACGTTCACGCCGTAGAGCAGGATGGCCATGAATAGCAGGATCGCCATGAGATAGGCAGTGAGGAACGACTGCGCAGCGCTTTCGGACGTGGTGCGGCCGTGAGAGATCTTCTTTTGATCCAAGGCGATCCGAATCTGGGCCCAATCGACGAGCCCAGGATTCACCCCTTTTTGCTCCAAGCGCTCCTTGACGACGAGGCGACCCAGCGTTCGCTGCAGATTCTCGATCGTCTGCATCCCGAGATTCGACGCCTGGTACTCCGCGCGACCCGTCTCGATGAGATCGTTGGTGACGATCAAAAAGCCGTTGAGGCGCTTCGACTCGACCTCATCTTTCAGGGAATCGACGACGCCCGCTCGCGCGGGTACGAGTGTCGCACGGAACGACCCACTCGCCGACAACGCGGCGATCACGCGGTCTCCCAAACCTCCGGTGGTCGAATCCACGACGGCGATAGTGCGAACGCCGCCGCCCAGCGACTGGACGATCTGGAAGACGATGATGCCCGCAAAGAGCACCGGTCCGAGGATCGCTGAGACCCAGAACCACCGGGTCCGCACGCGCTCGACGAACTCGCGACGAATGATCGCCCAGACTTTATGCATTCGGCCCACCGTTTTTGGCGTGCGGTGCGGTCGCTGCGGCAGTCGCAGCTTCGGGTCCAACCAAATCCACGAAGATCTTGTGAAGCGAGGGACTCGCCAGCTCGAAGCGCGCGAGCCGCGCGCCGGAATTGACCAGGGCTTTCAGGATCTCCTGGGCATCGGCTCCGGGCGCCAGCTCCAGCTCCGCCTCCTGGCCGAAGTCCTGGATCTTCGCGACGAGCCGCCGGTCCGAGAAGATCTGTTGCGCATTCCCCTGGCCGCCGTCGAATGCAACGATCACGTTCTTACCGCCGTGCGTCTGCTTGACCTCCGCCAACGTTCCGTCAACGAGCTTCTTCCCGCGGGCTATGATGCAAAGCCGGTCACACAGCTTCTCGGCGTGTTCCATGATATGTGTGGAGAACAGCACGGTCTTGCCGCGGCGCCGGTAGTCGACGACCGTGTCGCGCAAGACCTGCGAGTTCACCGGATCGAGCCCGGAGAACGGCTCGTCGAAAATAACGAGATCGGGATCGTGCAACACGGTGGAGATGAATTGCACCTTCTGCTGCATCCCCTTGGACAGGTCGGAGACTTTCCGCAATCGCCAGTCGGCGAGCCCGAGCCGCTCCAGCCACTCGAGCGCCTTGACGCGGGCGGCGCGCCGCGACACGCCTTTGGCTTCCGCCAGAAAGACCAGCACGTCGAGGACCCGCATCCGGGGGTACAGCCCGCGCTCCTCGGGCAGGTAGCCGATGCGGGCGGAATGCGTACGGCCCCCGCCGACCGTTGGGGCCGAGCAGTCCGTAGATGATGCCCGGCGCCACACTCAGGGAGAGTCCATCGACGGCGGTATGACCGGAAAACCGCTTGGTGACGCGATCGACAATGACTGGTTCTGACATGCCCCGAAGCTATTGGGGTATGCTGATTGGGGAAGGGGAAACTCCGAAGAGATCGCCGGCCTTGCGAACGGCAATCACCAGCGCGTCGATATCGTCGACGTCATTGTAGATGTAAAAGGAAGCGCGGGCGGTGGCGGCGACGCCCAGCCGCCGCATTAGCGGCTGGGTACAGTGATGGCCGGCACGAATACAGACGCCGTCGCGGTCCAGAATCGTGGCGAGGTCGTGAGGGTGAATGTCGCCGTAGGTGAACGGCACGACACCCGCGCGGTGGTCGCGCGGTCCATACACCGTGACGCCTTCGATTTGCGACAGCCGCTCGATCGTTAGGCGGGCAAGCTCCTGTTCGTGAGCGGCGATCTTCTCCATACCGAGCTGTTCGAGATACGCGATCGCGGCGCCCAGCCCGACAGCAGCCTCCACGTTCGGGGTCCCCCCTTCGAACTTGTGCGGGATCTTGTTCCACGTGGATCGGTCATCCCACACACGCTCGATCATTTCGCCGCCCCCGTGGTAGGGCGGCATTGCGTCGAGCAGCGCCGGCTTGGCGACCAAAGCCCCGCTGCCCATCGGAGCCAGCATCTTATGACCCGAGAGCGCGTAGAAGTCGCAGTCGATGGTCTGGACGTCGACCCGCAGGTGCGGACTGGACTGCGCCCCATCCACCACGGTCACCGCCCCGGCCGCATGGGCCAGCTTGGAGAGTTGCGCGGCGGGGTTCACCGTCCCCAGCGAGTTTGAGACATAGGGGAATGCGACGATCTTGGGCTTCGCCTCCAAGGCCCGCCCAAAGTCGGACAGGTCGATGCGCCCGTCCTCCGTGATCTCGACCATTCGGATCGTGGCGCCCTTTTCCTGACAGAGGATCTGCCACGGCACGATGTTCGAGTGGTGATCCATCGCCGTCACGACGACCGTATCGCCGCGCTTCACGTTGGTCCGCCCCCAGGAAGCCGCCACGAGGTTGATGGACTCGGTGGTGCCCCTGGTAAACACGACGCCTTCGCGCGCCCAGGCATTCACGAAGCGGGCAACGGCTGTGCGGGCGGCTTCGTAGGCTTCCGTGGCCTCGACCGCTAGGGCATAGGCGCCCCGGTGCACGTTGGCGTTGTGGAAGCTGTAATAGTGAACGATCGCGTCGATGACTTTGCGGGGTTTTTGACTGGTCGCCGCGTTATCGAGATACACGAGCCGCCGCCCGTTCTCCTTCTGCAGAAGAATCGGGAAGTCGGGTCGGATTCTGGCGGTATCGAGCATCAAAAGTCCCGGGCCGACTCCGTAGTCACCGGCTCGGCACTGTTCTGCAAGGCCGCGTGCAGCGCGTGCCAGGCGAGGTTGGCGCATTTGATCCGGCTGGGGAACGCGCGTACGCCCGAGAACA
>WNFY01006763.1_pt1 | contig 10185 bp, 9 predicted proteins | sample 5400091 | NCBI WGS metagenome assembly WNFY01 (sample SAMN13153364, study PRJNA577476) | soil metagenome | isolation source: 60 cm soil or saprolite under grassland replicate 1 | place: USA:California | collected 2016-06-15 | reverse complement strand
CGGCCCTCCGTCTGCTCCCAGATCTCGGGGCCCGTGGTGCGGTAGTGCACCTCTGGGTTCACGGGGTTGTAGTGCTGGTCGGCGAAGATGGCATTGTCGTGGGCCGCGGCGATGGCGCGGCCTTTCATGATGTAGTTGTCGGGGTGGTCGGGCGCGACGGCGCTGGGCGTAATGATCACCTCGGCGCCGAGCGCGCGCAGCAGCCGCGCTTTCTCCTGAGACATCTTGTCGGGCATCGTGAACACGCAGCGGTAGCCCTTCACCGCGGCGGCGATGGCGAGCCCCACGCCGGTATTGCCGCTCGTCGCCTCGACGATGAGGCCGCCGGGCTTGAGCCGCCCTTCCCGCTCGGCCGCTTCGATCATCGCCACGCCGATCCGGTCCTTGACCGAGCCGCCGGGATTGAAGAACTCCGCCTTCGCCCAGATCGGCGTCTTAAGGCCCACCGACACCCGGTTCAACCGGATGAGCGGCGTCCAGCCGATCGTCTCGAGGACGCTGGCGTACGGCTTAGCGTGAGGGGGCAGGAGCGTTGCGGCCACCGGTATCCGTCACCGGTTTCGGAGGTACAGGGGTCGAGTCCCGGCGCTTGGTCGTGTCGCGGCGCGCCGTCGTGTCCCGCCGCGTCGTATCGGTGGGCGGCGTCGCGACCCGGCGCACGGGGGGACGCGTGATGGGCTGCGGCTCAGGAACGATGACGGCGGGCGCCGCGAGGGCGGGGGCCCCCGGCTGGGACGCCTGTGAGTGCCGGAACTGGATCGGCTGGAGGAACAGCGTGGAGACGGCGATGCCGTGCCGCTTGGCGGGTGCGTAGCGCAGCCGCGGCGCCCCCGCCACCGCCGCCGAGTCCAGCCCCGAGTAGCCGCTCGATTCGGCGACCTTCGTGGATTCCGCCACCAGTCGCCCCGTGGAATCGATGAACAGCCGCAGCACCACTTCGCCTTCGACCCGCTGGTCGTAGAGCCGCGGCGGGTACTGGATCGGCGGCGCCGGGTTCAGGGCCACCGGCGGCTCCTCGGACGGCGAGGGGGCGTCGCCGGCCCCGGCGTCCCGGGGCGGTGCCGGCTTGCCGCAGGCCCACACGGCCGCGGCGCCGAGCAGCCCCAACGCCCACGGCCTCACGGCCGGTCCTCCAGCCGCTTCTTCCAGGCCGCGAGGCGGTTCAGCGCCTCGAGCGGCGACAGCGCGTTCACGTCCAACTCGCCCAGCTCCGTCAGGAGCGGGTGCGCCGGGGGCGCGGCGTGCGGCGCGCCGAACAGGGCGAGCTGGGCCGCGTCCGGTGGCGCGGGAAGCCGGCCGTCGGCGACGTGGTGTCCCGCTTCGAGCAGCTTCAGCACCTGCCAGGCGCGACTCACCACGTCGGCGGGCAGGCCCGCGAGCCGGCCGACGTGGATGCCGTAGGAGCGGTCCGCGCCGCCCGGCTCCAGGCGGTGGAGGAAGACCACCTCGTCGCCGACCTCGCGCACCGCGACGTTGAAGTTGCGGGCGTGCGCCAGCTCCTCGGTGAGCTGGGTGAGCTCGTGATAGTGCGTGGCGAACACCGTCTTGCAGCCGATGCGGTTGTGGAGGAATTCGGTGACGGCCCAGGCGATGGCCACGCCGTCGTAGGTCGAGGTGCCGCGGCCGATCTCGTCGAGGAGGACGAGGCTGCGCGCGCTCGCGCCGTGGAGGATCGCGCTGGTCTCGCTCATCTCCACCATGAACGTGGACTGGCCGCGCGCCAGATTGTCCGAGGCGCCGACCCGCGTGAACAGCCGGTCCACGACCCCCACGAGCGCCCGCCGGGCCGGGACGAACGAACCCATCTGCGCCAGGAGCACGCACAGCCCCACCTGCCGCAGCAACGTGGATTTCCCCGCCATGTTGGGGCCGGTGAGCACGATGACGTGGCCCGCCTCATCGAGCGTGACGTCGTTGGGGATGAACGCTTCACGCGGCATCATCCGCTCGACCACCGGGTGGCGGCTGCCTTCCAGCCGGATGGCGAAGCCGTCGCTGACCTCCGGCCGCACCCAGCCCTCGCGGTGGGCGAGGTCGGCGAGCGCGGCCCAGACGTCGAGCTCCGCGATCCGCTGAGCGGTGTGCTGGACGCGCCCGATGGCGTCCGCCACCCGGCGGCGCACGGCGTCCACGAGCTCGGCCTCGCGCGTGCCGATGCGCTCCTCGGCGCCGAGCACGCGGGCCTCGTACTCCTTCAGCTCCGGCGTCACGAACCGCTCGGCGCCCGTGAGCGTCTGGCGCCGCTCGTAGTCGGCCGGCACTTGTTCCAGGTTGGGCCGCGTCACTTCGATGTAGTACCCGAACACCTTGTTGAAGCCGACCTTGAGCGAGGTGATCCCGGTGCGCTGGCGCTCGCGCGTCTGCAGCCCGGCGATGTACGCCTTGCCGCCGTCGCGCGCGTCGCGCAGCTCGTCGAGCGCGCGATCGTGGCCGGGCCGGATCGCGTCGCCGTCCCCGAGCTGCGGGGGGGGGCGGTCCACGAGCGCGCGGGCCAGCTCCTCCCCCAGATCGGCGAGCAGGTCGAACCCGGCCGCCGTCTCGAGGAGCGCCGAGCGCTCACGCCGCTCCAGGCCGTCGAGGGCCGCGTGGCCGTCGGGGAGGCGCTGAATCGAATCGCGCAGGGCGCCCAGCTCCCGGGGCGTCGCGCGCCCCAGGGCGGCGCGGCCCGCGAGGCGCTCGAGGTCGCGGACGCCGTCCAGCGCCTCGCGCAGCCGATCGCGCCCGCGCGCGTCCTGCGCGAGCACGTCGACGGCGTCGAGCCGCGCGCCGATCGGCGCCGGGTCCACGAGCGGGGCGAGCAGCCAGCGCCGCAGCAGGCGCGCCCCCATCGGCGTCCGGGTCCGGTCCAGCACCTCGAGCAGCGTGGTCCCGGCCGCCCCGGGGCGCAACGGCTCGACGAGCTCCAGGTTCCGGCGCGTCATCTCGTCGAGCGGCAACACGTCGCCGCGGCGGACGAGCCGCGGGCGCGCGAGGTGCGGCAGGCCGCCCGGCTTGAGCTCCCGGGCGTACCGCAGGAGCGCCCCGGCGGCGCCCAGGGCGGCGCCATCCCCGGCCTCGACGCCGAGCCCGTCGAGCGAGGCGAGCCCGTAGGCGCGGATCAGGTCCTCCCGGGCGAGCTCGGGGTCGAACTCCCACGCCTCGCGCTCGGTAACCGTGACGGCGTCCGGGGCGAGCGGGGGCCGGCTGCCGGCCGGCACGACGATCTCGGGCGGCTCGAAACGCGCGAGCGCGAGGGGAAGGTCGGCGGGGAGGACGCTCTCCCAGATGAACTCGCCGGTGGTCACGTCGAGCGCGGCGACGCCGGTATTCTCGCCCCGGGGGGCGCAGGCGACGAGGAAGTTGTTTCGTTCGCGCGCCAGCCAATCCTCGGCGAGCACGGAGCCCGGCGTGACGGTCTCGACCACCGCCCGGCGCACGAGTCCCTTGGCGAGCTTCGGGTCTTCCACCTGCTCGCAGATCGCGACGCGGTGGCCCTTGGCGACGAGACGGCGCAGGTACTCGGTGGCCGCCTTGACGGGCACCCCGGCGAGCGGGACCTCGGCGGCCCCGCCGTTGTTGCGCGAGGTGAGCGTCAGGCCCAGCTCGCGCGCGGCAAGCTTGGCGTCGTCCTCGAACATTTCGTAGAAGTCGCCCATCCGGAAGAACAGAATGGTCTGCGGATACCGCGCCTTGATCTCGCGGTACTGCTGCATCAGCGGCGTGTCGGGCGCGTCGGACTCCGCGACCCGGGACGGCGGCGGGGGCGTCACGGCTCCTCCACGATGAACGGCTGTCCCCCGACCCGTGTCTTGAGCCGCTGCAGGGTGCGCTGCGCCTCTTCACGCGTCGCGTAGCGTCCCACGCGCACCTTGAAGAATCCGCTCGTGTCCCGCACCACGCGCGCGTCGAACCCCATCACCTTGAGTCGCGTCAGCATGTCGTCCACCTGCGTCGCGCTCTTCACGGCGAGGACTTGGACGGCGAAGATTGGCGTCGCGGGTGCCGCCGCCGTCGAGTCCGCCGTCGGCGTGCCGGTGACGACGGGGGGCGTCGCGCAGCGGGTGGCGTAGAAGCTCACCTGGTTCCGGAATTCGACGTCGTCCCCGGCGCCCGCCAGCGCCTCCTGAATCAGCTGGCACCCGTGCGCCTCGTCCTTCAGGTCGAAGTAGGCACGCGCGCCCACGAAGTCGGCTTTTGCCTTGGCCGGCGAGTCCGGGTAGTCGCGGCGCAGTCGCTCGGCCGCCTGCACCGTGGCGGCGATGTCCCCCTGGGCCCAATACAACTGCGTCAGCCGCAGCAACGCGTCGTCCGCCCACGGCGACCACCCGTACTCGACTACCACGCGCTGCAGACTCGTCGCGGCCGTAGCGGCGTCGGGCGCGAGGATGCCCTGCGTGTATAGCGCCTGCGGGTAGGCGGAATCCTGAGGGGAAAGGCTCGTGAGCAGGCGACGCACCACCGCGCGCGCGGAGTCGGTCCGACCCGCCTGCGCGAGCTGCACGGCGGCCTGGAGACGGGGATCGCCGCCTTGGCTGGACAGTCGGACGGTCGGACAGACTGACAGGAAGGCGACCACCAGTCCGACCGCCCTCATGCAGCCTCCCGAGCGCGCAGCGCGCACTCGATCACCAGCTGCAGGATGATTCCCCGCTCGTCCGACGTCCCCGTGCCCTTCAGGGCCTGGTCCGCCGCGAGCGTGCGGCGGATGGCGCGCGCCAGCTCAGCGTGCGTCCAGCCGTTCGCCCAGCGGGCGAAGCGCGCGGCCTCCTCGCGCCAGTTGCGGAGCCCGTAGGGCCGGGCGGCCTGGAGATGGCGGAACACCACGTCTTCGAGGCGTGCGTGGGGAGTGCCGCGGTCCAGCTCGGCGCGGGCGAGGGCGGTCGCGAGCAGCGCCGTCCCCAGCGCCGTGACGACCCGCACTCCCGTCACGCCCGCCTGCTCGAGTACCAGACCGGCGAGCCGGGCGGCGTCGGGGGCGCGACGCTCCAGCGTCGCGTCCACGAGGTCGAAGACGGTCGCGCCCTGACGCACGCCCACCGCCGCGGTCACGTCCTCACGCGTGGCGGTCCGCCCGTGCGCGAGCGCCGCGAGCTTCTCGAGCTCCTGGGCGAGCTCCCCGAGGTCGTTGCCCACGGCCGCGACCAGCAGCTCCACCGCCTCGGGCGCGATCGCCAGGCCCACCCGTCCCGCGCGGTGCGTCGCCCAGCGGCCGACCCGGTCGGGGCTCAAGCGATCCACCTGCACGGCCGTGGCCCGCGCCGCGAGATCGGCGTCGGCGTCGCCTTCACCCTGGATGAGGATCAGCACGGTGCTGGGGTTGGGATTGTCGAGGTAGCGCAGCAACTCGTCGCGGGTCTTGCCCTTCTTCCTGAGCTGTTCGATACCGCGCAACACGACCGCCCGGCGCTCGGCGAGCATGGGCGGGGTGTCCACGAGCGCCCGCAGCGCCTCCGGGTCGAGATCGGCCGCGACACGGGTATCGACGTTGAAATCGCGGGCCGCTGAATCCACGGCGCGCTCGAGCAGCGCCCGCACGGCCTCCTCCTTCAGCACGTCTTCCTCGCCATGGAGATAGTACACCGGGTTGGGTGCGGCCCTCCCCCCCGGCTTCAGGCCCTTGAGGAGCGTGTCGAAGGTGAGGGCCGCCATACTTGGCGGAAACTACCGCCGGGCGGCGGGGGATGACAGGGCCGAGGCGGGGGGGCGGGGGGCGGGCTCAGCGGCCCGCGGTAACCGGCTCGACGCGGCTCGCGGGCTGGACCAGCGCGGTGCCGTACGGATTGGGGTTCCCCGCGACGACGCTGGCCCGGGGATCCTGGAACGTGACGTTGGGGACGCCGGCATGCGCCACCGGCTTCGGAAATGGCACGGGCGGCAGCGATGCGACCGGCTGCGCGCGCGGGCGCACCCCCTCGACGGCGATCAACGCCAGCGCGGCGGCGATGAACAGGGCCGCCGCGAGTCCCCCCCCCGCGCGCGCGCCGATGCGCGGCTCGGCCACGCGTCGCCGCTCCACGGCGAGCCGCGCCTCGAGCCGGCCTCGGAACTCTGGGCTCGGCTCGATGTGGGCCGCCTGCAGCGCCCGGACGCCGCGGTGGAGTGCTGCCTCCCACTCGCGGCACGTGACGCACTGCGCCAGATGACGATCGAAACGCCGCCGCTCCCGCGGGGTCGAAACGAGCCCGTCGCGGAAGTCGGTATAGCGTTCGCGCAACTCGAGACAGTTCATAGGACGCGGGTATATACCACCGGTACGGCGGAAGGGTTCCGAAACCCCTACACCCCACATCCCACTCCCCACGTCTTGAGGTGTGGGGTGTGGGTGTGGGGCTATTCGACCATCGGTTCGATCAGCTGGGCGAAGCTGTTCCGGGCGCGGTTCAAGCGGCTTTTGACGGTGCCCAGATTGCAGCCCGTGATTTCGGCGATCTCCTGGTAGCTCTTCCCCTCGAGCTCGCGCAGCACGAAGACGACCCGGTGATGCTCCGGGAGGTGGGACACGCACTGCTCGACGGCATCCTTGAGGAACCGCTTGCGGTACAAGTCGTCGGGCCGGGCGCTCGTATCCTCGAACTGCAGCGGCCGGTGGTCGCTCTCCCAGTTCTTCTTGATCGTCTGGAACAGCACCAGCGGGTTCCGGCTGCGGTTGCGCAGCTCGTTCTTCGCGAGGTTCGACGCGATCGTGTAAATCCACGTCGAGAACTTCTTCGTCTGGTCGAAGCGGTGCAGGTGCCGGAACACCCGGATGAAGACCTCCTGCACGAGATCCTCGGCGCGCTCGCGGTCGCCGATCGTCCGGTTCACGAAGTTGAGGAGGCGGCTCTGATAGCGGTCCACCAGCGCCCCGAACGCCTGGGGGTCGCCGCCGAGATGCCGCTGCACCACCTGGGCGTCGGCCAGCTCGTGGAGCGTCTGCCGCTCCACCGCCCGTACGCCGGTCTTCGTGGTGAGCTTGAGTACTGCTCTCATTAGAGCACTCCGGGTTCGTACAGAAAGTCCGACGGCTAGGCGCTTCCTCCCTCTACCGGAAAAGTTTTGGCATGAACCATACCGCCGCATCGCCTTTTGCAACGCGTTGCGCCGCCGACGTTTCCTCGGACCGTCGTGTCGCAGCGACGCCACCGCTGTCCCCCGGGGGGGACACCCTATGGTACAGAACGTCTCCGCGGCCCGCTAGACCACTTTCATTGCTATTAGATGACGCTCAGATGAGAAACGTCACACATGCTCACGGCTGTTCCCGCCGTCGAGCACGAACCCCGCCAGGTACAGCAGCGCCACCACCGACTTGGCGTCGCGGATTTCCCCACGTCGAATGCCGTTCAGTACCTCCGAGAGGGGGCGCGGCACCACCTCGATGAACTCGTCGCGCTCCGGCGCGGCGCGCGTCGCCGTCAGGTCCGCCGCCCAGAACAGATGAATCGTCTCGGTCGTGAAGCCGGGCGTGGTCCAGATGGTGGTGAGCGGCTCGAGGCGCCCCGCCCGCACGCCGGCCTCCTCCTCCAGCTCGCGCCGCGCGCACGCCGCCGGTGCTTCGCCGGCGCCGAGGGTGCCCGCCGGCACTTCCCACAGCGTCCCGCCGGTCGCGTAGCGGAACTGGCGCAGCATCAGGATCGTGGGGTCCGGCCCCGCGGGATCGGACAGCACCGGCACGACGGCGGCTGCGCCCGGATGGCGGATGATCTCGAGCTCCCCGGTCGAGCCGTCGGGAAAGGTGACCGTGTCCACGTCGAGCGTGATCACGCGGCCGCTATAGACGCGCATAGACCCTCGGTCAGTGTTGGAACAGCCAGGCGAGAGGGACCTTGATCCCCTCGGCCAGGAGGTAGCCGGCGTTGCGGCGCGGGCTGGCGCGGATCGGAGAACCCGGGGCGGGCGAGGTGAACGGGATGAGGCCCTTGCGCGCGGCCACGATCCGGAGCCGCAGCATGTGAAACCCGTCGCTGACGAGGATGACGCGGCGACTCGCCTTCCCGGCGAACCAGTCGGCGACGCGGTCGAGCGAGGCGTAACTGCTGGAGGCGACGGGCAGGGCGATGACGGCTTCGGCCGGCACGCCCAGGTTGCGCACGTAGCTGCGGCCGACCTCGGCTTCGCTCAGCGAGTCGCGGGCGCCGACCCCGCCGGTGACGAGCACCACGGGGGCGTAGCCGCGGAGGTAGAGCGTGGCGGCGTGGTCCAGCCGGGCCCGGAAGACAGGGGAGGGCCGGCCGTTGTACTGCGCCGCGCCGAGTACCGCGATCGCGTCGGCGGTCGCGGCCTGCTCGCGGGCGCCGCTGACTGCCACCGCCACCACGACCACTCCCCAGCCCAACACGAGCAACAGCACGAGCACGCCCAGGGCCGCGAACTTGCGGCGCAGGGTCCAGAAGGACATGGGGAAAAGATAAACAGGCGTGGGATGTGGGGATGTGGGATGTGGGGCCCACACCCCACATCCCACACCCCACTGACGTCTCTTATTTCGTTAGCAGCTCCTCGAAGAGGGCCAGGGCCCGAGGATCCCCGGATTGGCCGAGCCAGAACAGGGCCTTGCGGCGCATCTCGGGGTCGCGGTTGGTGCGCACGACGTGGATCAGGATCGGGACGCCTTCGTCCCGCGGCCGCTGCGACAGGGCGAACACGGCTGCTTGCCGAACCTCCCGGTCGCCGTTGTCGTCGTCGACGAGCTCGGCGAGGCCGCGCGTCGCCGCTTCCTCCGCCGCCTGGCCGAGCCAGAACACCGCCGTCCGTCGCGTGTGTTCGACGACCTGTGGCGAACGCGCCAGACGCAGCAGGTCGGGCCACACGGTGACGCTGTCGGCGAGGGTGGCGGCGAACACCGCCGAGCTGCCCGCGTCGCCCGGGGCGGTGCGCGCGAGATCGAGGAAGTACGCCGCCGCGGCCGGGGCCGACACCGTGCCGAGGTCGGTCACGCCGGCTCCCGCCGCGGTCCAGTGGCCGCCGACGTACACCTTGGCGCGGGTCACCGTCCCACCGCGCACCGCCAGCACGACGCGGACCGGGCCGCTGTCGCAGGACGAGTGCCAGTCGTCGCGATCGTCATAGTTCCCCTGCACGTTGCGGCAGCGGCCGGAGCCGCAGTCCCACGCGATGACGTTGCGACCGTTGCCGTAGACGCCGGGCCGGGCGGCGAACGAGACGCGCACTTCGCCGTCGGGGGCGCGGGCGATTTGCCGGGCGAGATCCTGCGCGGCGGCGGTGGCCGCAGCCGCGCACAGGAGGCCGGTCAGCAGCGTGCGCCGGATCATTGATTGATGAGCTCCTCGAGCAGCCGCGCGGCGCGCGGGTCGTGCGACTGGCCGACCCAGAACAGCGCCTTCTTGCGGAGCTCCTTGTTCTGCTCGTGGCGCACGATGTCGATGAGCTTGTCGAGCGCCTCGGGCTCGCTCCGCTGCGAATAGACGAAGATGAGCGTCTCCTTCATCTCGGTGTTCTGCATGCGGTCGTACAGCCCGACCAGCGCGGTGATCGACGCGGCCGAGGTGTTGCCGCTCTGGCCGACCCAGAACAGCGCCTTCTTGCGCATCTCGATCGGCTCGCGCTCGTTGAGCGCGATGTCCATGAGCCAGCGGGCGTTCTCGTCCCCGCCCTGCTGCGACAGGGAAAAGATCACCTTCGCCTTCAAGTCCTCGTCGGTGAGCCGGGCGTACAGGCCGCGCAGAAACGCGGCGTTCTCCGTCCCGCGGCGCTGGCCCAGCTGGAAGATGATGTCGGCCCGCACCTCGGTGGACACCCCCGGGCGCTCGACGTAGGCACGCAGGATCTCTCCCGCTCGCGGGTTCTGCTGCTGGGACAGTGCGAACACCGCCTTCTTCTGGATCTCCTCGTCGGTGGACGTGCGCAGGATCGAGTCCAGCATGTTTACGGCGCGGTCGCTCGGCACTTGCGACAGCCAGAACACCGCCTGCGAGCGCACTTCCCGGTCCGGGTCGTTGCGCGCCACATCGAGCAGGATGTTCTCGACGTCTTCGCCGTGCTTCTGCGACAGAATGAACACCGCCTTGCGGCGCAGTCCCGCCGAGCAGGGGTCGCGCTTGGCGAGCACGCGCTTCAGGATCGGCACGGCGTTGGCCGCGTCCATCTGCATCAGGCCGTTCAACGCCGCGATGCGCATGTCGTCGTCATCGTCTGCGTTGGGACAGCCGGCCGGCCGGTTGCGGCCGTCATCGCGGCCGACTGACGGGGGTACGGCGGGCTGGGCGG
>WNFY01006761.1_pt1 | contig 10186 bp, 12 predicted proteins | sample 5400091 | NCBI WGS metagenome assembly WNFY01 (sample SAMN13153364, study PRJNA577476) | soil metagenome | isolation source: 60 cm soil or saprolite under grassland replicate 1 | place: USA:California | collected 2016-06-15 | reverse complement strand
CAGGACGGGTGGACCGCGCCCGTCACGCTCGGCACCTTCGCGGTCTCGGCGATCCTGCTCGCGTCGTTCATAGCGATCGAGTTGCGCGCAGTGGCGCCGCTCGTTCGCCTCGACATCTTCCGCATTCGCACACTCAGCGCGGCGAACGTCGTGATGTTCCTCGTCGCGTCAGGCCTCTTCGCGATGTTCTTCTTCAACTCGCTCTACATCCAGCGGGTGCTGGACTACGGGCCGCTGAAGGCCGGTCTCGCATTCCTTCCCTTCACGGCAGGGATCATGATCTCGGCCGGCCTCGCATCCCAGCTCTCGCCAAGGCTCGGTGTGCGGCCGATCGCCCTGGCCGGGATGGTCGTCACGGCGATCGGCATGCTTCTGCTCGTCCGCATCCCGGTCGGCGGCAGCTATCTCACCGACGTGTTCCCGTCGATCATGCTGACCTCACTCGGGATGGGCGCTGTGTTCGTGCCTCTGACGCTCGTCGCGACGATGGGCCTCGCAGACTCGGATCAGGGCCTCGCGTCCGGCCTCTTCAACACGTCGCAGCAGGTCGGCGGCGCGGTCGGCCTCGCGATCCTGGCCACCCTCGCCGCGAGCCACACGAGCTCCGGCGAAAAGGCCGCGCTCGTGCACGGCTTCCACTGGGCATTCGCGGGCGCCGCGGTGTTCGTCCTCGTCGGGCTCGCCGCGCTCCTCGCGCTCCTGAGAGGGCGGCACGTCGAGACCGTCAACGTGGCCGACGTCGAGCCCATCGCTGCATGACGCTCCGCGCCGATGCCCAGCGGAACCACGACCGCGTGCTGGTGGTCGCGGGCGAGTGCTTCGCGGAGCGCGGACTCGACGTAAGCATCGACGAGATCGCGAAGCGTGCGGGAGTCGGCCACGGCACCGTCTTCCGCCGCTTCCCGACGAAGGACGCGCTCGTGGCAGCCGTCCTCGACGAACAGATCCGGCAACTGAACGACGCGGCGCAGACCGCCCTCGGCCTCCCCGACCCCGGGGAGGCGTTCGAAGGCTTCTTCCGGGAGATCTCGGCCCGCTACGCCGACAACCGGTGCCTGATCGAAGGGGTAGAGCGCTGTGCCGGCTCGCTCGAGCAGGCCGAGCTGGTCGACGCCGCGCGGCGTATCGTCAAACGCGCTCAGAAGGCCGGAGCGGTCCGCCGCGACGTCACAGCGGAAGACGTGCTCAGCCTCGTGCCGACCGCGGCGCGCTACCCGGACGTCGTGCTCGACGGCCTGCGGCCGCCCGGCAGATAGCGAGTGAGGAGCCCGAGCAGTGCCGCGTTGGTTGCCGAGATCTTCGCTCCCACGGTCATGGCAGCACCATTGAAGACGGAGAGGCCTCCCGCGCCTAGGGACGTGGCCTTCTCGTTCAGACGGTGAATCGGGAAGCTATGACTTCCAGTGCCACTGCTCTATGTTCCAGGCGAACCCTGTCAGGGACGGGTTGTTCTTCAGGCCGAGGAGCCCCGACTTCCAGATGAGCGGGTTCGGTCGCGAATACAACGGAATGCTCGGGATGTCGTGGGCGAGCAGCGCATCTACCTTCTGGAACAACGCGGCGCGCTTGCCCGGCTCGAGCTCGCTGTTCGACGCCTCGAGCGCATTCGTCACCTTGCGATTGCAGTAATGCATGTAGTTCGACTCGCCGAGGCAGCCCCAGGTCGGCACGAAGCCGGCGGGATCGGGCGATGTGACCCACGCGAAGTTGGCGAGGTCGTAGTCCGACGACGGAATGCCCGTTGGCCCGAACACGATGTTCGCCGGAAGCGGGGCCTCGACGGTCTCGATGCCGATCGCCTTCAGCTGAGCCTTGATCATGGCCTCCTGCGTCGTCCGTGTCGCGTTGTTCGCGGTCCACGTGTAGCGGAACTTTGCCGGAAGGCCGTTGCACGTCCACGTGCCACCGGAGCCGCCAACTGAAGTCGGGCCGCCGGAGCAGTGCTTCTTCAGGATGGTGAGCGCCTTGTGCGGGTTGAAGTCCCACTTCTTGAAGTCAGGCTTGTACGCCGTGTCGGACTGGTAGTAGACGAGGTTGTTCAGCGGCGTCGTGTTGCCCGCCAGCTCGCCGTAGACCGTCTTGATGATGGCGATGCGGTTGATGGCCATCATCAGCGCCTGCCGCATCCACGGTGCACGCAGGAGCGGGTGACCTTGCTTTCCGAACTGGATGTCGATGTGCTCCTGGAACAGGCCGGGCACCTGGCTGAAGGTGACGCCCCGCAGCCGCTTCAGCGGGAGCAGGTTGAGCCCGAACGTCGGGTTGATCGCGTCGACCTCACCACTGCGCATGGCTTGCACCTCGGTCCTCGTGTCGCTGATGAGCTTGAAATCGATCTCCTTGACGGCCGGCCTTTTCCCATACCAGAAGGGGTTCGCCCTCAGCGTCGACCCTTGACCCTTCGTGTAGTTCGTCAGCAGGTAGGGCCCATCGGAGACAGGCTTGCCGTCGCTGCCGCAGATGCAACCCGACCAGATTGTGTTGAAGTCCTGGCCGGCGAGCGCCGCCGAGGGATACACACCAGCGAAGAGCAGCTGCCAGGGGGCGTAGGGCTGCTTCCACCTGAACGTCACCTGCTTGTCTCCCTTGTGGGTGAAGCTTGTGATCTGGTCGTAGCCGTCACGGCCGACGACCTGGTTCTTAGGGTCGACGATCTGCTGCCAGGTGTAGACGAAGTCCTTGTACGTGACGGGCAGCTTCTTGCCTCCCCAGTTCCAGTTGGCGTCCTTCCGGATCGTGTACGAAAGCGTGGTTTTCGTCGCTGTGGCGCGGGTGACGAGGTCCTTGACGAGTTGGAGCCTGTTATCCGTGATGAAGGCACCGCGGATCACGGGGACTGTTACGACGCCCGCCCAATACTGGGAGCAGCACACGAGATTCGTGTTGAAGCCGACGATGTCCTGCTCTTGGCCGAACACGACGATGCGCTTCGCCTCTCGCGTCTGCGACGTGCGCGGTACCAGAGCCCACGACTGCGCGAAGGGCGCTGCGGCCGGGCTGGTCTCAGAAGCTCGGACCGCAGAGCCGACCTTCGGCGCCGCCGCTGAGGCGGCGGTCACGAACGCTGCTGAGATCGCGATTCCCGCGATTGCACAAAGGCGTCTGCGCATCGGTGCCCCCGTATTCATATCGCCTTTGGCGGTTTGAGGGACATCCCCTTCCTGGGGGAGCAGGTCAGGATAGGCGCTAGCGTGCCCACGTGGTCCATGTGCGCTTTGCGCCAAGCCCGACAGGGTCGCTGCACCTCGGCGGCGCGCTCAGCGCGGTCGCGAACCGGCGGTTCGCAGACGAGCGCGGCGGGTTGTTCCTGCTTCGGATCGACGACACCGACCCCGGGCGGAACGTTGCCGGCGGCCGCGAGGCGATCGTGAGCGATCTCGAATGGCTTGGAATCGGCTGGGACGAGGGTCCCGTGAGCCAGAGCGAGCGCTTCGTGCGACACCGCGAGGCGGCGCACCTGATCGGCGAGCCGGACTCCGAAGGCGCGCTTCGCTTCGGCCAGACGACGCTCTTGCGTTCAGACGGAACGCCGACGTACCAGCTCGCCTCCGCGATCGACGATGTCGACTTCGAAATCACACATGTCATCCGCGGCTCCGACCATCGGCCGAACGCGGAGCTGCAGGCGTCGCTCATCCGCGCGCTCGGGGCCGAGCCGCCGGAGTACATCCATCACGGCCTTTTGCTCGGCGAGGACGGGCGCAAGCTGTCGAAACGGCACGGTGCATCGTCCCTCGCCGACCTTCGCGACCAGGGAATTCCACCGGAAGCCGTGCGCCGCTACCTCGAAGAGCTCGGGCTGCCGCGCCACGACGTGGATCTCGACCTCGCACGGCTCCGCCGGCTCTCCACCGAGGCGCTCGGCGAGCTCTCCGACGAGGAGTTGGCGTCGTGCGTGGGCGTCCCCGTCTCCGTCGCTCCAGTGCTGCGCGGTGCACGCGATCTGCGCGAGGCGGCGGAGTACGCGTCGCACGTGCTCCAGCCGGAGCCCGTGCAGGTCGATGCGCCGGAGACGCTCGCGCGCTTCCGCGAGCTCGTCGAGGGCGGGCTAGACGCGCGCTCGGTCGTGCGAGAGCTGAAGGCGGTGGGTGGCGACCTGAAGTCCGTGCGGCTCGCACTCACCGGACGCGAGCGCGGGCCCGAGCTTGCCGCGGTGATCGCCGCGCTGCCGCGTGACGAGTTGCTTCGGCGGGCAGCCATCTAGGCTAGGTCGGATGCAGCTCTACAACACCCTCTCGCGGCACGTCGAGGCGCTGCCGCCGCGGCCAGGGCCGGTCCGCATGTACTTCTGCGGGCCGACCGTATACCAGCGGGCGCACATCGGCAACGCGCGGCCGTTCGTATTCGGTATGTGGCTCCGCAGCTGGCTACTGCACCGCGGCTACGACGCGACGCTCGTCCACAACATCACGGACGTCAACGACAAGATCTACGACGCCGCTCCGGGCGCGAGCGCCGAGCTGGCCGCGCGCGCGACCGAGTGGTATCTCCAGGACGTCGGCGACCTCGGCCTCGGGCTGCCGGATGGGCTCCCGAAGGCGACCGAGCACATCCCCGGGATCGTCCGCTTCATCGAGGAGCTGGTCGAGAGCGGACACGCATACGCGGTCGAGGGCGACGTCTACTTCCGCGTCGCGAGCGATCCCGAGTACGGCCGGCTGTCGCGTCAGCGCCCCGACCAGATGGAGCAGGGCGAGGACCCGAACGTGCTCAAGGAGGATCCGCGCGACTTCGCGCTCTGGAAGGCCAACAAGCCCGGCGAGGACACCTGGTGGGACTCGCCGTGGGGTCGGGGCCGGCCGGGATGGCACATCGAGTGTTCCGTGATGGCCGAGGAGGCATTCGGGCCGGTCTTCGAGATCCACGGCGGCGGGCTCGACCTCGTCTTCCCACATCACGAGAACGAGCTTGCGCAGTCGCGCGCGCTCGGCCACGAGTTCGCCCGCATCTGGACGCACAACGGGATGCTCGAGTTCGGCGGCGAGAAGATGTCGAAGTCGCTCGGCAACGACGTCTCGATCCGCAACGTGCTCGACACGTGGGGGAGGGAGGTCGTCCTTCTCTTCTACATGACCGCACATTGGCGGAAGCCGATCGACTTCACCGACGACACGCTCGCACAGGCGCGCGCCCAGGTCGACACGTTCCGCAACTTCTTCGTCGAGAGCGCCGTCGACGGCGAGCCCGCTGAGCAGGAGCGGCTGGTCGAGGCGCTCGACGACGACTTCAACACGCCGGATGCGCTCGCGCTCTTCCATGACTGGCGGAGCCGCGGCCTCGGGGCCGATCTTCGCGCCGGCCTCGACTTGTTCGGGCTCGGCTCGCTCGCCGAGCGGGAAGAGGCTCCGCCCGAGGCGATTGCGCTCGGCGAGCAGCGCCAGGCCGCCCGCGCGGCGAAGGACTTTGCCGAGGCGGACCGGCTCCGCGACGAGCTGCTCGCGCTCGGCTGGGAGGTGCGGGACGAGGCCGGGGGCTTCCGGCTCGTGAAGCGCCAGTGACCCGCGAACAGGTCTACGGGAAGAGACCGGTGCGGGAGGCGCTCCGCGGCTCGAACCGGGAGGTCCTCGAGCTCTGGGCGACCGAGCGAGCGCTGAAGGCCGAGGGCTGGCTGCGCGGCACGGAACGCCCGCGGGTGCAGGTCAAGCTCGATCGCGACCTTACCGAGGCGGCGGGCACTCGCGACCATCAGGGAGTGCTCGCATGGTGCGAGCCGTATCGCTACGCCGACGCGCACGAGCTCGTGGGCGGTGAGCGGCCGCTGCTCGCGTGCCTCGACCAGGTGAGCGACCCGCGGAACCTCGGCGCCGTCTGCCGCAGCGCCGAGGGCGCCGGGGCGACCGGCATCGTCGTGCCTGCCCATGGCTCGGCGCGCGTGACGGCTGCGGTCTGCCGGGCGTCAGCGGGCGCTGTGGAGCACCTGCCGGTCGCCGTCGTCACGAACCTCGCCCGCTACCTCGCGGAGATCAAGAGCGGCGATCTCTGGGTGGCCGGAGCGACGGGTGAAGCGAAGGCGTCGATGTGGCAGGCCGATCTCTCGGGCGGCCTCGCCTTCGTCTTCGGCGCCGAGGGGAAGGGGTTGCGGCCGCTCGTCCGGCGGACGTGCGACCTCGAGGTCGCGATCCCCCTCTTCGGCAGGGTCGAGTCCTTGAACGTCAGCGTCGCAGCCGCCGTCCTGCTCTACGAGGCGAGGCGGCAGCGCGGTGGCTGAGCCGACGCTCTACCTCTTCGACGGCTTCAACCTGCTCCACTCGGGCGGCTTCGAGTCGCCGGACGCCCTCCGCGATCTCCTCGCGGGCTGGGTGTCGACCAAGGGGGCGCGGGGCGTCCTGGTCTTCGACGGGCACGGCGCCGACGAGGTCCACGGGCCGCTCGAGGTCCGGTGGGCGCCGGACGCCGACGCGCTGATCGAGCGGCTCGCGGCCGAGCACAGGAGTGGGGAGCAGGTCGCGGTGGTCTCGTCGGACGAAGCCGTGCGAGGAACGTCGGGTGCCGAGGTTCGGAAGATGTCGTCGCGGATGTTCCTCGACGAGCTGACGCGGCCGGAGCATGTGGATCGCACGCGCGGCGACCTGCGGGACAAGCTCGACCCGGAGACGCTTGCGAAGCTCGAGCGTCTCCGCCGGGGCCAAAGCTGAGATGGAGTGAGGTTTGTCATCCATGAAGGGGTGGGCCTCGTCAAGGTTGGTGTCACGGTCCTCGGGTGGTGGTGTGCCGGTTCGTTGACGGCGAGCCGGTCGGGGGGTGAGTGCTCCTGTTATCCGTCCGGTCGTGCGGTGCGGACCGGAGTGTGGTGCGCTGCTCAGGGGCGCAATCAGGTGGGCGGCCGTGCTGGGTTGGTGAGGCGATGAGAGACGGCGAGCTCGCCTGAGCGTTCGCATCGCGCCGCTGCCGGGGGTGCGAGCCCGACGCTGGTTGGGAGCGTGTGCGGCGGTCCTGGTGCGAGCGCCGGTTTCTCCTTCGCGCTCGCCCGGCTGCGGCGGGCCGGGCAACGGATCTCTCCGTGGCGCAGGCCGTGGGAGCTGAGGGTGAGGATCTGGCGTGCGACCGCGAGCTTGGCGATCTTGCGGCCGCGGCGCTGTGGGCGAGTGTCTTCGCGTCGACCGCGTCGGTCTTCACGCGGGCGGCGGCGATCGCTCGCGTGCGCAGCGGGTGCGCAAGGTGGATCTCGTAGCCGGCGTCCTCGAGCAACTCGGCCAGCCACGCCCAGCCGTAGGTCGCCTCGACGGCGATCCGCGACTCGCCTTCCCGGCCGGCGAGCAGCGCCAGGAATGGCTCGCGGTCGTTGACGATCCGCCGCGACAGCGACAGCTCGCCCTGCCCGTCGATCACCGCGATCTGCGAGGGCGCACCGGCAGCTCGTCGACGCCTCGTGTCGCGGCTGATCTGCGCGGGTCGCGACCGCATGACCGGGTGTGCGAGGTGAGAAGCGGTGCCGCTCTCCAGTCTCGAGCGTCGCCCTGTCGGGCGGCTCATAGCTCTACCGCGGGTCGCTCCTCGCGTCCCTTGCGCCGGTGCGCTCTCCTCGCCGGGCCGTTGCTCGTGCTGCGGTTACATGGTCGCGAGCGCCCAGCAGTGGCCGGCGAGCTCGCGCGCGACCGCGACGGCGACGATCGTGCGCCGCTTGCCGCGCCGCTCGAGGGCGTGCCAGCGCCGGTGCAGCCGACGCGCGCTCTGGTCGGCACGGGCGCGGACCGCGGCGGGCTGCCTTGTCGACGGCGCTCGAGCGTCGCGCTTTCCCGCAGCGGCCGCCGCTGCTGCCCCGCCGCCTCTACTAGCAGCCTGCGCGTGTGCGTGTTGCCGGTCTTAGTAATCGCCCCCAGGCGGACCGCTCCCGGTGGACTCTTCGCAAGCATGCGATCCGTTTGCTCGACGAGCTCAGCGCGGGGCAACGGCCACGGTGGACGCTGTCGCGGGCGAGGTGGCCGTAGTGGCCGTCGATCATGGTCAGGCTGGCGCCCATGTAACCGGAGAGGTCGAAGGTGGAGATGCGAGCAGCCAGCGCTCGCTCTTACCCTTGCCGATCCGTGAGCACGTAGCCGCCTCGGAGCTTGCCGCCCTCCAGCCTGGCTGGGTCAGCGGGTCTTGCGGATCGCCCTGATCAGATCCCACTTCCCCATCTTCGAGCGGCCGGGAATGTCTTTGTTCTTGGCGATCTCGTAGAGCTGCTGGCGGTTGCGATCTTCGAGCGCGCGACCGGCTTCGCCGCCGCGCTGACGGCCTCGCGCCGCCTGCTTGCCGAGCTCGCGGCGCGTGCTCTTCGGCAGCTTCGCGATCGTGCGCTTTCTCTTCGCCGCCTGTTGTGCCTTCTTGACGTTTTGCTTCGCGGCCTGCGCCTGGCGGGCAGAAGCCATGGTGCTCACCTCCATCGCTGTTTTGCTCTCCAGGGCTTTGTACCCGCAGGGGCGCGTGCTATTCGCCGCAGCTAGCGCTCGTACGTGCCAACGAGCTCCGCCATCGTCAGAACGTGCCCCTGAATCGCCTGCTCCAGCTCGGCCTTGGCGGCACCGGAGCCAAGCTCGAGCTCCGCGTCGAGGGCGTACAGGCGGTCGGGGACATTCGTCCAGTGAAGCTGGGGCGACACGTCATCACCTTCACAGCCGTGGCGGCTCGGGATCGCTTGCGCGTTTTGGAAGGCGCTGCTCTCGAGTGCGAACTCCGACATCAGCAGGTCAGATGAAGCGCCGCCGCCGTCCGACGCGGGTCGAGCTCGCCGTAGCGGCGGACCGCCTCGCCCGTCGGCAACGCATCGACCTCGACGCCTCGCTGCCGGAGCCGCTCGACCGCCTCCGGGTCGGGCTGCATCTGCGCGTACGCTCCCGTGCCCACGACCAGGTGCTCGGGCAGCTCGTCAACGACGTCATCGAGATCGGCGAGGACGAGACGGTGCCCGTCCGCGCGCCACCAGTTGGTCACCACACGGTCGGGGAGGACGATCAGATCTCGCGTCTGCTCTTCACCGTCGACGACGAGATGACCGAAGCGGTATCCCTCGAGCCTCGGCATCCCTCACCTCCGATCAGCGCCTCGGTCCTTCGATTCTCGCTCGGTGGTGGCTCGGGTCGCGGATCCGGCGTCGGCGGCGGAATTGGCTCTGTTTGCCGCCTCATCACCGCTCGTGCCGGGCTCCGAGACGCCTATGCGGCCGGGCCGGTCGGTTTCGAGATCTCCTCGACAAGCTCTCCGGCCTGCTTCGACTTTGCCTCCTGCGCGATGTCCGCCTGCGCGAGGACACCGACGAGCCGTCCGCCTTCAACCACCGGCAGGCGCCGCACCTGCGCGCGGGCCATCTGCGCAAGCGCTTCGTCCAGGTCCTCGTCAGGCTCGATCGTCACCGGCTTGCGGGAGGCGATGTCGCCGACTTTGGTCGCGCTGGGATCAGCGGACTCAGCGACCGCACGGACGACGATATCGCGGTCGGTGAGAACGGCCACGAGTTGACCTTCCTGCACGACGGGCAGCGAACCGATGTCTTCGCTCTTCATCAGCTGTGCGGCCTCCGCCAGCGAGAGCGACGGATCAGCCACGCGCGGTTCGGGCGTCATCGCGTCACGAACCTTCTTCGCCATTGCCTCTACCTCCAATCAGGTCGCCGCGCAACCTCTACCCGCCGCGCGCAGGCTGCTAACACATGCGAGAGAATCGCGGGCGATGGGATTGCGTGAGCGTGTCCAGCAGGCAATCGCGGGGCCGGTCGGCGAGTCGGAAAGGCTGCTGAACGATCTGCCGACCGCGGACGCCGAGACGAAGCTCTCGATCCTCGTCAACGGATGGGGGCGCGGACTGTCGGCTGCGCTCGAGGAGCTTGCGATCGCGATCGACGACCTGCAGGGACAACGAACCACCGAAACGCACGCGGCGACCCCACCAAGCGGACAAACCGAAGAGACGTCGTCGGAACCGACCGAACGAACCGACCTGACGAACGCCGACGAGGCTCAACTGATCGACGAAGCAAGAAAGTCGCGCGAAGAGACAGCCGACGCTCGCGAGAAAGGAAAACAGGCCCGCCGCCAGCTCGAACAGTGACCCAGGCTACGTTCCTTGTCACACGGATGGAGCCTTTATGGAGCCCAGCGGGCGCAACCAGCGGCAATCAGCGGGAAATGCGTTGCGCGCACGAATGGCCCAAACAAGCCAAAACCGTTCGCCATGGGTTTGCGACCGGTCGCCACGAGGAGTCGACGGT
>WNFY01019808.1_pt1 | contig 10187 bp, 10 predicted proteins | sample 5400091 | NCBI WGS metagenome assembly WNFY01 (sample SAMN13153364, study PRJNA577476) | soil metagenome | isolation source: 60 cm soil or saprolite under grassland replicate 1 | place: USA:California | collected 2016-06-15 | reverse complement strand
GCCGATGATGCGCGACGGAACCATGTAACGTGGCAGCTGACGTTCGAGGTTCGCACGTAGCAAAAGCCCGCCGTCCTCCGCGGCCTCGGGTGGGGTCACGAAAGCGACAAGCGTCGCGAGGTCATCGCGACCTTCGACGACTATAGCCGCGGCTTCGACGTTCGGTTCGCGAGCGAGCGCGCCCTCGATTTCAGCCGGCTCGATCCGATAACCTCGCACCTTGACCTGGTCGTCCGAACGACCCAGGAACTCGATGTCCCCGGTCACCGATAGGCGAGCCCGATCGCCAGTCTTGTACATCCGGGCACCTGCCGATCCGAAAGGATTCGGTACGAATCGCTCCGCTGTGATCCGTGGATTCCGGAGGTAGCCGCGTGCGAGACCGACTCCACCGAGCCACAAGTCCCCCGGCGTTCCGATGCCAACTGGCTGCAGCTCGCCATCCAGGACGTGCGCCGTCAGGTTGGCAATCGGTCGCCCGATGGGAACGAAGAGCGCCCTGATGTCGCGCGACGGACATCGCCACAGTGTCGCGTCGATGGCCGCCTCGGTCGGACCGTAAAAGTTGTAGACCTCGACGTCCGGAATCTTGGCGTGCAGGCGGATGACCAGATCGGAGGTCAAGGCCTCGCCGCTGCAGACAACTGCCCGCAACCGACCACACGCAGGCGCTGGGCGTTCGTAAAGGAAGCTCCGCAACATCGAAGGAACGAAATGAACGACCGTGATCGCCTCTTCCTCGATCAGGCTCTCGAGGTACCGTGGATCGCGTTGACCGCCATTCTTGGCCAACACAAGGCGCGCGCCCATCATCAGCGGCCAGAAGAACTCCCAGACGGACACGTCGAACGTAAAGGCAGTCTTTTGCAGAACCGCGTCGCCCGGCCCGAGCCCGACGACTTCCTGTTGGAACAAGAGACGATTGGTGAGCCCGGCGTGGGTGTTGATCACCCCCTTCGGGACGCCGGTCGTTCCCGACGTGTAGATTACGTAGGCAGCATCGAGACCGCTTGGCGTTCGACGTTCCGTCAGCGCGACTCCATCAAGACTGTCGCTGTCGCCGAGCGCGACGCCGAGAACCGGGCGACCAGCGAGCCGACGCGCGCGCTCTTTGTGGGTCTCGTCGGCTAAGACCAGGGATGGCCGAGCGTCTTCGAACACTCGTCTTAGCCGTTCGTCCGGATCCTCGGGGGAAATTGGCAAGTACGCGGCACCTGCCCGCATGATTCCGCACAGCGCGCCGGGGAGATCGATGCTTCGATCGGCCATCACGGCGACGACGTCGCCCCGGCGAATCCCGTTACGCGTAAGCTTCGCCGCGAACCGAGCAATCTGGTCCCCGAGCTGGCGATAACTGAGTTGCTCCTCCGCGAACGTGACAGCGCAGGCCTCAGGAGTGCGTCGCACCGTCATTGCGATCAGTTCAGGGACCGACGCGCCGCCGTCCTGATAGATCTTCCTCGTATCGTTCCAGGCGATGGTCAGCGCTTGTTCTTCGTCGCTCAGCATTGGCAAGCGACCCGCCTTCTCATCCGGTGCCGCCAGCGCGGCGTCACGAAGCGTCTCGAATCGGTCTGCGAGGCGTTCGACCGTTTGTCGACTGAGGCGATCCTCGTCCCATTCCCAGATCATCTCGACTCCGTGCTCGCTTATGTGCACCGATACTTCGAGATCCACCTTTGCTGTCGAAGCGGGGACGAGCGCGACCGATACGGACGCTCCGTCGAGCTTCGGTGCCGCGATTCCCTCGGACTGAAACGAGAACAGGGTTTGGAAAAGAATCGCCGTCGAACTGACGCGGGCATCGTCGCCAAGCCCCGGCATGATCTGCCCCGGGGGCACGCTCGCGTACGTATACGCGTCAATACAGGAATGACGCACGCGAGAGAGGTGCTGGCGGAAGGAAGGGTCGCCCCGCAGGTCCCCGATGATCGGCAGCAGGTTTACGAAGCAGCCGACAACATTGGCGTCGTGTTCGCCCGTCCTGGTTGTGATCGGGACGCCGACGGCGACCCGCTCGGCAGCCGTGGAGCGCGCAAGGACGACCTGATAAATGGCGAGGTACACCATGAAGGGTGTCGCCGCTTCGGCCCGTGCAAACGTCATGACATTCCGATGCGCCGCCGCCGGAACCGATCGCCGCATTGTTGCGAGGGAATGAAGGCCCCGCCCCTGTGGGCCGGATTCCAAACTGAGCTCCGGGAGTTCCAGAGCGGCGGCGAATTGATCGTCCCAATACGCTGTTGCCGACCGAGCCGACGATTCCGTCCCATTGCCGCCGTGCGCATCGACCTGCGGCCCGACGGGCACTCGTGGCGCCAGATTGAGTATCTCGGACCGCTTCGCAGTGGAGTAGGCGTTCGAGAAATCGCTCATCAATATATTTGCGGACCACGCGTCACAGACGATGTGGGGCATCGATAGGACAAGCACGTAGCCATCTGGGGTGCGAATCAACAGCGCCCGCAGGGGCAGCTCCTCAGCAAGGACGAATGGCGTCGCCGACGCTTCGGCGACAGCCAGCTCTAGCTCATGTTCCCAGTCGTTCCGCGCGCGGATGTCCCTGTGATGTAGAACCGGTGATCTGTCGCCGATGATCCGGCGCGGTTCGTCGTTCACGGCCCGAAACGTCGATCTCAGCGCGTCGTGACGCTCGACCAGTGCGCGAAGCGCCATCTCGAGCCGGGCCAATTCGATTGTGCCGCTGATCGTAATCCGCAGCGAAATGTTGTAGGCGCCCGACCGCATCCCGATCTGGTCGGCAAACCACAGCCTTTGCTCCGCGAACGACAGTGCTACGGACCGCGTCATGACTTGCCCCGCTTGGCGCTACTCGTCGTCTCCAGTCGCACGCTCGGCTGCTTGCCGGACGCTCCGCGGCCTCATGTCGGTCCACACCTGTTCGATTCGAGCGAGACATTCCGCGCGCCGCCCGCAATGTCCCGTCTCGCGCCACCCATCTGGAAGGGCTCGTCGACGGGGCCAGATCGAATATTGCTCTTCGTCGTTAATGACGACTGCATATTCATCGTCGAGTGTTTCGCTGGGCGTCATGTTTCGCTCCCCGGGGACGGAAGGCTGGCGTCGACGGCGGCTTGAACGAGGTCCGAAGGAGCGCTGGCCCCTGCGGCGCTCAAGGCACCGTCGGCAGCCCGAATCGATCGCGAGAGACGGGCCGCGAGGCCGACCACGACCACCACCACGCCAAGGACGATCATCCAAGCACCGAGCGTCTTTATCTCCGCCGCCGCGGCCACGCTGACGCGTGTGTCAGGTGAGCCGCTCAAGGACGTGAGGGCGGAGGAACCAGCCAACAGACTTGCCAAAGCGAAAGCTGCAGGCCCCGCTGCCGTGATCACCATGTTGCGCGTAGCGAATGCCCGACCCTGCATGTCCGCACGGCATAGCGTTTGCCAGATCACCATGTCGTAGCCCATCGCGATCGGGACGGCGAAATACATCGCGAAGCTCGAAGCGGCGATGAGGGCAACCGACGGTCGGAGCCCCGTCAGCACCATCGCGAGGCCGATGATGACGATAGCGGCGATGATTCCGTCGACCCGGCGTTTCGGCCCGCGCCACGTGGCCACGGCGATGCTCCCTACGACCATCCCTATTCCGCCCGCAGCTAGAACGCCGCCGAGGAGCTGCGGGTCAGCAACGAGGAGGACGTACGGCGTGAAGATGGCATGTCCCATTGCGGTGAACAGGTTCACCGTCGTTAGCAAGGCGAGCAGACCAACGAGGCTGGGCTGAGAGCGCACGTAAGACCACCCTGAAACGATATCGCCCACGACGGTCCCGAACACATTTGCCTTGCCCGACGTCTCCGTGCCGATGTGCGTCGCGCCGATCACCCAGAGAGTCAGCAAGGAAACCGCAAAGGTCGCAATGTCTATTGCCAAGACTGCCGTCAGACCGACATGAACGAGCAAGACGCCAGCCATGGCGGGCGATGCGACCTGCCCGATAGCCTGCATCAGTTGAACCATCCCGTTAACGCGATTTAATTGGCCGGACGGAACGAGACGAGGAACAAGCGCACCCAATGCGGGCTCCTGAAAGGCGCTGCCCGCGGCGCTGAGCGCCACCGTGAGCGCCACAACGATAATATTTGGGGTCGTTCCTCGCGCCAGTATGACAATCACGAGCACAATTGGCCCGAGGGCGGCCACCGCGTCGCTGAACGCGAGTGCGTTGCGCTTCTCCCAACGATCGATTAGGGCACCGGCGAGCGGCGACAGCAGGACCGTCGGTAGGCTCGACGCGACGAGCAGCAACGCGAACGTTGCGACAGAACCGGTCTTTTGGTAAATCCAGATACCTAGGGCGACGCGTGTCAGGCCGCTGCCCACTAGCGATACGAGCTGGCCGGCCCACAGGACCGTGAATCGACGCATCCCGCTCCTCGACGCCCCATCGGTGTCTGACATTGCTGTGCTCATCGTTGGAGGCGAATCCTACCCGCAGACCTGGCCTCGGCCCAAGGGGACATCTTGTCTCATTGTTGACGCGGCGACGAACCGGCATTCGTGGAGTGCAACGTCACCCCACGTAAGTCTGCGAGGTGCCATGAGTACGATGAGGACGTCCGAAGTTCGCTCCGAGGCCCGCCTCCCGACGGAGCACGGAGATCCGTTGGCGAGCTCAAGCACGAAGCCTCCAAATGGAGGCTCTGAGCAGGTCGGTGGCCGCACCGAAGCGCCCGCGAAGCGCCCCGACAAGGTCGGAACGATGGGACCTTTGACCTGCTCCGCCGAAGCGCTGACGGTCATGCTCTTTCTTGAGGGGTCCCCGGCGCAGCCCGCTTACTATCCGTCGTTTGACGCAGCCGTCGCGGCTCTCGTGCGCGGTGACATCAATCGCGTGTTGCTCCCGCACTGTCACCCATTCACGAATCAACTCTTGTTCGACGAACGTTTCGAATTCGACATGGGTAGCGGATTCGACAAACGCAACCCACCGATCCATCTCACGCGGCGTCCGTCGACAGACAGTGTTCCTGCAACCCTCGTCGGGCGCTGCGCGGCCCTTCCGACCTTGTGGCCGCTCGTGTCTGAGAGCACACCGACCCTGACGCTTGTTCCAGCCGTAAGCAACCCAGCTGCCGCCAAGGCCCTCGCCGACGGGGACGCCGAGTATGCAATCACGAACGAAGCAAGCCTCTCAGCCTTTGGGCTTTCGTCTGTTCGGCAACTTAAGGAAGTAATCGTCCGTTGGTTCCCTGTGCGGCTCCGGCGGGCGGCGTGGCACGGTCTGGAGCCCGGAACCGCTGGCACCCAAGGCGGTGTTGCGGATCCGCATGTTGATCACGTCGGAGATCGGGGGGCGCCGTGACACCTGACCTGCCACCGGCTGCTGATGACAGCGCAACATTCGACTCACGAATACAGCTGCAGTCCTGGCTCTGTCGGTCGGCGCTCGACTGCCGATTGTGGGACCTGACCTGATGGACGGCTCGGGCAATCGTCATGCCGGCCTTACGACCGTACCGCTCCCGATCTTGAAGGCCTCGCCTGATGTTCTCGGTCCTCTTAGAGAGCGCGCGACGTCCGCCGAAGGGTGCATCGTCATCGATGTCTCCGACGTGGCCCAGACGACGAAGAACTATTCCGACTACGAGGCATTGCTAAGGTCACGCGCGACCGAGACACTGAAGTATCTCGGGCTCGCAATAGCTGGTCCGGCAAAGACGATTCTGAAAATGACAGGGAACCTCCCGCTGCTCCGATGAGAGTAGTGCCCCGTGACTGACGGCAAGCAGGTCGGAGTCGACTGGTGTGTCGTGTCCCCGGCCTCCTTTCGAAGAGGCTCCGTGGACAGCGCTGATGAGCAGCCAGTCGTGGTGGTGACTCTGTCTCGCTACCGTCTTGGTCGCTATCCAGTCACGAACGCCGAATATCGCCGGTTCATCGACGATCACGGCTATGAGAATCCACGTCATTGGACGTCCCGAGGATGGACCGAGCGCGAGCGCCGCGGCTGGCGCGAGCCGACCTATTGGAGAGAGCCACCGTGGAACCTGGATGATGTCCCGGTGACCGGTGTCAGCTGGTGGGAGGCTCTCGCGTATGCGGTCTGGATCAACGCGACCCTTCCTACCGAGGCGCAGTGGGAGTATGCGGCCGGCGGGCCGGAAAAGATGCTTTACCCCTGGGGTGAAGATCCGCCGACCCTCGACCTTGCGAACTTCTCCCCCGAGTGTCAGCCCGTCGAGCGTCGGCCGACATCGGTTCACGCCCACCCTCGCAACCGGTCTCACGTCGGATGCTGCGACATGGCCGGCAACTTCGCCGAATGGTGTCTGGACAATGCCCGCGTCGGGTATCTGGGTGACAGCACGCTCGTCGATCCCATTTACGCCACGTCCGAGGAGGAAGACCACATCGCCCGCGGCGGCAGCGGACTACACGATGCGGGCGCACTCAAGTGCACCAGCCGCGACTACTACTCTCCTGGGCTTCGGGACAACCTAATCGGCTTTCGACTCGCAGCCCCGGGAGGTGACGATGGCGGGTAGCCATATCTGCACTCCCTTGGGTCGCCCTCCGTTCAGAAAGCCCTCGTCCCTTCTCTATTACCAGGACGGGCCACCTCATGCCGTCGACATCGACACGTGGCGGCTCAACGTGCGAGGCCTGGTACAACGACCGCTGTCTCTGACGTACGCGGACGTTCAACGTCTGCCTCGGGTCACGATGAACCGCCGGACGGTCTGCGTCTGCAACTGGAGCGTCCGTCATGATTACGGGGGCGTCTTACTCAAAGACGTCATGGCTCTCGCGTCGCCCTTTGAGACCGCCCACGACTCCTTCCTCAGGCAAGAGAGCATGGGCACCGCCGAAAAGGGCACATATGCGTCTACTGTGCGTCTCGGTCCAGCGTTGGAGCGTGCCGCGCTTCTGTGCGACACGATCGACGGCCGCTCGCTGTCGCTTGAGCGGGGGTTTCCATTGCGGTTCATTGATTTTGGCCTGTACCTATACAAATGCGTCAAAGGCCTCAGCTGTCTAGAGTTGACCACGACGTGGGAACTCGGCGAATGGGAAGCTCGCGCTGGTTATCCACTCGATGGCACGATCAAACCCAAGAAATATTGGATCTGCGATTTGGAGGACCGCCGCCTGGCGACCACCCCAGGTGAGATCAAGGACTTCTAAGATGGCCGTTCTGACGCCGCCCGGTGGACATCGCTTGTGGGATCAAGGCGAAAACGGCCCCTGGGTCTCGCAGGAGACGCCCCTGCCTTTCCTTGGCGACCCGGGACGCCGATTGGAGGTTGCGCTCGTACGACTCTCGTGGATCGGACTAAGGTCCGCGGGACCAAACGCGGATCCGAGCATTAAGCCGTACGAATGCGAGTCCTGATCCTCGGTGGAACCGTGTTTGTGGGCCGTTACATCGCGGCGGAAGCGCTTCATCGTGGCCACTCCGTGACGCTATTCAATCGGGGATCGCGGCCATGTCCTTTCCCCGGTGTCGAGGTGATCACCGGTGACCGTCGCCGGGACCTTGCGCGTTTGGCTGACCGCTCGTGGGACGCATGCGTGGACACCAGCGGATACGTGCCTGGTCAGGTCCACGCAGCGGCCGCGCTGCTCGCGGCGAAGGGCGCTCACTACACCTTCGTCTCGACGCTCTCGGTCTACGCGGATTCACACAGGGCCGAATTCGATGAATCGTCACCGCTGGAAACCGTTGCACCCGCGAAGCTGCACGATCTAGAAGCATTGGAGCCGAAGGGATCAGATCCTTCGTACGCCTACGGCGGCGCCTACGGTGCGCTCAAAGCCCTGTGCGAAGCGGCCGTCGCGAAGGCGGCGCACGGCCATTGCCTCGCGGTCCGCGCGGGCGTGATCGTCGGTCCGCACGATTATACCGATCTCTTTACGTATTGGCCGACCCGGGTTGCCGAGGGTGGGGACGTGCTCGCGCCTGGATCACCCGATAGCCAAATCCAACTGATCGACGTCCGGGATCTCGCCGATTGGATCGTCAAAAACATCGAGATCGCGCAAACAGGGACATTCAATGTGACGGGCCCGCGCATCCCGATAGGGACGATCTTGAAGGATTGCCAGGAAGTGGCGAACCCAACAGCGCGTCTAGTTTGGGTACGAGACGAATTTCTGGCGACAGCGGGCGTGATTCCGTGGGTCGAGATTCCGCTCTGGATTCCGGCGACGATCGATCCCGGGGCCGCCATGCGCGCGAACACGGGCGCCGCTAGCCGGGTCGGTCTCCGCTGTCGTCCGCTTCGCGAGACGATAGAGGCAACGCTCGCTTGGGACAGAACACGCTCGCCAACTGCGCACCGAATGATGGGTCTCACCCGTGGACGCGAACGAGAGCTACTTGAAGCTTGGCGCGCCGAAGAGAGCCTTCCAATGGCGTCATCCACTCAGGAGTCATCAGTTCCGGCGGTACCACTCAGAATGCGTCGCCGACGCTGATGTAGAGGTTGGTGTCACCCGTGTTGGTATGTCCGACGTCGAGCCGGGCCATGATGTGGTCGTTCTTATCGAGCAAAAAGCGGAGTCCCGCGCCGAACGCTCCCTTAGGAGTAGTGGCTGTCAATTGGCTCAGATCGGAGGCTACGTTGCCACCGCCGGCGAAGAGGGCGCCGCCGAATCGCCACATTAGGGCTGTCCGATACTCGATTTGAGCGGATGCAACGGCGAGGTCGCGGAACCTGGTGGTAAGGAATCCACGCATGCGTCCTTCACCCGCCAGGGTCGGCGTTACCTGGAAAGGAGGACGCCCATAGGCCTCGCTGACGTAAGCCTGCAGGGCAATAACATGGCTACTGTTGCGTATTGCCACGAAGTGTCGCAGGTCGAGAATCAGCTGCGCGAATGCGTGGGTGTCTTTCGCAACGGGTCCGAACGCTTGAAACGACACAACGTGGCGGCCGCCATGTTCCGGCGAAAATTCGCGGTCTCGGCTGTCGTAGACGACGGAAGGCCCGACTCCCACGGCTGCAGCGCCGTTGCCACCCTCCACTCCCGAGGCGAGCTGGCCCCCGGGCTCGCGCTGTACCACGTTCGCCAGGAAGGCAACGACTCCTACGCCGAGACTAAGGTCACCAATCACCCTCCGTTCCACAGTCACCGACAGCTGCCCGCCGCGCTGTTCGAAGGCCTCGGCAGATTCGGATGGGCTCTCCGGGCCCAACGCAAAGAAGACGTCAGGATAGTCGAGCCCAAGAAGGCCGGCAGCCAGTCGCCACCTAGCCCAGTAGATAGTCGGAGCGACTGAGAAAACGAACTGATTCTTGAGGGTGTACGACGACGCCAGGTTGATATTGGAGCGACGCACCACGCGTCCATCCGTATCAGGAATCCCAAATGTGTAGACGCCGGTCAATGCACCTTGGACGCTCGTTTCGGGTGCGTACGAGACGAGTGGCAGCACGCTCCATCGGGAACCTTCGACCTCCCCAACGGCCGGCTGCGACGAACCAGACGTTTGGCCGGCGGCATCTTGCGCCAAGAAGATCCCGACGATGCCTACTATGAGCGTCCCGATGTTGGTCACGAGAGCACGATGGCCGCCGGATGGCCTATTGAACGAAGTGTCCTGATCGGTTGCAGCCGATGTTTCTCAATTAGCCCAAGACTGACGAGTCGCACGTCTTTCACGAAAGATCCACCCGGAAATCTTAACCTCATCGGCGACTGTGCGCCCTAGCGACGTCGCAACTGCAGGTGTCAGGTCGAGCCTTAACGGCCGCGGCCTGGCGAGCGCTGAGTCGCGGTCTCGTGCGCCCTCGATGGTCTGGGGAGCCACAAAATGTCCCCCCCTTGGGGTTTTCATTGACCGTGCCCTCGCGCAACGCCAGGTTGGCAAGATCAACGTACGACCATGTTGGTGACGTCTTGCAAGGCCGATCTCGAACCCTGATCGACGACGTTGGATCAATCATCCCGTCTCTTTGGACCGGATCCAAAATGGAGGAGTCCGTGCTCACGAAAATGACGCTGAAGATGCAGACACAGTTGATCTTGGCCGGCGAGCCGCGGCCGAGGTTGGCGGGTGCCGTCACAATGCCTGTCTTTCAATCAGCGATGTACGAGACGCGCTCGGAAGACAAGGACTACAACTCTATTCAATACATAAGATGCAGCAATACGCCGAATCATGAGGCTCTTCACACAAAGCTTGCCGCGATCGAAGGCAGCGAGACC
>WNFY01011285.1_pt1 | contig 10188 bp, 8 predicted proteins | sample 5400091 | NCBI WGS metagenome assembly WNFY01 (sample SAMN13153364, study PRJNA577476) | soil metagenome | isolation source: 60 cm soil or saprolite under grassland replicate 1 | place: USA:California | collected 2016-06-15 | reverse complement strand
GACCCTTCAGGCCGTCGGTGATTCCCGGAGTCGGATCCCCGCTGATGTCGATGAACATCTGGCCGTCGGTCACCGTGTCGTCGGGCAGGATCCGGTAACACCGCACGTACTTGTCGCGGCTGCCGTTCGCTTAGAGAGCGCTTCCAACTCTCGAGCCCGCGCGCCGGCGCCTGGCTCTCACGCGACGCCGCGTCGAGCGCCTCGCCCCGCAGCAGGCGGACCACCAACTCCGTCTTTCGCGCGGCGCTCCACCTCAGGAAGCTCTGCCGCCGGCGGTTGCCAGCAGGTATCGTTGACTTTCGCCGCTTGTCTCGCATGCCCGGCCTCCTTGGTTGTTGTCATCGTAGCCGAGACGGAGTCCAAAGAAACCGAGTCCGATTTTAACAAAAATCTGCTTCGTTTCTGTGAACTCAGTGGCGGCTGCTCGGCCGCCGCTTGGCGGTACAAGTTGAGGATGCCCACAGACAGCAAGCTCGGGCGCCCTCGTCACGGTGGAAGAATGGTGCCCGTCCAACGACCGCCGGGCTGGAGATATAGCTCATGAACAGCCCCCAATAGCCCCCGGTAGAGTACGCGCGCGGTGTTGTCGAAAGGGGTCACGTAGCCGAATGCGTCCCCTGCCGCGGGAGGAGCACCTGCCAATTGCGTCAGGTCGGCATGCGTCCAATAACCGCCCGGCTGGAGGTATAGCTCATGAACAGCCCCCAATAGCCCCCGGTAGAGTACGCGCGCGGTGTTGTCGAAAGGGGTCACATAGCCGAATGCGTCCCCTCCTGCAGGAGGCACAGCCCGCACATCCTGACAGGCCCGTGCATCCTTCCACTCGATTTCCCCTGTTTTGCTGGCATCTGGAATGGCAAAGGCCAGGTGACGAGTACCACTCTCAACAATGCAACACACCGGATACGCGTAGTTCGGCCTGATAGGGTTATCCCCGAGGAAGCCGACATCCTTGCCTCCTGGTTTTCCCCTCACCACATCGATGGCTGCGCTGTAGGTCGTCACGAGAAGATTGATCCACCAGAGAGGCGAAAGAATCGGACGGTCGGGCTTGGGCACCGGCCACGGACCTTGAGCGCGCCCCACGTCGATGATGAATCCCGAGACGGCCTCAACGTCCACGCTTACTGAATGCCACCCGGGATAGTTGACCGCGTTAAGAACATCGAGAGGAGGGTGCAAAAGCAGCCACCATTCCACCGGGTTCCGAGGATGTATGGGCAGGGTCGCGCCCGGGAAGGGTAACCGCAATTGCTCCACAAAATGCAGGTCGTCGCTCCACGATTCCGTCCAATTGAGCGGCCACACGTCAACATGCCCAGGCCGATGCGCATCGATCCGCATCCATTGAAGTTGGTGAGGACGTTTGTTTCCCGTGATCGCCGCCACGACCGAATGGGAGGCGCTAATGCGGCTACTGCTGTCTAGATGAAGCCTCCCCTCCCCCTCCCGGTCCGGCACCGCCTCCCATGCGTGCATGATGGGTTCTTCATCGAGGAAGAAGAGCGAAGTCAGTTGGTGCCCCGAAGCAGTTGGCACATGGGCAAGAACGTAATAGGTGACGACAGTGTTGTTCCAATGCCCGACCGCGATATCGTCAATAGCGTAGCTGTCCGGCAGTGGCAGTTTTCTCTGCTCGAGCGAGTTCCACCCGTTCTCCTTAAGGTACGGGTGATTTGACGGCGGGGCGAGTCTGTCAGGGTTGTGGGTGACGTGCACCCACTCTCGATAAGCCGCTGCCCAACTCGCCAGGTCGCTGAAGGACTTGTCTTCTATCCATTTCTTGTCATCATTGTCTGCAATCAGTTTCCAAATGCTCTCCTTGAGTGGGGTGCCGCCTATTGCGTCGCGTATTAGGGCGCGTATTACGTCGCTTATGATGCCTGTTACGTCGCCAATGAATTCGGCCAGCCAGAGCAGCAGAACGACCCAGTTGGCCGAGTCTTCCTTGAGACAGCGCCAATAGAGCTTGTCCCCCTTGGATGTCTGTACACGTACAAAAACGCGATTGTTGTCCGCAGCGACATTGGTTACCCGTACGTCCTGTGGCAGCGCGAGCTCTTTCCAAGACCCGGAGTCGATCCTGAACTCCAAGATCCGCCGGTGGCCGTCGTCATTGATTCGGTACGCGTACCGCTTTCCACCAAGGAAATAGTTTGTGGTTACGGCCCTCTCGCTAGAGTTGTTGGTGATAATGGGGTCATTCATCGTGTTGTCTCCCTGGGTGGCGTAGTTGCGTATTAGACATACCGGGCGCGTCCGACGGAGCGTGCGATGCCGTACTTTCAATGGGCGTCATGGCGAGCAGACGGTTGATCGACCAGCGGAATCGGATCCTGGACCCGAGGATCCCCGGAAAGTGCGATCAGGAACAAGGGTCCGACCACCAGATACCAGAAGCCCAAGGGCTGGAAAACCGTGGCGCAGTGGTAGGCATGTGTCGTGAGGATATCGGACCAGTGGTCGCGCTCGCGAGGCGGAAGCCATGGCAAGTCCACGGTGATCTGAGCCCTCGTCAAGGGGAGCAAATGTAGCTTCTGCGATTCCACCGGCTTGAATTCACCTGCGAATGGCATAGCCAGGAAGAGCCTCATCTCATAGTCTCCCTACGGTTGACGCCGAACCGGAGCTCGATCATGGTGGTTCTCATTCGTGCGTTTATGCTGTTCGATGCGGTTCCGGACGCTCGTCGCGCCGCTTTCGTCGCCTGAAATCCGAAGCCCGCCCTTCACCAGCTCCACCTTGGCGTCGGTGGACACCAACGCATCGAGCGCCGGATCCAGTCTGACGACGGCAGGCGTGTCGCCCTACGCTGAGCGCTTGCGCCGCAGACTCCCAGGATCGCAGCAAACAGGGTTGCGACGGAAATCGGCAAGTTTTTCATAAAGCGTCGTCAAACCCAGTCAGGCGGGATGATTCGGGTCGAGGGCGTGGGCGTACCGAGCCGTGCACACTTGAGGACCACCGCAGTGTCTTTTTGCTCCGAGGACGCGCCCATACATCAGCTCGGGCCGGCGCCCGTTTCCGTCGACGTCATGGGCGGCTTCGTCATAAGCGAGCAGGTCCAGATTGACGGTGACGCCGACATGGGCGGCAAAGACCATTTCGCAGATCGTTGCGAAGAGCCCGCCGTCCGAGCGATCGTGATAGGCGAGGAGCAGGCGATCGCGGTTCAACATTTCCGCGTTTGTCCGGCGTTTGCTCAGCGGTCGGGCGGCCAGAGCGCGGGCGACTCCTTTGCGCGCATGATTCTCTCAGCGTGTAGCGTGCCCGCCGCGTCAATCGTTCCCACAATGTCGACAGCGCGTCCAACAACCAAGGGGGTACTGCGACCCCCCGTCGTTGCTGCCGACGCATCGACTTGTACCACTGTCCCTGTTCGCGTGCGGATTGTAAGCCGCGAACCCTCGATGCTGCCGATCTTTCCGAAGATCTCACGCTGCGAAGCGTCCGGGCTGGGTTGCGCTTCAGTCTGGGTCGCATACCCTGCAGCGAGCACAACCGCCAGGATTAACGAGTACGACGCTTTCATCCTTCTCTCCTTCCTTCCGTCAGTGCAATCCGAAGATAGTCAGTTGCTTGTGACTCGCGACGTACACTTTGCCATTGGCGACAACCGGCACGATGTTCGCGTTACCCAGGGTGTTCGGCCAAGTGCCCGCCGTAGCCGAGAAGAGCGTCGACCCGTTCGCAGCGCTGAAAGCGAAGAGCATCACGTTGGCAGGGTTGGTGTCACTGGGACGTGACACGGCCCATATGACGGCGGTTCCGGCTTGGTTCGAGTTCGACGACACGGTCGTGAAGAATCCAGCCTCTTGTCCCGTTGGCAGATCCGCCGACGAGCTCTCTTTGACCAGCGCCACCGTGGGTGAGGTTTGAACTTTCCACACGATGACTTTTGAGCCGCCGCTGCTCACGACACGTCCAACCCCATCCGCGCCGACGAAGTACGACTGTCCGCACCAGCATCCGCCGATGTCAACGAAGGGCATGACGTCCGGCAGCAAGCCATACCAGTGCCAACTCCCGTCTGTGTCCTGCCAGATCAGATTAGATCGCCCATCAGCACCAAGGCCAACGACCTGTAGCCGCCCGCCGTTGCCCACTCCGATCGTAATAGAGCTGAATTGAATCCCGCTGGGATCCGGCAGTAAGTCATACCAATGCCAACTCCCGTTTGTGTCTTGCCAGATCAGGTACGGGAGTCCGTCACTCGCACCCAGGCCGACGACCTGCAGCCGCCCGCCATTGCCGACACCGGTCGCCACCGCGCTGAATGGAATCACGTTGGGGTCGGGCAGTTGGCCAAACCAGTGCCAGCTCCCGTTCGTGTCCTGCCAGATCAGATACGGAAGCTTGTCAGCCGCACCCAGGCCCACCACCTGCAGCCGCCCGCCGTTGCCCACGCCGGCTGTGATAGCGCTGAATTGAACGCTGGGGTCCGGCAGTTTGCCAAACCAGTGCCAACTCCCGTTCGTGTCCTGCCAGATCAGATACGGAAGCTTGTCAGCCGCACTCAGGCCCACCACCTGCAGCCGCCCGCCGTTGCCCACGCCGGCTGTGATAGCGCTGAATTGAACGTTGGGGTCCGGCAGTTTGCCAAACCAGTGCCAACTCCCGTTCGTGTCCTGCCAGATCAAATACGGGAGCTTGTCAGCCGCACCGAGGCCCACCACCTGCAGCCGCCCGCCGTTGCCCAAACCGGTCGTAATAGTGCTGAATTGAACGTTGGGGTCCGGCAGTTTGCCAAACCAGTGCCAACGCCCGTTCGTGTCCTGCCAGATCAGATACGGGAGCTTGTCAGCCGCACCAAGGCCCACCACCTGCAGCCGCCCGCCGTTGCCCAAACCGGTCGTAATAGTGCTGAATTGAACGTTGGGGTCCGGCAGTTTGCCAAACGGGTTCCAGCGCCCGTTTGTGTCCTGCCAGATTAGATACGGGAGCCCGTCACTCGCGCCGAGGCCGACGACCTGCAGCCGCCCCCCATTGCCGACACCGGTCGCTTCGGAGATCAAGTAGCCACCCATGCGGTCGCGGTTGAGGAGGTACATCTGCCCCACTTTGCCTGCCGCGACAGCGAGATGCGGTATCGACGAAGCGGACTGATCCGGGAGAAGAAGCACGCCTCCGGAGCCGAAGTCGTCATCCCGTGCGTCCAGCGCATCGACGCCGTTTTGCGTGTCCGAAGGCGTGAAGAGACCAAGGAGCGTTGTTAGGTCAGGCGAGACTTTCACCACGCTCTCCTGGATATTCGTCGCGCCATCGTAGGTCCCAGCCGCCGAATTGCCCGTGACGAAGTAGAGATTGCCCGCAGGGTCGCCCGAGATGCCATAGCCGGACATCCAGATCGCCGAGAGAAAGAATGGATTGTTCGACCGCGGTTGGAGATCATTCAACCGATTCGCCGCGAGCGGTGTCAGCGATCCGGCTTTCCAGCCTAAGAGCCATCCGCGCGACAAAGACCCGCCAAAGTCACAGAAGCTGCCGAATCCGGCGTAGATGTTTCCGTTTGCTGCAAGTAGCGCAGGGCGCTGCCGCTGGTATCGCGCATCAAAGGTGAACGTGGTGAGGTTCGTGAGGGTATGCGAAGCGCTCACGAGGACCGGCGGTACCTTGTCGGCAAGGGTGCTCAAATCGAGCGCATGGATGCGATAGACTGGAACATTGTTCTCGAGCGTGTAGGCGATCACGTACATCGTCTTGCTCGCGAGATCGATGACGGGCGTGCTGTTGATCCCGACGTTTGGCCCGTTGTTTGTACATCCGAGCGGCATGGGGACAGGGCTTCCGAGGTTCCGACTCAAGAGCACCGCGCCCGTCGATGGGTCGATGGCGTAGATGGTGTTGTTTTCAGTGGCCACATACACAACCTCATGGATACCGCCGGCGATCGCTACATTCGGGACGACCAGCGGCTGTGCGTCGACTTGGTCGTCGAGGGTGACCGGCTTCGGTAGTAGCAACCCAAACGACGAGGACGACACGTTCGCCGGCGTCAGCGTCCGTTCGTTCTGATTCCAGCCGGTACGTAGCGTGTCGTAGTGATACGTCGTGACAGGGATTTGCGCATGCGCGGTACTTACGAATACGCCGAGCGTTACGGTGTCGATTATCAGCGCCCGCAGGTTGCGTTGAACGACAAGAAGCGCAAGACGGGAGCTACTATGGAATCTAATCAGTTTGCATCGCAGCGAACGCAAAAAGGTCTGCATGGTGTCCTCCCGTCTTCGGCGCAAAGTGTTCCTCTGCGGGCGAGGCCCGGACAAGGCGCAGGCGTGACGAGGATCCGCGCGAAGCGGGTTAGCGTTCATGGTTTCCCCTATTGATGCGGCGAATGTGGGCGTTGCGTTTCGCACTGTTGCCCCTTTTCCCGGCACGACCGCCCTTCGGTTTGTGTTCCCTCTGCTGAATTAAAATCGCGCTGAGTTCCTTGGCGTTATGGAAGTGCAGAACACTCCCGGCTCCGATCCACTCGACGATGCCGACGATCTCGGTAGGCCGCGCCGGGTCGCGGCGGTAAACCCGCACCACGTAGGTCTCCATAAATAGATCGCGCTTTCAGCCACACCGGTCATGTCATGGGATGGCAAACTACCATCCGCCGGTAACAGATCAGTAACAGATGGCAAAAAAGCGAACCCCTCTCCCCAACGGAAGGAATATTTAGGATCTGGAGCCTAGCGCTCGGTTAGAACGCGATCGGGCGCACGAAGCACCGATCAGGGTTGCCAGTGCGCGTTTGGCAGCCAGACCAGCGCTCCCCGGGCGCTTCGCGACGAGCGTTGCGGCAAACCATGCAGTCGCCGGGCGCAGCAAGTCAAGGCCGGAGGCGCTCGCTGGCGGCGATTGCGACCGTGGCGAGTAATTGCCCGTCACGGATCAGAGCGAGCTTCGTCGTGCCGCGGCGATGCCGCCGTTCAGTAGCGCCTTACTCGACGATCGCAGACCAGGTATCCATATTCCGGATAGAGGAACTGCGGATTGTTCGGTGCAAGCTGCTGCACATCCGGCGGTTGCGAGCGGCCATCAGAAGCTCGTGTCCCACATATTCGGATCTCAGCGGTTAAGAAATGCATTCGATAAAGCACGCCTACAGGTTCCGCTAAGGCAAGGGCGGCTTGCCAACCGCTGCGCGAAGGATGTTAATTACTTGCTTCTGCAGGGTGGGGTCAAAGAGAGGCTCCGCGTGGTTCAAAGCGTTCGTGTGCCGAGAAGCGGAAAAGCTCAGGTGCGCCCGCGCGTTCGTAACCAGTGTATCACCCGAACCGGATCGCAATTCGGGAGCGAGCGCGGACAGGCCGGGCACCCCATCGAGGAGGGAGATGAGTTGCACAGGGACCGTAAACCAGTGAAACGGTGGCACGTTCCATTGGGGAAGTAAGCTCCCCGCTGTGAATGTATTGCTACGAACGCGAATCCACCGGGTGCTGGTGCCTCCGAAAGTGTGATACCGGATACCGGGCACTGGTTCTTTCGCCGCAAGCGCGGCCAAAAACGGGCTGCTCACCCGGAGCTCCTGGAGCGCGGGACAATCCACTTGTGCCCGGAGCCAGTTCAGGACGGCGGCAAACCCCGCACCCGCACCCGCTACTGGACTCTTGCTCAGAGCATCGATCGCGGCAATCACCGCTGAGCCGATGTTCGCTAGCTCGGTGCCTTGGTTCGGCGAATGCAATGTGACCGCCGAAACGATACGATTCAGAAAATTGTTCTCGCCCCTACAGCCGACAAGGAAATTTCGCAAAAGCAAGCCACCACGGCTGTGCGCCACGAAGGCCAGTTTTTTATTTGCGAAGTTCTGCAGAACGACCTGCTCCATGATCGCCTTCAGCTCCAGAGTAGGACTGGCCAAAAACCCGTTGTTACCGATTTGGTTATATACGAGCGTAGGAAAGCCGGCCGTATTCAAGGCTTTCCGCCAGCTAGTCACCGTCATTAGCGGGTCTTCCTCGAACGACCAGACACCCGCATTCGGATACCAATGCCAGCCGCGATCAACCGTAGCTGGGACCGCGAACATATTGTTGTAGTTGTAGTCCGGATTAGTCATGTTACTGGCGCTGCCTAACAAGCCATGCAGGAGAATCACCAACGGAAGGTCTGGGTCTGCACCACCCCCTGCGTCCATGAATTCAACGGTATTATTCGATCGCGTAACTCCGTTTGCGTCAGTGAAGCTTACTGGAAAGTTTTGAGTCATGGTTCCTCCTACTTTGTACGGAATTTGCCTTCTCAGAACGATCGTGCACGGCGCTCCAAATCCACTGGCGATACGGTCGTTTCATACGAGCGTTTCTCGCGCGCGCTTATAAAGCTCCAAGCTGAGCCCATTGTTAGCTTCTTAACCACCCCGCACTGTAAGACCTACCTACTTACAGTAAGCGCGTCGTTGAGCAGATTTGCGAGTCGCGCACCGGCCAGAGCTACGCGTTTGGAAGTGATCCATGCTAAGGTGGCGGCAGCTTCGTCAGCTCGATCCCGTACCAGTTGCCGTCCGGTCCGTTGACCGAGAGGTACTTCTTGCCGTCGATCTCACGCCACACACCGATGGCTAGGTGCCCAGCCGGGTTGACGCCCATCCAGTTCAGGTCGATGCGTCCATCACCCCACGTGCGCAACTTATCGCCCAGACTGACGTAGTTGATCTGCGACGGCTTCGGACAGATCCTGACGCCGAGACCCTCGTAGTCGAACTGCCAGAGGATCTGGTACTCGCCATTAGGCGAGATGAGCTGTTCGTCGAAGCGCAAACGCACATCCTTATAGGTGATGAAGTGGTCCCAGGGCCCGTTCTGTACCGGAACGTGCCTGAGCCAGAAGCCGGCGACTGCCCGCTCCTCGTATGAAAGCGGGCCTTGCGGGTAGTACAAGCAGGCGACGTATTCCATCGTCACTGGCCGGTTCACGTCGTCGACGTGGATTTCACCGACCCACCAGGCATTTTGGCGCGAGAGCTGAATTTCCTCTTGCGGATCGGAGTAGTTACGGAGTTCTTGCATGGTGCATCTCCCTTGTTCAATCAGTCCAAAAATTGGCGATAACCCGCTCGTTGAAGAGGGGCGCCCCGCGATTTCTCAAGCTAACACCCGCCGGTAACAGATCAGTAACGGATGGCAAAAGAATCGCTCTCCCCGACGAAGGGGTAGCCTCAGGGACGATCTAGCGGACTAGCGCCCGGTAAGAGCGCGATAAAACGCTTGGGTCGCGGCAGATGGTTTGATCCCGAGCGCCGCGGCAAGGGTCTTGCCGCAACGCTCGTAGACAGCCAGGGCTTCGGCACGGCGGTCGAGATGCTGATAGACGACCATGAGGCGCTGGTAGAACACCTCCGCGAGGTCGTCGACTTCCAGCGCCTTCAGATAGCATTCCAGCGCTCGCGCCCAGTTGCCGATTTGCTCCCAGTAGCGGCCCAGGGCCTCGTTGTGCCGCAGATATTTGTCGCGCAGGCGCTCTCGCAAGGAGACGGCCGGAGCGGTGTCCTGGCCGGAAAAATGTCCGCGATACAAATTCAAGGCCTTGATGCGCAGGTCGCTGGCGGCGTCGCCTCGCCGTTCGTGCTCGGCAGTCTCCGCCTGGTTGAGCAGGCGTTCGAACGCCGAGACGTCCACCCACGCATAACGCGGATCGAGAGTCAGCCGGCCGTCCGCCGACACCAGCGCGCCTTTGTATCCCAGCAACCGGCGCAGGCGCTGCAGCGTGGTGAGAAAAGCGCGATGCGCGGCGTCGCCCGCCGCGTCAGGCCAGAGGATGTCGCTCAAATGCGCTTCGGGCACGTCGCGCCCGCCCAGGGCGATCAGGACCTGCAGGAGATCGAGCGGCTTGCGCTGCACCTTGCCCGCGAACTTCAGGGGTGCGCCGTCCTTGAGGATGTCGAAGCGGCCCAGCGCGTGGATCCTGACGGGATAGGGCCAGCTCTCGGTCGCCTCGCCCTCGGGAGGAAGGAGGCGGCGTCTACGAATCAGCGACCGGACGTAGTCGACTTCGATTTCGTGCTCGAGCGCGACAGCGTAGAGGCGGGACATGATTCCGGAGTGCCACCAGGTGCGGGTCTGAAATCCGTGGCGGCGGGCGATGGACAGGGCTTGCCGCAATCCTTCGACGCAGCCCGCCGTGTCGTTCTTTACGAGCGCGAACTCCGCCTCGGCAAGGTAGGTCACGTACTCGATCCCGGGACATCGCTTGCTCTTT
>WNFY01011145.1_pt1 | contig 10188 bp, 4 predicted proteins | sample 5400091 | NCBI WGS metagenome assembly WNFY01 (sample SAMN13153364, study PRJNA577476) | soil metagenome | isolation source: 60 cm soil or saprolite under grassland replicate 1 | place: USA:California | collected 2016-06-15 | reverse complement strand
CGCACTTGAGCGAGAAATGCTCTGTGCACCCAGAAGACGCACTCCAATGGACCGCGAACCCGCCGATGCCAGAATTCACCGATGATCCCGCCAGCCTCACAGATATCCAGAAGCTGCTGGAGACGGCCGTGGCGGTGTACACCGCAAAATGCGGGCCGTTGGAAAGGAGCAGTGCGGCTTGGCTAATGCTGAAAGCACAAGACCTACGGCGGCGATGCCGTGCAGGTCATGTCGGAGAACCCCTATCGCCTGGCACGCGACATCCGTGGCATCGGGTTCAAAACCGCCGATGCCATCGCGATGAAGCTCGGTATCGAGAAGACCGCCATGGTCCGCGTGCGGGCCGGCATCTCCTACGCGTTGACCGAGGCGATGGACGAGGGCGGATCTCGAGTTGGCTGACGGGGCGGTCATTTCCGACACGGTCGGCGACAAGTCTTGCGTCTTCCTGGCCGGCCTGTACCGGGCGGAGCGCGGCATCGCCGAGCGGCTGCTGCAGCTTGGGACCGGCAAACTGCCCTGGCCCTGGATCGATCCGGCAAAGGCGATCCCCTGGATCGAGCAGCGGACCGGCCTGGTATTCGCCGAAAGTCAGAGGTCGGCGGTCGCGCTGGCGCTCGCCTCGAAGGTGCTTGTGGTCACCGGAGGCCCCGGCGTGGGCAAGACAACCCTCGTCAACGCCATCCTGCGCATTCTCTCGGCCAAGGGCGCAAGGCTCTTGCCGTGCGCTCCCACTGGCCGTGCGACCAAAGCGCATGAACGAGGCCACTGGCTTCGAGGCCAAGACCATCCACCGGCTCTTTTGCGAGGGGGCGCCCCATAGGCCTCCGGGGTCTCGACCGTGCCCATGGCAGCCCGACCGTCGAAGCATTCCCTCAAGTCGTTCAAGACCACGAGGTAAATCTCTCCTTGCTGCCGCACGCGTTCGGCAATTGCCCGGGCCCGCTTGCTCTTCGCGGTTAATGCCGGGATGTACAATCCCGATTACCGACCCGTCTGACTCTGCTCGTGGCGCCATGCTTTGCTCTCCGCGTGCTCTTGCGCAAAGGCGCTTGCGAAAAAGGCAGGGACGGGCCGTTTCTTGCCGGTCACGGAGCGTCGCATCATCTGCAGCAAAGTTATGCTCGCTGTGACCGGCATCACATGCTCTCGGCCTGGCACCGTGTAGATTTCCTGGTGCCTCTTGCTTTGCAGCAAGACGCGCCATCTGGGACAGCTCCGCGGCTATCACGCCGATGGGCAGATGAGCATGGAGAGGGTCATGCACCCGACGCCATAGCCTGATTGCGAGCGATCGAGTCGAAGGAACGCCGGTGCGTAGCACCGACAGCACAAGGATCGGCACGATCGAGCGAGTGATGATCGATAACTGACGGGTCCTGCACAGTTGTGCGCTTCGACGGCTGCGAACAGGAGCGATTGCCGATCCCTCACTTACCGGAAAGCTTGGGGCCTATCACCTCGACCTTGACCTCACCGAAGGGGAACTCAGCGGCGGACGATTTCACAAGAACCTCGACTGGGGCGATCGCGAAATCGAGATTCCAGAATGTTACAGGGAGAACGAGTTGGCCGAGGAGAGTGCCGTGCAGACCATCGCAGAATGGCTGGCATCGATGGGACTCTCCGAGTACACTCAGCGTTTTGCTGAAAACTATATTGATCCCAGTGTTCTCCCTGATTTGACAGATCAAGATCTAAAGGACCTCGGTGTCCCGCTCGGCCATCGCAAGAAGATGCTGCGCGCGATCGCCGAATTACAAGAGGTGCCGGCCAGCAAGCCGCAAACGCTGGCCGAACCTGCGCGGCGAGACCATGCCGAGCGACGCCAGCTTACGGTGATGTTTTGCGATCTGGTCGGCTCGACTGCGCTCTCGGCGCGGCTTGATCCGGAAGATATGCGCCAAGTGATGACGCTCTATCACCGCCGCATCGCCGGGGTAATTGGTAGCCATCAGGGAATCGTGGCCCGATATATGGGCGACGGTGTGCTCGCCTATTTCGGCTATCCGCAAGCGCATGAGGACGATGCCGAGCAAGCCGTGCGCGCCGGGCTCGCGCTCGTTGAGGCTGTACCCAACCTAGCGACGGGCGGGGATGCCCGGTTGCAAGTCAGGGTCGGGATCGCCACCGGAATCGCGGTGGTGGGCGAGCTCATCGGCGAGGGCGCCTCGCAGGAGCAAGCGGTGGTCGGCGACACGCCGAACCTCGCTGCGCGCCTGCAAGCCCTAGCCGAGCCCGGCACGGTGGTAATCTCTGCGAGCACGCGCCGGCTCGCCGGGGGGCAGTTCGAGTACCGCGATCGCGGCCCTGTCGCGCTTAAAGGCTGGGCGGAACCGGTCCCGGCGTGGCAGGTGCTGGGGACGAGCGACGTGGAGAGCCGATTTGAGGCGCTGCACCAAGGCAAGCTGGCGCCGCTGTTTGGGCGTCACGAGGAGATCGAGTTGCTGTTGCGGCGCTGGCGGCTTGCCAGCCAAGGCGAAGGCCGCGTTGTGGTGCTGACTGGAGACCCGGGTATCGGCAAGTCACACATTGCCCTCGCGCTTCAAGAGCGCCTTCGAACGGGCTGCCCGGTTCAATCGTGGTGACTCGCCCGCTGAGAAGCTTGCCAAGCTTGAAACCCTGCTGGCGCGATCGGTCGTTGACGGGGATCAGACAGTAGCACTTCTGGCCGACCTTCTCTCGCTGCCACCCAGCGACCGCTATCATCTACCAGAGCTGAGTCCGCAGAGTCGAAAGGAGAGGACATTGGCAGCGCTTTTGGCGCAGTTCGAGAGCCTGGCAGCGAGGCAGCCGGTGCTGATGATCTTCGAAGATGTTCATTGGATCGATCCGACGTCGCTGGAGCTGCTCACGGTCGCTATGGACCGGGTGCCGCGGCTTCGGGTACTGCTGCTCATCACTGCACGGCCAGAGTTCACACCGCCCTGGCCACCTTACGCGCATGTCACGACGCTCGCCCTCACGCGCCTTGGTCGACGAGAAGGGGCGGCCATAATCGAGCGGATCACCGGCGGCAAGACGCTGCCCGACGAGGTTATGAACCAGATTCTCGCTCGCACGGACGGCGTGCCTCTGTTTATCGAGGAACTGACCAAAACGGTGCTCGAAAGTGGGGTCTTGCAGGAGCGGGACGGCCATTATGTGCTTGAGCACCCGCTGCCGTCGCTAGCGATCCCAACCACATTGCGTGACTCGCTGATAGCGCGCCTCGACCGGTTGGCGCTGGTAAGGGAGGTTGCACAGATCGGCGCTGTGGTGGGCCGCGATTTCTCGTACGAAGTGCTGAACGCCGTAGCCGGGTTTCCGCGAGAGAAGCTGGAGGAGGCGCTCGACCAACTGGTTCGGTCGGAGCTGATATTCCGCCGGGGCGAGATACCGCAGTCAGTCTACACTTTTAAGCATGTCCTGGTGCGTGACGCCGCATATTCGAGCCTGATGAAGGTCCGACGCGCGCAACTGCACGCGGCGATCGCGAGCGTATTCGAACAGCGGTTCCCGGAAATCGTGGAGGCTCAGCCTGAAACTCTGGCGCACCATCTCACGGAGGCCGGACTGACTGAAAAGGCGGTGGGCTACTGGTTAAAAGCGGGCAAGAATGCCGCCCAGCACTTCGCCAACCTTGAGGCCATCGCGCACTTGCAGCGAGGCATAGAGACCGTGGGCCGTTTACCCGACGGCCTTGGCAGGGACAGGTTGGAGCTTGATCTCCAGTTCGCTATCGGGCCCTGCCTGATCGCCACTCAAGGGCCCGCTTCGAGCACGGCCGTCGCAACCTTCGCTCGCGGTCGTGAGCTATGCGCGCGCCTAAGGGACGCGCCCGAGTACCTGCAGATCATGTTTTGGCTGGCCACCGGGAGCGTCATCCGCGGCGAGCTGCCGCAAGCCCGAGAGGTAACCGCAACCTTACTCGGTCTCGCCGAAGCACGCAATGATCGGCCGATGTTGATCAACGCCACACGCGGGTTAGGCATGATATGCTTGTTTATGGGAGACCTAGTTGATGCCCGGGGACTGACCGAACGGGCTTTCGAGGCGTTCACCGCGAGCAATGAGGCCGAAAAACTGGCCGCTCGGGCAGCTGGCCAGGACGCCGGAGCGGCGGCTCTGGCCCTGATGTCGTGGGCCCTTTGGGTCCTTGGCCATGTCGACACAGCGGTCTCGCGAATGGTTGCGGCGCTTCAACGTGCCAATGTGGTCGCGCACCCTCACACCCAGGCTTACGTTTGTTACTATGCATCCATTCTTCACGCTCTGCGCGGCGAGCCGTCGATCGCACACCAATATGCCGAACGCTGCCTCACCTTATCGGAGGAACACGGATTCCGGCACTGGCACGGCCTGTCGCGCGCCACTCGTGGCATCTGCATGACCACGCTTGACCGTTCATCCAGGACGCTTGAGGAAGTGCGGTGCGCATTGGATCAGTATCGTGGCGCAGGCTATCGGCTCGGCATCACGGCGCTCGATGTACTGTTGTGTCCGGCCTTGTTACTGGAACACCACCCCGAGGCTGCGCTGGAGGTGATAGAGTTGGGACTCTCGGCAGCCAACCATAACAGCGAGCGGATATTTGAGACCGAACTGTATCGACTGAAGGCTCGCACCCTGCTCATCCGCGACGGACCGGGCGCTGTGACCCAGGCGCAGTCATTGCTCGACCAGGCGTTGACGACAGCAAGAAGCCAACACGCCCGATCCCTTGAACTCCGCGCTGCGAAAGACCTCGCCGCGCTTTGGATCGATCAGGGCAAGCGCGATGAAGCGCTTGATTTGCTCGCGCCCATTCACGCTTGGTTCACCGAGGGAACCGACACGCAGGATCTAAAGGAGGCAAGGGCTTTGCTCGACCAGCTGCAGATGCAGTGACACAGTTCATCTTGGCCGTCTATCTTAGCAGGATCATTCTCCGGATTTGCAGACCGACCGGTCCAAGAAAGCGAAAGATATTGAGAACGAATTGATCATCAATCGCAAAGCACTGAACACGCTTGGGTTGACCGTGCCACCCTCATTGCTTGCGCCGGCATTAATCGAATAATGCGGGTACCGATCGAAGCAGGGTTTGGTTTATGGATCGAATGCCGCTATGCTTTGGTTGCCACCACGGTCTTTAAGCATAGCTGGAATAGTGGGGGTCTAAGTGCGCGTACAGTTCTGGGGTACTCGCGGTTCAATAGCCAAGCCCGGCCCGAGCACGGCTCGGTACGGCGGCAACACATCGTGCGTTGAGGTGCGGTCAGCAAAAGGTACTCTCGTTATCCTTGATTGCGGAACCGGAGCACACGCTCTCGGTCAAAAGCTAATGTCCGTTAGCGCCAAGGCCTCGCGCGGCCACATCCTGATCAGTCATACGCATTGGGATCACATCCAAGGCATCCCGTTCTTCGCTCCGCTTTTCGTACCCGGTAATGAATGGGAGATATACGGCCCTAAGGGCCTCGGCCAATCCTTACGTGAAACCCTGGCCGGGCAGATGCAATACACCTATTTTCCTGTCACACTCGAGCAGTTTGGAGCCACGATCCGCTATCATGATCTCGTCGAGGGGAGTTTCGAAATCGATGACATCAGAATCTCTACCCACTACCTAAACCATCCCGCGCTCACGCTGGGATATCGGATGGAGGCCGATGGGGTAGCAGTCGTGTATTGCTCTGACCACGAACCCCATTCGTCAATCCTGGCAACTGGCCAAGGAGAAATCACAGGACAAGATCAGCGATATGCCGCTTTCATCAATGACGCGGACCTTCTCATTCATGATGCGCAATACACTGCTGAAGAGTACCCGGCCAAAGTTGGTTGGGGGCATAGCTCAATCGAATACGTGGTAAAAATTGGCCAGCACGCGGGCGTAAGCAGGATTGCTCTGACCCATCACGATCCGCTCAGAGATGATGAAGCCATCGATCGCTTGCTCGAAAACGTCAGGGCACGGCTGCGGGAAAATGCATCGCGAATGGAGGTTTTTGCTGCAGTAGAAGGGCAAATAATAGAGTTAAAAGCCGCCGTCGCCAAGGTTTCCGAGCATCCCACTGGAGAGTTTCAGGCCGAGACATCGATAGAGCAGGCATTCGTTAGACGATCCGTGCTGCTAGGAATTATAGATCCCAATGTGACCGCACTCCTTTCCGAAGCACTTCGAGCGGAGGGTATCCCCACTAAATTTGCTTTAGACAGTGATACTGCGCGAAGGCTCATTTTGAAAGACCGACCTTCGCTGATAATACTAGAGCACGACATTCCTCGCATCGATGGCATGGAAATTTGTCGCGCGATTCGCAGCGCTCTTGTCGCTGACGACACTAAATTGCCCATTGTCATGGTCGCGGCACGCCAAGATCTGGCGGCTGGCGTGGCAGCGGGGGTCACGGACTGGCTTATTAAGCCTTTTACGAGCAGCTACGCGCGGACTAAAGTGCGCGCATGGATCTTGCGTACTGCATGTCACTGGATGAGAGCTTCCCTGCCTGAAGATGAAGAGCGTCGATTGGCGTCCATTCGCGAACTCAGAATCCTCGACACAGAGCCGGAGGAGAGATTTGATCGGATCACACGCCTCGCTGCGGCAGTCTTTGATGTGCCAATCGCCCTCGTTAGTCTGGTTGATAAGGACCGACAATGGTTCAAATCATGCTACGGACTTAGTGCGACAGAGACTTCACGGGAAGTCTCCTTTTGCGCCCACGTGGTCTATAATCGTGAAACGATGCTCGTCTCCGATACCCTAGTGGATCCTCGATTCGGCGATAATCCTTTCGTAGTCAATGAACCCCGGGTCCGGTTTTATGCCGGGTGTCCGCTGATTCTTGTTGACGGAAGCTGTGTTGGCACATTGTGTCTCGTCGACACCCGCCCGCGCTCCCTTGAAGGACGTGATGTCGGCCTGTTGCAGGATTTGAGAGATTTGACGGTCCAGGAATTGGATCGAATGAGCGGGTCAAAATCGGTGTAATTGTGCGGCCTGATCGCTTTCCGAGGGACCTGATTAAGGAGCGCTAGATCACCGGATCGCATGCCGGGGTTGAACAGATGATCCGAATAGACCGTATTCGACGCGTTGTGCAACGGGCGCAAACCGCAATGCGATCCATGGGCCCTTGCAGCCCTTGTTCATCTCATGATGCGAATGTGAGTTCATTGCCAAGATTTCGCGAATTCTTTAAACTATCATTTGGGGTGATTGCGTGGCGACGCGCAGGGATCTACGTTTACGACACCGGTTTTACTCGACGAGGAGGGCAACATCACAACATTATTAGGTCGACGAAGAGCGGCAGGGCTCCATGAGTGACGTGGCATCATGGCTTGAAGGACTAGGGCTTGGCCAATATGCAGCGGTTTTTGCCGAGCACGCGATCGACATGTCCGTCCTACCGGACTTGACTGAGGCCGATTTGAAGAGAATAGGCGTCGCGCTCGGCCATCGTAAGCGGTTGCTCAGAGCGCTCGCTGCCCGCTTCGGCGGAAGCGCAATGCCCGCGGCCAGCGCGCCGCCGTTCATTGGGACACTGCCGGACTCCGAGGCCGAAAGACGGCAGTTGACCGTATTGTTTTGCGATCTCGTGGGCTCGACGGCGTTCGCGACTACGGTCGATCCGGAGGAACTAAGCGGTATCATCCGCAGGTTTCAAAATACCTGTGATGCCGTGATCACGCATCATGGCGGCACGGTAGCCAGATTCATGGGTGACGGAATCCTTGCCTATTTCGGATGGCCCCAAGCCCATGAGGATGATGCCGAACGCGCGGTGCGCGCGGGACTCGATATTGTCGCGAAAGTCGGTCAGCTTCTTCTCCCTTCCGATGAGCCACTGCAGGTGCGCGTCGGCATAGCGAGTGGTGCGGTGATTGTCGGTGACACCATCGGCGAAGGAATATCCCAGGAACAGATCGCCGTTGGAGAAACGCCGAACTTGGCCGCTCGATTGCAGAGTTTGGCCGCCCCGGACACTGTTCTCGTCGCCGCGAGCACGCGTCGGCTACTCGGCGGCGTGTTCGTCTGCAACGATCTCGGGCCGCGCGAGTTCGAGGGAGTTCCGCAGCCGGTACTGGTCTATCGCGTTATCGGGGAGCGGGCAGTCGAGAGCCGATTCGATGCCATTCGCACGGGGAGGCTCACACAGTTCGTCGGCCGGCAGCGCGAACTCCAGGAATTGCTCGGTTTGTGGAAGGGGGCCAAGGACGGCAAGGGCCAAATCGCCCTGCTCTGCGGCGAGCCCGGCATCGGCAAGTCGCGTATCAGCAAGGTGTTGGAAGACGCCATTGCCGAAGACCCGCACATCACGATTCGATACCAGTGCTCTCCCCATCACACCAACAGCCCCTTTTACCCGGTCATCAGCCAACTCGAGCATGCGGCGCGCTTCGAGCGCACGGACACGCTGGAAGTAAAACTCAACAAGCTGGAAGCCCTCCTGTCCAAGGCCGGGCCAACGACCTTATCAGATGTCGGACTCTATGCCGCCTTGCTGTCGATTCCGACGAGCGGACGCTATCCAGCGTTGGACGTCGCTCCGCAACGGCAGAAGGACCTTACGATCGATGCGCTGATTCGCCAGCTTTTCGGTCTCGCACGTATGCAGCCGGTGCTTTTCGTAATCGAGGACGTGCATTGGATCGATCCTACCACGCTCGAACTGATCAACCGAACCATCGAGCCGCTGAAGACGGCTGCGGTACTCTTCCTCATAACGTACAGACCTGAATTCTTGCCGCCATGGCTCGACCAGTCCCACTCGACCATGCTGCGGCTCGAGCACCTGGCACGTGAGCAAGCCGGCGCCATGGTCATCGACCTGACTGGCGGCAAGGAGTTGCCCGCCGAGGTCTATGAAGAGATCCTCAGCAAGACCGATGGCGTTCCGTTGTTCGTCGAGGAACTCACCAAGGCGGTACTCGAGTCGGGACGGCTGCAAGATGCCGGTGATCGGTACGCCCTCGTTGGCACGCTGCCGCACCTCGCCGTTCCGGCGACCCTGCAAGACTCGTTGATGGAGCGTCTTGATCGGCGCGCCTCAATCAAGTTAATCCCGCAGATCGGTGCGACCATCGGGCGTGAATTCTCGTACCGGTTGCTGGCCGCAGTGGCTCGGCTCTCCCCAACCTTCCTGCGGGATGCTCTCGACCAGCTCGTGGCTGCAGAATTGATCTATCACCACGGCGAGCCTCCGGATTCCACATTCATTTTCAAGCACGCCCTCGTGCAGGATGCGGCTTATCAAAGCTTACTGCGGAGCAAGCGCCAACAGTTTCATGGCCGTATAGCAGATGTTCTCCGGGAGCAGTTCCCTGAGACAGTGGAAACGCAGCCCGAGTTGATGGGGCATCACTTGGCGCAGGCCGGGCGCACCAAGCCCGCCATTGACTACTTGCGAAAGGCCGGGCAGCGGGCGATCCAGCGCTCGGCGAATGCAGAGGCCATCCGGCACCTGCAGGGCGCCCTCGAATTGCTGCAATTGCTTCCTGAGACGCCGGAACGCACACGTATGGCCCTCGAGCTACAGGTCTTGCTCGGTCAGGCAATGATCGCAGGTCGGGGCTATGCGGCCGCCGAGACCCGGGAGATTCTGCTGCGTGCGAAGGCCCTTATTGACGATTCGACCGAGCCCTCGCAGAAGTTTTCCGTTCTCTACGGGATATGGGCGTGCTACTACGTTGCCGGCGAAGTCAATATGCAGCAGACGGCTGCGGCGGAGTTTCTTGCCGAAGCCGAGCGCCATGGCGACACCGCGGCGATCTGCCTTTCCAATCGCACGCTCGGCACGACCTATGTGACCATGGGCAAATTCGCCCACGGGCAACGGCACCTCGAGCGGGCGCGTGCGCTCTACGATCCGGAGAAGCACCCTCACCTGCGCTTTCAGTACGGCCAGGACATCGGCGTGGCCGCCTTGTGCTACCTGACGTGGGCGCTGTGGCATCTCGGATATATCGATCAGGCGTCGGACGTTGCCGCCGAAGCCGTGCAGCGCGCAGAGAAGTTGGCCCATCCGCTGACCCTGGCCTACACGATTTGCCACGCGCGCGGACTCGTCGATATGTGCCGCCGCCGCCCGGAGGAGGCGCGATGCTATTCCGGTCAAGTCGTTTCGCTCTGCACCGAGCACGCCTTTCCGTTTTGGGCTGCCGGCGGACGCATCCTCGAGGGGTGGGCCGCCTGCTCGCAGGGCGAGGCAGCAGGCA
>WNFY01016460.1_pt1 | contig 10190 bp, 6 predicted proteins | sample 5400091 | NCBI WGS metagenome assembly WNFY01 (sample SAMN13153364, study PRJNA577476) | soil metagenome | isolation source: 60 cm soil or saprolite under grassland replicate 1 | place: USA:California | collected 2016-06-15 | reverse complement strand
CCGGTTGCAACATCTTCTTCAAGAAGTAAAGGTCCATCCATATCTACAAAATCAACCAGTGGAAGCAAACGTGCAATGGCTGCGGAGCCAACTGTTGATTCATTCATGCAACCAATCATAACTTTCAAATTCAGTTCTCTCGCTTTTCTTATCATTCTCAAAGCAGGAGTAATGCCGCCGCACTTAGTAAGTTTTATATTGATGCCGTGAAAATGATCCTTACATTTTTCAACATCACTTTCAAACACACAAGCTTCATCAGCAAATAGGGGAAGGGGTGATTCTTTGTACAAAGTTTTCATTCCCTCCCAATTATCTTTTGCCAGAGGCTGCTCAATAAACTCAACTCCGAGATCTTTTAATTGAGGAATTATTTTCAAAGCTGTTTCCAAATCCCATGCGGCGTTTGCATCTACTCTTAAAAGGGCATCTGTATTTTCTCTTAAGGCTTTTACAATAGCTACATCGTCTTGTGTCCCTACTTTCACTTTATAAATTGGCCAGGGTTTTTCTTTCATTTTTGAAATCATTCTATCAATACTGTCAATTCCAATTGTATAGTCTGTCAATGGATTCCTGGAAATATCATCACTCCAGAATTCATAAAGTTTTTTTCCTTTCATTTTTCCAAAAAAATCCCAGGTTGCGATATCCAATGCACAAACCAAAAAAGAATTCTGCGGGAAGAGATGATGCAGGTAGTGCCAATAACGCTCCGGCTCTGTGAAAGCAAATTTTTCAATGAAAGTTTTTTTTCTTTCAAGGTCTTCAATCATTTTTTCGACAGGGATGTTGTAATAGGTAATCGCTGGAGCCTCCCCGTACCCTTTCCAACCAAAATGGTCAAGTTCTACAATAAAAGTCGGCTGATGAGTTTTTGTTCCTTTGGAAATAGTAAAAGGATGCCGAAATTTTAGATCATATCGCCAATAATTTACTTTCACAGGCCGCAAACTAAAACTTTCAACAGATAATAACCAAAGGCCGATTTTCGCGATAAGTCCGAGCCTCTAACTTCGATCCTTTAATTTCCCTCTGTCAATTTTACACCTGATATGTGGATGGCACTATCATTGAGAAAAGAAGAGTGAACCCAAAAATTCTATATAATATGGGAAAAATAATAGGAATAGATTTAGGAACTACTAACAGCTGTGTAGCTGTTATGGAAGGTAATGAACCCGTAGTGATTGCCAATGATGAGGGTCGTCGTACAACGCCGTCGGTAGTGGCTTTCCTGAAAAACGGAGAACGCAAGGTCGGGGATCCGGCTAAGCGTCAAGCGATTACAAATCCTCATAATACTATTATGAGTGTGAAGCGTTTTATGGGCCGTCATCATGATGAAGTAACTGAAGAAATCAGTCACTGGAGTTATAAAGTGGTGAAAGGTGACAATAATACGGTACGAATTGACATAGATGGTAGGCCGTATACTCCTCAGGAAATCAGTGCCATGATACTTCAGAAAATGAAGAAAACCGCTGAGGATTACCTGGGCCAGGAAGTTACCGAAGCCGTGATAACCGTCCCGGCTTATTTCAATGACGCTCAGCGCCAGGCTACAAAAGAAGCTGGAGAAATTGCCGGCTTAAACGTCCGCCGCATAGTAAATGAGCCCACCGCTGCAGCGCTGGCTTATGGCCTGGATAAAGGTGGCCGGGATCATCATATTGCTGTGTTCGATCTTGGCGGCGGTACTTTTGATATTTCCATTCTTGAGTTAGGTGAGGGTGTATTTGAAGTGAAATCAACAAATGGAGATACTCACCTTGGTGGTGATGATTTTGATAAAGTGATCATGGATTGGCTGGCCGATGAATTTAAGAAAGATGAGGCTGTCGATCTTCGCAAAGATCCTATGGCATTGCAACGTCTGAAAGATGCCGCTGAGAAAGCAAAGATTGAATTGAGTTCTTCTTCCGAAACAGAGATCAATCTACCATACATCACCGCAGTAGATGGAGTTCCCAAACACTTAGTAAAGAAATTAACCCGTGCAAAATTTGAGCAGCTTGCTGATCATTTATTTGCAAGATGTTTAAAACCTTGTGAAGCTGCATTGAAAGATGCCGGCTATGATGCCTCAAAAATTGATGAAGTGATCTTAGTGGGCGGTGGAACCCGCATGCCCAAAGTACAGGAGATGGTTGAAAAGTTCTTTGGAAGGAAACCTCATAAAGGAGTTAACCCGGATGAAGTAGTCGCTATTGGCGCGGCGATTCAAGGTGCAGTACTGACCGGTGAAGTAAAGGACGTATTGCTGCTTGATGTTACCCCGCTTTCGTTAGGTATTGAAACACTCGGTGGTGTAATGACAACGCTAATACCAAGCAATACAACTATTCCAACCAAGAAATCTGAAACTTTCTCAACTGCAAGCGATAATCAACCCGGGGTACAAATTCATGTATTGCAGGGCGAACGTCCAATGTCGAAGGACAATAAGAGTCTTGGAATATTTAATCTTGATGGAATACCACCGGCTCCCCGCGGCCTGCCGCAAATTGAAGTAACATTTGATATTGATGCCAATGGCATTCTCCATGTAATGGCAAAAGACAAAGGCACAGGTAAAGAACAAAAGATACGCATTGAAGCCGGAAGTGGATTGACAAAAGATGAGATTGAAAAAATGAAAACTGAAGCGAAAGCCAATGAAGCAACGGACAAGGCGGAAAAAGAAAAAGTGGAAAAATTGAATATGGCTGATGCTTTAGTGTTCCAGACTGAAAAACAGTTGAAAGAATACGGAGATAAAATTCCCCAGGATAAAAAAACCGTGATTGAGAATGCAGCTGAGCAGTTAAAAGAAGCCCATAAGAAACAGGATCTGGCAGCGATTGATTCAGCTACTGCTTCTTTAAATGCAGCATGGACGGCAGCCAGTGAAGAAATATATAAAGCTTCCCAGCAAGCCGGTGCTCAAGCTGGACAACAGCAGCCCGGCGGAGAAACCACGGGACAAGAGCAAGGGACAGGCACGGCGAATGAGAATGTACAGGATGTGCCATATGAGGAGGTGAAGTAACCGCTGATTACATTGATCAAATCATTTTCATAAATAAAGCTCCACAGAATTGTGGGGCTTTATTTATATTTATTCAACCAGCTAATAAATATTCTTATGAGATATGTTACGAGTCTTCATGCTATTTCGTTAGTTACTTTGTTTTTGACTGTCTATAACTTAAAAGCACAAACCAGCGTTACAATCAGCGGCTATGTTTTTAATGACGTAAATAATAATGGAATAAAAGATGTTAATGAAAAAGGGATTAAGGATGTCTCTGTCTCTGACCAGGTAAATGTGGTTACCACTAATGAAGAAGGGCTTTACGAAATTAAGTATACAAGCAGCTACGGTATCTTATTTGTAAGTGTGCCTACCGGTTATCAATCATCAAAAATTTTTTGGCAAAAGGTTGACTCGACAAATGCCAAAGCGCAAATAAATTTCCCCTTAACAAAGATTTCTGTTTCTGCGTCTTTTACATTTATACAGGCTTCTGACACACATGTAAGCGAGATCAGCCTTGACAGAATGCAAAAGTTTCGCAACATTGTAGATAGTGTAAAGCCGGACTTCGTTATTGTCACAGGCGATTTAGTGAGAGACGCGTTGCGGGTTCCGGAAGCAGAAGCCACCCGGCTATATGAGCTCTTTTTAAAGGAAATAAAAAAATAAACTACCCCGTTTGGTGTACGCCGGGTAATCATGAAATATTTGGTATTGAAAGACATCTTTCGCTGGTAAGCCAGAAACATCCTCTTTACGGCAAAAAAATGTACCGGCATTATCTTGGACCTGATTATTATTCTTTCAATTACGGTGGCACTCATTTTATCGCATTAAATAGCCTTGAATTTGAAGACCTGTGGTATTATGGGCGGATTGATAGCATTCAATTGGAGTGGTTGAAAAAAGATGTGGCAACCGTTTCACCCGCAACGCCTATAATTACATTTCAGCATGTCCCATTTTTCAGCGGTGGATTTAGTATGATGCCATTTGAAGAAGACGGATTGGGCCGGAGCCTTGTAAGAGAACACGGTATTTTGCAATACCGGCACGTGGTTTCAAATGCCCAGGATGTAATGGCTATATTGCAGAGTCATAATTATCCCCTTGCCTTAGCAGGGCATTATCACTTTCAGCAAAGATTTTCTTTAGAGGGATTTCCAACAAGATTTGAGCAAACGGCAGCGGTAGTAGGTCCCTCCGAAGACGGTATTATCAAAATGCCATCGGGCATAACGGTATATCACGTGAAAGATGGAAAAATTGACGAGGGAAAATTCGTTCGCCTTGATAGATAGCAAGAAAACACTTCATTGGGCAAAATCAACACTTTGTAAAACAGTTTCTGCCGTTCACACAATATCATTTCATGTTTAAACTCTAATTACGTATCTTTGCATCATAATTGAGCATTGTATAGTACTTACAAAAAAGAGGAAGCTTAACTTGCCCGTTTGATCTAACGATTTTTTCCTTCTGATAGCTCAGCATTTTTAAAACTTAAAAAAGGAGATAATATGAAAGGCAATGTGAACCTATCTGCCATACAGATGGAGGATGAAACATTTATGCAATTGGTAGCAGAAGTAAAAGAAACAGTCGCAATTGTTGATCTGCGCCAACCACAAAAACGATCATTTGGATTAGTTGATTTGTGGAATATTCGCAGAAATGCAAAATCTGCCAGCAGCAGATTGAAACGATAAAAAGATTATCTTTTTCGACGAGTCTTTAAAAGACTCGTCTTTTTTATTTCGAGTCTATATCTCAATTCCCCGATCTTTTTCTTTGTTTTCACCGTTTCAGGTGTAAAACCAGTGGAATGATTTTTCCCCTAAAGCACATTTATATTTTCCTACATCCTAAATTTGCTAAAATTTTCAATTACAAAACCAAAGTTTATGAAACCAAAATTTTATGCCCTGTTGCTTGGAGCTGTTTGTTTTTTTATCGCCAATACCGCCCATGCATTTACGACAACAACCATCATTTTGAAACCTGCCTCCACTACTAATATTAATCCTGATCCCCTTGCTTCAATCAGTGCTAAACAGTTTCTAACGTTGACCCCAAAAAAATACCATGAACTTACCGGAAAAAAAATGAACATCGTTCAAAAAATGGAGCTCAAAATTCTTCAGCATAAAATAAAACGAATGTTGAAGAAAGGTAAGGAGGTTAACATGGCTGATGTTATTAAGCGTGCAGAAGACGATAGCCTGATGAATGTACTTGGATTTTTACTCGGTGCTGTACTGGGGCCAATTGGAGTTATTATTGTGCTCATTCTAAAACAAAGCGGCGATATGTCACAGACGGCATTCCGGTGGTCGCTTATTGGATTGCTTGTATGGCTTGTTTGGTTCTTTTTCTGGGTACTATAACCGTGAAATCTTTCAAAATTAACTGGCTGCTCACTATTGAACAGCCTTTTTTTATGAAATCAAAAATGTCACATAATATCCATAGCCCACACAAATGAAGTAGTAACGAAAGGTATGATGAGAGTAAGCCACGGCCAGTGGCTGATAATAGCAAAGGCTAATGCCGCTGACGAAATGAAAAATATAAGCCAGGCGGCTCCGCGATATTTTCTTTTTTGATGCATGAGTGTAAAAGTTTCCGCAAAAATAAGGGAGGAATAGTTTACATTTTCAGATTTTGGTTCTATACTTGAAAAGTGAAGTCTGAAAATCCAAGCCATATTAAACAATTGGACGGCTTGCGTGGCATTGCCATTCTTTTTGTATTGTCATTCCATTTTTTTAATCATGGGTTTTTACATCCATATCTATTTTTTGGCTGGACCGGTGTTGACTTATTTTTTGTGTTATCTGGTTTCTTAATCACCGGGATATTATTGGAGTATTTGCTTTTTTATCGCCTTATTTTGTCACAACAAATTGGTTTAAGGAATATCAAATTTATTTCTGGACTCATACAAGCAATTATTTATTTCTTACGAAAGGATTTTTTCGCCCATTGGGACATTTTTGGAGTTTGGCTATTGAGGAGCAATTCTACCTTCTCTGGCCACTGGTCATATGGATTTTTAAGCCACGCCAAGTGGTAATTATTTCCTTATTATTAATCATCTCAGGTATCGTTATAAGGTTTTCTTTTTCAAATCCTATCTTAACATATGGGAACCCTTTAGCGCACATGGATGGACTCCTGTTGGGAGGAATATCGGCAATATTGATACGTAAAAATCGTTCGGTTGTCTTTACCTATACAGGCCCGGCTTTTTTCACATCTCTATTGCTCCTGGCGGTTTATACGTTAGTCTGCTGGTGGTATCTTGGAATCCGCGAAACCGCCGCTTTCATTAGATTGCCTTTTACATTCACAATCATTTCGTTTGTGTTTGTAACGTTTCTTCTCATATCGCTGAAACATTCGTCTGTTGCAAAACCTCTGTCAAATAGGGTTCTTTTGTTCTTTGGGAAATATTCCTACGGAATGTACATTTTTAATAGCATCTTTTTTCACTTTAGCAATTGGGCAGGTGTTGATCGTATTTCAGATAATCAAAAATTAATCGCTTATTTCGGTGTTTTTCTTTTAACCATAGTTGTCAGCTTTTTAAGCTATGAACTTTTTGAATCTAAATTTTTACGCCTGAAAGATAAGATTGCAAGGAGTACAAAAGCTAGGGCGCTGAACGATCTTAGCAAGCAATAGTGTCTGCCCCTATTAAGCCATCAGCAGTCATTGCTTAATAAAACCACACTTCAATCGCGAAAGTGGCAATGAATACAACTACTTAAACAAGAATAAATAAAAATACAATCAACGGAGCTTTTTTTTATTTTCGCTGCCTAATGTGTTTTAGAAACACAAAGTTTTCTTGAATAACCCATATAAATAACCAACTATAATTGCTTGCGGATGAAAGTTCAATTTTATTTGCGTTTCCATACAGAGTTTGGACAAAGTCTTTTGATAAGCGGCAATACGGATGAATTGGGTAATGATGATTTGCAAAAAGCCTCACTGATGACTTATCTCAATGAGCAATTTTGGACCGCCTCAATTGAGATAAAGCAAAAAAAACTTCGCCGGCTTCAATATAAATATATTCTAAAAACCAAAGAAGGCGAGATAATACCTGAATTTGGTAACGATCGCTCTGCTGACCTTGAAAAAAATAGTATTAATGAGTTACAATTTATTGATACCTGGAATCACGCCGGTGAGTATCAAAATGCTTTTTTCACCGCCCCCTTTCAAAACACCTTGTTAAGCGCAACTGCAACGGGGCTAAAATCAAAACCGATAAAACATGCAACTCATATTTTCAGGGTAAAAGCTCCGCTGTTAAAGAAAAATGAGGCGCTTTGTATCTCCGGTGTTGGAAATGCTCTTGCTAACTGGTCGACCGAAAGGCCTTTTCTAATGAGTAAAGAGGGCAATTGGTGGACAATCAAAACGGATCTTTCGGGAGAAAACTTCCCGCTTGCTTATAAATATGGAGTGTATAATATAAAAGAAAAAAAATTTCTTCATTTCGAAGGAGGTAATAATCGACTGCTTTATGGCGAGCCGGCAAAAAAGAAAGTTACAATTGCACACGATGGCTTTGCAGATCTCCCTAATAATACCTGGAAGGGAGCTGGTGTTGCCATTCCGGTTTTCAGTCTGCGCACAAAAAATAGTTTTGGAGTGGGAGAATTTACTGACCTGAAATTATTGGTGGATTGGGCTAAGGCAACGGGGTTAAAACTAATACAAATACTTCCCGTAAACGATACGACCGCTACACACAACTGGACAGATTCCTATCCTTATGCAGCTATCTCTGCTTTTGCATTGCATCCTATTTACATAAATCTTGATAAGGTTGCGGGAAAAGAGCAGGCAGATAAACTTCGTTCGCTTAAACGAAAACAAAAACAATTGAACGGGCTTGCTGAACTTGACTATGAAGAGGTAATGAAATTCAAGTTCAGTATGCTCAGAGAATTGTACGAAGTATTGGGAAAGAAATGTTTTGAAACTGATGACTACAACTTATTTTTTGAACATAACCGCCACTGGCTGGTTCCATACGGTGCCTTCTGTTATTTCCGCGATGAACATGGCACTTCTCATTTTGACCAATGGAAAAGAAATGGAGTATATGATAGCCGGGATATTGAAAAATTAACAGCGCCTGGTTCAAAAACTTTTAATGAAATAGCCGCTCATTATTTCATTCAATATCATTTGCACCTTCAATTAAAAGAATCAGCTGACTATGCCCATAAAAAAGGTGTGGTGCTAAAAGGGGATATTCCAATTGGTATTTATCGTTACGGCTGTGATGCGTGGGTAGAACCTGAATTGTATAACATGTGTATGCAAGCGGGTGCCCCGCCTGATGATTTTGCCGTGAAGGGACAGAATTGGGGTTTTCCTACTTACAACTGGAAGAGGATGCAAGAAGATGGTTTCGCATGGTGGAGGAAACGATTTGAGCAAATGAGCAACTACTTCGATGCATTTCGGATTGACCATATTCTTGGTTTTTTTCGCATCTGGAGCATACCGATGCATGGAATTGAAGGTATCATGGGATATTTCGTTCCTGCCATACCGGTTAACATCATCGAATTTGGTGAAAAGGGAATATGGTTTGATTATTACCGCTATTGCAAACCATATATCACTAATGAAATCATAAATCAATTATTCGGGCCCTACTCTGAAAGAGTAAAAAGGGAATTTGTAGTGGCGAATGAATTTGGAACCTATGAACTTGAAATGGGAACAGCTACGCAACGACAGGTAGAAGATTATTTTTCCAGTCTTGATGATACGGATGAAAATAAAATCATAAAGCAAGGTTTATTCGATCTTATTTCAAATGTCATCTTATTTGAAGAAGAAAACTCTGGTGGAGAGAATTTTCATTTCCGTTTCGGAATGGAAAATACTTTGTCCTTTAAGTATCTCGATTGGAATGTGCAGCAAAAGCTAAAAGACCTTTATATCAATTACTTCTTTCAGCGCCAGGATGATTTCTGGAAAAAAGAAGCCATGCACAAGCTTCCTTATTTAAAACGTGCTACCAATATGCTGATCTGTGGCGAAGATCTCGGAATGGTACCTCATTGCGTGCCCGATGTAATGAAACAGTTGGGAATTTTAAGTTTGGAAATTCAGCGAATGCCAAAAGAAACCAGTAAAGAATTTTTCTATCCCAATGATGCGCCCTATTTAGCGGTCGTCACACCGTCCACTCATGACATGAGCACTATTCGTGGCTGGTGGGAAGAAGATCGCAGCCGCACACAACGATATTTTAATAACATACTCGGACAGCCCGGAGGTGCCCCTTATTTCTGTGAGGCCTGGGTCAATCGTGCCGTCGTATTGCAGCATTTATATTGTCCGGCTATGTGGAACATTTTTCTGTTGCAGGATATTTTGGGCATGAGCGAAAAGCTGCGCCGCGAAAATCCGCATGAGGAGCGTATAAATATTCCTGCCAATCCAAAACATTATTGGAAATACCGTATGCACCTAACCCTTGAAGAACTTTTAAAACAAAAAGATTTTAATGAAGAGTTGAAAGGATATATTGTCCATTCGGGTCGTTAGTTTTTATTTTTGCACTTAGCCTGATTGCTACCATGCGTCTGTTAAAGGCGATGCTCCATTTGTCCTTCTGTTCTTTGTTCAGCAACAAGTATAGCTTGTTCCGGTGATACGAAAAATCGCACACTTGTACGCCTTCTCTGGGCATTTCAGGATTTTTCGGAACGAATGTTTCCATTCAGCTTTGAGATTTCGTCTATTAATTTGCTAAAAGGTATCATTAAAAATTGACAGTGTTTGAACGGTAATAAAACCCGTTATAAAACGCTTGTTTCAGGCCTGATAGAATTAAATATTTGCATAGGAATACCACTAACTGGTAATTGACAAAGGCCTCATGACAGACTAAATTGTGATTGATTGCTATTGAGGCCATTAATTCCTTCCTTCTGATTACTAGCATTTTACTTTTCTCCATTGGAAATTACTTTCCTAATAAACTAGAACTAACTATCATGAAATACCGTTCTTACTACGCCAAATTTCTTTTTTTATTACTTAATCAAAAACAGGAATTTTTAGTTTCAAAACTATTTATATGCTACCCAATAACAACTGCTTTGATTTTATAAAAACTAAGGAAGGA
>WNFY01007390.1_pt1 | contig 10190 bp, 7 predicted proteins | sample 5400091 | NCBI WGS metagenome assembly WNFY01 (sample SAMN13153364, study PRJNA577476) | soil metagenome | isolation source: 60 cm soil or saprolite under grassland replicate 1 | place: USA:California | collected 2016-06-15 | reverse complement strand
CGGTGACACCGGCCTGAGAAATCTCCGTGGCCGCCGACGCGATGCGTAATGCCGCACTCAAACGGCTACCCAGGCCGGGAATCGCCGTGCCAACCCCGGAATACGGGTGTAAATCAGTATTGATCTGTGTGAAGTTAGCGGACGCCGTCGCAAACTCGCGCCGCGCGGTGGCAACCGAAGGCGCGTCGAGCGGTTTCTTTGACCATGCCTGTATAAGGGATGCCGCCGTTTGCAGGTGTTTTAACCCGGTCTTTGCCAGGGTCGTTTCGTTCTGATACGTCGTGTTATATTTCTGGTATCCGACAACCGCTACTCCCGCCCATACCACGCACACGAGCAAAAGGATAGTAGCGATCACGAACAGCATCCTCGCTTTGCGCTTTCGTCTACTATGTTTGTCATACGTCCTGCCATTGGAGGTCGTGTGGCTTCTCCTACGAGGAAAGACAACGGCCTCTTCTAGCAAGGATGCACTCACTGGTGGTTTTCCTTCTCCAGTATCAGTTGACGAATGGTCGGCGTGCATCACCTGCCACAATACCTCGCGGAATTGCTCAATGCTGGCGAACCTATCGTGTCTGTTTATGGACATGGCTCGATGGATGGCCTGGGCTACTACCTGGGCAAATGGCGTGAACTGACTTATCGGCCAGAGCGGATCGGGTTCCCCCGCGTTTATACTCGCCATGCGAGCAGGAGCCGCCATCGGGACCGTGCCGGTCAGGAGAGTGTAGAAGACTGCACCGAGAGCATAAACATCCGAACGGCGACTAGCCCCCTTGTCGAATTGTTCGGGAGCGCGAAAGTTGAGCGCATGCTGTTGAACGACGCTGCCCAATTCCTTGATACCACCGAGATCGACGAGCTTCGATGGAATAGATGTGCTGGCAATTGGCGCAATGATGTTAGATGGTTTGATGTCACCGTGGACAAGATGCGGTTGCTGTTGATGCAGGTAGCTTACAGCGTCCATAATGGGCAACATCAACGTCATAGCCGCGTGCAACGACAAACGCTTCCCCGGCATCAACTGGCGCAACACTTCCAGGTTAGATCCTTCGACATAGTCCATGAGAATATAGGACCGGTCGCGATTGTCACTATAAAATACCCGGTGTATATGGGGAAGGGCGCGGTGATTCAGTTGTTTCATTGTTGTAGCATCGAAAGGGAAACCACGTCGCTCTTCGTAAACGACATGCTTCACCTCTTTGAGGGCAAAAAGCTTCTGGGGAGTACGTTCGTCGGCGACGAGGTAAACGGCCCCCGTTGCTCCCTGGCCGAGGATTTCGATCACCCTATACTGCCCTCGTATGAAATTTCCCGCGAGAAAAGTGGATTGCATATCATTCATTGGTTATCTCTTACTCCCCCATTTTGACTAGAGATTGCCGCATCCCGGTAGCCCTGGAAAACAGAGCATCTCGATAAGTTAAGGAAAACTGGAACTCGCAGGGTCGATGTCCCTGGCCCCACCTGCTCAGGTCATTACTTTTCATAACGTACGACTGCTGGTATGGTAAGGCTGAGTTCCCTAAATTGGCTATCGCCTCCTGTGCACTATATGATATAAATTTATGGATCGAGTAGAATTGCTGAGAGTGTCAGAAGTGAGAGTGCAGAGATTCATAATATGAAGCGTTGTGATGCGTTAACGCTTCAGCATCTCATTTATGACAGACTCATTCTGAAAACCACCAGTTGGATTTATTGCTTACTATAGGCCGCGAAATATTCTTCTAACAATTGTCCTCCTCCCTGGGCAGTAGAAGAGTAATCGTGGGAGGAAACTACAGGACAGGTTTCAGGATTGCGGTCAAACGTCGTAGGATTAGTAAAATTCCATCCACGAATTAGAGTGCCAGGAAACAACGCGTACCCGATAAGACCAATATTCTTGCTACGCAGGTAGATCAAAAATTGCGGTACTACGATAGGCGCATTAGTCATACATCCAGTATGGGAGCTATATCTATCTTGGTACTGGCTCCATTCATCCGCCTCCACTGGAAAATTTCCTGAAGTCGTTGCATTTCCGAACCATGCATCCCATTGTGCAGGAGTACCGTGTTGCTTTGAACTCAAGTAGGGATGGATTGCATATACAATATTACTACCTGTCAGTGTATGATGCGGCAAGAGATTAATATCTTCTCCTGACGCTGTTCCGTCTACAAAAACGAGATTTTTAAAACCATTATTCCGAATAGTGTTCACAAGCTGCTGCATACCAACATAGTTGATGTCATTTACTGTGCCTCCATTCTGCCAGAAGGACCAGACAACACTGTTATCAGAAGTACTGCCTAACAGAACAGCTGGATTAGGTTCATTGAAAACATCAAAAAACACATTGGCATTTGTAGCGTAGTGTCTTGATAAGACATCCCAGAAATGAATAGAATCTTGCGTCGGCATCGGTTGGGATGAGTTGCCTACTCCTTCATATTGAAGCACAAATAAAACATTCATTTTGAGATTTTTTGCCCATGTAACAACATTGTCGGCAACAGAAAGATAATTTTTATCATAAGGACTACGATCAAAAAAGGCTCTTGAGCCTAGTTGAAGACTTACTGTATTTGCATGCCAGAAATCATGCGCTGCCTGTACTTGAGATTGGGTAAGGTATTTTAAAGCAGAGTCGGTGGCCCAATTATATTGAGCCATTAAAATACCATCCAACTGCACACCGTAAGGAATAAAAACGTTGCCTTGGTTGTCAATGATGTATTTTCCTACAACAGTATAGGTTCTAGGAACAGGGGTAAGCACTGTTTGTAGAAATTTTGTTGTAGCAGGAAAAGCAACTATAAGAGCTACAATTACAGCAACAGCTGCGATGAGTATCTTTGAAGAGAAACAATGATTTGTTTTCTTGTTAGAATTTTTCCACATAATTTACTACTACATTTGTTTCATGCATCACTAGATTTCTTGCTCCATTTGTCTTTTTGCCTTGCTTTTTTCGCTGAATGGCAATCTTGCCTTGATACGAGCGTGAAATCATCTCTTTCCTTCCCCTACAATGAGCGTAGCTCAAGGCAAGATTGCCATTCAGCGATTTTTTCGGATAAAATTGCATTGAAGTCGTTATCTGGTCTGCTTACTAGAAGAGGATATTATAGGTTGACGCCGCAATACAACTGCACCTTTCTCTGCATCAATTTCCTCCAATGAAAAATCACTAAACTCCTTCAGCCATAGCTCTACAATCTTCCTTTCGTCTGTTCTAAACGCGTCATCCAGCAAAACGATTGCATCCTCGCTCAACAAATGAAGTAGAATAGGTAGTGCAGGATACCTCGCTAAACGTTGCATACCACCCGGTGGCCCATCAATAATAAGCATATCAATAGGGCCTAAATTTCTCAGATACTCAGTATCATACCACAGCCAGGTTTTACCTTGTATCACAACTTCTTTCAGCGGTGCATAAATTATAGTTGCAATGTCTTGCAACCTATGTTTCGCAACATTAGCAGCAGAGATTGCGGTAAAACACTTATCGTGTTCAAGTGATACTACTGTACCTTCTCCAATTTCTTGCAAACAATATGCGGATATAAGCGTAGATACTCCACTACTAGCTTCTAGTATCAATTTTGGTCTACGCTCCCTCACACACGAAATGATAATATTTGCAAAATCTGGCGAAATTGCCCATCCTCTCATGGGAGGAAATGGATGCTGAATCCTCAAAGTAGAGTATAAATAAAAGAGTGATTCTACTTGCTTGTAGTTCTTCTGAGCTTCTTGTCGTTCAAATTGAATCCCACTACGATTTTCAATCAGGATGATTAATAGCAGGACTACTATTATGGATAGAATAACAAGCAAAATAGCTTGATGAATCACCTGCCAACCAATAATAGATATAACCAAGATCAGCAGAGATATAATGACGATGATTAATTGATATTTTTTTCTGAGGTACATGATACAATCTTCTCCTCCAAACCTATGTTATTTTCAACTATCTTCACAATAAGCTTATTCACAGCAACTGCCCAGGCATCCCAACTCAGTCGTTCATCGAAAGCGGCTCTACTCGATCTTACCATATCAGTATAACGCTGCTCGTCCTGGTATATTCTGGCAATCACTTTTGCATATTCAGCGCCTCCAGCACTCAACGGCAACATAAATCCGGTTTCGCCCTCTCTAATTGCTCCTGGAACACCGCCCGTATTTGTAGTGATAGCAGGCAGACCAAAGGCACTGGCTTCACTAAAAACGAAGCCGAAGAGTTCTTGCCTTGTAGGTAAAAGGAAAAAGTCAGCTGTCATAAACAGCTTTTGCAGTTCCTGGTATTGTCTTTCATCGCTCTTGTCTAAGAAAGGAAGCACTTTCATTCTCTCATGCGAGAACGAAGCTGGAGGAACACATCCGCACACAATGAGTTCTGCTTGAATGTCCATTTCTTCCAGCTTTACAAGAGTTTCAAAAGCAATAGCACCACCCTTTCTTTGCCAGTCAACTCCTACAAAGAGTAATCTACAACGATCCGATCGCTTTTTAGCCAGGATAGCTTCCAGAGGTGGAGGATTTTCAATATTTGCCCCATAGGGAAGAACGCATACTTTCCGTTGATCTATATGGTAGTCTTCGATCACAGAGCGCGCAGCCCATTCAGAGGGATTCAAAATAAAAATTGCTTTCTTGAACGCTAACTCTTGAAGCAGATTCGCTTCATACAGGGATCTTTTTAGCACATTTGAGAATTGTGGATAGTAATTATTTAATAAAGCAAAAGATGCACCTTCTATCAGTATGATAGGGATGTCTGTTTTCAGAAAAGGTATATATGCATCACCAGCAGGCGCGATAATTACATCAGCCGGAAATTTTGCCAGCCTCTGAGAAGCCACATGTGCATATCTTTTCGATATGTAGATGCTTTGGTAGTATAACAAACGCTTTTTGAGTACAAGTTGCGAAACCTTATTCAGGATCTTTACTATCAGCAAATCTCCTTTAAGAGAGATTGGACCAATATTAAACACTTCTCCACAATGTTTTTGAAGCGCCCGAGTAATATATTTGTGAGCAATCATCCAGGAATCTTGCTTACGCCCTGTATTCAACCCAGTTACAAAGGCAATTTTGGTGCCGTTATCGGTGCTATTCATAACAGTTCCCTCTTCAGCAACTATAGTTCACGTTGACATTGAGATCCTTAGTTAAATCCTGGTTTACTATTCTACTGTTCCCGTTGTTAAATGCCAGTTTATTCGATGCGTGAACGCTATGGGTACAAGCAGGCAAAGTTATTGGTAGACTCAGATGCCACGTGATGCCCGCTTGTCGTTGGATCAAATAACGGTAATGCCAGCCACTGGCGTCATGTGTAGCAGCACCATGTACTTCCCAGGTCAGACTGATCTTTCCAGTTTGACCATAGGGAAGCGTAAAGACACCGGCCAGGACGTCTCGATGAAAGGCCGTGCTTGTACTCTGTGAATTCCAGCCAGCCTGGGCAAGTAAGGTGCTGCCAGGCGGAATATATAACCTGACGTAATCAACATATTTCTCTACATGACCATAGTCATTTTCCAGATTATCCTGGCTATAAGGCCAGTTGTAGGTAAGCGTTGTATGGTGGATAGCGTTACCGGTTGTATCAATAGTGACCTGGTCTTGCAGCGTATAAGTCATAAAGTTATTCGCCTTATTCGACTGGACGTTCGCATCTACGACGAATAGGCTGTCGCTGGCGGGAGTCTGAATGACCGATGCAACTTGATAGTGTTGCAAGACTTTTTCTCCTGCCTGAGCGTTGATATAGATCTGGATATCCTTCGTCTGGAGCGAAGCGTACAGCAAAGAAACGAACTGCGGCATGGCCGTAGGAGCAATCTGATGCATACGTTCAAAAAAGTGCTCGAAGAGTATTTCTGTAAAGCGCTTGCGCAAAGAAGAGTGACCATCAGGTGATGGCACATCACCTGCTTTCAATGCTTCTTGTAATTGGTGAAAGTGTATGCGATCAACGATATTCTGTGCCGTAACGGTTTCTTGATATTCGGGAACATAGATAGGCCCGGTAATTTTGAGCGCATTTTCGATGAACCAGGGGGTAATGGCTATGGCGCCTTGCAGGGGGACAGTTCCTCCCTCGGTGTGATAAAGTTGTTCACCGTATCGGGCCGAAGTCGGAAAATCGGCATCAAGATTTGAGTCGCGCAGGGACCAGCTACTTTTCGCGAGAGAAAACCATGTATAAGCTGGTGGATAAGGAATGCTGTGTCCACTGTTTTGAAAAGCATTATCCAACAAATAGGTATCTTGCAACTGGATATGCGCTAGCCGCCCACCTGAGAAGGTTGCGATACCATAGTTGCCAATGAAGCCTCCACCAGGACGGATTTCGGTTGAGTCGAGCTGTTCAATCAAGAACGATGCTGGTTGACCAATACCGAGCAGTGATGGAGCAACATCCAGCAAGGATTGCATATCCTGCAATCCTGTTCTGAGCCCGGGCAGTTCTGTACGAAAGGCAGTTACTGCGCGTCCGAGGTGAGCATCGACTTGCAAGTCAGATGGTTGCAACTGGTTAATCTGACCTTCAGCCTGATTCAGGATCTGCTGCAGTTGGGCAACATCGTTTTTGACGGTGGTAAGGTCCCCCATAGTGATACCCTGAGAGCCGGCATTCAATGATCCATGCAAATGCTCGATCACAATCGTAAGCGCTTTGCATGCTATTATGCCAGCCTGAGATGCCTCAAGTGCCAATGGCACCAGCTTCTGAGCACTGCTTAGTAAACTGCCATCCCCTGGCACACTCGCTGCAATTCCTGGTATCTGCTCTACATCATTTTTGACCTGGCTGAAGGAGGCAAAAGCCTGAGCGAAGTCCTGTTGAGCCTGTGTGATAGTATGGGTATCCAGCGAACCTTGTGTGAGCTTCTTTAGCAACATCTCTGCCATTTGTAGCTGTCGCACTCCATTTTGAGCAAGTGCCTTATCCTTAGCTGTATAGTTCTGCTCCACTAACGGGCTCGCGATACCTATAACCAGGGCGAGCAAGCCGAGGCAGGAGAATAGGATCACTTTGTGGCGTAATGACCAGCCACTCAAAAATCGCTTATTGGACACATGAGTGCTCGGCGATATCGCGGCATTAACGAGTGTAGGTCGACCAGCGATATCAGGCTGTGGAACAGGCTTTCCCCATACATCATTTTCCGGTGGACGAGAAGCATGTCTCATAAAAAATTCCCCTCCATACTATGGTATGCTTTGTTCGAGCACTCCAGCAACGAGTTTCTTGACAATGAGCGGCTATCCAGACGTATCCTGGTCACCTACCTTAATGCTCATTATGCATGGATGATCATAGTGCTACAATAGCACCTTTGAAGCAGATATTTTTGCCTGTCCAATGACCTCCTCATAGACATTAAACAATAGATCTGCTATCTTCGCTTCTGAAAAGCGATCACGCGCCTGGCGCATTCCTTCTTGTGCCATATATTGTTGAAGTTCTGCATCACCCAGGATAGCTAATAATCGCTCTGTATATATATCCGTATCTCGGACATCTACAAGATACCCGCACTTTCCATCATCAACTACGTAAGGGATGCCGGTACCATTGTGTGCTACCATTGGTAGACCAGAGGCCATTGCTTCTATCAGCACCATACCGAAACTTTCGACGAAGGATGGATGAGTTAATACTGTGGCTGTACGATAAGCATCGCGAATAAATTCCGGAGAGTTATCGTGCAGAATCTGAACATGTTCGCTAACCCCTAAATGCGCTGCTAATCGAAAAAAACGTTGACTAAATTGTGGTTCCGCTGGCTGCGATGGTCCAATAATTAAGAACTTGGCTTCAGGAAAACGAGCGACAATAGCAGGCAAGCATCGTAAGGTATATTCCCATCCTTTACGCTCGATGAACTGACCAACACCAAGGATCAGAGGATAACCTGCAACGCCAGCTACATGCAATAAACTTCTCGTGGCAGATTCCTCAGAAGATGAGAATATTTCAGGACGCGCAACATGTGGCACAACACGTAAACGAGCTGCATTCACACCAAGCTTTGTCAACAGTTGCACTGTATAATCCGTAAAGACAATCACACGATCACTCAGATTAAAAATCTGGCGCCCGATAATTTCATCGTACAACTCGCGACGCAGACGTCTAGCAGGATATGATGAGTGAAAATGAGGAGAGAAGACAATGTGATGCTGCTTCAAACGTGTTAGCTGCTTCAAACGTGCTATGAGAATAGCAAGTTCCCTTCTCCCCTCACCGTAACCATGAAAGTGAATGATATCAGCATTAGTGGTAATCAACGCACGAAAAAAAGCTGGCGACCATATCCTCCCCTTGCGTCCATTTGCCGGACAACGCCGGACATGAATGCCATCAATCATTTCTTCCTCAGGTTGATGACTCTCTACCTGAAACGTTAGCACCTCGGCCTCCCAGCCGCGACGCAATGCTTCTTTCAAAGGCCAGTAAAAGTAATACATATCAAAAGGCTTCATCACAGTATTTGGAAAGTTCCAGACAACTTCCAATAGTTTCAAGTAAATACCTCCTAACATGTATATGATACAAAAATTGCTAAAAAGAGCTTTCTAAGGAACACAAATTCTTCTCATCGTGAACCGGTTTCCGAGACGCCCTCGGAAATTTCTCTTCTAAAGAGCTGTTCGTAAGTGCTATCCAATCCTCGCAATGCAGCTTTCGAGTTATACTGTTCAAGCACTACTCGGCGAGCATTCTGAGTGAGGTAATGGGCAAGCTCCTGATCGCGAAGAAGCATAGCACAAGCATGAGCAAACGTTTCTGGAGTATCCGCTATCAGCAGGTGTTCCCCGTCACGTACTGCTAACCCTTCACATCCGATTGTCGTTGAAATGATTGGTATGCCCATTGCCATCGCTTCTAGAATCTTGACTCTTATACCTCCACCCGAAAGAATGGGCACGACTAATGCTACCGCATTAGTCCAGAAAGGTACGATATCCGCAACATAGCCATGCAGATTTACCCCCTTACAATGTCTAGCTAACTTCTGCACCTTTCGCGGTGGTCGTGCACCAACAATATCGTAGGTCAAGTCTGGACACATGGACTGTAACTTTTCATATCCCTTGCGCAACCACCAGATGATACCTTCACTGTTGGGTGGCCAGAACATTGTGCCAACGGTTAACAGTCGGTTCTTTTGAGGATTGCGAGCCATCCAGATAGTTTCCAACTCTTCCACATTAACGGTGATTGGCACGATCTCGATTGGCACAGACTCGCCGGCAACTTCTTGCAGCGCTCGCCTGTCCTGCTCACTCACTGCCAGTACAGTATGAGCACGGCGGCATGCTTCTCCCTCTAATCTGCGCACAAGCTCGACCTCGCGTCTCAAAAGCCAGCGCGTAAGAGGATTGTGTGTCCCCTTACGTAGGCGTTCAACTACCTGCCATACAGCATTATGCTCATCCAGGATAACTTTTCCCGACCAGTCAGGAGGAACAAAACGCATCATATTGAGCTGGTCAACATGCAATATGTCAATATGCTCCTCTTGTAGGAGCCGATTTACCATAACGTGCATAGCTGATCGGTCATCACGATGCAGGAGGAATGAATCACCTGAAACAAGACTCTCAAGTAGAAAGCGCGCATCACCTACTCGTGAACGTCTTATAGGAACGGTGGATATGCGACTACAAAGTTCGCTGAGTTGCTCAGCTTCCTGGTGCTCCTTTAGATTACGCACGAATGTGCAGTAGACTATCTCATGCTCCACCGCTAGATGCCGCATGACTTGTAGCGTCTTGATCTTAGGACCTGCATCTGCCGGGTAGACTACGATTTGGGTCAATATAAGCACACGCATAGCTTCTGCTTCCACTCCTTAGCTCGTTCATCGATACTATTCAGTACAAACTCATAGCCCCTCACCAGGGTTTGCCACCGTCACAGTAGACCGGGCGTTATTGTGGGCTTCCTGTACTGTGGAAGTTGCATGAATACCCAACGCCTTTTGATAGACCTGGCGTGTCGCTCTAGCGCACGCCTCAATTGTAAAGGGCCGTATTTGTGCTCGCCCCAGCGCGGTCAAATGCTCGCGCAACCCGTCATCCGTGAGCACTTGAACAATGGCATCAACTAAAAATAATGGGTGAGAGCAGTCGGCACGCACCACTGCATCACCAGCGAT